>Ga0256406_1007286_pt1 | contig 10589 bp, 5 predicted proteins | sample RumenRJG_03DNA_FD_185986 | JGI IMG/M metagenome (GOLD analysis project Ga0256406, IMG submission 185986) | Bovine rumen microbial communities from Lethbridge, Alberta, Canada - RJG_03 | ecosystem: Host-associated > Mammals > Digestive system > Stomach > Rumen | place: Canada: Alberta | collected...
CATCCTGCTCCTTGAGCGATAGCCCTTTATGTCCGCCATGGTGCAGGGCTCCTGGCCCCAGGCGTGGTCGATCAGTATCTCCGCGTCACGGCCGAGGGCCTCGTAGACGGGCTCGGGCGCAGCGAGTGCGAGCTCCCCCATGGTGTGTATGCCCAGCTCGGAGAGCCGCCTGGCGATCCCCGGCCCGACGCGCCAGAAGTCCGTGATCGGGCGGTGGTTCCACAGGGTCTGGCGGTAGGACTCCTCGTCCAGCTCCCCGAAGAAGCCGGGGCTGTGCTTGGCCGTTATGTCGAGCGCCACCTTGGCGAGGTAGAGGTTGGTGCCCAGCCCGCAGGTCGCCGGGATGCCGTTGCGCGCCACCACGTCCTCGCGGATGCGCTCGCCGAGCTCACGGGCGCCCATGCCGTACAGGTCGAGGTAGGGCGTGACGTCCAGGAAGGCCTCGTCGATGGAGTAGACGTGGACGTCCTCCTTGCCGACCCACCTGAGGTAGGTGCCGTAGATCTCGGCGCTCTTCTGGATGTAGCGGGCCATCCGGGGAGGGGCCATGGTATAGGGGATGCCCTTGGGTATCTCGAACACGCGGCAGCGGTTGCGCACGCCGAGGGCCTTCATGCTCGGGCTGACCGCAAGGCAGATGGTCTTCTCCGTCCGCGTGCCGTCCGCCACGACGAGGTTGGTGGTCATGGGGTCGAGCCCGCGGTCTGCGCACTCGACGCTGGCGTAGAAGCTCTTGAGGTCTATGCAGAGGTACTGCCGCTCCCCCATGCCGCCTCCCTTCGGTCGCCTCGGCATGCGAACAATTGTACGCCCAAACGCGGCGCGGCGCCAGCCCGGAGGGGAGGTTTTCCCGATCCGGGCCGGCGCCGCGACCCAGGCTGGAGGGCGCCGGGCGGCGTGCGCCCCGGTGCCCCCGGCGTGCGCCCCTACTCGCTCCTGAGCGCCTCCACCGGGTCGCGCCTGGCGGCGATGGTCGAGGGGATGATGCCCGCCACGAGCGTGAGCACCACCGAGATGACGATGAGGACGGCGGCGTTGGCCGGCGAGAGCGCCATGATGCCGGAGACGTGCTTCCAGCCGTAGACGAAGCGGTTGACCGGCACCTCGGCGACGAGGACGACCAGGATCGCGAAGACTCCCGACACCAGGCCCTCGATGAACGTCTCCGCGTTGAAGATGTTGGCGACGTTGAGCTTGGAGGCGCCCATGGCGCGCAGGATGCCGATCTCCTTCTTGCGCTCCAGGACCGAGATGTAGGTGATGATGGCAATCATGATCGAGCTCACCACGAGCGAGATGGAGACGAAGGCGATCAGCACCGTGGACACGAGGTTGACGATGTCCGTCACGGAGGAGAGCAGGGTGCCCATGAGGTCGGTGTAGCTGATGACCTTGTCGTCCTCGCCCTGGGCCCGCATCCGGTCGTTGTAGCCGTCCACGATCTTGAGGACGTCCTCCTTGTCGGAGAAGCTCCTGGGGTAGATGTCGATCTCGTGCGGGTCGGACTCGTCGGCGTAACCCAGGGTCGTGAGGTTGTTCTCGTAGGTGAGCGAGCTCGCGTTGGCGTAGTTGGTCAGCAGCGAGGTCAGGTCCTCCTGCGTGAGGTTGAAGTGGATTGCGTTGCGGAAGGCGTCGGCGTCGACGGAGAAGGAGTCGGCCATCGCGGAGGAGAGCCCCTCCATCTGCCCCTGCATCTGGGAGGAGATGGCGGCGGAGAGCTGCGAGCCGAGCGCCCCGGCGGCGCTCTGCATCTGGGTCTGGAGCGCCACGGCGAGCTGCTGCGCCATGGCCTCGGCGGCCTGGCTCATGAGCGCGCCCATCCGCTCGGAGAAGTACGGCGCGAACTGGTCTGTCAGGTAGTCCTGCATGACGGACCTGAGCTTGGCCGAGAAGTCGTCGGTGCCGGTCGAGGCTGCCGCGACGGCCTCCGCGTAGCGCTGGCTGCCCTCCGGGTCCACCGTCGTGTAGTCGCTCCAGGCGGCCTGCCAGTCGTAGGAACGCCCCCCGTTCTGGTCGGTCCTGGTGTACTTGGCCATGTTGGCAAGCCAGTAGTCGCCAAAGCCGTCCGCGAGCCGCTGCGCCGCCTCCGTCGCCGCCTGCTGCCGTGAAGGGTCGACGTCTGCGGCGAGCTTGGAGAGGTCGGGCTGGGGGGCGTCGGCGACGAGCCGCGCCACGGCCTCGGGGCTGAAGACGGAGGAGAGGGAGCTCGTGTCGACCCCCGAGAGGTCGAGGCCGGAGAGGTCCATGCCCGAGAGGTCCATCCCGGAGAGGTCGAGGCCGTCGCCAGAGGAGGACATGGCCTGCGCGAACTTGTCCTGGTCGAACGAGAAGGCACCCCTGAGCGCGTCCTCGTCGACCGAGAAGATCTGGGACATGTCGAAGCTCGCGCCGGAGGCGGACCTCAGCTCCTCGAAGGTCTTGCCGGTGAAGACGTCCACGTCGGGGTCGTCGAGCTGCTGCCTCACGATCTGGGAGGAGGCCGCGTCGGCCATGAGGCGCTGCGTGAGGGCGTGGGTGTAGGCGACGCCCTCCTGCATGGAGGTGTTCTGCGTCGTCGCGTTGGGGCGCACGACGCCCACGACCCGCAGCGTCATCGCCGAGTCCACGACGCCGCGCATGAAGCCCTCGTCGCCGGTCATGTCCGTCCAGGTCGCGGTGTCGGCGTTGTACTGGTAGCACGAGGAGGGGTCCACCACCTTGAAGGTGAGGCCGAGCGCGTCGTCGTAGGTGAGGCCGACGTTGGTGTCCGGCAGGTCGGGCCGCTCGCCTGAGGCGCTTATCGAGTCGACGAGGTCCTTCAGCTGCTGGGGGTCGAGGATCCCCAGGCAGTAGAGGGTGTAGTCGGAGATCTTCCCATTGGCGTCGAGCACGAGGACCGCCTCGTCCTCGCCGGTCGGCCAGGAGCCGGCCACCACGTCGTACTGGGAGTCGAGGAGCGCCTGGTCATCGAGGAGCTCCTCGAAGCCCTCCGCGGAGGAGGACGAGGAGAGCCCCAGGCTCGCGCCCGCCCGCTGCATGCTGCTCTGGCCCGAGCTCAGGGGCGAGCCGAGCCTGGTCACGCCCTTCGAGGTGTCGGCGGCGTACATCTTGGGGTAGATGCCGTACTTGTACTCGATGGAGCTCGCGTGCTCCTCGACGCCGCTCTGCCCGCTGTCGAGGAAGGCCTTGAACGACGCGAGGTCGTTGAGCCTCACCTGGGAGAACATGTCGGAGACGACCGTCGACTCGGGGATCTCGTCGCCCCCGGAGACGCTCCCCTGCTGCCCTGTGCCGTCCGACTCGGTCGCGCTCGCGCCCATCTGGCCCATCAGCTCGGAGACGTTGGCCGAGCCCTGCGTGATCGCGAGGGGGTAGTGCGAGAGCGCGTCCTCCTCCGTCTTGGCGATGTAGTTGTTCACGCCGTTGGAGATGGCGAGGATGGCGGCGATGCCGATGATGCCGATGGAGCCCGCGAAGGCGGTGAGGATGGTGCGGCCCTTCTTGGACCAGAGGTTGTTGGCCGAGAGGGAGAGCGCCGTGAGGAAGCCCATGGAGGCGTGCCGGCGGGACTTGCCGCGCTCGTGCGCGTCGTCCGCGCGGGCCGCGCCGCGCCCCGCGCCAGGGGCGGAGGCGGCGGGCGGGGCGGACTGCGCAGGCATGGCCACCGTCTCGTCGCCCGCGACGGGGAGGACGACCGTCGCGCCGCGTCCCTGGACCGTCTCGGGGCGCGCGGGATCGAAGGGGTCCGTGTCGCCCTCGACGCGCCCGTCCCTCACGCGCACGATGCGCGTCGCGTAGCGCTCCGCCAGCTCGGGGTTGTGGGTCACCATGACCACGAGCCTGTCGGAGGCGATCCTCTTGAGGATGTCCATGACCTGGACGCTCGTCTGGGTGTCCAGGGCGCCGGTCGGCTCGTCCGCCAGGACGATGTCGGGGTCGTTCACGAGGGCGCGCGCGATCGCCACGCGCTGCATCTGGCCGCCCGAGAGCTGCGACGGCCGCTTGCGCGCATGCTCGGCGAGCCCCACGTCCGCGAGGGCCGAGAGCGCGCGGCGCTCCCTCTCCGCACGCCCGACGCCAGAGAGCGTGAGCGCCAGCTCGACGTTGGAGAGCACCGACTGGTGCGGGATCAGGTTGTAGCTCTGGAAGATGAAGCCGACGCGGTGGTTTCTGTAGGTGTCCCAGTCCTTGGACGAGAAGTCCTTGGTCGAGACGCCGTTGACGACGATCTCCCCCGAGTCCGCGTGGTCGAGGCCGCCGAGGATGTTGAGCATCGTGGTCTTGCCCGAGCCCGAGGGACCGAGCACGGCCACGAACTCGTTGTCCCTGAAGGTGACCGAGACGCCGTCGAGGGCGACTTGGGTGAAGCCTTCGGTCGCGTAGGTCTTCTTGATCTGGTGCAGCTCTAGCATCGGAGTCCTTTGTAGAAAGTCCCTGCCGGCCCGCTGGGGACGGGCCTCGGGGCGCCGTCGCCCCGGCTTGTGAGGTACCCATTGTGACGCACCCCCGGCCCTCCGCAGGAGCCGTCAGCAACACTACAGAAACCCAGCTCCAGGACCCAGCTGCGGCAGTCCTTCCGTCCCGTGCCCCGCCCTGGGCGCCCGGGCGCCGATCGTGCGACCCGGACGTCGCCCGGGCGCCGAGCCCGGCGGAGAGGGGCGCCAAACGCTATCATCTTTTGCCTGAAGGGCGATTCGCACCCGAGGTCCCAAGCGCGAGCCGGCCCCGAGGTCCGAGGGGCGACCAGCGCCCGGGCCCACTCCCCCACCCAAGAAGCCAAACGCGCAATAGGAACGCCATGCCACGAGACAGAGCCCCCCATACCAGACTCACCGACACCGCACCCGTCGAGAGGGGGGCCGCCGCCCCGGGCCGGCAGGAGCCGCAGGGGAGAAGGACCTCGCGCCCGCAGGCGTCCGCGCGGGCGCGGCGCACGGCGCCCGCCCGCCCGCAGCGCGCCCCCGAGGGGGGCCGGGCCACCAGGGGCGCCGCGCCCCGGCGGGCGGAGGGGCCGCGGCCTGCCGGGCGGCCTCGGGCCGGGCGTCGCAACGACGCGCTCGACGGCCTGCGCGCCCTCGCGATCGCCTCCGTCGTCTTCTACCACCTCTCGGTGGCCTGGCTGCCGAGCGGGCACATGGGCGTCATCGTCTTCCTCGTCCTCACCGGCTACCTGCTGACGAGCTCGCTCGTGCGCACCCTCGTCAAGGGGGGCGCCATCGGCTACCGCACCCTCTGGACGAGGCGCCTCCGCAGGATCTGGCCGCCCATGGCGGTCTGCGTCTTCGTCACCGTCGCGGCCTGCGTGCTCTTCAACCACGTCCTGCTGACGAAGCTCAGGCCGGACTTCGTCCCCTCGCTGCTGCTCGTCTCCAACCTGGCCGCCATCGTGCGCGGCGCCAGCTACTTCGACCACCTCGGCGGCGTCTCGCCGCTCACGCACCTGTGGTACCTCGGCCTCGACGCGCAGTTCTGCCTCGTGTGGCCGCCCGTCCTGGCCCTGCTGTGGAGGCTGGGGGCGAAGAGGCGCGACGCCGCCCTCCCAAGGCGCGCCACCTTCGCGCTCGCGCTCGCCTCCGCCGTCGCCATGGCCGCCCTCTTCGACCCCAACGGGGACCCGACGCGCGTCTACTACGGCCCCGACACCCGCTTCTTCGCCCCGCTCGTGGGCGCCTGGCTCGCCCTGCTGTGGCCCCTCGGCAGGAGGCGTCCGGTCGGCGCCCTCGGCGGCTCCACACTCGACCTGGGGTCGCTCGACATCTTCGGCCTGGTGGGGCTCGCGGGCGTGCTCGCCGTCATGGTCCTGTCCCAAGACACCGCGACCTTCCTCTACCGCGGCGGCATGATGATCGTGGCCCTGCTCTCGGCCGCCCTCGTCGCGTCCCTGCTCGACCCGGCGACGGTCACCTCGAGGTTCTTCTCCGCCAGGCCCCTGGTCTGGCTCGGCAGGCGCGCCTTCGGCATCTACCTGTGGCACTACCCGCTCTTCCAGCTCCTCCGGGTTACCGACGGCGACACCCCCGCCTGGGTGGTCGCGCTCGCCGTCGTCGCCTCCGTCGCCTTGGCCGAGCTCTCGCTGAGGCTCGTGGAGGAGCCCCTCGCCCGAGGCGCGTCGCCGCTGCCGACGGGTCCCGGCCGCCTCGCGCCCGCCCGGGCGGCAGCCCTCGTCGCGGGGCTCGCCGTGGTGGCCGTCGCGGTCGCAGGCGCCGTCGTCGTGCCGGACGAGACGGCGCTTCCCACCGACGCCCTCAACAACACGGGCGTGAGCGCCGGCGCGGCCAAGGACCTCACGTCCGAGTCGCAGCAGGCTGCGGACGGCGGGGATGCCGCGGGCTCCGCGGAGGACTCCAAGGGCGTCGCCGAGGGCGCGACCCCCGACGACCACCTCGTGCTCACGGCCTCCGCGGACGAGACGGGCCAGAACCGCTACGACCCCTTCGTGGTCGCCGACTCCGTCGCGGGCGACGCGAGCTGGTACTTCAAGCAGCACTGCCCCAACGGCTACCTCGACTCCTACGTCGGGCGCCGCCCCGACCAGGCCCTCGACGTCCTCAAGGGATACGTCGACCAGGGGGTCGTCGGCAAGGTCGTGGTGCTGTGCACCTTCTCCAACGCGCCGGGGACCTCCTCCACCCTCGACCAGCTCGTCGAGGCGTGCGGCGACCGCATCGTCTACGTGGTGAACGTCTCCATCCCGGAGTCGGAGGAGGCGCAGATCAACAGCAGCCTCACGGCGCTGGAGAAGAAGTACGACAACGTCCACCTGATCGACTGGAAGTCCTACGTGGCCGGCCACGGCGCAGACTCCGCCGAGCCGTGGCTCTACGCCGACAGGGAGCACCTCACCCCGCAGGGCCAGCCCCACTACATCGACCTCATCACCAGCGCGATCGCGAAGGACTTCGTCGAGTCCGCGGGCGGCTCCGCCCAGGTGGGCACGGTCGGGCAGAACACCGGCGAGTAGCCGCGGCACGGGAGGCGCCCGAGCCGCGCGACGGTGTCGGGCGCCGGACTGCCGGGCGCCGCGCCGCCGTCGGCGCGCCTCGCCCGGCCCGTCCTAGAGGATGGAGTCCACCTGCATGTCGTAGGTCGACTCGATGCTCTTGATGAGGCAGAACATGGCCTCGTTGTAGGGGGCGCTCAGCCCCTTTGCAGCCGCGTATCTCACGAAGGCGCCGTTGATGGAGCCGACCTCCGTCTGGCGGTGCATGATCACGTCCTGCGCCATCGAGGTGATGTGGTCCTTCTCGGAGCCGAAGATCTTGCGGCGCAGGTCGTTCTTGAGCCGCGTGGCGTCGACCTCGACGCCGTAGGCCTCGGCCACCGCGCAGGCCTCGTCGATGATGTCGTTACACAGGTCCATGCCCTTGTTCAGGATGCCCATGCCGCCGCAGGGGACGCGGCAGACGGCCGAGGTGGAGTTGAGCGCCGCATTGTAGGCCGCCTTCTGCCAGACGTCTCGCCAGACGTCCTCGTGGACCTCGCACTCGAGGCCGGCCTCGTTGAAGGCGCGCTCGACTGCGCGGGCGAGGTCGCTCACCTCCGAGGTGAGGGGCATGAACTTGATGATCCCCTCGCCGCTCGAGCGGACCGAGCAGAGCCCGGTGCGGTCGGCGTTGTACGTGCACATCCCGATGAGCACGCGTCCTGGGTCGACGAAGCGCTTGATGAGCTCCGCGTTTCCGAGGCCGTTCTGCAGCGAGAGCACGTAGGTGCCCTCCCCGAGGTAGCCCCGCGCCTGCTCCAGGGCCTCCGTCGTGTCGGGGGTCTTGGTGCAGAGCAGGACGAGGTCGGGCTCGCCCTCCACGTCCTCGGCGCGCATGACGGGCGGATGCGCCTCCAGGCGCTCGTCGCCGAACGCGCACGAGATGCCATGCGCGCCAATGGCGTCGATGGCCGCCTGGTCCCGCTCGACCAGGGACACGTCGTTCTTATCGCCCTGCGAGAGCATCGCGCCGTAGAGCTGCCCGATGGCGCCCGCGCCTAGGATGACTATCCTCATGACCTGCCTCCGTCCCCGTCGAGGCCCCGCTCGCCTCGCGTCCGGCTCGCGACTGCCGGCCGGGAGCCCCGGGCCGGCACGCAGATTGGTTTGCTATACCCCCGTTCGGGAGGCCTCAGTCAACCGGCGTCCCGGACGAGCGTCGATTCTCCCGTAGCTGGCGCCTGGAGCAGCGACGGGCGCCCGGCTCAGCGACGGGTGCCAGCACTAGCCCGGGGCGCCCCCGGCGGATCCCGCTAGAGCCTCTCGGCGATGCTCAGGATGAGGTGCTCCGTGCGCTCCCAGCCCAGGCAGGCGTCGGTGATGGACTGCCCGAACGTCCCGCCGCCGACGGGCTGGCACCCGTCGACGAGGTAGGACTCGATCATGAAGCCCCTGAACAGCCCGGCGATGTCGCGGTTGCGGGCGACCGAGTCGAGCACCTCGTTGGCGATGCGGCTCTGCTCGAGCGGCCGCTTGCCGGAGTTGTCGTGGTTGCAGTCCACGATGAAGGCCGGGTAGCTGTACTTCTTGGGGTCGTAGGCCTCGACCAGCCGCTCGAGGTACTCGTAGTGGTAGTTGGGGTAGTTGATTCCGTCCAGCCCCACATAGCCCCTCAGGAGCGCGTGCGCGAGCTCGTTGCCCGTGGTCTCGACCTCCCAGTTCCGGTAGATGAAGGTCTGCTTCGCCTGGGCCGCGTAGATGGAGTTCAGCATGATCGCGGTGCTGCCGCCCGTGGGGTTCTTCATGCCGACGGGCACCGGGATGCCGGAGGCGACGAGCCGGTGCTCCTGGTTCTCGACCGAGCGCGCGCCGACGGCGACGTAGGAGAGCAGGTCGGTGAGGTACTGGTAGCTCGACGGGTACAGCATCTCGTCGGCGGTGAACATGCCGCTCTCCTCCACCACGCGCAGGTGCATGTGGCGGATGGCCTTGACGCCCTCGAGGAGGTCGGGGGCGCCCTCGGGGTCAGGGTTGTGGAGGAGGCCCTTGTAGCCCGTCCCCCTCGTGCGCGGCTTGTTGGTGTAGACCCTCGGGACGAGCACGATCTTGTCCCGCACGATGTCGCGCAGGCGCGCGAGCCGCGTGACGTACTCGAGCACCGAGTCCTCGCGGTCGGCCGAGCAGGGACCGACGACGATGAGGATGCGGTCGCTCTCGCCCTTGATGACCGACTGCACATCGGCGTCGAAGCCCTCCTTGGTCTGCGCGAGGTCGGGCGAGAGGGACATCTCCTCGCGGATCTCCTTCGGAATGGGCAGCCTTCGCTTGAACTCCATGGACATGGGCAGTCACCTCGAGGACGTCCCCGTGCATGCGGGGGCGGTAGCTAGTGGACGCGTCGGACCTGGCCCTCGGCTCCCGGATGCGGCGCCGCGGCGGTCTCGTGTAGGAAATCTAGCGCAAGCCCCCTCACGGGGCGACAAAATTTACGTGCGTTAACAAGCGCGCGACGTCCCCGTCACAGCGCCGCCGTCCCCCTGCCGCATCGCCGGACGGGCTGGCAGGCGCGCTACCGTTCCTCTACCTTCTCAGGCTCTTGAAGCCCTCGCCGTAGGCCTCAAAGACCTCGGTGATGAAGACGATGGCGTCCGGGTCGATGCTGGAGACGCCCTCGCGCAGGTCGGCGGCCATGGAGCGGTTGACCACCACGAGAAGGACCGGCCGCTCCTTCCCCGAGTAGGAGCCCTTGGCGTAGAGCTCCGTGCAGCCGCGGTCCAGCTCGTAGAGGACCATGTGGGCGATCTCCTCGTACTTGTCGGAGATGATGTAGGCGGCGCGCTGCGAGTTGAAGCCGTCGACCACGCGGTCGATCGCGTAGCTCGAGATGTACATGGCGACCGCGGCGTAGAGCGCCCTCTCCAGGCCGAACACCGGCATGGAGGCCACCACGACCGCGGCGTCCACCACGAAGATCGTCACGCCGGAGGAGAGTGGCACCACCCGCTGGAGGAGCTGGGCCAGGATGTCGGTGCCACCGGTGTTGCCGCCGACGCGGAACACCAGGCCGAGGCCGATGCCGCAGATGACGCCGCCCCACAGGGCGCAGAGCAGGAGGTCGCCGTTGCCGAGCTCGGGAAGGAACGGCTCCAGGGCGTCGATCAACACGGAGGAGGCGACGATGCCGACGAGGGTCCTCGCCGCGTAGCGCAGCCCACCCGTGCGGACGACGGGGACCATCAGGAAGACGTTCATGAGAAGGACCATGCCGCCCACCGGGAGCGCGACGCCCGTGGTCGCGAGCACGACCTCGCGGATGGTCATGGCGAGCCCCGTCGCCCCGCCGGCCGCCAGCCCGTTGTTGAGCTCGAAGCAGTCGAGCCCCACGGCGAAGACGAGGCACCCGAGGCAGATGATGAACGAGTCCCTCACGATGCTCCGCTTGAGGATTGCTGGCAACGACATCTCCTGAGACCACCCGTTCCGCACGTCTTGTCCACCAGGCGCCCGAAGGGAGCGCCCAAGGCCAGATTGTCTTCTCGAGTTCACGATTATGCAACACTTGCGTGACATTCGCACCGCCGGCGACGGGCCGGGACGAGCGACGGCGGCCGCGGGGTGGCGGAAGCAGCTATCATGAGCCAGTGATAACGAGAAGAGCGGTTTCGACGAAAGAGGGCACCCATGCCTT
>Ga0256406_1007287_pt1 | contig 10586 bp, 10 predicted proteins | sample RumenRJG_03DNA_FD_185986 | JGI IMG/M metagenome (GOLD analysis project Ga0256406, IMG submission 185986) | Bovine rumen microbial communities from Lethbridge, Alberta, Canada - RJG_03 | ecosystem: Host-associated > Mammals > Digestive system > Stomach > Rumen | place: Canada: Alberta | collected...
CGCGAGCCTCTTCGCGCAGAACCTCGGCCTGGCGGCCGAGGCGCGCGGGCTGGGCTTCTGCCACCTGGGGACGGTGATGTACAACACGGCGCAGATAGCCGCCCTGCTGCATTGCCCCGAAGGGGTGGTGCCCGTCATCGCCCTCGCCCTCGGCTTCCCTGCCGAGGAGGGACGCCTCAGCGAGCGCATCGGCCCCGACGGCATCCTGCACAGCGAGGTCTACCACCCCTACTCCGACGACGACATACGCCGCATCCACGCCGTGCGCGACACCGACCCCTTCAACCAGGAAATGGTGCGCCAGAACGGCACCCGCAACTACTGCGAAATCTTCACCACCAAGCGCTACCCGCGCCCGATGAACGAAAGCGTCAGCCATAAGCTGGAGGACTTCCTCCGCCAGGCCGGCATGATGGACAAGGAAAACTAGATATTCTAGAAACTGGAAACAAAAGAAAACCATGACAGAAATCACACGCACCTTCGACCTCCTGGATCACCTCGTGGAGCGCTACCCGAAGGACGACATCCTGGCCGGCAAGGTCGATGGCGAGTGGGTGCGCTATTCGTCGCACGACTACTATAAGTTCGCCCACTACCTGGCCTACGGCCTCTGCGAGATGGGCCTCAAGGAGGGCGACCGCGTGGTCACCATGAGCGGCAACTGCCCCGAGTGGAATTTCATTGACATGGCCCTCTCCATGAGCGGCATCATCCATGTGCCTATCTACCCCACACTCTCCACCGAGAACTACCTACATATCCTCCAGCACAGCGAAGCCTCGGCCGTCTTCGTCAGCACCCGCATGCTGCTGGGTCGCCTGCGCCCCGCCCTGGAGCAACTCGACTCCAAGCCCCAGATCTACACCCTGGCCCAAGTCGACGGCGAGCACCGCACGCTCGAAATCCTCAAGCTCGGCATCGCCAACCGCGACAAGTGGATGGGCGAAATAGAGCGTCGCAAGCGCGAGATACAGCCCGACGACTGGACCACCATGATCTACACCTCCGGCACCACGGGTCTGCCCAAGGGTGTCATGCTCAGCCACCGCAACCTATGCTCCAACTTCCTGGCCCACGCCCAGGTGCAACCTATGGACTCGCGCTGCCGCATCCTCTCCTTCCTGCCGCTCAACCACATCTACGAGCGATCGATGAACTACCACTTCCAGTATCTCGGCATCAGCATCTACTACGCCGAAAGCCTGGGCACCATCCAGCAGAACATGATGGAAATCAAAGCCCACGGCTTCTGTGCCGTGCCGCGGGTGCTGGAGATGGTCTACGACAAACTCTACGCCGCCGGCAAAGACTTCTCGGGACTGAAGAAAACCATCTACGACTGGGCCTTCAGCCACGGCCGGCGCTATGACTACGCGGGCCTGCGCAAGTTCTCGCCCATGTACCAGCTCAACCAGAAGATCCTGGACCGTCTGGTCTACAGCCAGTGGCGCGAGAAGTTCGGAGGCAACCGCCTGACCATCATCACCGGCAGCAGCTCCATCCAGCCCGACATGATACGCGTCTTCGCCGCCGCCGGCATCAACATCTACGAGGGCTACGGCCTCTCGGAGACCAGCCCCGTCATCGCCGTCAACGACCCCGCCCACAAGCAGGTCAAGATCGGCACCGTGGGACCCGTCCTCTCCGGCGTGGAAATGAAATTCGCCGACGACGGCGAAATCCTCACCCGTGGCCCGCATGTCATGCTTGGCTACTACAAAGACCCCGAGTACACCGCCCAGGTCATTGACCCCGACGGATGGTTCCACACGGGAGACATCGGCACCCTTGTCGGTGGCAAGTACCTCAAAATCACCGACCGCAAGAAAGACATCTTCAAGCTCTCGGCTGGCAAATACATCGCCCCGCAGCTCATCGAGAATATGCTGCGCGGCTCGGAATACATCGAGCAGGTGATGGTCATCGGCGAAAACGAAAAGTGCGCCGCCGCCATCATCAGCCCCAACTTCAACACGCTCCATTTCTGGGCACTCAAATACAAACTGCACTACCGCGACAACGCCGAGCTCATCGCTATGCCGCAGGTGCACGACAAGTTCAAGAAGGTGCTCGAGGTCTACAACAAAGAGCTCGCCCCCCATGAGCAAATCAAACTCTTCCGTCTGGTGACCGATGAGTGGACGCCCGCCAACGGGCTTCTGTCGCCTACGCTGAAGCTGCGCCGCGCACCGCTGATGGAGAAGTACAAGGATCTCATTGCAGAAATCTTTGGAAAGGAAAAGCCCTCGCAGAATGCCTTTATCTCGGCTTTCAAGAGCGTGGAGTTGCCCTCAATTTCGAAACTAATTAGGAATTAGCAGTCTTGACAAGATTAGTACATATCACGGTGATAGTGCTGGCAGTGCTGATGGCGGGATGTCGTGGACAGAAGGAACGCGCCTATATCAAGGATGCACCGCGCGATGAGCAAATGGAGATCACCAACAGCTACACCACTGTCATTCAGCCTGGCGACCTGCTGTATATCTATGTCTACAGCCAGACGCCGGAGAGTGCCTACGCTTTCAACGAAGAGACCAACAAAGGGACACAGGATGGGCAGGTGCGTGGTTATTTGGTGCAATCCACCGGCAACCTGCACTTTCCAATATTGGGTGAAATAGAGGCGGCCGGCAAGACTCTGGGCGAGCTGGCCGATGCGCTGGAGCGAAGGCTCAAGAATGAGTACTATGTGAGCGACGCTATCGTGACGGTGACAACGCTGAACTATCATGTGGCAGTGATAGGGGAAGTGAAGCGCCCGAGGGTGTTGCACAGTCCGAATGGACGCCTGACTATCTTCGAGGCCTTGGCACAATGTGGCGACATCACTGAATACGGTTTGCGGACCAATGTCGTGGTGGTGCGTCAGGATCAGGACTCGCAAGTGGTGGACACACTGGATCTGACGAAGATGAGTGTGCTTTCATCTCCTTTCTATTATTTGCAGCAGAACGATGTTGTCTATGTAGAACCCACGGAGAAACGCCGCCGCGATGCCTACAGACGTGAGGATTGGGTCCAGTACATGAGCATGGGCGTGTCGGCGCTCAATATCGCATATAGGACAATCTATTCCATCGTACTTTTTAATTCGTTTTACGAGTGAAAGCCGCTAACAGACAGTGCAGTAGAAAATAAATTTGGTCATGTGGGGAAAAAGTAGTACTTTTGCACCCGTTTTTGACCGAGAGTGTCCCATGGTGTAACGGTAGCACTACAGATTTTGGTTCTGCCTGTCGAGGTTCGAATCCTCGTGGGACAACGAAAGAGCGCTGTTTGTCAGCGCTCTTTTTGTAGGTGAGTAGTTCAGAAAATCAATTTGAGGAGCTGGATCTAGCGTCGGCTATGGCCTTGTTGGAGAAGAATTCTTTACCGTAAGGGGTGAGGTTTACATGGCTAGCCAGCCAGTTGACGGGCACCACCACCGACTGGATGCCGCAGGCGTAGGGGGCAATGTCGTAGAGCGGATAGACGAAGGTGATGGTGCTGAAGGAGCTGTCAATCAAGTAGTCTACTGGTACCGGCAGGCTATTGGCCTCGGCGAACTCGTCGAAGAGGCAGTTGCGTACCTCTGCATTCATTTCCATTTCGTTCACCGCCGTGCGGATGGCTTTGCCCAGATGGGTTGTGTCCATGAGGTCTTCGATATGGATGATGGAGCCTTTGGCGATGTCGATATTCACGTATTGGGCTGTATATGTGCCATGTGCAGCACCGATGACGGAGATTTCGTCCTTGATGCAGAAGGTGGCCAGGTTGCCATTCACGTCGCATGTACTTTCCAGATGGCCGTAGGTGTACTGCAGTGTGTCGGCGATGCTGTCGTTTTTCAGCTCGAGGAGTTGTATTTCAGCACCTCCCTCTTCGTATTCCCATGTGAGGTAGAGGAGGTGTTCGGCGGCCTCGTCGAAAGTGGTCGACGTGCTGTCGCCAAAGGTGCGGATAAGCAGTTCGCGCTCGGCCTCGGGGGTGAGTAGGCCAGCCTTGGGCCAGGCTACATTGTAACTGTTTTCCAATCCGATAACATTGCCGGCAGGATAGAACGGCTCGTTGCCGATGACCACAAAGCAGCGCTTGTCCTGCAGTGCGTCGACGGCGAATTCCTTTGAGGGCTCTTTTTGCTGGCATGCAACCGCCAAGAGGCTGGTTGTCAGTGCATAAAAAACATATTTCTTCATAATAGCGAAACGGTTTATTGATGCAAAGATACAAAAAAAATCATAATTATTTGGCAAATTGAAAAATAGTGTGTATCTTTGCAGTCGCAATCAAGGCTAAAAACAATACGCACACCCATGAAGTACCACGAGCAAGAAGAAAAGCTGTTCCGCCGCTGGAGCACCCGTGCACGCAAGCTGCACGATGCCGACATGATTACCAAAGACGGCCTACTCTATCGAGGTGAGCTACGCTTCGACGGCCTGAACCAAGTGCATCGCCCCGGCGACGAGGAGCAGCTCTGGGACGATGCAGGCATGCGTCTCTTGGTACTCACCAAGGAGCTTGACGACGAGGACTGCTGGGATGTGCGTGCCGAGACGGGGCGCGTCCCCACGCCCCACATGACCAACCGCACTGCCCAGCGCTTCTACCCCAACCTCGAACTGTGGGTCTATGGCTTGCTGACCATTCCCGAGCGCAAGGTCATCCCCTTCAGCCGTGCCGATAATCCCACACGCCTGCAGGGTTTTTATGAGAACGGCCCTATCGCGCGTGTCAACTGCAAGAAGCAACCCGACGGCAAGGCCGCGAGCAACGCTGTGCTGCAACGCTACATGAAGGAATACGCTGACCTGCTGTGTGAGCAAATCCGGCTCTATGGCGCCGATATTATCCTCTGTTGCGGAGGCCAGGGTATCATGGTCGACTTTATCAAGGAGAACCTTTATACGGATCTCGAGCAGGTCAATGCCCACTGCTGGTACTCGGCCGAGGCCAATGTGCTGGTCGTAAAACAGTATCATCCCAATTACAATGTCTACTCGCGCAAGGATATGTATGCCTCGCTCATGCGCGACTATCAGTCCTTCCTCAAAACCAATCCTCGGTTCCCCTCTGCGCGCTGATGTTTTTTCATAGCCATTCAGTCTGGAGTGCCAAGTTCAAGGCACTCTTTTTTTTTGAAAAAAACGCCGAAAATGGCCGAAAATGGCGGGAATGTATGATATTGATAAACAGTACTTTATTAGCATCCTCTTCTTCCTCTCTTCTTCCTCTCCTGGGCAATGGAAAAGCCCCTCGGAGCGAGGGGCTGGAAATACAGGGTTGAAGGGGGGTGATAGGGGGTGTGGCGGGGTGGGGCGAGAGGTCGATTTGGAGGGTTGGATGTTGGATGCGGAGTTCATGCAGGAGGCGTCCCTCGGGGTCGAGGAGCTGGAGTGTGGAGCCGAGGCATGAGACGGGCAGGGAGACGGTGAGGAGTCCAGTGGTGGGGTTGGGGTGGAGGAGGATTACGGTGTAGGACGCGGAGGGGGGCGGTGCTACTGCTTTTGGGTGAGGGTGCCGGTGTAGGTGACCTGTTTGTCGCCCATGGTGCAGCTGAATCGGAGGCTGCGGCCGTCGGCGGTGCCGCGGAGGTTGCGGACGGTGTACTTGGGGTAGGGCTTGCCGTTGGAGGTGGGCACCACCAGGCGGCAGCGGAGTGCGGTGCTGTCGACCACCACCTCGGGGATTTCCACGTCGACCTTGACGGGCATCATGCGGGCGAATTTGGTATTGAAAATCAGTATTGTGGCGCGGTCGCCCTGGCGTTGCAGCCGGGCGGTCACGTCGCGGCGGGTGTAGCCGTCGGTGGTCATGGAGCCCACATAGGTCTGCGCCGGGGCCGCAAGGCCGAAGGCGAGCATGGCCAGCAGAAGGATGTGCTTGATGTTCATCGGGTTGCGTTATAATTTCGACATGGAAGCAATAAAATAACGCGCGGGGCGTTACAATATTGTATCAAACAATGCGATAGATGAAGAATATCATATTCGATTTTGGCAATGTGCTGGTGAAGTGGCAGCCGGAAAAGGTTTACAGTGAGCACTTTGGCGACGACGCGCGCGCCTGGTGGTTCTTGCGTCATGTGTGCGACGCCCCCTGGCGCAACCGCATCGACGCCGGCGAGAGCCAGGAGAGCTGCATCGCCGAGAAAAAGAAGCAATACCCTGACTATGAGGAGGCTGTGGAAGTCTACCGTTCGCGCTGGAAGGAGATGCTGACCGGCGAGATGGAGGGCATGCGCGAGGTGATTGCCGAGCTGAAGGGCGACCCCGACGTGCGCATCTACGGCCTGACCAACTGGAGCATGGAGACCTTTCCCGAGGCAAGGGATCGGTTCGGCATACTGCAAATGATTGAAAACTACGTGGTCAGCGGTGCCGAGGGATTGGTGAAGCCCGACGAGAGGCTGTTCCGCGTGCTGCTCGACCGCTATGGATTGAAGGCCGGGGAGTGCACCTTCATCGACGATAACGAAGCCAATGTTCGCGCTGCTATCCAGTTGGGTATGAATGGTATAGTGTTCCGCGGAGCGGACGATTTGCGCATGCAGCTCGGCATGTTTCGCCCGCTGACCGCCGATGAGGTGGCGCAGCTGGAGCGTCAGGGCAACTGGGCCGACGACTGGAGCCAGGTGCGCATCTGCGGCGACACGAACCTGGGCCACGTGTGGCGCAACCATTTCAGCGGCGCAGTGGAACTGGGCAATTTGAAACAACTGAACAACAGTCATATAGACAACTGCCACCTTGGCGACGGCACCTCGGTGGAGGATGTGCGCCTGCTGAGCGGCTACTGCGTGGGGCGCAACTGCACGCTGTTCAACATCGGCGAGATGCGGTTCAACACAACGGAGCCCGTGGTGGCCGAGGTGATGAACGAGTGCGGTGGCCGCAGCATCCGCCTGACGCCGGGCATGACGGTGGGCGACGCCTACCTCTGGGCCCGCTATCGCGACCGCAAAGCGTTGATGCAGAGGTTCGAAGCGTGGTCTATGCCCAGCCGCGGAACGGTGGGCGACGGCGTGGAGATACGCAACTGCACGGCCATCATCGACGGCCTGATCGGCGAGGGCTGCCGGCTGGAGCACGGCGTGATAGCCGAGCGCTTCCTGCTGGGCGAGAACGTGAAGCTGGAATACGGCCTGCGACTGAACGACACGGTGGTGGGCGACAACAGCACGCTGGCGCGCGGCGAGGTGGGCAACAGCCTTATCTTCCCCGCCCATGAGCAGCACCACAACTCGTCGTTCCTCATCGCGGCGCTGGTGCAGGGACAGAGCAATGTGGCCAGCGGCGCCACCCTGGGCAGCAACCACAACGGGCGCACGCCCGACGGCGAGCTGAGTGCCGGGCGCGGCTTCTGGCCGGGCCTCTGCGTCAGCATCAAGCATTCGAGCCGCTTCGCCTCCTACACCCTCATGGCCAAGGGCGACTACCCCTCGGAACTCAACATTACACTGCCTTTCTCGCTGATAAACAACAATGTGGCGAAGAACCGGCTGGAAGTGATGCCGGCCTACTGGTGGATGTACAACATGTATGCCCTGGACCGCAACCGCACCAAGTTTGCCAAGCGCGACCGCCGTACTCGCAAGCGCCAACACATTGAATTCAGCCCCTTTGCGCCCGACACGGCCGAGGAGATGCTCCTCGCGCGCGAACTATTGTATATGTGGACCACCAAAGCCTATCAGGAAGGCGGCGGCACCGAGGTGGTGGCCTACGGCATGGAGAAAGGCCGCCGCAAGACGGTGATACTCAAGCCCGGCGAGGCTTACAAGGCCTACGAGGAGATGCTCGTCTATTACGCCATGGGCTGCCTGCAGGCCAGTCGGCAGGAGCACCCCGGCAAGTGCGAGCGTCGCTGGGTGAACATCGGTGGGCAACTGGTGGCAGGCGAGGCGATGGACTTGATGCTGAACGATATAGAGCGTGGGAATCTAGGCTCGTGGGCCGACTTGCACAAGCGCATGGACGACCTCTGGGCCGACTATCCCGAGCAGCGGGCGCGCCACGCCTACGGGGTGCTGTGTCAGTTGGCGCAGAAAAACAGCCTCGACGATGGCGACTGGCAGCACTATTCGCGCGAATACGCCCGCATCCTGCAGTTGGTGCGCGACCGCATCAGCGAAAGCCGCCGCAAGGATGCCGACAACGAGTTCCGACAAGCCACCTACTGGAACATGGAAGAAATGAAAAACGTACTGGGAGAATGAAGAGAATACTGATGATAATAGTCTTGGCCCTGTCCACCGTGGCCCAGGCGCAGAACAGGTTCGACTTTTCGCTTGTGGGAGGCGTCAACATGGGACAGATCGACGGTGACAATGCCGACCGCTACCGCCACCTGGGCTTCCGCGCCGGCGTGGGCACCAGCTACCCCATCGGCGGCGATGCCGACTCGAAATGGCGCTGGGTGGTGGAGCTGGCCTACACGCAGAAAGGCAGCTACATCGAAGCCTACGACCGCAAGCTCTCGGCCGACTATATTGAAATCCCCCTCATGATAGCCTACACCACGCACAGCAAGGTGCTGCGTGTGTCGGTGGGTGTTGCGCCGGCGCTGCTGGTGCGGTCGGAGGTGTCCGACGGCGGCGCGGAGTCGGTGGCGGACAGGGACTTGTTCAAGACCTTCGACCTGCTGCCGCTGACGATATCGGTGCGGTGGCTGATGGGCACCAACTTCGGTATCGAAGGGCGCTATCAGAACTCGATGTTGAGTGTGACCAACGAGACGGCCAGCGGCACCTACCGCCTCTTCCGCGACAACAAAGGCTGCTTTCACAATATGCTTTCGGCCGGGATTTTCCTGCAATTCTAAATCAGCACCATGGACAACACCGCTATAGCCCGGGATGTGTTTCTGCACGATGCCTATGCCACCGACACCACCGGCATCAGCATCGCCCATGCGGGCGACCACACGGCTGAATGCCACCTGAACTTGGATGCGCGCCACCGCAACGCCCGCGGGGCTGCCATGGGCGGGGCGCTCTATACGCTGGCGGACTTTGCAGCTGCCGTGGCGGCCAACAGCGAGGAGCTGGAGGGCGAAGCACTGCATTGGATTTCGCTCGACGCCACCATCCATTACCTTGCGCCAGCCATGGGTAACAGGTTGACTGCCAGGTGTGAATCCCTCAAGCTGGGACGCACCACTTCGCTCTATCAAACCACCGTCAGCGACCCCGACAATGGCCGCAAGATAGCCATTGTCGAGACCACCATGGTGCGTGTCTGACGGATTTTACTCCGATTTCTTGATGGAGCGGAAACCGCTCATCAGGCCGGTGTTGCAGCTGCCGACAAAGGCCAGCACCTGCTTGCCCTCGTCGGTGTTGCCGTAGAGCTCCTTGACCTGCTCGAGGGCGTCGGCCAGGGGCATGCCTTTGACGAAGATGTAGCGGTAGATGTCGGTGATGTTGTTGATGCTTTCGCGCGAGAAGCCGCGGCGTTGCAGGCCGAGGCTGTTGACGCCGCAGTACTGTATGGGGTAGCGGGCGGCCTTGACGAAGGGGGGGATGTCCTTGTCGATGAGGGCGCCGCCCTGGGTGATGACGTGCGAGCCGATGTGGATGAACTGCAGGCAGGCCGTCTTGCCGCCGAGGATGACGTAGTCGCCCATGATGATATGGCCGGCGAGGGTGGCGTTGTTGGCCAGCACGCAGTTGTCGCCGACGACGCAGTCGTGGGCGATGTGGACGTAGGCCATCAGCAGGTTGCCGTTGCCGATGACGGTTTTGCCGGCGGCGGCGGTGCCGCGGTTGATGGTGCAGCACTCGCGGATGGTGTTGTTGTCGCCAATCTCGACGGTGGTGTATTCGCCGGCGAACTTGAGGTCCTGCGGTATGGCACCGATGACGGCGCCGGGGAAGATGCGGCAGTTCTTGCCGATGCGGGTGCCGGGGAAGATGGTCACGTTGGGGCCAATCCAGGTGCCGTCGCCGATGACGACATCCTCATAGATGGTGGTGAAGTTGGAGATGGTCACGTTTTCGCCAATCTTGGCGTCGGGGTGAAGGTCGTATAGGGTCATAGGTGATTATTTATTTTCTGGGTTTTGATTGGGGTGTTCTTTCATATATTGCACGAGGAAACGGGCGAAGGCGTTGTTGGCCTTGTGGCCGGGCTTGTAGATGGAGAAGTGGGCGTTGAGGTTGCATCCGGCGAGGCGCACGTCGCCCACGAAGTCGAGCAGCTTGTGGCGTGCCGGTTCGTTGGGGAAGTAGGGGTCGGTGGTGTTGAGGACGCCGTCGTGGACCTTGAAGTTGCCCACGTCTTTGTTGAAGGTTTTGCCGAGACGTTTGAGCTGGCGGGGGGTGAGTTCTTTGTTGACGTAGACTAGCGCGTTGTCGAGGCTGCCGCCCTTGATGAGGTTGAAATGCAGCAGGGGTTCGATTTCGTGGAGGAAGACGAAGGTGCGGCAGGGGGCGATGCTGGCGGGGTATTCGGAGAGGTTGTTCATGTCGGCCTCCTGGCGGCCGATGACGCTGTTGGGGAAGTCGATGACGCAGTGGACGGAGAAGTGGTCGCAGGGCTCGAGGTCGAAGACGGAGCCCGTGGGCTTGTATTCGAAGTGGAGCGGCTCGCGGAAGG
>Ga0256406_1007288_pt1 | contig 10584 bp, 6 predicted proteins | sample RumenRJG_03DNA_FD_185986 | JGI IMG/M metagenome (GOLD analysis project Ga0256406, IMG submission 185986) | Bovine rumen microbial communities from Lethbridge, Alberta, Canada - RJG_03 | ecosystem: Host-associated > Mammals > Digestive system > Stomach > Rumen | place: Canada: Alberta | collected...
TTGCTTGTTTTCTTTTTGCAACACTAAGATAAGTGAAAATTCTGACATGGCAAAATCCTGGGCAACTTTTTGTTGCTCAGGAACTTATAAATAAAGTTAAATTATAGTGTTGCGGAATTAAGGCTTTAGTAACAAAAGATTTGTTTTTGACAAAAATAGAAACATCATCGATTGTCCAAGATCATTATTCACATCATTATCTATTGCAAGATGTAAATGGAGATGGGCTTGACGATATAGTGACATATGTTACTTATTGGACAGGGCACGCAAGAGTTCGCATGATGACACATGAAGTGGTAGGTAGTGTTAAGGCCTTCCTTGGCTCGAAAAAAGACCCCTATAAGGATGAAATGATTTTACCAGGCATTCCTCTAAATTATGATCTTAACAATGATAATAAAACGGACTTCTATACTTACAAAGCTTCTAATGGAGGTTATTATGCAGATTCCCTTCTAATCAGTCAAGGTGACCAATATGTAAAGGTACCCACTGATGTACTCTTCTATGCGAGAAATGAAGTAATATCCATTCAAGATGTAAACAATGATAACAGACCTGATTTTGTTACATCTAATCGCGATGTTTATCCTTATTCCTTATTGTCAAACTATACAAATACTGCTCCGACAAAACCAACACATATCGCTGTGTCACAAACAAATAAAGAAATCATTGTGAATTGGGATGCTGCAACGGATGCAGAGACATCAAGTTCACAACTGCGTTATAATCTTAGTGTGAAAGAGAAAGGTGCAGAGGGAAATGGTGCATACGTTATTTCACCGATGAATGCTACAAAGGATGAGGCAAAAGTCATGGATTATGGCATTAACCATCTGCGTCGTGCCACACGATATCCTATTCCAATCAGTAGTTTTGAAGCAGGAAAGACATACGAGTTTTGTGTACAAGCAGTTGACCCATGGATGATGCATTCACCTTTCTCTCATAAAGTGGAATTTACTGTGTCAAAAACAAACTTGATATCTCTCCCTGAAGTGGGCGGAGTTGGTCTCCCTATTGCCTATACATTGCAAAAAGTAAATGGAAATATACCAACAGTAACTGCTCCTGATGCAATCATGGCTGATGGTACACTGACATGGAGTATACCAGGTATCAAGACTGTAACAGCAAAAGTAGGAACAGTCACCACTAAACAACAGATAAAAATCATTGACAAACCAAATCTAAACATATCTATTCCTGAGAAGATGATGGTAGGGGCAAGAATTACAGTAAAACTGCCAGAAGTATTCCGTACAAATGCAGATAAGGTGAAGTTGAACTCCAATAAGAATATGGAGATTATTGTACAAGGAGATTCCGTTGCCATCATCACCATGCCAACCATTGCAGGTACCTATCCTATTGATATAGAATATAAGGACTCTATCTTCGGTATAGTGAAAGAAACGAAAATTGTATCAGCAATTGACACTCGTCCTACTATTGTGTCTGTTGGTAATGACAATGGAAAAAACAAATTGACGTGGAACACAAATGTGATGGATGCATCATTAATTAGTAAAGTACGCATATACAGAGAAACGAATCTTGTAAACTCGTATGAGATGATTGCAGAGGTGCCGGTCAATAGCGGACAATACACTGATGTCAGCAGCCATCCAGATATGCAAAGTTACAATTATCGTATGACTTATGTGACAATAGATGACATCGAGGGACTGCCCAGTCCGACACATAGCACTGTATTTTTGATGGCGAATAATGGAGATGGATATGCTCTTAATCTCCATTGGAAACCATACGAAGGTGCCGAAGTGGAGAAATACACCATACTGATGGGTACATCTTTCGAAAATCTTGCTCCAATAGCAACCGTTTCCGGGAACAGAAAAAGCTATCTGGTGAATCGTACTAGCAATGATAAGGTATTCTTTGCTTTACAATATACTTTGGCAAATAATGAATCTTCGTCTTTCTCAAACACAATCAGTAGTAATGATGCCAATGAAGTTATCAAGGCTCAATCGCTCAATATTCGATGTGCCGAAGATGAGGTTGTATTGAATGAAGACCAAATGCAGGTTCATTTACAAGCGGTGGTTACGCCAATGTCCGCTCACATGGCAGATGTAGCATGGCGCATTAGTGATGGTGAAGAACTTGCCACAATTGATGCTCACGGTGTGCTTAGCCTGAAGGAGAATGAAAATGGTGGTGTAGTGACTGTGGAAGCAAGCACGATTGATGGCTCGAATATAAAAGCCACTTTTGAAGTGGATGCTGCGGCTTATCAATGGATTCCATCTGTATTTGCAGATGCAGATGTGCGTGTTACGGCCATTCAGTTGGGGGAAAATAAAAAACTCTTGATTAAGGACATGCCCATGTTGGACATGCGGAATGTGGCTAATACATTTGTCGTACATTCCTTCAATGCACACACCACAGGTCCTGTCAAGGATATTCGAGTTAAATACCGTGTCTATGAAGTGGGGGAACCCATGAACTCGTGGAATGAACTCGGACTGGTAGAAGATGGCGATGGGAATTGGGTGAGCACATCGGTGGATTTTTATGATGCCATGTTGAGGATGACTGAAGGGCAGGATCAGGTATTGGAGTTTTACTATGAGGGAACAAGCAAGACGGGTGACACATTCTTTTACAACAATGGTGGTGAGAATTATCACTTTATGTTTAATTGCGTTAAACCCAAACCAGAAAATATGGTTAAGAACACAACCACGGTGTTTGGCTATTCACACGTTACATTTTTAATCAATGGTAATGAAAGGTCGTTCGACTATGAAGAGGATGGCAATCCCAATGAGATTGTTGATTTAGGTGCAATCCAGTCCTTTGTATTGGATAGTTATTGGAATGCATGGAATTCTAAAGGAAGCAACAATCTACGCTATAAGATTGAAGAAGAAGGTTCTGGCGGTAAATGGAGAACCATTGCTTCTGAAAAGAATAGTAGATTCGTGAGAATAAGTGATGAAGATTATCTCAAATCTTATAAAGAGAATATTGGTCTCAATCTACTTGAGGGCTTGGAAACAGGCAAGAAATATCGTTTGGAGATTTCGGGTGAAAGTTCTGTCTACAATGAATACTATTATAATGACTATTATAGAGATACGAAATCTGATAACGATAAACAATATTGCCCTTTCTATACATGGAAGAATGGTGAAAGTTCAGTATTTACCTTTACCATCAAGGATTCGTCAGCAATCACTCCAGGTGATGCCAATGGTGATGGTGGCGTAAACGTATTTGACGTAACCACAACCGTAAATCACATCCTTGGCAGTGAAAATGAAGGTTTTGATGAGGATGCAGCTGATGTAAATGGTGATGGAACAGTGAATGTGTTTGACGTAACCAAAATGGTGAACATCATCCTTGGTGTGGATGACGCCGGAGCTAAGATGCGTAAAGTGGAAGGTCTTTCTGGGACGGACAAACTGTATCTCGAGGACTTTGAGATTGAACCGGGTGAAGAGAAGGAGGTGAATATCCTTCTGGACAACCCCAATGCGGAGTACCGCGACCTCCAGTTTGACCTCTACCTGCCCGAGGGCATCTCGGTGGTGCAGGATGAAGACGAAGAGTTCCTGGTGGATACAGGTAGCCGATGCACCAAGAAACACACAATTGGCTTCTCTTATACGGATGGACATTATGTGTGTATGCTTTACAGTACAGCAAAGAATCCTCTCACTAGCAATAGTGGTGACATCTTGACCATCACGCTGAAGGCTGATGAGGGTGTTACGTCTGGAGTAAAGACGGGATCCTTCCTCAATGTCAGCCTCTCAAAGACCGATGCAACAGGTCCCACTTATGATGAGTTCACATTCGGAATCACTGTAAAGGGAGATGCTAATGCTATCAGTGACATCAACGCTGATGATGCTACCTATCAGATTATCACACCTGACGGCAAGCAGGTGGATGCATTGCAACAGGGCGTGAACATCATCCGCTATCCGAATGGTGCCGCCAAGAAAGTATTTGTGAAATAAGTTTTAACCAATATCTCATCAGGGGCATCATATGAAAGAGTAAGATCATGATGGCAAGACAGGCAATTATTACTCTTTCCGAGAACAAGTACTTCACTACAAAAATGGCGGAAAACCCACTCATGGTTTTCCGCCATTTTTACATTCAGCCCTTAAAAAAAACCACAATTCATGTCCCTTCAAGCAAAAGAAGTCCCTATATTTGTACTTGACATTATGTAATGTATTTTAACAAATATCCATTGTCAACCATATCGTTAACAATCAACCTAAATATAAACCTACAAACCGAGTTCTATGAAAAAAAAACTTTTCATACTGATGTCGTGCTTTTTCATGAGTCTATACATGCAAGCCGCAGATGGTGAAACTTTTACAGCAAACACACCTGAAGGCATTGTCATGACGTTTAAAATCATCAGTGAAGCAAATAAAACCGTACAAGTGGGTAGAGGCACTTCTGGATTTGAAGGCAAGGCCATTGATAGTGAGACATCTGGGCATTTGACAATACCAAGCGAAGTAACTCATTCCAATGCACACTATTCAGTAGTGTCAATAGGAGATTATTCATTGGCGTGGTGCCGTTTTTTAACCTCAGTTACCATCCCTTACAGCGTCACAACCATCGGAGAAGCGGCTTTCGAATTCTGTAGTAATTTATCTTCCATAAAAATCCCCAACGGTCTCACTGCCATTGCTGATTATGCATTTTATAGCTGTAAAAGAGTGAATTCTGTCACGATTCCCAATAGTGTTAAAACTATTGGGAATATGGCTTTCTCGTACTGTAGCAGTCTGGAATCTTTGGTTATTCCCAACAATGTTACTTCCATAGGCATGGAAGCATTTTCCCATTGTAGTTCTTTAGCCTCAATAACTGTCGACGAAAAAAACTCAATCTATGATTCCCGTGATGACTGCAATGCTATCATTGAAACGTCATCGAACACTCTTATTGTAGGCTGCCAAAAAACTATTATTCCTAACAGCGTGACAACAATTGGTTATAATGCTTTCGATGAATGCAGCAATCTGACCTCCATCATCTTCCCCAATAGCGTGACGACCATACGTGGCTCTGCATTTAAAAATTGTAGCGGGCTGACCACCGTGACCATCCCCAATAGTGTGAAATTCATTGGCGATTCTGCTTTCAAATGATGTATTTAGAGACCTCTAAATTACCATAAATAATGAAAATCAATCAGACTTAATACATTGTATTACAGTCACTTTTAGATTTTAACACTTCAGAAGCAGTTTTTGGTCGCTTCGGAAATTCCCTATAAATTTGCAACGTATTTCTACCGCAGGGAATTTACGAGGCTTTATTTTTGCCACATCGTGGACAGAGTTGACAAGGGTTGCCGATAGGTTACGAGAGTTGACTGATTTCTGACCCGCTTTTGAGAAAAGCAATATCGTGGCGAAAGTTAACAAAGGATGTCGAGAGTTTACTTGTGATTACTTGCGGAGAGGTACAATAAAAGGAATGTTGGACCTATAATAGTTGCAAGTATGCCAAAGACCAGAAAATGCGCTTATTGTGGCAAGGTTTTCACCACAAACAGCGGAATGCAGAAGTACTGCTCGGAGGAATGTGTCGAGAAAGCGAAGGAATCCAAGAAAAAGAGACAAAGGGATTTCCTTCGGAGTGTTGGGCCAGTGATGGAACTTCAACAGCAGGAGTACCTGACCTTTTCCAAGGCAGCCATCCTTTTAGGCTGCACCCGTCAATATGTCTATAAACTTGTTGAACAAGGGAAGTTGCCAGCCTCACGGCTGAGCAGCCGAATGGCTCTTGTCCGCAGAAGTGACATTGAGAAGATGTTTGCTGCCAATCCTTATAACCGAGTCCTTCCTTGTTCAAAACCCAAGAAAACCATTTCTAAGAAAAAGACATTTGTTGGTGATAAGAAGCAGAAAGACCAATCAACATCATCATATTCAGATGAAGTCCTCGAATACTACTCTGGCGAAGAGGTAAAGCAGATATATAAGGTCAAGCACTCGTGGCTATATGCCTCTGCTAAACGCCACCAGATTCCCATGTGCCGTATCGCAGGACGGAACTACTACAGCAAGAAACACATTGATGCAGTATTCGGCACTACCATAGACCTTGATGCCATTGTCGAGTGGCTTTCTCCACAAGAAGTGGCAAACCGATACGGTATCAACTTAACAGCAGTCCGCTCCTATGCCCATCGCCACAAGATACCGAGCAAAAGAGAATATGGGCACACTTATTATTCCCAAAGCCACTTTGATGAACTTCGTCGTACCGACCTTCTTTCTGATGAGAACTATTATACAGTGGAGCAAGTGCAACAGCTCTATGGACTGACCAAAGCCAACATCTGCCACATCGTCAAGGTAAAGCACATTGAGAAGACAAAGGTAGGACGGCTTAACCTTCTGCTCCGTTCCGATGTGGAGAGGGTGATGGAAGAACGAAAATCCGTGGGAATGATCCCCTCTGGATTCTGAGTTTCTACCTTATTGACAGATTATTCAGTGATTATTGGAAATAATCGGAGTCAGCACCGCATCATTGAGTTCCTTTGCACCCGTGGAGAAACGCTCCACCATGATTACTAACAATAATATATATATGTATGAGTAACATTTGCAAGACCGTGACCCTCCGCACACGGAAAATCAAAGGCGGGGAACAGCTTTCCTTCTATCTCGACTACTACCCTGGCTACCGGGACGAGTCCACTATGAAGGTCATGCGCCATGAATCGCTCGGCATCTACATCTACGCCAAGCCGAAGTCACAACGGGAGAAGGACTACAACGTCCGTATGCGCGAGAAGGCAGAAGCCCTTCGCTGCCGTCGCTATGAGTCCATCGTCAATGAGAGGTACGACTTCTTTGATCGTGATAAGATGAAGGGCGACTTTCTTGCCTACTTCAAGCAGAAAGCAGACAAGAAGAACTGCAAGTGGCAGCACGTCTATAAGCACTTTGCCCGATTCTGCAACAACAAATGCCGTTTCGACGAAATCAACGTTGACCTGTGCAACAAGTTCCGTGAGTACCTGATAACTGCACCTCAGACCATCCACACAGAACACAAACTGCATATCAATAGTGTGGCAGGCTATTGGTCAACCTTCCGTGCCGTACTCCATACAGCCTACAGGGAGCATAAGATTATGGAGAATCCCAACGGCTTCTTGGAACGCATTGACACCATACCCACGGAAAAGGAACACTTGTCCAAGGATGAACTTGTCAGGTTGGCGAACGCCCCATGCCAATATCCCGTCTTAAAGACCGCCTTTCTCTTTGCCTGTCTGACCGGACTCCGCAAGAGTGATATCAAGCAACTCACATGGGAAAACATACAGCCATACGGCGACGGAGGAATGTATGTCACACTTCGTATGCAGAAAACAAAGGAACTTGTAAACAATCCCATCAGTGACGAGGCTTTAGAACTGATCGGTGAGCGAGGAACTGGCCCCGTCTTTGTCGGCTTTGCAGACAAGATGACCCAGGCACCTTTGAAGAACTGGCTGAAAGCTGCTGGCATCACCAAGAAAATCTCGTTTCATTGCAGCAGGCATACATTCGGTTCTCTACAGGTAGATGCAGGAACAAGCGTCTATACCGTTCAGCACATGTTGGGTCACAAGAACGTCTCGACCACACAGATCTATGCGAACATGGCAGACGAAAGCAAACGAGAGTCAGTAAACCGCATCACGCTCAAACCGATGAAGACGGTGCAACTAAAGGTCGTAGGGCAATAACGACTTTCGTCTTGTTCTATCGGACACCTATAATATATATATATATCATCTTTGGGGAGGGGCATTGCTTCTCCCTTTTTCTTTCCCTTTCGTCATGTCCATCAACATTTTATAGTATGATTATTGGTTCTTTTTTCATACTCGATAGTACCAATTTCTAAACTAATGTAAAAACGGAGCGGATTTTTCGGAAGATTTTGAGCAGTCGGGAATAATCGGAGTAACTTTGTATCGGAAATCGCATAGCCGAGTTCTGGCAGATACCGACAATTCCGAAATGTACAAACCAATATAATAAAAGGAACAAGAAAGATGAACAATGTAAAATGCAAGACAGAAAACATGGCAGTAAGAGACTACTGCCTTGTGTGGGGATGCCCAGGTTTGGTCATTCTCACCATCTCCCTCTTCGTATCATTGAAGGTGGGCAACGACTTTGGACAAGACAACTTTGCCAAGTTCGTAACCTTTGTAATCTCCAGTGGATTGCTGGGGACAGTCTATTATTTGTTCCAATCCGTATTGGCAGAAGTGCCACTTAGATTGCAGAACGGGCAACACGAAGGAACCATACTCCTGACCGACCAAGAAGCGGAAGCAGTAACAGAAGATTCAACGGACAACGATATTATTGAACAGGTTCAAGAATGTCGGGCAGAAGTTCTACCTCAAACAGAATCTGCACAAGAACACTTGTCAGAGGAACTGCAAGAATCTACGATAGAGATTTCCGATTCGGCAGAACCGACAAAGGAAATTGCCGATACGATAGAGACGAGTTCAGAGCAGCCCGACTTATATGCTCAACGCTGCAAGGAGTATCAACGTGAGCAGGAACAGAGAAGACAGAACACCATCGATGCTATCATGGGATATGTGACCCATACGATGTCACCATATATCTATGACAATGACGAGTTGGAAAAACTCCTTGATGCAATCAGAAAGTGGGCGGATGACTGGCAACATATTCCTGTGCCCATTAGGTTAAAGTCCACCCTTACCACCCTTGACCTACGGCACTTTGTCTGGAATATAGCCGAGAGATTGGGCAGCAAGAAAGACTATTCGGGACGTGTCCGTGCAGACTTCATCAAGCGCATGTTCCCCGATGTGATGAGAGACATCGAGCAGGACAGCATACGCAACTTCAAGTTCCAGCCAGATACTGGAAATATCGTGATAGACGAGCCGGACAAGGGTGACTATCACTTCCATTTTGAGTAGATTTTATGTTTAAAAATCAGCGAAATTCAAAAATATTTTCTCGTTTTCGCTGATTTTTAAGCAAAAGATGCATGAGTCTGAAATAAAAATTGTACTTTTGCAGAGCAATAAAAACAGTTCAGCATGAAGTACCCCAATATCATAGGAAGAGATGTGGAAATATCCACGCTCGAACGTTTGTACAAGTCCAAGAAATCCGAGTTTGTCGCCATCTATGGGCGCAGACGCATCGGCAAGTCGTATCTGGTCAGTGAGGTGTATGGCAGTAAGATTGTCTTTTCTGTCGTCGGAACATACGTAAAGGACGGGGACAAGAATTACGAGACATACCGTAAACTGCAATTGGATCATTTCTACGATTCATTGATATTGTCAGGGCTGGATGCCGCTACGACCGAAAGACCTACGTGCTGGCGTGAAGCCTTTCTGCTTCTGCGAAGGCTGCTTGAAGGCATACGCTCCCGTCGGAAGGTCATCCTTATTGATGAGTTGCCCTGGTTGGCAGGTCCTCAGTCGTCCGAGATGATTTCAGAACTCGGCTATTTCTGGAACTCATGGGCAGACAGTCAGAGAAACATCATTTTGGTAGTGTGCGGTTCAGCTACAAGCTGGATGCTTGACAATGTCATACGCGATTACGGAGGTCTGCACGGACGACTTACAGAGACCATCAAGCTTGCCCCCTTCACTTTGTCCGAATGCCAGAAGTATTACCGACGAAACGGGTTCCGTCTGTCCCGATATGAGATGTGCATCTGCTACATGGCATTGGGAGGTGTCCCCTTTTATCTTGACAAGCTACGCAACAGCCAGACCATTACTGAGAATATAGACCGCATTTTCTTTGCCGACGAAAAGATACATCAAGAGTTCCTGGATGTATATGCCGGACTATATGCCAGCAAAGAGAGATATGTGGATATAGTCAAAGTGCTGGGAAGTCAGTTTTACGGCATGACCCAGAAAGAGATCAGCACAGCCATAGATGTCAAGACTGGCGGAACACTGACTAAGCTGCTTGAAAACCTCATGGAGTCAGGCATCATCAGGGCATATCCACGCTACGGCAAGGAACGTGTGGAGACGGTTTATCAGTTGATTGACTTCTTTTCCCTGTTCTATTTGCGCTTCATACAAGGCAAACAGGCGAAGAAGGGAATATGGAATTCCATTCACGGCACTCCCACTTTCTACACATGGGCTGGAGATACCTTTGAACTGCTTTGTGTGGAACACTTGCCCCAAATCCAAGACACCCTGCGTATAGCCTCCATTAACCGGAATTATTGTTGGAGTGGGAAAAGTCCCGACGGAAGGGGTGCTCAGATTGACTTGCTGCTGGAAAGTAAGGCCGACAGGACGGACTATCTTTGTGAAATGAAGTTCACTGGTGGCAAATACGCCATAACGAAAACCGATGAAGAAGATTTCCTGAATAAGATAGAGGCCTTTGCCGCAAGCAAGATGCACAACAAGACGCACAGCATCCAGTTGGTTATGATTACGACGATGGGTGTTGCCCGAGGGGAACACGCCAGCATTGTCAATCAGTCTGTTGTGTTGGACAATTTATTTACGGACCG
>Ga0256406_1007289_pt1 | contig 10583 bp, 4 predicted proteins | sample RumenRJG_03DNA_FD_185986 | JGI IMG/M metagenome (GOLD analysis project Ga0256406, IMG submission 185986) | Bovine rumen microbial communities from Lethbridge, Alberta, Canada - RJG_03 | ecosystem: Host-associated > Mammals > Digestive system > Stomach > Rumen | place: Canada: Alberta | collected...
GGGAGAATGGGGGAAATAGGGAGAATAGGGAGAAATAGGGAGAAATAGGGAGAATGGGGAGAATAGGGTCTATGGGGACCAGGGAAAAATTTCCCCCATCAGCCCCACAACCCCCATCAACCCCACACCCCCCATCAACCCCACAACCCCCATCAACCCCACAAGAAAGCAATGAATAGCGTATCCATCTTCCAGCGCCCGCTGTGGGTGGCCCTCTTTGCCCTCACGGCAGCCATCGTCTGGAGTTTTGCCTATCCGCTCATCAAGCTGGGCTATGCTGAGTTTCAGATTACGCCGGTGATGACGGGCAGCAAGATGCTCTTCGCCGGCATCAGGTTTACCATCGCGGGACTGTTAGTGTTGACCATGGCACGTTCCACGCACAAGGACTTCCACGTCAGACATCGCACCGACTGGTGGTTCATCCTCCTGTTCAGCCTCGTCAACACCACCCTCCACTACACCTTTTTCTATATTGGCCTGTCACACAGCGAGGGTTCACGCTCTGCCATCCTCAACTCCCTCAGTGTCTTCTCTGTGATTATCATGGCGTGCATCTTCTTCAAGAGCGACCGCATGACACTGCGCAAGATTGTGGGCTGCGTCATCGGTTTTGCCGGTATCCTGTCGCTCAACTTAGGTGGTGCCGACAGCGGACGGTTTACCTGGCTTGGCGACGGCATGATTATCCTCAATGCGCTCTGCGGGGCCACAGCATCGCTGCTCACACGCGGCCTCGGCAAGCGGCTGAATGTCTTTGTAGGCACGGGCTACAGTCTCGCCTTCGGAGGTATCATCCTCGTCATCGGCGGTCTGCTCTTCGGCGGCACGCTACCGAGGATTACAGCCTTGGGACTGCTCTGGCTTATCATGCTCATCGGCATCAGCACCGTGGGGTTCACGCTCTATAACAAACTGCTCACCTGCAACCCCATCGGTAAGGTGGCTATCTACAACTCGCTGATTCCCGTTTTCGGTGCCGTCAGCTCTTGCCTCTGTCTGCACGAGACGTTTTATTGGAAATATGTCCTTGCTGGGGCTTTAGCCACAGCGGGCATCTACATCATCAACCGGGGGAAATAGCTTCGCCCACCATAAATCAAGAAAGGCAGCCTCAGCACTGCTGAAACTGCCCATCCTTAGTTAATTTTCTATGTTCTCTACTCTCTCATAACTTTTCATCGGGGACTTCCGCGCTTAGCGCATATTGTTGTCCTCCATCCATAGAGCCATAGCAGCGCTTGCTGCCATTAGGCTCATCACTACTGTAATTGTCATCCTTTTGTCTTTTAACTTTAATTACCTACTGAGAACCTTACCTGACTCTTTCAACTTAACCTATACTACTTACTTTGAATTATTCTCTTACACCTAACCAACCTTACTGGAGACCTACTTAACCTTACTTACTAACGCAATCCTGAATCTTTTACCTTGTCGCTAATCCTACTGAAGATATTTTGCTTGTCGTCCTGAATCTTTTACCTTGTCGCTAATCCTACTGAAGATGTATTGCTTTGTCGTCCTGAATCTTTTACCTTGTCACTAATCCTACTGAAGATGTATTGCTTGTCGTCCTGAATCTTTTACCTTGTCGCTAATCCTACTGAAGATTTATATCTCTCAAATTTCTTTATTCTAAACCTTAGCACCTTCACGGTGTTTCTTTCTGTTTGACGATGCAAAGGTAACACTGTTTGCGCACACAAACAAGAGATTCACAAGATTAATGATATATATCCGACGATTTTTGACCTAAGTCAAAGGAACCCACAGAATCGTATTGGAAAGGTCCTCTTCACGGGGCTGGCGACGGTCGCAAAGCGCTAACGGAATTGCTCGCCCGGCAGGCTGAATGGTCACAGCTCCCTACATCATAGATGGTAAAACATCTGTTAGACTTTTGAACAACATAGGTTTGACTTTTGGAAAACATATGTTTGACCATTTGACCGACGGTCGTTTTGACACCACGTCCGCCAAAGGTCTGCCACTCACCCATTGAGTCACATCCGAAACCACCGCCAAAGGAACCCCGTAGGTAGAGTCCGCAATATATAAGTTCGCACGAGAGACGTCAAAACCACCGACGACTATCTTTTGCCACCGTATCAGTCAGCTTTCAAGATTTTGCTTACTGTGATACAAGCCTGAGGCAGCGAAGGTTGTTTCTTCTCCGGCACCGGATTATCGAAGCTTACTTTGGACCAAATTGGCAGCTAAGCAGAAACCAAGGGCGCAGCACTTGAATCGCGGCAAGGACTTTACGGTTTTTGTCAAAATCGAATGCGCTTACCTGCCTTCGTTACTTACTTGTGCATAACAATCGCATCAACCATACAGTATATTTTTGGGGTGACACATTGGCAAAGTCAGGAAAAAGTTGTATAGATTTAAAATTTATGCCTTTCACATTTCGTCCTTTGATATTATTTACCTAACTTTGCAATTGTTAAACCGCAACACCTGTTCGGCTGACGTTATGTTACGAATAGAGTCAAACTACATATCAAAATGATTTATGAGAAACATTAAACACAAAGTCCTGCCGACGCTATTGGCCGGCATGCTGGCTATGGTCTCATTAGGGTTGCGGGCCCAGTCGTCATCGGGCGGCTCCACCACTCTCTATGGCTGTATGCTCAGCTCTTGGGGGGACTACTTCCCCAGTTCCGGCATCGCGGGCATTTACAAATTCAATCCCTACGATGTCACAACATTCAGCAGCGTTGCCCCCAACATCAGGGTGTACGGAGGCGGCACCTATGCCAATGGCACCTACTATGCCATCAACTACGAGGAGCAGGGCGTTTCTATTAAGCTTCCCTCCACGCTGACCCTCTACGACACCAAGAACGCATGGGCAGTGAAGTCGACCTATCAGGGCGGCTCAGCCGAGTCGCTGGCCAGCGACCTCACCTTCGACCCCGTTACGGGCAACATCTATGGAGTGTTCTATGACGCCAACTACAAGGAGTGCAAGCGGTTCTGCACACTGTCGCTCGACGATCCCGTGAAAGGCGCCTACACCTCCAAACTCATTGCAGAGCTGCCCGAGCGCATGGTGGGCATAGCCGCCAACCAGAAGGGGGGTCATCTACGCCATTGGCCAGAGCAACAAGCTCTACACACTGAACAAGCAGACCGGTGCGGCTACCGTAATAGGCTCGACGGGAGTAAGTAATGTGACTGCCTTCTTTCAGTCGGCTTGCTGCAACATGCAGACGGGTTCCATCTACTGGGCCAGCAACTACGGGCAGTACTCAGATTACGGCATCTTTGAGGTGGATCCCTCAACAGGCAGCGCCAAGCTGATTGGCGACATGAGTTACGACGGCACCAACAATGAGGACCAGCTCACCGGTCTCACTACCTTGGAGGACGTGGAGCAGCCTCGCTTCGTCAACGCCGTGAGCAACCTCGGCGTGAGCTTCGTCAAGAACAGCCTGTCGGGAAAGGTGACTTTCACCCTGCCCACCCAAGACAGCAAGGGCGGAACACTGACCGGTGACGTGAACTATCAGGTTAGCGTCGACGGCACGATGACAGCTCAGGGCAAAGGAGCTGCCGGAGCCGACGTCTCGGTGGATGTCACTACGACGGCCGGACAACACTTCTTCTCGGTGGAGGCCACTCAGGAAGGCGTCAGTGGCGACGCCCGGGCCATCAGCAAGTGGATCGGCGACGACTATCCGAAGGCCCCCGTCGGCTTCACGGCCAGCATAGCCACTAAGGACGACAAGGGCGCCAACATTCGAGTGGAATGGAACCCCGTGAAGGAAGGCAAGCACAAGGGCTACGTGGATAGCACAAAACTCTCTTACACTCTGCTCCGTATGCCCGACAGCATACAGGTGTACACGGGTCCTGACACCACCTTCACCGACCGTGTGGAGACCGACGAGACCCGCCACTACACTTACAAGCTGTGGGCAACGCACCAAACATTGGCCAGCGACACTATAGTGTCCAACAACTTGACTGTGGGCCTCGCTCATGTACCTCCCTACATCGACGACTTCTCGGATGAAAGCAAGTTCTCGGAGTGGACAATCGTGGACAACAACCACGACAAGAGCACCTGGGGCCGACAGAACGGCCTTATCGTGTATCAGGCCAACAGCACCAACGCCGCCGATGATTATGCCGTGTCGCCGGCCATGAAGCTTAAGGCCGGCAGCCTTTATTACATCAGCTTCATAGCACTCAATTCCTATCCTGTGGAGAAGGTGGCGCTCTATGCCGGCAAATCGCCTTCAGCCACGGCACTGACTACCGAGCTCATCGCTCCCGTGGAGATTACCTATGAGCCTCGGCAGCATCCACTCCAGGCTGCATTCCGTCCCGATGCCGACGGCATCTACTACTTCGGCATAAAGGCTTGCAGCGAGGCCGACCACGGCCTGCTCTATGTGGAAAACTTCGCTGTGACTGCTGTTCCCGCTACGGCTCCTGCCAAACCAGAGAACCTGGTGGTGACTCCGGGCGACAAGGGAGCACAGAGTGCCACGATAAGCTTCACAGCTCCCGCAAAGACCATCGGGGGTGATGCCCTCACCGCTCTCGATGCTGTGGTGGTGGAGCGCGACGGTGAGCAAATATTCACCTCAGCTACTACCATCACTCCGGGCGACAAGGTGACCGTCATCGACGACGGTTCCACCACATCAAGTATGCCGTCGGTGGGCACACATACCTATAAGGTGTATGGCAAAGCTGCTTCTGTGGCTGGCGACTTCGCCACGGCTCAGGTCTACGTGGGTGCTGACGTACCAGGAGCTGTCGACTCGCTGACAGCCGTGGAGGACATCAACAATCCTGGTTCAGTCATCGTTTCCTGGAAGGCTCCCAAGGTGGGCCAGCACGGCGGATATGTCGACCCGTCGACACTCTCCTACGTGATTTCCGTGGGCACCTCCGGTCAGGAAGTCTCCACCACCGCTAACACTTACACCGATCATCTCGACATCTCCAAGGGACAGACCTATCAGGGCTACAGTGTCTATGCCGTCAACGGCGCAGGCAGTGGCCGCAACGTCTGGAAGACCGTCACGGCTATTGCCGGACCTGCTCTCGTGGCTCCCGTAGTGGAATCGTTCCCGCAGGTCACCATGAAGAGCGGACCCTGGTTGCCCGAGATGCTCAAGGGTGATATTGGCGATGGCTACTGGACGCCCTGCGACGGCGTCGGCAAGTTCTGCGGCACGCAGGATGGCGATGGAGGCGTCGTGGTGTTCGATGCTACCAAGACCGGTGTGGCCAGCATGATTCAGAGTCCAAAGATTGACATCAGCCAGCTGCAAAAGCCTCAGTTAACGCTTTGGGTATTCAATACGGGCAAGGGCGACGAAGCCGAGATTTCGGTGTCGGCCGACTATGGTGCCTATCAGACGCTCCAGACCCTCCCGCTCACGGGTAAGGCCCACTGGCAGAGGGTGGTGTGCGACCTCACGCCATGGAAACAAAGCCACTTCGTGCGCGTGGGCATCACAGCCAAGAGCGTGAAGTCGACAACCGATGTGTTTGCCTTCGACAACGTCGCTGTCTCCGAGGCTGCAACCAACGACTTAGGAGCCATGAGTCTCGAAGTACTACCGAAGGTGACTGCCGGAACCACCACCAAGCTGCTGCTCAAAGTGCGCAACTTCGGCGAGAACAGGGTAAACGGCACCGACTATAAGGTGAAGCTCTACAAGAACGGACGCCTCGTCAACACCGTGGCTGGAAGCGACGTGCTGGTAGGCCGTACCGCTTCGCTGGCTCTTCCCGACCAAGTTGCTGTAGTCGACTCGGTCAACACCTCCTACTACGCAGTGATTGACTATGCCGCCGACCAGTATAGCGGCAACAATCAGAGCAACACAGCGAGCACAGAGGTGGTGAAGAATGCCTTCCCGGCTCCCACCGGCGCCACAGCCCAGCGCGTTACGAGCGGCATCAAAGTCAACTGGACAGCTCCCGACCTCTCGACAGCTCCCCTGGAGCGCACCACCGAGAGTTTCGAGGACTATACTCCTTTTTCCATCAGCAATATCGGCGACTGGACACTGGTCGACGGCGACACCACAGCCTCCATCCGCATTTCGCTCACCGGCCTGTCCGCTCCACTCAACTATCCTAATGCAGGCGCCAAGATGGCCTTCCAGGTGTTCAACACCGAAGAATCAGGTATCCCCTTCTCTTCGTGGGATCCCCACACAGGCAGCCAAATGCTGGTAGCCCTCAAGTGTGCTTCGCCCGACAAGGGCCAGACCGAGGTAGCCAACAACGACTGGCTCATCTCGCCCGAGCTTTCGGGTAATGCGCAGAGCATCTCCTTCTATGCCAAGACAGGCATGGGCGGTGCCTACACTCCCGAGGAATTCGAGATTCTCTATTCCACCACAACCAACGACACCACGGCCTTCGTAAAGTTAGGCGACACCCGCCAGCTGTCGAATGCCCGTTCGTGGGAAGAGATACGCGAGAATCTGCCTGAGGGCGCACGCTGGTTCGCCATCCACTATGTCTCAAAGGGCAAGTTCGCCTTGCTGCTCGACGACATCACCTTCACCGCCAAGGGTGCACAACAGGAGAACCTCGCTCTCTCGGGCTACCGCATCTATCGCGACAGCCTGTTCGTGGGCGAAGTGACTGCCGATGAGCTCTCGTTCGTCGACCACACAGCCCTCCACGCCGGTGACTACCATTATCAGATATCGGCACTCTACGACAAGGGCGAGTCGCCTCTGTCTGACGCTGCCAGTGTCACCACTACCGGCGTACGCAATGTGGAAGCATCATCGGCTGTCGTCAGAGGCGGCAAGGGAACTATTTCCCTGAGCGGACTGAACGGCCACAAGGCCGAGGTGTTCACCGCCAACGGACAGCGCGTAACCACTGTCAGCCAACTTGAGTCCACTTCATTGAACGTCAGCCCGGGTGTCTATCTTGTCACGCTGCAAGGCGGACCCACAGTGAAGGTCGTTGTCAGATAAACCCTTTCAACACTTGATAATGAACGCTAACATTCATTCCATCCTTAGAACTGCCGCTATCGCTCTGACGGGCGGCAGTTCTTTGCTTTATGCTCCTTCAGTTCTGGCGGCCTCCACACCGGTCACGCTGCCCTATGAGCAGAAATTCAACATTTCTTTGGACGCCAAAGCCTTCACGGTGATCGACAACAACCTCGACGGCTACACATGGGTATGGGACGCCGGTGCTATGGTCTACCCCTACAATGCCGACGCCGATGACTGGCTCATCACGCCTCAGTTTACCGTTGATACACGCCATGTCTACCAGGTGAGCTTCAAAGCCCTGGCCCAGACTGAAGGTGTTGAGAAGCTGGCTGTCAATATGGGAGCCGAGCCTACCGTAGAAGCTATGGGCACCCAGCTTATGGAGCCCACAGCTATCAGCTTCACCTCTCCGCGCAATTACAAGCTCAACTTCCGGCCCTCTGCCAACGGACTGCTCTGCCTGGGTTTTCACGCGCTCAGCTCGAGGTTGGAAGGCTATCAGCTGTCGGTCGACAACATCCTCATCAAGAAACTGACCACCGTTGACGCTCCCGACACGGTGACCCATCTGCGCGCCGAGGCCGACTTCAACGGCGGGAAGTCGGCCACTGTCAGCTTCCGGCTGCCCACAACTACCATTGCGGGCGACATGCTCAAAGGACCACTGCGCGCCTCCATCGTCTGTTGGGGCGACACGCTGAAGACCTTTGTCAACGGCACCCCCGGTCAGGACCTTTCGTTTGTCCACAACACCGACGCCACAGGTGAGCATGTCTACACCGTGGTAGTGGCCAATGAGGCCGGCAAAGGCCTGGATAACCAGGCAAGCACCTACGTCGGCGAGGATAGACCGGCTGCCGTGACCAGCCTCAATGTAAAGCCTGAGGCCAACAACAAGCTGCGGGTAACCTGGGCACTGCCTGAGCGGGGAGCTCACAATGGTTGGACCAACCCCGAGAACATCGCCTTCAGAGTGACCGATATCCAAGGCCACACCGACACCGTGCGTGTCGCGTCGTATGACTACGGCTATACCCCCTCCTCTCGCCAGCAGCTTCAGGCCTTCACAGTGGAAGCCTTCAACAAACTGGGCAAGAGTCAGCCTGCATACACCGACACACTCTTCCTGGGTGATGCTTACGAGATGCCTTTCAAGGAGTCGTTTGCCCGCAAGCGCATCGCCACCTATCCCTGGGTATTGCAGGAGAATGCCAGTGCCGCATGGATAGTCAACGACCATGGTGTCTACGCCGACCCTGTCGACCACGATGGAGGCCTGTTGAGCTTTAGTCACTCCACAGAGGGTAGTGATGCCACAGTGATACTGCCCAAGGTGTCGATAAAAGGGAGCGCTCACCCCCGGCTCAAGTTCTGGTTCTGGCAAAGCAGCAAGCAGAAGAACGAACTGTCGGTCTACGTAAAGGACGCCAACGGGCAACAGCACTGTCTCGACCATCTGTCGGAGAATGCCACGACATCCGAGAACGGCGAGTGGACCATACACAGCTATCCACTCGATGACTTTGTAGCCTCAGAGCCCATCCAAGTGAAGCTCCATGCCGTGGGACACGTGGGTGAGAGCCCCGTGATGACGCTCTATGTCGACAATATCAGTATCACGGATGTGCCGACGAACGACTTGGCTGTCGACAGCTTCCAGGTGGCACGCACCACCCTGAAAGTGGGCGAGCGCGACACGTTCTCGGTGAGAGTGACCAACCTGGGCATTCAAGAAGCCGAGCACTATCACCTCACTCTTCTGCGCAACGGCAAGGAAGTGGGCAAGGTGGAAGGACCTAAGTTGCAGCCTGATGAAAGCGCATGGATAACGCTCTACGACAAGCCCAACTCCGACGCCGACGAGTCGTCCTTCTACTCATTCCATCTCAACTATGCCGACGATGTCAATCCCGAGAACGACACCACCTCCCTCGTGGCCGTCAATATCCTGCCGGGTCTGCCATTCGTTCCCGAGCTTCAGGCCTCGACCGACAGCAAGGGCGTGATGCTCACATGGAAGCAGCCGCTTGTCAAGAACCAGGCGGCCCAGTGGCTGACCGAAGGATTCGAAAGCTATCCGGCCTTCACAACGACGAACATGGGTGAGTGGACGCTTTTCGACGGCGACGGCAGGCCTACCATGGGTATCCGCAACAGTTCGGGCGACTTCATCGACTACCCCCACGCGGGCGACGCAATGGCCTTCCAGGTTCTGAACCCTGCCGCAGCAGGACTCACATCCTCTACGTGGGCTCCGCACAACGGTGCCCAAGTAGCCGCCGCATTCACTGCTGGCTCGTATGCCAAGAACGACGACTGGCTCATCTCACCTCCCGTGGATGGACAGCAGACGATAACTTTCTGGGCAGAGAGCCCGGCCAACTATGAGTTTGGCACGAATGAGCAGATTGAAATATATGCCTCAACCGACAGCGCGGCACTCAACTCATTCCATAAGGTAGGCAATACCATAAGCGTACCCGGAAAGTGGACGCAGTATTCAGCCGAGCTGCCCGCTGGCACGCGTTATTTCGCCATCCGCTGTGTCTCGTCCGACCAGTACATCCTCTTCCTTGACGATATCCACTACCGCCGCTCCGAGAAGAAGCTCACACTGATTGGATACAAGGTCTACCGCGACGGAGTCTGCCTCACACCAGAGCCACTGACTGCCACGTCGTATCACGACGCCGTCGGCAGCAAGGGACATTACGTCTATACTGTGACCGCGATCTACGATACCGGCGAGTCGACAGCCTCCCCCGATGCAGTGGTTGAAATAACCACAGCTGTCAACAAGGTGACAGCCTCCAAAGCTCAACCCACTGCCTACTTCAACATTGCAGGGCAGCGCGTTGACGCTCATGCGGGCGGAGTGGTCATCGAGAGATTATCGGACGGAAGCGTGAGAAAGGTGCTGAGGCGGCAACGCTAAGTTCAGCAGCTTCCTCCCACCCCAAGGCGAGCGCAACCCGTCACCACCTCCTCAAGAATCCCCAGGCATCAGTTCCTCTGTGAACCCTGCCTGGGGATTCTTTTTCAATATCATGGAGAGCCTTCTACCCGTCTCCTCCCCTGTCGGCACATCACTATCGATGGCTATGCGTGTATACCGAAACAAGTGGAGCGGGAGGACATTCGAGTTTGCCATGCCGACGAGATTTCTAAGGAAAAGCTCATCAACAAGGTATACTTCGGATATCGCCCCAGTACAAACAGCGTGACGGGACAGCCCTATACGCTTCGATGGAAGTCCTCGAATCCCGTCGCGCCGAAAAGACATTCTGGAAGTTCACAGTCCATGCCCGTCATCAAAGTTTGGAGCGAGCATTGTCTTTCATAGTGCTTCATGTTATGAAAGAGTGGTTCAACCGGAATATATTGTCACCCCTTCTCCAACATCTCAAAAGCAAAATGCCAAATAGCTGATAACAAGCTATTTGGCATTTAATGTTGTGCGCCTGACAGGCACATTATACCGAAATTCAGTGAAATCGTATGAAATCGAAAATGAATTAATTATCAGTAAGTTAGATTATAAATCAAATTCTTAATGATACTTAAAATATCCGTTGTTTG
>Ga0256406_1007290_pt1 | contig 10583 bp, 12 predicted proteins | sample RumenRJG_03DNA_FD_185986 | JGI IMG/M metagenome (GOLD analysis project Ga0256406, IMG submission 185986) | Bovine rumen microbial communities from Lethbridge, Alberta, Canada - RJG_03 | ecosystem: Host-associated > Mammals > Digestive system > Stomach > Rumen | place: Canada: Alberta | collected...
AAGGACCGGGACCTTGCTCTGCAGAACTTCGGATTCAAAATTTTCAGATGTAATGGTAACCATAATCATACTCCTTTGTGCGCTGTTCTTCATCCAGATTTTCGCCCCCTGGCTTTCTTAAATCCACCCAAGACTGGTAATCACAGTCCGGAATCAGGGACTGAGCTGTTTGTGCATCAGGAAACACAACATTTTTCAGAAATAAAATCTTAAATCTGGGGATGAACAAGATTACAGATTTTATGTTCGCAAAACACTGTCGCTGTTGTGTTCTCTAACATTATAGCATAGCTGATTACCGTTTACAGGAAATTCACGTCTGGAATCCGATGCCTTTGTCTTCTCTCACAGAATACCACAGTGATAGATTGTGCGCAATAGAATTGTATGTTAATTATTTAACAGATTCGCTGTTCTGTGCCTCTTTTTCTGCCTCTTTCCGCTCGTCAAAGGCCCGCTCTGCGTCCTGCCGGAGAACCGCCTCCCGCTCCAGGTCCTTCTGCGCCGCCTCGATGGCGGTGCGGTCTGCATCGGGGTCCCGCTCCAGAATGTACTTGCAGATTGGATTTCCCTTTTTCGAGAACCGCTCCTCGTACTCCGTCATGATGTTGCCCTGGTTCATGACGGGATCATGGTGGAGGTCATAGGTGCACTGCGTGATCCGGAAGCCACCGAGCGGCGCCTCCGCGATGCCAAAGTCAAACAGGTCCCGGTTGTCGGTCTTGAACTCAATGGTGCCGCCCTCTCTTAATAGCCTGTCATAGCGCTGCAGAAACTGGTGGGAGGGAAGGCGCCTCTTGGCATTGCGCTCCTTGGGCCAGGGATCGGAGAAGTTGAGGTAAATCCTGTCGATCTCCCCCTCCCCGAAGTACTCGGTGATGAGCTCCGCCTCGCCCCGCACAAAGAAGAGGTTTGGAAGCTGCAGCTTTTCCTGCTCTTCTACTCCCCGCAGAAGGACGCTGGAGTACTTCTCCAGGCCGACAAAACTGATACCGGGATTCTCTTCTGCCATCTGCAGAAGAAACCTGCCCTTGCCCGTGCCGATCTCCAGCCGGATGGGATGGTCATTGCCAAACAGCGCCTGCCAGCTGCCCCGGTGCGCCTGGGGATCCTGGATGACAAAGCGGCTCTCCCCGATGACGTCCCGTGCGCGGGGTATATTCCGAAGTCTCAAATCAATGCTCTCCTTCTTGGATGCTGTGTCGTGTACCGGTATGAGTATACCATCCGAAGCCGGATTCCGGAGCCCGATTGCAAGCGGAAATCCGGAATGTTAAGATGGCAAAGCGGAAAAAGGAGTTGACGATATGGGGAAGAACAGATACCACAGGATGGGAAGCTGTCCTGGTATTGCCGCCCTCCTCGGGCTGTGTGCGGCAGCCGTGATCACGGGCTGCGGAAAAAAGAGCAAAGCGCCCGGGGCACCGGTGCTGAATACGATCTCCCTGGAGAAGGACTCGATGCAGGTGGAGACCGGAGAGGATGAGACCGTGGAGGAGACCGGAATCGCCTCGTCCCTTCCGGAGTTTACCACCACCACCGGGGTGCCCACTGAGGGAATGTCAAAGCTCAATGAGATCCTGGAGAGCATTGAAAAGGATTATGAGGTGGACCTCTCGTCGGACCGAAAGCTCATGATGCTCCACACGGACACAGACGACTCGGATGCATATCTGCAGACGACCCTCTATCAGACCGAGTACGTGACCACGCTGACCGGACGGGTTCGGAAGACAGGAAACCTCTGCAGCCTTGCCTACCGGATTGCGGACGACACGCCGGTCACGGCGGTGGAGGCGCTGGACTCCACCGGCATCACGGGGGTGCTGCTCTCGCAGAAGGTCAGCGATGCCTTTGATGCCCTTGGCCTTTCCGGGAGTCTTCACTCCACGAACATGCAGGGCTTTCTCCTCGATGCGGAGGGGAACGTGGAGAAGATCTACATGAAGCTCGAAATCGATACCGGGGAGGAGGACTACGCAGAGGCGTTCTACGTCTTTGATCCCGCCGCGATGACGATGACAGAGCTTGCCTGGCCGGACGATCTTTCCGCCGCAGAATTTGATCCCGCAGCCGTGCAGGGCGAGGAAAAGAAATAAAAGTACACTTTTCTCTGTTTTGTCTTATATCGCGATTTTATCGGGGATTCATGCTTTTTTCATTTTGAGCGGTGGGAAGTTCTCTGTTTTTCGTTTATAATCATACCTGAAATTGTTACACGAGGAGGTAACTGTATGGATGAAATCAAAGAACCCAAACGGCCTCTGCTGACGTTTTACATCATTGCCCTCATCGTTCTGTTTATTCTGAATCTTGTCGCAGTTCCCATGTACCACACCTCCCAGGTGCAGGAAGTGGACTACGGCACATTCATGCAGATGACAGAGGACAAGGAGATCGGAAACGTCCAGATCGAGTCGAACAAGATCGTCTTTACCAACAAGGACGACTCTCAGATGTACGAGACCGGCATCATGGAGCAGGACTACGGTCTGGTGGACCGGCTCGCCGCTTCCGGCGCAAAGTTTTCCACGCAGATCGTGGAGCAGACCTCTCCCTTTGTCGCTTTCCTGGTATCCTGGGTGGTGCCCATCATTCTGTTCATGCTTGTCGGCTACTGGATGCGGCGCCAGCTGATGAAGTCCATGGGCGGAGACAATTCGATGATGTTCGGCGGCGCCGGAGGCCTTGGCAGGAGCAATGCCCGGGTCTACGTGAAGTCGAGCGACGGCATCCGCTTCTCGGATGTGGCCGGTGAGGAGGAGGCAAAGGACAATCTCAAGGAGATCGTCTCCTACCTGAAGGACCCTTCCAAGTACAAGGAGATCGGTGCCTCCATGCCCAAGGGCGTGCTGCTCGTCGGCCCTCCCGGAACCGGCAAGACCATGCTGGCAAAGGCGGTTGCCGGTGAGGCAGATGTGCCGTTCTTCTCTATGTCCGGATCGGAATTCGTGGAGATGTTCGTCGGCATGGGCGCTTCCAAGGTCCGTGACCTGTTCAAGCAGGCCAAGGAGAAGGCACCCTGCATCGTCTTCATCGATGAGATCGATGCAATCGGTCAGAAGAGAAGCGCAGGTTCCGGCTACGGCGGAAACGACGAAAGGGAGCAGACCCTGAACCAGCTGCTCACGGAAATGGATGGCTTTGAGGGCAATACGGGTGTCATCATCCTGGCGGCAACGAACCGTCCGGAGTCCCTTGACCCCGCACTGACAAGACCCGGCCGTTTTGACCGCCGCGTTCCCGTGGAGCTTCCGGATCTGAAGGGCAGAGAGGACATCCTCAAGGTCCACGCAAAGAAGATCAAGATCGCGGACAACATCGATTTCAACAAGATCGCGCGCATGGCAGCAGGCGCCTCCGGTGCAGAGCTTGCCAACATCGTCAACGAGGCAGCCCTCCGGGCCGTCCGCCAGGGCAGGAAGTTTGCCACCCAGGAGGACATGGAGGAATCCATCGAGGTTGTCATCGCAGGCTATCAGAAGAAGAACGCGATTCTCTCCGACAAGGAGAAACTGGTGGTGTCCTACCACGAGGTCGGACATGCGCTGGTTGCCGCCATGCAGGATCACACGGCACCGGTGCAGAAGATCACCATCATCCCCAGAACGAGCGGTGCCTTGGGCTACACCATGCAGGTGGACAAGGGCAATCACTATCTCGTCTCGAAGGAGGAACTGCTTGCAGACATCGCAACGCTGACCGGCGGCCGCGCGGCCGAGGAGGTGGAGTTCAACTCCATATCCACCGGTGCCTCCAATGATATCGAGAAGGCGACAAAGGTGGCGCGGGAGATGATCACCCGCTACGGCATGAGCGAGGACTTCGGCATGGTGGCACTGGAAACCGTGCAGAACCAGTACCTGGGTGGAGATGCCTCTCTTGCCTGCTCGCCGGAGACCCAGACGAAGATCGACCGGCAGGTTGTTGCCCTTGTGGAGCAGCAGCACCAGAAGGCGCTGAAGATCCTGCGGGAAAACAAGTCGAAGCTGGATGAGATCGCGAAGTTCCTGTACGAGAAGGAGACCATCACCGGCGACGAGTTTATGGAGATCCTGAACCGCAAGCCTGAGATTGCAGCGGATGCACAGCCTGAAATTCCGCAGCAGAATGCCTGAGAAGAAGAGAGAAGATGAAAGAACACAAGGAGATCATTGAGTTTCGCTATGACACCCAGCTTCTGCTGGACAAGTATGGCGCAGATGACGACGAGTGCGATGATCTGGTGGACGAGATCCGGGATCACATCATCAGCACGTTTCAGGGAGACAGCCTGATTGTGGCGGGCGATACCGGCGAGGATGACTTCGGCGGGGAGAAGGCGACGATCAAGCTGCACTATCACACAAATGAGCCCTGGCTGGTGCTGGAGTACTGCCGGTCTCTGGGCGAGATCTATGACATCGTCGTGGAGGATATGCAGAGACAGACAGACGGCCTGCACGGCTGATCAGCAGGGAAGGAACAGCAGTGAGCGGCGGGAAAGAATCCGCTGCTCATTTTTTATGGGAGAAAGTGATTTATGACAGAGAAGACAGAACGGGATCTGGAACTGGTTAAGAAGACACTGCGGGAGGCGGAACAGTATGCGCATGCCTGCAGGGTTCTGAACTATGACGAGGAGACGATCTGCCCCAAAAAGGGCATGGAGGAACAGGGAGAGCTGACGGCCTTCCTGGAGAATCAGGCCTTTGTGCAGAAGAAGAATCCGGCCTTTCTGGAGGCGGCAGACCGGCTCTACGGGGAGAGGCAGGAGTTGGATCCCCTGGACCGGGTGCTGGCAGAGAGCCTTCACCGGGACAGGGAGCGGACGGAGCGCATCACACCGGAGCAGGATGCCGCCCACAGAAAGGTGTATAACAGGGCCTTTGTGGACTGGCTTTCTGCAAAGAACCGCGCGGATTATCGGATCTTTGAGCCCTCTCTCAAGGCCGTCGCAAAGGCGCAGCAGGAGGAAATATCCCTCTGCACCAGGCAGTTTGACACGCCCTATGACAGCCTGCTGGACCTGTACGAGCGGGGGATGACAGAGCGGGAGCTCGATGAGATCTTCGGCACCTGCAGGGAGAGACTCCTGCCGCTTCTGGAGAGGATCCGGAAATCAAAAAAAGAGATCCGGAAGGACTTCCTCTCCAGGACGGTGACGGATGAGCAGCAGCGCCGGATGGCGGACTGGCTCCTCGACGTCATGTGCTTTGACCGGGAGCGGGGCGCTATCACGACGACGGAGCATCCCTTCACGGACGGCCTCGGCAGGAATGACGTGCGGATCACAACGCACTACTATCCGAACTCGTTCCTGAGCAGCATCTTTACCGTGGTCCATGAGGGCGGACACGCCCTGTTTGAGATGCTGCAGCCGCAGGAAAACTGGGACCATTTCGTCAACCAGAACAAGACCATGGGCATGCACGAGTCCGTGTCGCGCTTTTACGAGAACCGGATCGGCAGATCCCCGGAGTTTCTCTCCATCCTCTATCCAAAGGCAAAGGAGATCTTCCCGCAGGTTCTGTCTGATGTCACGCAGGAGGAGTTCTATGAGGCCGTCAACGCCGTGGAGCCGTCCCTGATCCGGACGGAGGCGGATGAGTTCACCTACACGCTCCACATCATCATCCGGTACGAGATCGAGAAGCAGATTGTGGACGGCGGGGCAGACTTTGATCATCTGCCAGAGCTCTGGAACAGAAAGTATCAGGAATACCTCGGCGTGACGCCGGACAATGACCGGGTCGGCATCCTGCAGGATGTCCACTGGGCATCCGGCTTTGGATATTTCCCTGCATATGCACTGGGAAACCTGTATAATGCCATGTATTACACGAGGATGCAGCAGGATCTCGACATAGGAAAGGAAGCGGCCTCTGGGAATTTTTCTGCGATCAACCGCTGGATGCAGGACCACGTCTTTGCCAGGGCAGACCAGCTCGATGCAAAGACCTGGATTCGGGAGATCACGGGGCGGGAGCTGACGCCGAAGGACTTCCTGGACTATCTCGAGGAGAAATACGGCAGGCTGTACTGCCTGGACTGAAGCAGCAATGAACACACAGGTCAGAAGAGAAACATATGAGAGCAACACTCTGGAGCGGAACCAGGAGCTCTCCTGCGCGCTGCGCAGGAGTCCGCTCTTTGCAGGGCTCTCCGTGCAGGACATGGAGGGATGTCTTTCCTGCAGCAGGTCCGTACTCTATCACTACGGAAAGGGCGACATGGTATTCTACATGGACGATGCGCCGAGGAACGTCCTCGTCCTGATCTCCGGGAGTGTCTCCGTGGGCAGGGACACGCCGGATGGCAAGCGCATCTATCTGCAGACCTGCGACGAGCCGGGGGATCTCTTCGGAGAGGTCTATCTGTTCCTCGGCAGGGAGCACTATGAGCACTTCGCGGTGGCGGAGAAGAGTTCCCAGGTGCTCTCGATTCCGAAGGAGTACCTGTTCTCCAGCAGCTGCGGAGGAAAGTTCTGCACCCGACATGCAAAGCTCATTGAGAACTTTCTCTCGATCCTGGCCAGAAAGGCGGATGATCTGGACAGGAGGCTGACGATCCTGAGCAGCAATTCCCTGCGGGAAAAGATCACCCGGGTCCTGATTCAGAACGATGAGGCCCATCCCGGAGAACCCTACAGGGAGACCAGGGAGAACCTGGCGAGGGAGATCTCGGCAACAAGGCCCTCCGTCTCCCGGGAGCTCATGGCAATGAAGAGCGAGGGCCTCATCGATGTGACCCGGGAGGGAATCACGATGCGGGACCGGAATGCCCTTTACAGCCTGGAAAATTTGTGATAATGGTTAAATACGTAACGAATGTTACGGAAAGAAACGGGGGAATCCGATATCATCTGGCGTATATGAGAGAAGGATAACCCTGAATACCCCCAAGGAGGAACCCTATAATGTCAGAGAAAGAAACCAACCAGAACGTGGATGCCAGCAAGCAGCCCATTTCCTCGGATATGATTGTCCGCGATGTCATCATCGCACATCCCGATGCCGCAGAGGTACTCATGCGCGTCGGCATGGGCTGCATCAGCTGCCCCGCGGCGCTGATGGAGAGCCTGGGCGATGCCTGCATGGTGCACGGTCTTGACGGAGAGGAAGTTGTCAAGTACCTGAACCAGGAGCTGAACCTGGTCCCTGCAGAGTAAGCAGGGAAGATCTGCTCAGAAAACAAAAGGCACTTTCCGGAAGGTCCGGAGAGTGTCTTTTTGCTATTACTGAAGTTCCAGTGCCTCCCTCCAGGCGGCGTAGAGCTTTGGGAGGGACCAGGCCGCATTGGCGGGACTGGTGGAGGGAAGGAGAAGGACCTCGGGGCAGATCCGCCCGAGCTTTCTGCATGCCTCCTCCATGCGCTTTCGCGAGTACTTCTGAAACAGGCGGTAGGAGGTGCTGCCGTTGCAGCAGATCCTCTGAATCTGCGTTTGTTCCAGAATCCAGGGAATGTCGGTGACGGTCACATTCCGGATGCTGCTGTCGGAGGAGCCGGTGATTGTGCATCGCTCAATGGTATCCCAGAGCGCAAGGTGATGATCCAGGATCAGCGCCTTTTTCTCCTCCAGGGTCCCCGGCGGGTCGATCTTCTCCCCGGCGAGGAGCTGTCTTTCCGTCTCCGGATCAAACCGCGCCCGCAGAATCCGCCAGAAGCGGTTCTGGGGATGGCCGTAGTAGAACTGCGCCTCCCGGGATTTGACGGAGGGAAAGCTCCCAAGGATCAGGATCTCTGACCTCTCGCTGTACAGGGGACCAAAGCCGTGATCCAGGGTTTTGCTCTCAGCCATCACTTCGTCAGTTCTGCGACGACGCTGCTGATGGTCTTTCCATCTGCCTTCCCCTTCAGCAGCGGCATCACGGTCTTCATGATCTGTCCCTTGTTCTTTGTGGCGAGGACCTCGCTGCAGTTCTGCTCAAGGAACGCGCGGATCTCGTCCGCACTCATCATCTTCGGCGCGTACTCGGAGATCACGTTGTAGCGGTATGTGTACTGCTCCAGAAGATCCTGTCTGGACGCGGGGCAGGTGTCAATGGATTCTTTTGCGGCGCGCTGCTCCTTTGTGATCGCGCGGCTGACAAGTTCCTCGGAGATGCTGTCCCGGGTACCCTCATCGATGGCAAGTTTCATGACGGCGCCGACCAGGGCGGAGAGAACCTCCTTCCTCGGCTTGTCCTGCGCCTTTGCGGCGGCGATCATGTCCTTGCGAAGCTGTTCAATAGTCATGTTGAAAATCTCCTTCCTGCGGCGGCTTTTCCGGCTGCCGGACGATCCTATTGTAGCGCGGCGGGGAGGGCATTACAAAACGTAAAAACTGCCCGGGAATCAAATCCCGGGCAGTTTTGTGTGCAATGATCTTTCAGACAAGCAGGGAGCGGCAGGTGATCAGGCCGATCACAATGCCGAGGATGGCACCGATCGTCACCTGGAGCGGGGTGTGCCCGACGAACTCCTTGAAGTTCTCCATGGGTTTTCTGGAGGTGAGGCTCCTTCCCATCTCTCTCCACTGGTTCATCATCTCGTTCAGGACCTTCGCCTGTTCTCCAGTCTCCCGCCGCACGCCCATCGCATCATACATGACGATGAAGGCGAAAAACATGCTCATCGGGAAATAGAATCCTCCGAACCCGTACGTGCAGGCCGTTGCAGTCGCCAGTGCACAGACGGTGGAGGAGTGGGAACTGGGCATCCCCCCGCTTCCCACGAGCCGTTCCGGACGAAAGTCCCTGTTCAGAATGATGTAGATGATGGTCTTTGACACCTGCGCGATGAGCCAACCGAGGGCCGGGGCAACAAAGCAGGGGTTATGGAGCAGTGCAGATAGAGAGTACATGTCCTGGAGTCCTTTGTCTGGTCACTTCCGCAGCTTATGCCTGTGCAGAGAACTGATCCTTGCCAACGCCGCAGAGAGGGCATACCCAGTCTGCCGGGAGATCTTCCCACTTGGTTCCGGGTGCAATGCCGTTTTCGGGATCTCCGTTGGCCTCATCGTAAACGTAGCCGCAAACATCACATACATACTTCATAGCGCTGTCTCCTTTTTTCTGTCCCGGTTCCTTTCTGAAGCGGGGTTACAGGTTTGAAATGCAATAAAGTCATTATACCCATTCCCTCCGTAAATGTGCAAAAAAAACGGCCCCCGTTTTTGCAGCACCCTTCACAAAAAGTTATCGCGCCAGCAAAAGCAGCTTGCAAAGCTCCCTGTCTGCGCGATAATACAGGAGTCAGCGGAAATCACGCTCCGCTGGGATTCAGATCTGATTCTTATCAAGTTTTTCACTGCCGCAATCGCGGCGGGAGGTTTCCCTTTGAAGTTCGCACTCGGGCTTGTGGGTGTGTTTGCTGCGCTCACAGATCTTACCTTAGGCAGAGTCTGCAATGCCCTGCTGTTTCCGGCAGCGGCTCTTGCGATTGTGGGGAGGATCCTGGAAGGAGGGACGGCTTCGATTCCATCCCTTGCCGTTTCCCTGCTGCTGCCGCTTGTCTTTCTCCCCCTATGGGGACATGGCTTTGCCGGCGGAGACATCAAGCTCCTCTGGTGCGTAACCTGCTTTCTGCAGCCGAAAACCTACGTTCTGTTTCTCTTTGCAGCGCTTTCTGCTGGAGCAGGGATCGCAGTTCCTGTCCTGATCTGCACGAAGAATCCAAAGAGCGGCATTCCCTTTGCGGTGCCGGTCTGCGCTGCCATCCTGCTGTACCTGGGAGGTGTGTATTGAAAAACGAATCTGCAGCCGTCATTGCCATCTGCGACCGGGAGACGGAGTACGCCTGCCACCTGGGAGAGTACGTAAAGTCCGGTGCTTCCTTTCCGGTCCGCATCCGGATCTTCACCGGGGCGGAAAAGCTCCTCTCCATCCTGAACCCGAAGGAGACAGCGCTCCTTGTGATTGCGGAGTCCGAGTACGACGACCGCATGGAGCGGGCGGGATTTCCTGCCATCCTTCTTCTCAACGAGTCGGGCCGCTTTCTGGATCATCCCAAAAATGTGAGCAAGTACCAGTCCATGGACGTGCTCTGCGGGGAGATCTTTTCCCTCTGCAAAAAGACCTGTGCCGAGGAGGCCCCCTCCGTGCACCACGGGGAGCCGCTGCAGCGCATCGCGTTCTTTACGCCCTGCAGCAGGTCTCTGCAGACCACGCTGGCACTGACGCTCTCAGAGGTTCTCTCCGAGCGGGGACGGGTTCTGTACCTGAACTTTGAGCCGTTTCCCGCCTGGTCCGTGTTCTCCCCCGGAACGAGTCAGGGCAGCATGCGGGAGCTCCTCTTTACGAGCGATACGGACCGGGAGAAGTTTGCAGAGCGCCTCACCGGCGCGGCGGAGCGGATCGGGAGCTTTGATGCAGTGCCGCCCGTTCCCTCGTTCCCGGAGCTCAGAAAAGTGAAGGCAAAGCAGTGGGCGGATCTTCTTGATGCGCTGGGGACCTTCACGGACTACCAGTACGTGATCCTGGACCTGACCACCGCAGTGGACGGTTTTTCCGACCTCCTGGAGACCTGCAGCCGGATTTTCACGATCACGGGAGAGGACTCCATATCGCAGGCAAAGCTTGCCGCCTATCAGGCGCTGCTGAAGCAGGAGGAGCGGACGAAGA
>Ga0256406_1007293_pt1 | contig 10579 bp, 8 predicted proteins | sample RumenRJG_03DNA_FD_185986 | JGI IMG/M metagenome (GOLD analysis project Ga0256406, IMG submission 185986) | Bovine rumen microbial communities from Lethbridge, Alberta, Canada - RJG_03 | ecosystem: Host-associated > Mammals > Digestive system > Stomach > Rumen | place: Canada: Alberta | collected...
CACCGGAAATCAGTTCGTAACCATTGTCCTCGATGAATTTCTGGATAGCGCCATAAGACTCGTATGCCCCGTAAATTACCACGTTTTTCGTAACGTTTCCGTCTGCGTCTTCATTCTCCTCCTCGAAAACTTCAGGATCGTTATCATAATCGCAGAGAGCCAGCTGGAATTCCTCAAGATCCATTCCCTCTTTCTCTTTAATGCGGAACACGCATTTATGATCGAACATGAAGCTCACGCTTCCGCTGGTTCCTAAGGTGCCGCCGCATTTAGTGAAATAACTGCGTACATTGGCAACCGTCCTTTGATTGTTGTCGGTCGCAGCCTCGACCAGATAAGCTATGCCGAAAGGACCATAGCCTTCGTACACCAATTCTTTGAAATCGCCCTGATCTTTCTCAAGAGCCTTTTTGATGGCTCTTTCGACATTATCCTTAGGCATATTCTCGGATCTTGCCTCTGCAACTAAGGCACGAAGCCTTGGATTGCCGACCACATCCGGGCCGCCCTGCTTGACGGCGATGGTGATTTCCTTCCCTATCTTGGTGAAGGTCTTCGCCATGTGCCCCCACCTCTTGAACTTTCTTTCCTTTCTGAATTCAAATGCTCTTCCCATAGCTATTTGGTCTCCTGCTGGCTTTCAATCCTAGAAATGTACTTATCGATATCATAACCCTCGATAGACTGAGGATACTTGTCTTTGATCCTCTTGTAATATGTGAGAGCTTTAGCATTGTCTCCCATCTCCTCGCAGGTGACGCCCGCCTTCAGAAGGTAAGTCGCAGCGAACATATTATCTATCTTAGAGGCGGCCTGATCGTAATAATTCAGACCCTCTTTGTACTTCTCCAAGCCTACGTATGCGTCTCCGATGCATGCAAGAGAGCGAGCAGCAAGAATCTCATCCTTGCCTTTGTATTTTTTCAGGTAGTCAATCGCTTCCTGGTATTTACCAAGCTGAAGTTCGCAGACTCCGGCATAGAAGTAGACATCCTTCCCGCCTTTAGCCCCGAAATCGTCGATTATCTGAGCGAAGCCAAGCACGTTGCCATCTCCATTCAGCGCAAGCTCATACTCTCCGTTTCGGAAATTGGCCTCTGCAGGATACATCTGAGCGATAGCCTCGTCGCTCTTAGGCTGATAAATGAATTTGTAATAGGCCACCACTGCCAATCCTACGACCAGGATCGCGATGAAAGCGCCATAAATAGTTTTTTTGTTCCTACGGAAGAACTCGTCAGTCTTAGATACGGTCTCTTCTACCTTTTCCTGACGAATCTGCTCTTTGTCCTTCTCGTCTACTTTTGACTTTGCCATATTAATGAATTATTATATTTCGTCTCTGTATCAGCAACTTCCCTTGATTTCAGGAGCTGCTGCCGCAATAGGATTGCAAAATTATTAAAATTTGTTCAATCATGCAATTCTGCGAAATATATTTCAATCAGGATTTTGGCTATCTTTGTAATGCTTTGCAAGAAAAACATGGCTATCCTAAAGAAAACAGTAATACAAGATTTCAGGAATATCGCATTCCAGGAACTGACTTTCTCGCCTAACATCAACTGCGTCTCTGGCAGCAACGGCGAGGGAAAAACGAACCTGATGGATGCAATATGGTACCTGAGCATGACGAAAAGCGCTTTCTTCCAATCCGACAAATTCAATTTCCGGCACGGATGCTCTTCCTTCGCTCTCTCTGGAACATATTCAATGCCGTCGGGTCCCGATACCCGCATCTCGATCCAAGTCAGCGAGAAAGACGGGAAAAAAGTGCGGAAAGACGATAAGGCATATTCAAAATTATCCTCCCACATTGGGCAATTCCCTATCGTGATGGTCTCCCCTGCCGACATCTCACTAGTGAGCGAGAGCGGAGAGGACAGGCGCCGTTTCATGAACGCCGTGCTTTCCCAAATGGATCCCGAATATCTTGCAGCGATGCAGCAGTACAACCGCCTGCTCTTCCAGCGGAACAAGATGCTGAAAGACCAGAGCTGCGATGAGGCACTCCTAGACGTGTTCGACGCCAAAATGAATGAATATGCCGAATTAATCTTCGCCGCAAGGAAAGCCTTCGTCAAAGACCTGCTGCCTGTCGTCACTGAATATTATGCTTCGCTTTCTGGCAAATCGGAGACTGTCTCCATCGCATACAAGTCCGACCTGGAAAACGACAGGCTCTCGGACATCCTGAAATCGTGCAGAGAGAAAGACAAATACTTGAAATTCACTTCCGCAGGCATCCAGAGAGACGATTTAGTCTTCGAGATGGACGGCTACCCAATCCGTCGCTGCGGCTCTCAGGGCCAGCAGAAATCTTTCTTGGTTTCATTGAAATTCGCCCAGTACGAGATAATGAAGAACGATTACGGATATCCGCCAATCCTGCTCCTTGACGATGTCTTCGACAAATTAGACATGAACAGAATCTCGAACCTCATCGGAATGGTCGCGGGGAATGAGTTCGGACAAATCTTCATAACTGACAGCAACAAAGTGAGGATGCAGGGCATCGTAGACAAGTTGACCGAGGATAGGAAATATTTAGAATGCGTAAACGGAGAATTTAAAGAAATCTAAGAAGCTGTTTTGAAATGTTTGCCGCAGTTATTCATAGGGATTTTTCGAGACAGTTTCAATTGCTGAAGAGGGAGCATAGCAGTAGCTATGTGACCGATGAAGCAGAAGAAAATGGCCGGAAAGGCACATGAAGAACAAGAGTAAATATTTCAAAACAGTTTCTAACATGGACGACGAAAAATTCACCCCCCGCCTGGCGCACCGGGACGCTATCGGGATGCCTGACCTTATGAAAGCCTTCGTCAAGCATTTTAACCTTTCTGCCGGGCTGAACACTCAGAAAATTTTCGATGCATGGGATAAGGTCTCAGGCGCTGAAAGCTTCACGCTAAACAAATTTTTCAAGGGCGGAACGCTGTACGTCACGGTATCGTCATCCATGGTCCGCACCCAGCTGGGATTTCAGAAAGACAGCCTGATAAAAGCGATGAATGACTTGCTGGAGAAAGATCCCCTATTCATGAAAGACTGCAATGCTGTAGGATACGTCAAGAAAATAATCCTTAGATAGAGACATGGGAAGCCGGAAAAGAATAGTCATAGACAATGAAGTGCCTTTCGTGGAAGGCGTCTTCGAGCCATTTGCCGAAGTGGAATATGTTCCCAGCGACAAAATCACGCGCGAAGTAGTAAAAGATGCCGATGGGATGATAATCCGCTCCAGAACTCAGTGCGATGCCAGCCTGCTGGAAGGCTCGTCTGTGAAATTCATAGCTACAGACACCATCATCACAAGCCATATAGACCTGGATTATTGCAGCGGACATGGCATAGGCGTCAAGAATGCAGCCGGCTGTAATGCTGGGGGCGTGATGAATTATGTGTTCTCTGCCCTCTACGGAGTGGCTTCCAGGCAGACGATTAACCTGGACGGAGACACGATAGGCATCATCGGCTACGGCCATGTTGGCTCGCTGGTTGCGCAAATGGCCAGGTATCTTGGTTTCAAGGTGCTTATCTGCGATCCTCCTCTGGCCTCAGTGATGAATAACGGAGATTTTTGCTCGTTGGATTATCTGCTCAAGAACTCAGACATCGTCACCCTACACCCGACGGTTGATAACGAGACCAGGAAGATGGCTGACGAAGACTTCTTCAATAAGATGAAAGATGGCGCCATGTTCATAAATACTTCTAATGGGGAGCTGGTTGACGAGGATGCTTTGAAAAAGTCTATCCCAAGGCTCGGACCTGTGATCATAGATACTTGGGGTCACGAGCCGAATGTCGACAAGGAGCTGGTAGACATGGTAGACATAGCAACTGCACATATCGCCGGATACTCTTATCAGGGAAAGCAGAATGGGACTGCCATTTGCGTCAGGGCTTTAGCTAGGTTCTTCGAGTACCCTCAGCTATATGGATTTTTCCCAAAAACAGAGATTCAAGAACTGGAGTCGATAAAGCTGGATCTCAGGGGCAAGACCCAAGGGGAAATCGCAGCCGTAATACAATATAATTATCCGATTTTCACAGACGATTTCATATTCCGGCTAGATCCTGGAAAGTTCGTGGAACTGCGCTCGAATTACAAATACCGCAGAGAGTTTTATGTAGAGTATTAGATTTAATACAAATCTCTGTATTTCATTCCGGAGCCTGAGACTCCTGAATAATAATCGTACTTGCTGGCAAGCGAGCCATACATCTGGCCAAGCACTTCAAGGTAAGGAGAACCATCAACCAGAGCCAGTCTGTAAACGGTGTCATCCACTTTGTAGAATTCATTTCCGTCCAGGGTAATCGTATCATAGTCGTCAGGCAGATCCTTTACGAGAGCGCCAGCCGGAGGGACTATCACCTCATAGTTACCGTTCGACTTCTCGATGTAGAAAACGCCGTCTTGATAGAAATAAGGCTGGTTAGCATAAGCGTAGCTCTGAACTAATCCGAGCCTGTCAGCTAACGAATGCGCATCGCCCGCTCTGGACGAATTCAGCGCGAAAGCTCTGTTCTGAGCTGCAATCGTAGCATTATTCTGAGCTATTATCCTATTCTGCTCGTCTATCACCCGATTGTTGGCGTCAATCGCCCTGAAAGTTCTGTAACTGTCATAATAGTAAGCGAAATGAATAGGGGCGAAAACTGCGTCTGCAATTATGTCGGCTGCTATAGTGATTCCGAACGGAGGCCTGCACACAACGTAGATGCCATTGTATGGACGGTAATATATTCCATCATAGCAGTAATAATCTATTCCCCAATATCTCACCCTTCTGTAGCGAGGTGGCAGATAGTCAACTCTGTAACCGTAATAGTGTGGCTCATGTCTCCAGAATGAGCAAGGTGCATCGTATCTTGCAAAATCTCTTTCTCTTGGCGGAATCCGGTGCACGTTCCTGTCCTCACCTATCCTCATGAAATCGTTGCCGCGCTCATTTGGCTGCCTGTAGCCATCATTATTCCTTGAATGATTCTCCCTGAAAGTAGAAAGACCCTCGCGAGAAGCATTCCCGACCCTCTGAGACTGCTCCCTGACAGCATTGTTTGAAGGAGAAGATTTTATCTCTCTTGCTGCTCTAGAAGAGGAACTTCTTACGGAAGAAGACCTGCTACTGCCATTGACGTCAACTCTGCCGCGATCAGAAGGTACGGAGACGCTGCTTCTGCTCTGAGACGAGTTCCTCGAAGAAGAAACATTTCCAGAAGAAGATCTGGCAGAAGAGCTTCTCTGAGAGGAAGACCGGCTTACTGAAGAAGGCGACGAGCCGTCAGGCTGCGACGTGCTTCTTGAATAAGAACTGCGGGACTGCGACGTGCCGCCAGGCTGCGACGTGCTTCTAGAATAAGAACTGCGGGACTGCGACGTGCCGCCAGGCTGCGACGTGCTTCTAGTCTGAGAAGAGCTTCTGGAAGATGAACTGCGAGAGGATGAGCTTCTGGAAGATGAGCTTCTGGAAGATGAGGACCTCTGCGTGGCATTCTCCGAACGCTGCTCATTAGAACGTCTGTTCTGCGAATATGTATCGACAGGACTTGCAATCATGGCTAGAGCCACTATTGATGCGATTGCAATGTGAAGGATGTTTTTCATAACATTTCGGGTTAGTTAGTTATCATTCGTACAAGTAATATTTTTGTGAACGTTTCTTGAAAGACTCGGTGTCTTTATTCCAATAATCCCTTATGTCTTCCACTCTAAAACGTTTTTCAAAATGCGTACGAACATAATCCGTGCCACAAACTTTGTCGAACATAGCAAGGCGGCCCTTGGAATCCTTGAACGGGTCATGCCCCGGGTAGAGTTCTTTCACTGCTTGCATCACATAAAACTGCGTGAGCGTGCAAGTAGCGACTTCAAAATCTGTATAGTGATACTGAACGCCGTGCAAGAGTTTACCCTTTGCGCTACCCGAGAATGGCTTGAAATGAATGGTCCGGAAAGCTATTCCCGGGATGCCATAGCCATCAAGGCGAGCCTTGAGTGCATCTGCCTCAATCCATTCAGCTGCAAAAACCCCGAAAGGGAGAGTATAGCCTATGCCAATATTCAGATAATTGTTGAATTCTCCGCAAATGCCTGCCGAAGGATAGCCTATGGCCGATTCTGAATATGGAATGTTAGGCGAAGGAAGAATCCAAGGAAGGCCGGTGTCTGAATATAACATATTCCTATGCCACCCAGCCATCGGAATCACTGAGAGTTTGCATTTAAGTGGTGGCTCATCTCCTTTCTCTCCGCAGTTAAGGCCTTCTTCGTTCAGCATAATCGCAAGTTCGCCGACCGTGATTCCATAAATATAAGGAATCTTGAATTCACTTACGAAAGAATGGAAGCCGTCTTCTACCAAGCAGCCCTCAACTTTATTTCCCCCCAATGGGTTAGGCCTGTCAAGAACCATCACTTCTATGCCTTGCTCGGCACAGGCCCGCATCACGAGCCCGAGCGTGCTGATGAACGTGTAGGAGCGGCTGCCGACATCTTGGATGTCATAAACCACGACATCAAGCCCCTCCAGCATAGATGGCGACGGCTTGCGATTCGGACCGTAGATAGAATATACTGGAAGTCCAGTCTGAGTATCCTTGGAATCGGCGACGTAAGAACCGGCATAGGCATCACCTCGCACCCCATGTTCTGGACCGAAAAGGGCCTTCAGACGCACTCCAGGGGCATTAAACAAAATGTCGATGGTGGATCGCAGCTGACTGTCGACTCCGCTGGGATTTGTAACGAGACCGACATTCCTGCCCACGAGCCCTTCGAACCCGCGTTCTTCCAGCACCTCTATTCCGGGACGCACCTTGGCGCCGCTCGGCAGCGACAAGGAAATAGCTAGCACGCACGATAGTATATTCCTGATATTCATAAGATTAATCTGTTGTTTTTTTCATTCCATATTCAGGGCTGACTTTTTTATAAGCCATGGTAGTCACTGCGACTGTGACAATGCAGCAGACAATCACCATCCAGAAGAAATCTCTGTAGCCTAGGGTCTCCTGGATGTAGCCAGCGAACATCCCCGGAACCATCATGCTCAGAGCCATGAAGCAGGTGCAGAATGCATAGTGAGATGTCTTGAACTGCCCTTCCGAGAAATACATCATGTACAGCATGTAGGCGGTGAATCCGAAGCCGTAGCCAAATTGCTCGATAGCAATGCACGCGCTGATGGTCAGCAGATTAGTCGGCTGAACTATTGCCAAGTACACGAATGACAGGCAAGGCAGCGTCATGCATGCCGCCATGGGCCAAAGAGACTTCTTGAGGCCTATCCTGGAGGCGAGAAGACCACCTAGGATGCCTCCAAGAAGAAGGAATATGACGCCTATGGTACCGTAGGCAAGGCCGACCTCCTCTGTCTTCATGCCCAGCCCGCCGAGCTCCCTCGCAGCCACCAGGAACGGGGTGCACATCTTGATGAGGAAGGCTTCCGGAAGGCGGTAGCACAGCATGAATACGATTGCCAGCCAGACGCCCGGCTTCTTGAAAAAAGTGGAAACCGTTTTGCCGAATCCTTTGAATATTTCGCCTGCAGCATTGCCTGAGTCGCTGGTTGTGTTGGGAACGTCGGCGGCAGGGCGAGGAATCATGAATATGTGATAGAGGGTCAGCAGCATAAGCAGAACCGCGGAGCCGCAAACAGTTATGCGCCAAGCCATAGGAATATTCCCATAATGGGATTCCAGGAAACCCGCCACGGCCACTATCACCCCGTTGCCGAACACATTTGCAAGCCGGTAGAACGTGCTTCTCACTCCCACGAAGGCAGCCTGGCTGCTCTGGCTCTGAGCCAGCATGTAGAAGCCATCGGCAGCAATGTCGTGCGTCGCCGATGCGAAGGCCGCGATTATGAAAAGGATGAGCGTGAACGTGAACATGCCCATAGGAGTTGTCCCAGAGGCAATCTGTTCTGCGCCAGGACGTGGCAGGGTCAGGGCCAAAACCAGAAAGGCCGCAGACATTATGGCCTGCATGGTAACGATCCACCAGCGTTTCGTCTTGATAATGTCCACGAAAGGACTCCAGAGAAATTTCAGGGTCCACGGGAGATACAGTAACGATGTGAACATCGCCATCTGTCCGTTCGGGACGCCCATCTTAGCGAACATCAGCACGGACACGTTGTTCACCAGAAAATATGGGATTCCTTCCACGAAGTACAGCGTCGGAATCCAAAGCCAAGGAGAAATATTCTTAGAATTCGGCATATTCATTTAATATTGAATTGGTTATATTAGATTAGCATATAGATGCGTCATCCACCATCGGCAAAAGCTCGGAGCCTGGGTAATAGTGGCCGAGGATAGCCTGGAAGCAGTAGCCTTTGCTAGCCATCACTGCTGCTCCAATCTGGCAGAGCCCCACGCCATGGCCCCAGCCGGAGCCCTTCAATGTAAGCTTGTCGCCGTTCCAGATGACTGTAAAAGCAGAACTCTTAAGATGAGATGAAGAAAGCCATTTCCTGATTATCAATTCTTTGCCTATTATCATCTCCCTTTTTGACCCAACGACTCTCAGCCTCTTTATTCTGCCAGAAGGCCCTCTCTCGATTGGAATCAGCTCCTGAATCGTCCCGAAATCTATTCCCGAGCGTGTCCGGATAAGGTCTGAGACTTCATTCCGAGAATATTCCACAGTCCATCTGTAGAAGTCTTTCGTCTCCAGGTCGTAGTCGTTCAGTACTTGAGAGAGGATTTTCTCGTCCGTGGCATCGCAGAACGGATCGCCCCCGGGTTTCTCGTCCGGAGTGTCCGGAAGCGCTTGAAGGTAAGGGTAATCCTTGTCTTCCCAGCAAGTAGAGAATAACTCCATGCGGCCGCCGCAGCACTTCGAGAAGCGGGCGTCGCAAATCTCTCCTCCGCTTTTAAGGACCAAACCCCACGTCTGGTCTATGGCCTTGCGGACAGTTTCGCCGACTGCCATGGTAAGGCCCTGATAGCGCTGGCAATGGTCGTCTGCACACACATCGAAAACCTTGTGGTCATCGTGGTCGAACCATTTGATGTATTCCGTGTCGTGGCTTTCCTCTTTACCCTCTCCGGCTTTGCAATCCAGCATGGTCACGAGCTCGGCAACATTATGCGGGGCTTCACATGGAAGGAATCCGGCAACACTTTTCTTTCTGTTAAGGATCTGAGCCATCACCCAGGACCTGGATATGACGGAATGGGCTTTCAGGAACTCTAGCCCTGCAGACGATTTCATTTCCGAGGAGATTACGCTCAGCAGATAGTCTTCGACGCCGATTTCGTTGACTGCCGTTACTTTTCCGCCGTCAGTTATGAATTTGAGCCTGCCCGCAAACTTCTGCGTGACCTGCCGCTCCCAATGGAAGTCCACGCCGATGGTGACCCCATGCAATATGAAAGACGGCTCAGCAAACATCGTGGAAGGGGTTTTCGCATCGAATATGAGCTGGTCGTAAAGGGTTCCGTTGTAGAGAATCTTGCCTTCAGAATATTCTACCTTCTGCTCGCCATTGCCATCGGAAATAATTTCGAATGAAATCTGCTGTCCGGACATTATTCCGACTTCCAGCGTTTGCTGATGCCTGGTGAGTCTCCAGACGAGAGCCTTTTCATCATCCTCGCCGATGGAGACTTCGGAAATCACTTGGCTCAGCAGCTCAGGCGTCATCTTTTCGTAATCCGACTCCTCAGGAGCGACCATCACGCCGCCCATGTCAGCGCAGCCAGGGCTCATCGAGAGGTGGTCCGGGCCATCCGAGAAATAATTGTGCGGACGATGCTTGCTGCGAAATATTACTAAAGAGCGATATTCGTTATCTTCGAACCAGGAGATGACGTTGAATTTCGGTTCCGGCTCTCCGCCAAGAGTCATAGATGCGCAGTCCGCAAGCCGGTAGAAAAGCTTTGTGACTGACTTCGGGGTTGCTCCTCTTAAGACGAAAATGCCTCTGGTGAACATATTCAAGTGATACAGCTTGGCCTCTTTCAGGTTTGTCAGGCATTCCAGTTCACTGTGGCTTCTTGCAGAGCCCAGGAGCTTGTCTACAGCATTTTCCAGGGGCATCATGCCTCTCGGACAGCCTTGAAAATGCATGTGGTCCGGGGCTGACGCTCCGCTCTCTGGACCGTTGTAGTAACAGGCATATTTCCTATTTGTGGCAACGAAGTCCAGCATGTCTGGATAGCGGTGCCAGATGGACTGAGGCGTATGGTCAGTGCTTGATATAACTAGATGGGAAGGGAAAATCGGGTAAGGGTTCAGCGTGATACGGTATCTCTTGCCTTTCCGTCCTTCGAAGTCTATGTCGTACTGCTCTCGGGGCCTGTTTTCCGGACACAGGAAGCAAGGCCTCTCGCTGATGGATTTCTTATCCAGCTTCGCCTCCGATGATATCTTCCTTGCCGGGTTGTATTGCAGCACCACATTCAGCCCGCCGACTGGCAATGTTCTGGTTTCTGCCTTCTTCAAGTTACGATAGTTTTCCGCCGCCATCGGCCAGACCGACAGCTGATCGCAGACGAATTTCTCGATTCTTGAATATGACATATTCATAATGTTCGTAAAACTTGGTACTTTTTTAAA
>Ga0256406_1007295_pt1 | contig 10577 bp, 8 predicted proteins | sample RumenRJG_03DNA_FD_185986 | JGI IMG/M metagenome (GOLD analysis project Ga0256406, IMG submission 185986) | Bovine rumen microbial communities from Lethbridge, Alberta, Canada - RJG_03 | ecosystem: Host-associated > Mammals > Digestive system > Stomach > Rumen | place: Canada: Alberta | collected...
CAGAGAGAACCGTCCCCGGTGTCAGCTTAGTTCACTTTCGAATATTTGTTGATGAGTTTGTTCTCCACGGCGCCGGTCACGACGTTGATGTAGCGGACGTAGAGCGAAATCTTGTTATCTTCGTTCAGGTTGTCCCAGATTTCCGAAGCGAACTCGTCCGCACTGTTCGGCACTGCCACGCGCTCCGGCTCGCCCTCGAAGGTCGGGATCGGATTGCCATTCTCCTTATAGGTGTGGATGAAATGTCCGAGACCATTCTGGAGCTTATACGTGTAGGTATACCGCGCACAATCCGTGCCGTCCGGATCCTCGGATTTGAGAATCGACAGCTTATAGGTATCGGAATCATCGAGGAACACGATGCCGGAGATACGCGGTGTCCAGTTCGGACCATCCGGCTCAAACTCTCTGGTCTCGAGCGCTTCTTCGAAGGTATTGCCCTCCTTCAGAAAATCGAAGATCGTGTCGGTCTGATCACCATTTGTTACGATCAGACAATCCCCAAGCTTCCGGATCGGATGATAAATGATGAGGCTCGGATCCTCGACCTTCGTCGAATCCGCCGGGTAGATCGTCACCGTATCGCCCTCTTCCGTAAACACACGGTTTCTCGAGTTCGCCGACCGCCCCATGATGAAGTACGCGATCGCGATCGAATTACCATCCTCTGACTTCCCGATGACGATGCCCCGCCCCGGATACTCATTTCCCTTCAGAAGCTCGCCGAGCTTCGCGATATCATATGTCGCCATATCTCCTCCTTATATTCCAATGCTTCCATCAGATGTGTCACTGGGGACGGTTCTTGCTGACAACTTTTTCCTTCCGAATACATATCCACGAAAGGATTCTTTTGTAAAAAGTTGTCAGAGAGAACCGTCCCCGGTGACAACTTTTGACGAATAGCCGCCCGAAGAAAGCATTATGACAAAACTACCTTGTCCTGCGATTCGATGATCTCGCCAAGGTGGTACGCCTTGACGCCATTTGCGTTGAGAATCGCGAGTGCCTTCTCCTCGTCCTCCTTTGCCACGACCACGCTCATGCCGACACCCATGTTGTAGGTGTTGAACATGTCATGCTCGGAAATCTTGCCAGTCTCCTGAATGAGCTTAAAAATTGGCAGAACGCGGACATCAGAAATCCTGATCGCTGCGCCGAGACCGTCCGGTATCGAACGAGGGATGTTCTCATAGAAGCCGCCGCCCGTGATGTGGCTGATGCCCTTGACGGTCACTTCCTTGAGAAGCGCCATGACCGGCTTCACATAGATCACCGTCGGCGTCAACAGCGTGTCGCCAAGCGATGCGCCGCCCAGTGCCTCCACCGGCTTCGACATCGATTCCTTCGTCTGGTTATCGATATCAAAAATCTTCCGCACCAGGGAGAAACCATTGGAATGAACGCCCGAGGACGGCAGCGCAATGACTACATCGCCGGCCTTCATCGCGTTGTTGTCAATGATCTTATCTTTGTCGACGACACCGACCGAGAAGCCCGCGAGGTCGAACTCATCCTCCGGATAGAAGCCCGGCATCTCGGCAGTCTCGCCGCCGATGAGGGCTGAGTCACCCTGTACGCAGCCGTCCGCGACGCCCTTTACGATGGCTGCAATCTTCTCCGGCACATTCTTGCCGCAGGCGATATAGTCAAGGAAGAACAGCGGCTGCGCACCGCAGCAGATGACGTCATTCACACACATCGCGACGCAGTCGATGCCAACCGTATCGTACTTCTCCATGATAAAGGAAATCTTCAGCTTCGTACCGACACCGTCTGTACCGGACACCAGCACCGGATGCTTGTAGCCCTCCGGAATCTCGCAGAGGCCGCCGAAGCCGCCGAGGCCGGATGCCACATACTTCGTCATCGTCTTCGCAACATACTGCTTCATCAGCTCCACGGACTTATAGCCCGCCGTGATATCAACACCAGCCTCCTTGTAGGCTTCGCTATAGCTTTTCGTATTCATGAATTCTTATCCTTTCCTCTATAAGTGGTCGGGTTCGGCTAGGGTAGCCTTCACCCGATCCCTCCCCGATGTCACCTTAATTCTTCTCCTCTGGTTTCACACTCGCACACGCGTTGCTACCCGATGTAGGCATTGTTTCCTTCGCCTCATCACCTGCACTCCGCTCATGGCTCTCGCGCCATGACTTCGGGATCTTTTCCTCGAACCGGTTCTTGTTCGTCACGGTCGGCACCTCGGTCGGATAGTCACCGTCGAAGCAGGCCGTGCAGAAATCGCCGGTCATGCCGGTCGCAAGCTGCTTCGCATGCTCAATCGACAGATACCCGAGCGAATCCGCCCCGATAATCTTCGCGATCTCCGGAATCGAATGATGGCACGCAATCAGGTTGTCGCGCGAATCAATATCGATTCCATAATAACATGGGTTCATGAAAGGCGGCGCTGATATTCTCATATGCACTTCCTTCGCGCCGGCATCCCGCACGATTTTCACAATCCGGGCGCTCGTCGTGCCACGGACGATTGAGTCATCAACCAGCACCACGCGCTTCCCCTCGATCTCCGACCGAATCGCGTTCAGCTTGATCCGGACGAGATTCTCACGCTCCGTCTGCCCCGGCGCGATGAACGTGCGCCCGATGTATTTATTTTTGATGAGGCCGATGCCATACGGAATCCCGGACGCCCTCGCGTACCCTTCAGCTGCGTCGAGTCCCGAGTCCGGCACGCCAATGACTACATCAGCCTCCACAGGATGTTCTTCTGCTAAAAACTTTCCGGCACGAAGTCTTGCCTCATGCACTGACGCCCCATCGATCACCGAATCCGGGCGGGCGAAGTAAATGTACTCGAACACGCAAAGTGCGCGCCGTGCCTTGCCGCAATGATCCGTGATGGAGCGGAGGCCGTTATTATCTACGACGACGATCTCACCCGGCTCCACATCCCGGACCAGCTTCGCGCCGACCGCTTCGAGCGCACAGCTCTCAGATGCAAATACGACATCGCCCTCATCCGTGAGGCCATAGCAGAGCGGATGGAAGCCATTGACATCTCTTGCTGCGATCAGCTTTGATGGCGACATGATGACGAGGGAATATGCGCCGTGCAGCTTGTCCATCGCACGGTCCACAGCCTCCTCGATGGAGCCAGACTTAATGCGCTCACGCGTGATCACATATGAAATCACTTCGGTGTCCGTCGTCGACTGGAAGATGCAGCCATCCATCTCAAGATTTTCACGAAGCTCATAGGAATTCACAAGATTTCCGTTATGGCAGAGCGCCATCCGGCCCTTCCGGTGATTCACGACAATCGGCTGTGCATTGATTCGGTTCGTGATGCCACTCGTCGAATACCGCACATGGCCGACGGAAATCTGTCCTTCGCCGAGCCGTTCGATCTGTTCCTTCGTGATTGCCTCACTGACGAGACCAAGCTCACGATAAAACCGGAACACACCATCATCATTTACGACGATGCCGGCTGACTCCTGGCCTCTATGCTGCAGGGCAAACAGCCCGTAATACGTATAGCGCGCGAGCGGCTTCCGGGTCTTCGAAAACATGCCGAAAACGCCGCACTCCTCATTGATTTTTCTCATTCAATCTCCTCTTTTGTGGCCGGGTTTGGCTGGAAGCCTTCACCCGATCCCTCCATTTACAGATAAAACCAACTACTCCCTCTCTTTATCTGCATCAATTTTGCGACCACTTCAACGCTGTGACAGATAATTTGCGGGAATGCCTTGTTTTATCTGTATCTATTCTGAAACTGTCTTGATCTCAGTACAGATAATTTGGAGGAGTACCTTGTTTTATCTGTATCCTTTCCAAAACCACTTTGATTTCGATGCAGATAATTTCAGGAAGTACCCTGTTCTATCTGCAGTTCGTTGAAATCAACTGTTGAATTGGGCTTCAATGGCTTTATTTTTTTCTACAATCTTTGCGCGGTTCGCGTCGCGATCCGCCTGCAGCTTCTTCTGAAGCTCTTCATCCGTTACAGCCAGAATCTCGATAGCCAAAAGTGCTGCATTCTTCGCGGTGTTCACACCGACCGTCGCAACCGGGATTCCCGGCGGCATCATGACGGTCGACAACAGTGCATCCATGCCTTCAAGCACCTTCGACGAGCACGGGATTCCAATCACCGGCAGCGTTGTGTTCGCTGCGATCGCACCCGCGAGGTGCGCCGCCATCCCTGCTGCCGCGATGATCACACCGAAGCCATTTTCTCTCGCACTCTTTGAAAACGCCGCAGCCTCCTCCGGTGTCCGGTGTGCCGAATACACATGCACCTCTGTCGGCACCCCATACTCTTTCAGCGTATTGATTGCCTTTTCTACTACAGGAAGATCCGAATCACTTCCCATAATCACCGCAACCTTTTTCATTTTCCCCTCCTGAAAACAAACTCATGAAAATAGAAAAGGGAACAGCATAAAATGCTGTTCCCTAAAAATTAACATGATAAAACGATGGTGATATTGATAGCTACTCCACCCCTAAGCGACACCGAGAGATCAGTTGTATTCGCTGAACATCTAGTCATTCGCAGATCCTCCGTTAAAGCAGAGCAACTCGTAACGTATTGCATTATATGAGATTTAAAAAATATCGTCAAGGTTTTGTGAAATTTCCATGTAAGCTGAGCTTACCCGCGTTTATACGAATTTATCCAATTTTCTCCACGTAAGTGCCTGCAGTATCCCGGAATATTTCCAAAACAGGAAGATACTGTTCAAGGATTTTATGTACGATCTCCTCCGCCAGCGCTCCGTCATAATCATGAGCAAGATCATTCCGGTCATCCAGCATTTGCATCCAGCTATCATCATGGATCAGTTTTACTGATGCAGCAATCCGAAGTGTCTCTCTGGGAGAACCGGTTGCAAAGTCAAGAACCTTGTGATACCCGATAATGATATCCTTCATGACCTTCCATGAAATGTCAAAGGTCAGATTAAATTTCTGCACGGTACCACTGATAACAAAATCATCACTTAAATCCCGTTCCTTCGCTTTCTCCAGGGCCTGAAGGCTTTTACAGAAGCTGTTATATCGGTTAATAAATTTCTTTTCCATAAAGCTCCATATCCTCCTTCAAATACTGGTTTTTGCAACTTTCATACTGCAGAAGGTCTATCTTCTTTAATGTCTTGATCCGATCAATTTCATCCCGAAGCTCTCCGATATTCTGTCCCCCAATGATAAAAAAGTCCATATCACTCGTTGGTGTTTCCGTGCCCTTTGCATAGGATCCGAAAAGGAAAAGATGCTCTACGGAATGTTTTTTACATATTTCTTCAACCTCATGAATAATTTCTTCCTTTTTCATGTCGCTCCTCCGTATAAACTAATTCCTTCACCAATAATTTCATACTATCGCTTCCACCAAGGTTCGCACAGCAACGAATACCGTCTTAGCTCCAAATTTCCCATTCATCAATCGTTCTGATTTTCGTCGAGAAATTAACACCTATCTTTAAGATATTCTTCCCACTGTTCTCATACGGCAGTGCATATCTGTTATCTTCAATTTGCTGTAGTGCCTCTATAGCCGTTTTATCCTGCTTGAGATCAAGATCATCTGCCTTAAAATTCGACATAGACATAATTATTTTTCCTAAGATCCTCAAAGGACTGTATGCCGATTGGGAGCTTCCTCATTCAATGCCTCCTTGATGCTCAATATCTTTACACTTAATAAAACCTTTTTGTTTTGAGAATATTGTAGGCATTGGCTGTTAAAAAGTAAAACGAAATTTCCAAGAACATAAAAACAAACTGAGTCCCGCAGGATAGCATGTCAATGCTGTCCTGCGGGACTCTCTCACGATAATCTTGGTCGAGCTCGGCTGGGGTAACCTTCGCTCGATTCCTTCGGGACCCAGGTCTAGATCGGGCCGGTCGCTACGGAGCAATTCTTCAGAAAAACTCCTCCGCTGGTCGAGCTCGGCTGAGGTAGCCTTCGCTCGATTCCTTCGGGACCCAGGTCTAGATCGGGCCGGTCGCTACGGAGCAATTCTTCAGAAAAACTCCTCCGCTCTTACTCCGCCATCTTGAGAAGGATGTCGTTTGAGCGCTTGATGAAGGCGTTCATCTCATCGGCGCTGAGCGGTGACTGCTGGATCTTCGCGAGGTCGTAGAGCTGCTCGGAGATCATGGTGCAGGTGTCCTTCTTTTCGTCGTTTCCTTCATTATCGAGAAGGTACTTTACAAGCGGGTGCTCGGTGTTGAGAAGGAGGGTTTCGTCAACCGGCATATCGCCCATCGGCATGCCCTGCACCTGGTACATCTTCATCATATCGTTCATACGACGGCTCTCCTCAGAAATACTAAGCATCGCAGCGGTATCCTTCGTCGTCATCTTCTGAAGCTTGACGTTAAGCTTATCTTTCTTTGTGGCCGTACGAATTGCAGTCTCGAGGGTCTTTGCCTGCTCGTCGAACTTCTTCTGCTCATCCTCGGAAACCGTCTCCTTGAACTCATCAGACAAATCGGCATCGATGCGTCTAAAGTGTACGCCCTCATTCTTTGCTTCGAGCTCGGAGATGAACGGCTCATCGATTCTCTCCGGAAGGATGACTGCGGTCTTGCCAGCGTTCTTGAACATCGTGATGTAGGTGCTCTGCTGTACCGGATCCGTCACATAGTAGATGACCTTGTTCTTCTTTTCCTCGGCCTTTGCAGCATCAGACGAAGCAGCATCGCTACCTGTCTTTGCAGCACCATCGGCTGCCGCACCGGGCTCAACCTTCTCACCAGTCTTCGTATCCTCGACGGTCACATCAGCATCGGTTCCGGTTACTGTGTCTTCGGTCTTTGTCTCGGAGCCCTCTGTTGTCTCGCTGCCATCACCTTCCGCCTTTGTGGCTGCGTCCGCGCCGGAAGCATTGGCCTCCGAGCCCTCCGTCTTCTTGGCCTCTTCTGCCTTCTTCGCTTCCTCTTCCTTCTTCACCTCATCCGGATCTGTCTTCTTCACATCGAGCGTCTCCGGCAGCGTCAGATACTTCCCGTTGATATCCTTGAAGAGGATGTAATCGGTCATCTTCTCGCAGAACTTCTCATCCTTGAGGCATCCATACTTAATGAACGGTGCGATATCATCCCAGTACTTCTCGTAGTCCTCGCGCTGGGTCTTACACATACCGCTAAGCTTGTCCGCTACCTTCTTCGTGATGTAATCAGAAATCTTCTTTACAAACCCATCATTCTGAAGCTGCGAACGCGAAACATTGAGCGGGAGATCCGGGCAGTCAATGACACCCTTCAGGAGCATGAGGTACTCCGGGATGACCTCCTTGATGTTATCCGCGATAAAGACCTGATTGTTATAGAGCTTGATCTTGCCCTCGATCGACTCGTACTCCATGTTGATCTTCGGGAAGTAGAGGATGCCCTTCAGATTGTACGGATAATCCATGTTGAGATGAATCCAGAAGAGTGGCTCCTTATAATCATGGAAAACCTTATGATAGAACTCGACGTACTCTTCCTTCGTGCACTGGCTCGGCGTCTTCGTCCAGAGCGGATGAATGTCATTAAGAAGCTGCGGACGTTTCTCGATCTTCACCTTCGCCGGCGTCTTCGTCTCCTTACCGTCCTTGTCAGTCTCGGTCTTCTCCGGGATCTCCTCGAGGACGACATCATCCGGCTTTTGCTCCGTCTTCTCAATCGTCTCACTATCCTTCGGAAGCTTCGTGATATAAATCTCCACCGGCATAAACGAGCAATACTTGTCGAGAATCTCACGCATCTCCCACTCATTGTCATACTTTAAGCAATCATCATTCAGATGCAGCGTGATGACCGTGCCGACGTCCTTCTTGTCACCATCCGTCAGTTCGTAATCCGTGCCGCCGTTGCAGGTCCAGTGTACCGCCTTCGCATCCTTCTGATAGCTCAGTGTGTCAATGTCTACCTGATCGGCTACCATGAAGGCACTGTAGAAGCCGAGACCGAAATGTCCGATAATCTGATCCGAATTCGCCTTATCCTTATACTTCGTAATAAAATCTGTCGCACCAGAGAACGCGATCTGGTTGATATACTTATCAACCTCCTCCGCTGTCATACCGATACCATTATCGCAGAACTTGATCGTCCGCTCATCCGGATTCACGATGACATCAACCCGACCCTTATAATCATCCGGCTTCGTCCACTCGCCAATCAGTGAAAGCTTCTCCAGCTTCGTGATCGCATCACATGCGTTCGAAACCTGCTCACGCACGAAAATATCCTGATCCGAATACATCCACTTCTTGATAATCGGGAAAATATTTTCAGAATTAATCGATAAAGAACCCTTTTTAGCCATGCTGCACCTCTTTAATTTCATATCACAATGCCTACAGTTGACACCGGGGACGGTTCTCTCTGTCAACTTTTATGGCAAAGGGGACGATTCTTCCTGTCAGCTTTTATAGGCATCATGAATATTTTCATATTTTTACAACATGAGGTATTATAGCACAGCTTCTAGCACTCTGCAACGTCGGTTGCTAACAATTTGGCTGATTTATGTTGATTATTGGATGCCAAAAGCTGACACCGGGGACGGTTCTCCCTGTCAGCTTTTCGATGTCTTTAGGACAATATTCTAAAAAGCTGACAAGGAGAACCGTCCCCGGTGTCACATTATTGTGCCTGCTGGTAGTAGGTCCAGGCTAACTTACGGGAGGTTGGGTTTGATTCAGAACCGGAGGTATACCAGAGACCGAAGGAATAGCCCTGGGCGACCTCGGGTGGTGCGTCTTCGAGACGATTAATGAGGAAGCCCTCGACGTACGGATTCTCGTTTGCAAGATGGTAAGCCTGATAAACAGCAAGTGCCTGTACGGCTTCACCGCGGTTAGAGTTAAAGCCGGCTTCGGACATAAGAAGATGACGAACTGCTCCTGTCGGCGAAAGTAGTTCCGGCTGCTGCATCGCATCTGTGAGGATATGAAGGTTTTTCATATTAACGATCGGCGTGTCAGTCGATTCGGTCGCGCGAGAATCATTCGTGAAGTCAGCATTCATAAAATCCTGCGGATACGGATGCCAGGCAATCCCGTAATCTGTATCAGAAAGATAGCTGTTTAGCTTCATGAGCGTTTCGCGGGAGGTAAACCACCCGGCCTTCACGGTCTGATTCCAGTTATGATCGAAAGGAATAAAGACCCGCGCCTCCGGATTCGCCGTCTTGATCTGGTTATAGAAAATGCGGAACGCTTCAGCATAGTTTTTTGTATAGGCTTCGAAATCATCACTGGAAAACTTGTTCCAATCCGCTTCATTGTTTACTTCATTGCCGATGATCCAGTTCGAAACAAGATTTGCAAAGGCCGTCGCCGTCTCGGAAGCAACCCTGGTCGTCATCGCGATGCCCTCCTGGGAGGAAGCATTAAAGCTATACATCCCATTCGGTGCCCCGGATGAACCCTCTGGCACAATCGCGTCTCCCGGACGACAGGTATTATTCACGATCATCGTGACCGTAAGACCCTTCTGATTCATCGCCGTCAGAAGATTCACAAACGCTGCCGGATCGGATGTACCGACATTAAAATTGAGAATCACCTGCGAAGCACCAAGCTCCACGATGTCATCCAGCATATTAATATCAGAGCAAAGCACACCCTTCTTATTCGTCGGTGTGCGATAAAATGCAAACGACGGAAATGCCATCGCACCCGCAAGCAATAATGAAAGGCAGGAAGTCAGGAGTTTTTTTCTTTTCATCGATAAGCCTCCGAAAAATACGTTAGATTCAAACTTCTATGCTTCAAATTCTATCATAGCTGCAAAAATCCATGTCTTACATCTTTTAAACAAATCCATGCGCGAAGATATACACAGCTGACACCGGGGACGGTTCTCTTTGTCAGCTTTTTCTTCATTGCCGGGAATATATTCGATGATATTCAAAAAGCTGACAGAGAGAGCCGTCCCCGGTGTCAACTTATAAAAAAAGACCATGAAGGTTTATCTTCATGATCTTCAATATCAATGGAACCGCACAGACTCGAACTGTGGACCGATCGGTTATGAGCCGACTGCTCTAACCAACTGAGCTACGGTTCCGCATATCTACATATTTTAGCAAAGGAATTACTATTTTGCATCTCTAGAAATTAATCCTTTGTGTTAAAAAAGCCTTAGCAAAAAGCTAAGGCTTCAAGCCGATATTCGGACTCGAACCGAAAACCTACTGATTACAAATCAGTTGCTCTACCAATTGAGCTATATCGGCAACGTAGGAGTTTTTCTTCAGAAAAACTCCGGAGTGATCAGACCGCAAACTTGTTTGCGCTTCGCGTAGCGAAGTTTCGATTCGGCTTCCTTGCCGAATCGAAAGTCCTAGTAGATTCAGCCAATAAAGTGGCTTGACCTCCGGCTTTCAAACTCCACCTCCCCCAGTTGGACTCGAACCAACGACACCGCGGTTAACAGCCGCGTGCTCTACCGACTGAGCTATAGAGGAATATCATACATTGATTGAACACTTTGAAATTGAAATAAACCTAACCAGCCAATTGGATAAGCCCTCGACCTATTAGTGACCATCACCTGAGTGCCTCACGGCACTTACAGCCTGGCCCTATCAACCTTGTACT
>Ga0256406_1007296_pt1 | contig 10576 bp, 12 predicted proteins | sample RumenRJG_03DNA_FD_185986 | JGI IMG/M metagenome (GOLD analysis project Ga0256406, IMG submission 185986) | Bovine rumen microbial communities from Lethbridge, Alberta, Canada - RJG_03 | ecosystem: Host-associated > Mammals > Digestive system > Stomach > Rumen | place: Canada: Alberta | collected...
CGAAGTATAGTATAAAAGACTGGTATATTATGCGCCGATAGCTCAACTGGATAGAGCATTTGACTACGAATCAAAAGGTTGCGGGTTCGACTCCTGTTCGGCGCACGTTGGGCCCATCATGGGCTTTTTTCACAAATGAGGCGGAGGTAGGCTATGAGTGATTTTACCAGAACGATCTTTACCGCAGTACAGACAGCAGTAAAGAACGTATATGATGTGGATGTCGATGAGAAGATGCTTGTTGTAGAAACACCGAAGGATCCCAAGATGGGGGATTATTCTACTTCGGTGGCAATGCGTCTTGCCCGTGTACTGCATAAGAGTCCGATGGAGATCGGTGAAGGCATGAAAGAGGAAATTGCAAAGCAGTTTCCTGCCGCCAGTTCCATTGAAGTGGTGAAGCCGGGCTTCATCAACTTCAGACTGAATCACAGCTCTTTCAGTTCAGCGATCAACAGCATCATTGATGCCGGTGATGACTATGGAAAGAATGATTCCGGCAAAGGCGACAGAGTGCTGGTGGAGTGGGTTTCCGCCAATCCGACGGGTGATCTGCACTGCGGCCATGCCCGCAATGCGGCCTGGGGTGATGCGATCTGCCGGCTGATGGAAAAGAGCGGCTATGATGTATTGAGAGAGTACTACATCAACGATGCCGGCAATCAGATTGTCATGCTGGGAGAATCACTGATTGCAAGATACTTTGAACACTTCGGCAAAGAATATCCGCTGCCGGAAAACGGATACCACGCCAGGGATATCATTGACATTGCCAATGATATTGCCGCAAAAGACGGTGAGAAGTGGCTGGACGCTGATCCCGGGGAAAGACTGGACTACTTCAAGGCGGAAGGTGTCAAGCGCAAGCTCAAGGCCATTGAAGATGATCTGGAACTGTACCGGGTGCATATGGAGTCCTGGATGCATGAAACGTTCTTCTATGAGAATAACAGTGAGCGGATCAGAAAGGTTCTGGATACGATGCAGGCCAAGGGGCTGACTTATGAAAAGGATGGTGCCTTATGGTTCAGATCCACTGAATATGGAGATGACAAGGACAGAGTGCTGCGCAAGTCTGACGGCACATTAGCTTATCTGACCCCGGATATTGCCAACCATGTCTATAAGGTGGAAAGAGGCTATCCGCATCTTGTTGATCTGTGGGGTGCTGACCACCACAGCTATGTGGTCCGTATGAAGGCAGCATTGAAGGCTCTTGGCTATCCGGATGATACCCTGAGCGTTGATCTGATTCAGATGGTACGTATGGTGGAAGATGGCAAAGAGGTCAAGATGAGCAAGCGTACCGGCAATGCCATCACGATCCGTGAGCTGTGTGAGGATGTCGGTGTGGATGCGGCCAGATGGTTCTTTGTGTCCAAGGATGTTTCCACCCAGATGGATTTTGATATGAAACTGGCCCGTACAAAAGATAATAACAACCCGGTGTACTATGCCCAGTATGCCTATTCCCGTATGCATTCCATCCTGACAAATCCGGATATTCCTGCCTTCCACAAAGTAGACAGCTATGACAGACTGACGGATGAAAAAGAAACCCTGATGCTCAAGATGATGAATGAATTCCCGCGCGAAGTCGCTTCCGCAGCAGCTTCCCGCAAGCCGAACAAGATTACGGAATACATTCTCACCTTTGTCAGAACTTTCCACAGCTACTACAACTCCACCCGTGTCAATGTGCCGGATGACCCTGAGCTGACCAACCAGAGACTTGGTCTTGTCAAGGCAGCTTCCGTTACCCTGAAGAACGCTCTGGATCTGATTGGCGTTGCGGCACCGGATAAGATGTAACAGTGCTTCAATCCCGGCTTCGGCCGGGATTTTTTATATTCTCCAAAAAAGACGTGATATACACACTGCACACAGAATAAAAGACATAAAAGAAGAATCGTAGAAAAATACAGGGTGCATCATAAATGAAAACGCTTTACAATATATATGTAAAACTTACATTTTATTTGCGTGTGTTTCATATGAAAGGGGGAATCAAGTATGGGAACACTAGTCAGTGCTGACAATACCTGGGTATTGATGGCAATCATGTTCGGCGCGGTGGCGCTGACGATCTTTCTGGAACAGAAATATGCCTGGGCATCCAAGATTTCCGGGGCAATTATCGCCCTCATTATTGCCTTACTGCTGACCAACCTCCATGTCATCCCGGCCAGTGCGCCAGTCTATGATGATGTGGTCTGGGGCTATGCGGTACCGATGGCCATTCCATTACTGCTGCTGCAGAGTGATCTGAAGAAGATCCGCCATGAAACCGGACCGATGCTGGTGATCTTTCTGATCGGTGCATTAGGTACGGTGGTCGGTGCACTGCTTGGCTATTTCCTTTTGAAAGATCTGGTGAAGGGACTTGCCGGAGTGGCAGCCATGATGACCGGCTCCTATACCGGCGGCGGGGTCAACTTCACGGCATTGGCAGATGCGTTCCATGTGGATGATACACTGATCTCAGCGGCTACGGTTGCGGATAATCTCAACATGGCGATCTATTTCATGGTGCTGCTCGGTTTTGCCGGCAATGCCTGGTTCCGCAGACATTACAGGCATCCTCATATCGATGCCTTTGAAGCGGGAGAACACAGTGATACGGAGACTCATGCCAAGGAATACTGGAAGAGAAAGGATATTTCGCTCAAGGATATTGCCTACTGCTTTGCCTACAGTGTCATTGTTGTTGCCATTGCCAAGGCGATCGGCGGTGCATTGTCCAGTGTCATCCCGACGGGAAACTGGTTTCTGAATATGCTTAATACCTTCTTCGGTTCCCAGTATGTCTGGATTACCACAATTGCGATGCTGTTTGCGACCTTCTGTCCAAAGCAGGCCGAAAGCATGCATGGGGCACAGGAAATCGGCACATGGCTGATTTATCTCTTCTACTTTGTCATCGGTGTTCCCGCCAGCATTTCTCTGATCATCCGCAATGCGCCGTTATTACTGGTGTTCTGTCTGATCATGGTGGTTGTGAATATGCTGTTCTGCTTTATCGGTGGAAAGCTGCTGAACTATCCGCTGGAAGATATCATCATCGCTTCCAATGCCAATATTGGCGGCCCGACGACCGCTGCCGGCATGGCCATTTCACAGGGCTGGTATAGGCTGGTCGGACCGGCCATGTTAATCGGAACATTCGGCTATGTCATCGGTACATACCTGGGTATTATCGTAGGGAGTCTATTAGGAGCCTGACATGCTTTCATACAGAAATAAAGCGATTGAAAAGGCAGAACTGAAGGAAGAATGTGCACCTTCCTTTGTATCTGAACCTTTCGTTCAGGTTACAGATTCAGAAAAAATACGCATTGAGATGATATATCCGATTCTCGGTATGGAGAACGGAGAAAAGAACTGTTATATGCGTAAAAGTGTCTATGCCATGCTGGAAAGAGCAGCTGAACTGCTGGATCCAGGCTATCGGTTTGTGATCTGGGATGCGTGGCGGCCATTTGCCCTGCAGAAGGAACTGTTTGTCAAATACCGTATCGGGATTATCAGAGACTTTCATCTTGAAAATATGGATGAGAAAGAACAGGTGAAGTTCATTTCCCGATTTGTGGCGGATCCGGTTCGAAATAAAGTAATACCGCCTGCCCATACTACCGGCGGGGCATTGGATCTGACCCTGGAAAAAGATGGAAAGAAGCTCGACTTCGGGACCGGTTTTGATGCTTTTACAGACAAGACGGAAACCGTCTGGTATGAGAGTCATGATGAGAGTACGCTCATCCGGGACAATCGAAGGATGCTGTACCATGTCATGATCAAAGCAGGTTTTACCAACCTGTCATCAGAGTGGTGGCACTATGAATATGGGGATCGCAACTGGTCGATGGTTACAGGAAAACCGGCATTGTATCAGGGTGTATGGACTAAGGAAGAATTCCTGAAATGAGAAGGCAGTGACTCTGTCTTCTTTTCTCTTCTGAATGAATTTAGACACGCTGCGATATATTACTCAAGAATAGAAATTAACCACAATGATGTTTCGGCAGCGATCGGCCGGGTATGGCAGCAGGATGAAATTGCATCCTTTGTGCTCCTGTTCAAAGAGGCGAATGCCCGCATGTATGATAACAGGCAGAAGATGCATCTGGCTTCGGCAGGCTGATCATCTGCTTTTCTTGTATCTGCCTGTGATAAGCCATTTATCATATTATATAAGTAGGAATATAATGGAAGCACAGTCAATCAGAAAGAAGGCGGGATGAATATGAATTTCTATGTAAAGACGGATGTACTGGACAGCGGTGTGAAGATCCTGTTTGCTGTGATGGAAGGAATTGATAATACCCGGGTATCAGAGGAATGGAATGCATATCGTAACCAGAAGATACATGAACTGTATGAGCAGTATAAGGATATGGACGTGCATGCGGATCCGATTCTGGAGGGATTCAATATTCTTCATGATAAGACAGGTGTCAAAAGAAGAAAGAATATTCCGGCAAGTGAGAATCTGATCAGGTTATTGGTAAAGCATCAGGGCATGTCATATATTAATCTGGCTGTGGATATCTATAATCTGATTTCATTGGAAAGCAGGCTGGCCCTGGGCGCCCATAACATGGATAAGGCTGATGGCAATGTTACGCTGCGCTTTACGGATGGTACGGAGCGTTTTGTGCCGATCGGACTGAATGAACCGATCCCGGTCAGGCCGCATGAATACAGCTATTGCGATGATGCCAATGAGGTATTATGCCGGCTTGAGATCCGTCAGGTGGAAAAGACAAAGGTTGATGAAGCAGCGAAGAATGTTTTCTACATCGTGCAGGGCAATGAGGCAACAGATGAATCCTTACTGAAAGAAACAGCGCAGAAAATCATTGATATAACCGCAAAATACTGCGGCGGCAGGGGACATATTGTCATACCGGAAGTGATCTGAAGAGATGAAAAAAATGAGCATATCTGCTCATTTTTTTCATGCGTGAATGATTACTCTTCAACCTTGGTGAAGGCATCCTTGCCTAAACCGCAGACCGGGCAGACCCAGTCCTCCGGAACATCCTCAAACTTTGTTCCGGCAGGCACACCGTTATCCGGATCGCCAACCGCGGGATCATAAACATATCCGCAAGGGCATACATACTTGTCCATCGTTTTTTCCTCCTGCCACTATGATACACAAACGGGAAGAAAGTGGGCAAGGAAATTGCTTCAGAGCATGTCTGAAATAATTGACCGATGGTCACACAATTCCGCCTTCCTGTCCAAAACACTTACAGATAAGCCATAACAGCACTTAACAGAAATGGGAAAAAGTATCATATTAAAGCCAGGGAGATTTCAGAAAGGAAAAAGATCATATGTACTATTCTGCTGGAAATTACGAAGCTTTTGCTGTACCGGAAAAGCCGGAAGGCATTGAAAAGAAACATGCCTGGATTGTCGGAACAGGCTTAGCGGGTCTGTCCGCAGCCTGTTATCTTGTCCGGGATGCACAGATGCCGGGTGAAAATATCACCCTGTTTGAAAACCTGCCGCTGCCGGGCGGTTCCTGTGATGGCATTCATGATACCCGCAAGGGCTTTATCATGCGCGGCGGACGTGAGATGGACAACCACTTTGAAGTCATGTGGGATCTGTTCCGTTCCATTCCTTCTTTAGTCAATCCTGGTGAAACCATCTTCTCGGAATACTATAAGCTCAACAAGGAAGATCCGAACTATTCTTTATGCCGGGTCACGGAAAAGCAGGGCCAGGATGCCCATACCGACCGCAGATACGGCATGAACCGGGAAGCGGAGAAACAGTTACTGAGGCTGTATCTTGCCAGTGATGAATCATTGGCGGATAAGACCATCGATGACATGTTTGATGATAATTTCTACAATACGAATTTCTGGATCTACTGGCAGACGATGTTTGCTTTTGAAAAGTGGCACAGTGCCTTGGAAATGAAGCGCTACATGCAGAGATATGTGCATCATATCGATGGTCTGCCGGACCTGTCTGCCTTACGCTTTACCCGCTACAATCAGTATGATTCCATGATCAGACCGATGGTGAAATACCTGATGGATCATGGGGTGAAGTTCCTCTACAATACAAGAGTTACGGAAGTGAACTGTGAAATCACACCGGTAAAGAAGGCGGCTCGTGAAATTGTCTATACGCAGGATGGTGAAGAAAAGCGGATCAGCCTGAGTGATGATGATCTTGTGTTTGTGACAAATGGCGCCCAAGGTGATGAAAGTGCCTATGGTGATCAGGACCATGCGCCTGAAATCACAATCAGAAATGGGGAAGGCGCTTCCCCTGAACTGTGGGCTGAAATGGCCAAGCAGGATCCTTCCTTCGGTCATCCGGAGAAGTTCTTCCGCTCCATTAAGGAAACAAGCTGGGAGTCATGGACTGTTGATACAGCCAATCCGGAAATTCTGAAAGCCATTGAAAAGATCTGCCACCGTGATCCTTTAAGCGGCAAGGTCGTTACCGGCGGCATTGTCACGGCCAAAGATTCAAGCTGGCTGATTTCCTGGACCATCAATCGACAGGGCCAGTTCCTCGATCAGCCGGATGACCACTGTCTGATCTGGGTCTATGGCCTGAACTGCTGGGATGATCTGGGCGATTATGTTCATAAGCCGATGTACCAGTGCACGGGTGCTGAGCTGTGCATGGAATGGCTGTATCATATCGGCATCCCGGAGAATGAGATTGAAAGACTGGCTGAGGAAGAATGCAATACAACCCCATGCATGATGCCGTATGTCACAACCTTCTTCGAGCCCCGTGCCAAAGGCGACCGGCCGGATGTAGTGCCGGAAGGTTCTGTCAATCTGGCTTTTATCGGTCAGTTTGCTGAAGAGCCGAGAGATACCGTATTCACCACAGAATATTCCATCCGTACCGGCATGGAGGCAGTCTATACCCTGTGCCATGTGGACAGAGGCGTACCGGAAGTCTGGGGTTCTACCTATGATGTCAGAGATCTTCTGAAGGCAGCCGTCAAGACAAACGATGGCAGGACCATTGACAGATGGCCTTTGACATCGGCGGAAAAGAATGCGGTCAATCAGCTGCTGAGCCTGACCAAGGGAACCGACATTGAAAAACTGTTAACCGATACCGGTGTCATCCGTGAAGGCTATCTGGCGGATAAGAAGAATCCGATCGATACCTTTGAAGCACTGAAGAAGAAGGGTGAAGAGACCTTTGAGGATGTAAAGAAGAAGACAGCCGGCGGTGCCGTCAAGACTGCAGCATTAGGACTTGCGGGCATTGGGCTGGCTGCTTATGTGATCAAGGATCTGGCTAAAAAGCTGCATTAGACTATTTCCAAGCTCTGTTTCTCCAGGAGGAAACAGAGCTTTTGTGTATCATAGAAATAGATGAGCAGTACAAGAGACAGGCTCATTGAAGGCTTAAGAACATGCATGAAACAGGCACCGGTAGAGGAGATAACGGTCAAGAAGCTTTCGAGTGATGTCGGTATCAATCCGAAGAATGATCGGATCAGAGATGAAGATCTTGATCAGCTGGCTGCGGATGCTCTCAATGATGCCTGCTATCCAGGCAACCCGAGGGAAGCTGTCAAGGAACAGGTTATAGAAATGTTCAGACAGCTGATGTGAATCAATGATAAAAAAAGGAAAGCCCGACAGCTCATTCAAAGCAGTCGCGGCTTTCCTTTTTTCTGCTGTCTATGGATCTGTTTTTCAATCTGACAGATCTCTCTCTTCATGATGCGGTTGAATTTTCTGTCCTGCTTTTCACTTTCTTCCGCTTTGAACATGTATTCCTGGATGTTGGTGACTTCTGTATGAATGTCATCAACGGCCTTCAGATTCCATGTGATGCGTACGGACCGGCCGTCCTGGGTCCAGGTGGAAGACAGCTGGGTGTCTTTGACCGGAGGACGGATGTGGATTGTATCTTCCTTTTTGTACTTTGTATTGTAATAGTGGTATTTGATGCCTTTGGAAAGGTCATCTTCTTTGTAGTCTCTGCCCGTGCGCGCACTTGCTTCATGCAGGGTCTGATCGATCAGAAACTGATAGAATGCGTGAACGGGAACGGAAGTCAGTACGGTACATGATGCCATGGGTGAATCCTCCTGAAGAATATTATAAGACGGAAAGAAAAAAGATATCCGGGATCCGGATATCTTTGATGAGCTTACTTGGCAGCTTCAGCAGCCTTTGCCTTGTTCTTCGGGTTGCGCTTGTTGACAGCCCAGAGTTCATCCGCAACAGGTGCCCAGTCTTTGGCATACTGTGCTGTCTTTGCGCACAGATGCTCAGCTGTTTCCGGAGACTGCAGATCAGTGGAATGCGCATGGGCAGCGTTGACCATCTGTGTGAGACGGCCGGAGTTTTCCAGCATCGGGCACGGTTTGAGCATGTTGTCATTGAACGGCATGTTGTCATGGTACTGCATGAACATCGGAGACTGCAGGCACTGCAGCAGCGTCTTCTCACGGATGTTGGAATCGGAGAAGTGGATGAAGACGCAGGGATCGACATCACCGTTGGCGTTGATGTGCAGATAGCGCTTGCCGCCGGCAATGCAGCCGCCGACAAACTCGGCATCATTCTGGAAGTCCATGGCGAACAGAGGCTTTGTGCTTCTGTAGCGTCTGATTCTCTCATAGATCTCCTTACGCTGTTCAGGGGAAGGCATCAGCTGTGGTGCAGCGTCATTGCCTACCGGCATGTAGTGGAAGAACCATACGAAGTAGGCACCCATCTTGATCAGTTCATCATAGAACTCTTCCGAAGAGATGGATTCCATGTTGGCACTTGTATAGCAACAGGAAATACCGAACGGCAGCTTCTTGCGCTTGAGCAGCTCCATGGCCTTCATAACGGCATTGTAGACACCTGTGCCTCTTCTGCCATCAGTAGCTGTCTCATTGCCTTCCAGAGAGATGGCCGGAATGAAGTTGCCTACCCGCAGCATCTCATTGGCGAAGTCTTCATCAATCAGTGTGGAGTTTGTGAAGCAAAGGAATACACAGTCATTGTGCTTCTCACAGAGCTTGATGATGTCCTTCTTACGAACCAGCGGTTCACCGCCGGTGTAGATGTACATGTAGATACCGAGCTCCTTGCCCTGTCTGATGATGGAATCAATCTCATCATAGGAGAGGTTGAGCTTGTTGCCGTATTCAGCAGCCCAGCAGCCTGTGCAGTGCAGATTACATGCACTGGTCGGGTCCAGAAGGATTGCCCACGGTACATTGCAGTTGTACTTCTTTCTTGCCTTGTCCTGTGTCTTCCAGCCGAACAGGGAAGCGTTGATGAAGAAGTTTGTCAGAATTGTCTTGCCGACATGCGGATCAAGATCGTTGAAAATCTTACGAATATACGGATAGTAAGGATGATCCGGATTTTCGATAGCTTCACGAATGGCCTTTCTCTGACCAGGGAAACCATTACCGGCAATCTTATCCGCCAGATCCATCATTTTACGCATATTGGTTTCCGGATCGTCATAGAGCTTATCCATGATCTTACCGACACCGTATGCAGCAGCACTTTGTACGAGTCCCATAGATATAAATACCCCTTTCAATGAAACAACCTTATTTTATGAAGAACGCGCTCATTCTCAATGAACAAACGGGTTCATTCGAATATTATTTTAACACAAAGGCATCCGTGTAAAAACACAGGCATGTACCTTTACGTACATGCCTGCAGCAGAAAAACAGATGTTCATTCAGAAACGCAGCTTCAATCGGGAAAGTACGACCGGTACATCATAGCCAGGGGAACCGGCAGACTGGGCCATGTCTCTTTCTGCCAGGTCCACATGGCTTTTCGGGGCGACTGTAATCTGACGCAGAGGAAGTGCAGAACCGGCTGTGACTTCGATATAAGGGGTAATGAAACCTTCCTTGATGCGGTAATGAATCTGACTTTCAGCAGCTGTCTTAAAGACAATGCGGTATTCCTTTTCCGTCTGGAATACTTCCTGCTTAAAAAACATGGCATAGATGTTCTGGGCACTGCGCAGTTTATGACAGTACAGCTCAAACAGAGGACCGGATCCTTCCTGCAGGATATCCTGGAATGTACTGCCGTTTTTTTCCGGAATGTTTTTTTCAATTTTATCGACATATTCCTGGGCAATGTGCAGAATGAAGCTCTTTTCATTGGAATCAGAGAGAAAGGAGCTTTCGGTCGCTACAGGGAACCTGTTTTGAGAATCGAGGCAGCAGCCGTGCATTTTGTATAGCGGTAAAGCAGTTCATTATTTTTCAGACGTTCCAGACCAAGATATTTCTTCATACCTCAGGCACAGCATCATCATGTATCGAAAAGATGAAGAAGAAAACAAAAGAACAGACTTCAGCTGCGTCTGTTCTTGAAGAGTGTGCCGACTTTCTTTCCTTCGACAACATCATAGAGTTTTTCGGGATGGGAACCGTTTGTAATGATGGTGCTGATGCCCTGGTTCATGGCAAGCTGGGCTGCTTCAAGCTTGGTGCGCATCCCGCCGGTACCGCGTCTTGATCCGGCTCCCCCGGCCAGCTTATAGGTGTCTTCATTGATTTCATCAATCCGGTCAATGAGCTTTGCGTCTGTGAAGA
>Ga0256406_1007299_pt1 | contig 10573 bp, 4 predicted proteins | sample RumenRJG_03DNA_FD_185986 | JGI IMG/M metagenome (GOLD analysis project Ga0256406, IMG submission 185986) | Bovine rumen microbial communities from Lethbridge, Alberta, Canada - RJG_03 | ecosystem: Host-associated > Mammals > Digestive system > Stomach > Rumen | place: Canada: Alberta | collected...
CGAAGCCCATGAAGGCGACGAAGGGGTTGATCTTCACCCCCTCGCTGGGGAGGATGTCCTCCGCGTAGGAGAAGGTGCCATCCTCATTCCGGGAGAAGGGCGGGGTGATCGCCGATTGATAGGCGAGGAAGACGTAGTCCAAGGGACGGGCGTAGGCCGCGTTCTCGGGCTTCGCCATCCACTCGTTCACCAAGGCGCCGACGCGGTTTAGGAAAATGATGATCGCGGCCGCGTCGGAGCCATAATGCGCCTCCTTGACGGCTTTGCAGGCGGCGCAGTCGCAGAGATAGGGGGTGTCGTTCATCCCGAGCATGACGGCGCTGATCTGGGGATTCGAGGCCGTCGGGCTCATCTTGAGGCTGCTCTCGACCTTCGCCGCGGCGAAGTTCACCATCGCCGTGAGCTCGTTTTCGTCCCCGTGCGCGGTATAGCAGAGCTGGTTGCCGTCGTTGCTGTAAAAGAGGGGATGCTCCGCCTGATATTGATTCTTGGGGAAGAAATAGAACGAGTTATGGGGCAGCATCCAGCCGGAGCTTGGGCTGTCGGTGAGGTGGATCTTGAGGAATTTGTCCCCATAGGTGTCTAACGCCCGCATCCGGTAGGCGTACATCGTATCGTCGGAGGAGGAGGTCGTCGGGAAAAGGAGGCCGCGACGCTGGCGATAATCGATGTCGGGCTCATCGAGGATGTCGTAACGGTAGAAGCGGAGGTCCTTCACGCCCGTGTCGATCTCGTAGGTGTCGCTGGCGTAGGCTTCGAAGTGGAAGGCCTCCGAAAGGAAGTCGTACACCGCGTAGAGGGATCCGATGTCCTCTTTGCCATAGAGGAAGATCGAGTTCCCCTTGCTCACCACGCGGGCGGCGTCCCTCTTCCAGGAGGATTGCTCCTCCTCCGCGAAGCCGGCGGTTTGGTAATAGTTGCTCTTCCCGATCGAGATGAATTTCTTCGAGGCGTCGAAGGCTTCGGCGTCCCCCGAGGCGAGGGAAAGCGAGATGCCCGTCGCCTCTTGGAAGAAGCGGGTCATTTCGTTGCGCGCCAAGTAAAGCTCGCTCGACATCGCGCTGGGGAGGAGGAGCTTGTAGTCGGTCGCCCCGTCTTGGACGAGGTAAGAGTCGGTGGGCTCGGCGGACCAGACGTCCTGGGTGGAGGAGGGCCTCTCCGAGGATGGGCTCTTCTTGCCGCAGCTTACGAGGGCGAGGACGGGCAGGAGCAGCGCCCCCAAAAGCAGACTTTTTCTTTTCATGTTCTTCCCTCCTTAGCTCACCCGGATTTGGTAAGAGGCGTAGGCGGAGTTGCCCGCCTCGTCCCGGGCCACGACGTGGACCGTGTAGAGGCCCTTCTCCGCGAGGGAGAAGGCGGCGGTTTGGCTGCTGACGCCCGTGACGAAGATGCCGCGGGAATCGTAGACGAGGTAGGAGAGGGTCACCTTCTCCGCCGAAGAGCAGTTGTCGGAGACCTCGGCCTTCATCGGGAGAATCTCCTGCCCCGCTTTCGCGGAGACGGGCTTCGAGGTGTCGCCGAGCAGGCGCAGGGTCGGCTTCACGTCGTCTCGGACGCTGATGCTTTCGGAGATGCCGCCGAAGAGGGACACCCCCGCGCCGTCCTTCACCGCGTAGGAGAAGAGGTAATCGCCGTAGTCCGAGAGGGTGACCACGCGCTTCTTTCGGACGTCGGAGACGCTTTGCAGCTCTTCGCCTTCGGTGGTCTTGAGGAAGTGCAGGTCGCCCTTGCTATCGAGGAAGCGGCCGTTCATCGTGACTCTGCTCTCTGACATCGGGCTTAAGACGTCGGCGGCGTAGAAGCTAGGCGCCTCCACCGTTTCGCCAAGGCGGCCGAATTTGGGGAGGGGGGAGAGGGCGACCATCGGGGCGACCGAGTCGCGCTTGGCGGAGGCGCGGAGCACTTGGTTCCCGATGGAATAGAGGGAGAGGGCGCTCGCCTCGCTTAAGGAGGGGAAGCGGAATTTCAGCGTGATCCTCTCGTTGGGGAAGAAATCGGCCACCGGGAGCAATAAGCTGCCCAGGGAAAGGCCGCTTCCCGAAAGGAAGGAGACGTCGATCCTCTTCTCGCCCCAGGCGAAGGAATAGCTCTTCCCGTTCGCCTTGACCTGATTCCCCGAAAGGAAGGAGACCGTCAGGGAGACGCTTGGGTCGTCGTAAGAGGCGAGGATCAGGTCGAAGGCGGGGATCGAGGAGGCGGAGAAGGAGAGGGAGAAGGCGCTGTAGAGGAGGGGGTTGGCGAAGGAGGCCTCGGCCGAGCCCGACCCCCTGAATTCCAGCGCGTTTCCATCCTTTGAGAAGGAAGCGGAGGCGCCGCCGAAGAAATAGTTGGCGAGCGCGAGGGTCCCATCCTCGTTTTTGGGGTTCAAAATCGGCGTGACCGGGCTAAGGATCTCGGAATCTTTGGCCTTCCATTTCAGCTGCAGCGAAGAGCGCCCCTTCTCGACGAGGAAGGAGGAGGGGTCGATCTTTTCGAAACTCCCCCCGTCGTAGGCGAGGTAGGCTTCGGCGGATTCCGCCTTCTTGCCCGAGGCGTCGTAAGAGGCGGCCTCGACGGGCTCGACGCTGTAGGAGAAGCCCGAAAGATAGGCGCTCGGCGCGGGGAGGTAGGCCTTGGCGAAGACGGGTTCTTTCGAGGGGGCGGCCTGGAAGGAGGCGTCGTAGCTCCCCTGGTAGAAAGAATCGCGGTATTCGTAATGGAGCTGGTATTCACCCGCCTCCAAGAGGAAATAGGGGTCCTCGGGGCTTTGCTCCGTCACTTCGCCCGAGGGCGAGGTGACCTTCAGGCGGACCGTCGGCTCCTCGTTGAGGTAGGAGAGGCGGTAGCCGTCTAGCTTCACGTACTCGCCGGCCTGCGCCCCCAGGACGGGGGAGTCCAGCGAGAAGAGGATGCCCTCCTCCGCCTCCTTCGAGGCATAGAGGTCGAGGCGCTTGCTTCCCCGATTCCCGTATACGTCCACCGCTTCGAGGATCAGGCTGTAGATGCCCTTCTTCTTCGGGGTGAAGGTGCCCTCTTCCAGGGGGATGCTCTCCCTCGTCGCGGGGTCATCGTAGGCGTAATAGACGTAGGCGGAGGGCTCTCCCCTTAGCCCCGAATCGTCCATCGCGGAGTAAGAGGGGAGGTGCAGGGGCGCCCCCACGGCGATTTGGCTTTGCCCCGCGGGGACGTCGAGGGCAAAGATCGGCGCGTTCTCGTCGCGGTAATAGTCGGTGGGGAGCAAATCCCTCCCCGCGCGCTTGCCCCAATAGGCGATCTCGAGGGGGGCGGTTTCGACGCCGTCGAAGCTCTCAGCTTTGATGGAGAGGTAGGCCAAGCCGTTGGTGAAGCCCGGGAATTCCGCGCCGTACATCGCGGGGTTGCCTAATTCGGCGACGAGGCTCCGCTGCACCTCGGCGTCGGTGGTCACGTAGATCTTGGGGTGCTTTCGGTCGCTGCAATCGATGGAGTAATGGGCGTTGTTGTAGGCGCCGGAGATGTCGCTGTTCCCCGGGATTCTGGTGCCTCCAAAGGAGGAGAGGGAGTAATGCTCTCCCCCCACCTCCACCGCGCCGGAGTCGTCCTTCTCCAGCCCGTTCGCGCGGAGGCCGCAATAGCCGGCCCCGATGTAGGTCTCGTAGACGTAATCCCCCTTCTTCTCGACGATGTCGACGTAGACGGAGGGGTCGTAGGCGTCGACGAGGCGGACGCTCACGTAATGGACGATCGGCTCGTATTGGAGGACGTTCCAGCCGATGAGGGGGACCTCCTTCTCCGCGTATAGGTCGATCGGCTCGCTCGAGAGGAAGGCGTCCCCTTCGGCGGAGTCGATCTTGAGCCCGTTCGCGTAGCCCCCGTTTCGGAAGCTCGCGTTGAGGGGGCCGTAGGAGACTTTGCTCTTGCCCTGCTCCGTGTAGAAGTAGGCGGGGAGCACCTTAAGCGCCTTCTTCTCCGACAAGGAGCCCGCTTGGAGGAAGAGGGTGTACTGGCCATAGGAGTCCAGGGAGAAGGAGCGCCCCGCGCGGAGGGAGCCGTCGGGATAGGAGAGGGAGGCGGAGTCGATGGGGTGGCTTTCCCCCGCCTCGTCGACGATCGCCGCCCCAGAGGGGATATTGATGTGGCTGCCCAGGCTATATTCCGCCTTGAGCTTGACGCCGCTTAGGCTCATCCCCTCGGCTTCCAGGGGAAAGGAAGGCGCCGGAGAGGCGCCCAAAAGGAGCAGGGATAAGGCGAAGGCGAGGGAAGCCAGTTTCTTTTTCATGCGATTCGTACCTCCAAGGGGGAAGGGTCAGCCTTTGATGCCGCCGAGCTCGATGTTGCCCATCAGCTTCTTGTGGAAGACGGCGAACACCACCAAGATGGGGAGGGCGAGGATCATGCAGGCCGTGATGCGGGCCGGCACGCTTTGCAATTCCCGCGACATCTTGCTCGAGGATTTGGTGAGCTCATAGACGCCATAGGCGAGGGTCGGGTGGGTGGGCATGTAGAGCATCGGGGTCGTGAAGTCGTTCCAAAGGGCGACGAACTGGATGACGTAGACGGTCAAGATGATCTTCGCGGCCATCGGGAAGTAGACGCGGAACAAGATGGCGAAGTTGCCCGCCCCGTCGATCTCCGCGGCCTCGCGGTAGGTGTCGCTTTGGCCTTTGAAGAAGCTGTAGTAGACGAAGTAATACGTCCCCGCGCCCGAGAAGAAGCGGAGCAGCATCCCCAATAAGTTGTCGTAGATGCCGATGTTGCGAAGGAAGGTGATCTCCGAGGGGAAGGCGCCGACGATCGGGATGCACATCATCAAGGTGAAGACGAAGAAGACGACCTTGCTTAGGAAGAAGTCGTACTTGCAGGTGAGGTAGGCGGTGATCGCGGGCGTTATGGCGAGGATCAGCGCGCCCACGCCGGCGTAGACGATGGTGTTGAAGAGCATCGCGCCGATGCCGACGTTGGTCGCCTCGTGATTGATGAGGCGGCTCCCTTGGTAGAAGGGGGCGGTCAAGGAGTCGAAGGCGAAGTGCTTGAAGATGTTTTGGTAGTTGGCCCAGTGGAAGAACTCCTCGCGCGAGTTGTAGGGATCGCTCTTCGAGAGGGAGGGCCAGCCCAAGAGGTTGTTGGAGTAGTTCACGTCGTCGGAGCTCTTGAAGGAGGTGAGGAGCCCCCAGACGAGCATCCCGACGATCAAAAGGGCGAAGAAGAGAAGGATCAGGAAGAGGATCGAATAGAAAACCCAGTCGGAGGCGGACATCCTCCGGGCGCTTCTCCCCTTCTTCCTCTTGGGGGAGCGGTAGGCTTGATTCGGCATGGCGATTTTCGCGGGCATAGCTTCAATCCTCGCTCGGCCCAACGCGGTTCAAGAGGTACCTCGCCCCCAGGGCGATGGGGAGGACGAAGCAGGTGAGGATGATGCCTAAGGCGGCCAAAGTCGGGTAGTTCAGGGCGGTTGCGCTGTTGACCTCATAGAGGTTGGCGTCCTTGGCGTCCAAGTAGAGGAAGTAGCCGATGTTGCCCAAATCGCCGCCCCCGGCCTCATAGAGGTTGTACACCTGGAACTGGTTGGCGCAGAGGTAGCTGATCTCGATGATCATGAGGGAGACCCACGTGGGGTAGACCTTGGGCATGATGATGCTCCAGAACTGGCGCCAGGCGTTGGCCCCGTCCAATTCGGCGCTTTCGATCAAGGAGGGGGACACCCCGCCCATCGCGTTGGTGTAGAGCAAGACGTTGACCCCGAAGCTCATGATCAGGTTGAAGAGCATGAGGGCCCACATCTTGCCGTCGCCAAAGAGGAGGGCCTCGGTCGAGAAATGGTGGATCTTCTCGAAGAGGTATTGGTAGACGTTGCCCGTGAGGTAGCGGTAGAGGACGCCGAGGATGACGGCGCTTAGCACCTGGGGCAGGAAGAAGACGACCTTGAAGAAGCCGCCCAAGAACTTCTTCTTATAAATGTAATAGGCGATGAACAGAGCCAAAGGCGTGGCCACGAAGACGTCCATCAGGAAGAAGTAAAGGGAGTTTTTGACGTAGTAGGAATGGCTCGTCAAAAACTTCCAGGCGTCGGAGAAGTTGTCCCATCCCGCGAAGGTGGAGTAAAGCCCAAGGTCGGGGTCGACCGCGTAGTGGCGGAAGGCCATGAGGATCGAGTTGAAGTTCACGTAGACGTAGAAGAAGCAGAAGTGGAGCACCGGCACAAGCATGAGGAGCAAGTAAAAGCCCAGCGCCCTCCTCCGCCCGGCGCTTTGCTTCTTGCCATGGATCAAAACGGCGCTGCGTGCCATGGCTCAATGGTCCATCTTGCTCCAGATGTCCGCGGACATCTTGGTGGCGTCGAAGATGTAGGAGGCCGTGCAGTTATAGCGCGTGATCGCCTCGAGGTAGCCGTTTTGCAGGGTGACGCCCGCGGGGGAGCTGAAGCGGTTGGTCGGGGCGTCGTAATAGAGGCTGAAGGAGGACATGTTCTTGAGGAAGCGCGTGCTGGAGGAGGAATACTGGATGACGTCGCTCGCCTTTCGGATCGTAGCGAGGTCGGAGTAATAGCTGTTGCTCAGCTTGCTCATGTCGTAGTCGTAGCGCATCGGGATGGTGAGGCCGAGCTTCTCGCTGAAGGCGGCGAGCTCGGAGTCGCTGTAAAGGAAGGATAAGAAGTCCTTGACCGCCTTCATCTTGCCTTCGTTCGAGGCCACGCGGGCGTTGACGAAGACGCTGGAGGCGCCGTCGTTGATGAGGGTGAGCTTCTTGCCCTCCCCCTCGGCGACGGAGCCGCTTAGCTGCGAGGGAAGCGGCAGGAAGCTGACGTGGCGGTCCGGGGCGTCCGGATGGTCTTTGGCGTAGTTCTTGAAGGAATTGTTCTCCGCCGCCTCATGGCACCAATAGGAGGCGTCGTAAAGCATGCCGTAGTGCGTCCCCTGATAGCCGCGGACGAAGTAATCCTGGGCCATGATGGCCTCGCAGTTGGAGTTCTTGAGGTGGTTCTCCGCGAACCAGCCCTCGTTGACGGCGAGGTTGAAGAAGGAGAGGGCGTAATAGCGGTTCGCCATGTCGTACATGCGGTAGCCGTTCTCGTCGTTCAAGACGACCTTCTCGGTGCTCGGGGCTTTGAAGCCGGAGCCGGAGTAGAAGAGGTCGTCGTTCGTGTAGCCCGTGACGAGGTCGACCGCCTCGTCGCGGTAATTGCAGTAGACGTCGCGCATGGCCGCGCCGGTCAAAGAGGCCCATAGCCCCGTGGTCAGGTAGAAGCTATAGACCGAGGCTTTGCCCGCGATGATGAAGGGGGAATCGCCCTCCTCCTTCATGTGGTCGCAGAGGATGCATAGCTCCTGCAGCGAGCTGGGGAGGCCGTCGTCGTAGTCGCCTTTGATGCCGTTGGGGCCGACGCTTTTTTCCAGCGCGGCGCCCGGGCCGACGAAATAGGCCGCGCCGAATTTGCCCTGATAGGCGACGCCGGTATCGTCGTTCGTGAAGTAATAGCCCTTGGCGTCGAAGAGATCCTTGTCGTAGGTGACGCCGGGGTACCACTCGTAGGAGGGGAGGGCGTAATAGTGGCCATCCGCCCCCCTCGCTTTGAGCAGGGCGTCGGGCTCGATCCGGTCGGCGAGCGGCGCGACCACCTCATCGAGGTTCAGGATCCATTTCTTCGCCGAGAGGGCGTAGACGTCGGTCAGGTTCTCGTCGAGGTAGACGTCGTTGCCGTCGGTGTTGAGGGTGTCGTAGTCGACGTGCTCCTTTTGGGAGATCGAGAACTTCACGCCCGTCTTGCCCTCCTCGTAGGAGTCGGCGGCGTGGAGCTTGCTGAAGCGCTCGCAGGCCTCCTTGGCCCACTCGACGCCGGCGGTCCCTTGGAACACCTGGAAGCGGATGCTGGTGGCTTTGCCGGTGCCCCCTCCCCCGCCGCCGTTGTTCCCGCCGCAGCCCGCCAGGCAGGCGGCGGCCAGGATGAGGCCGTTCACGAATAAGGCTTTCTTGTTGTGATGTTTCATGCTGTTCCTCCTAAAAGAACGCGTTGGATGTGATTTTATCCTAAGGTGATGGTGAGGCCAGAGGCTTCGTCATACTGCATGCCAGACGTCTGGCCGTTGCAGGAGAGGGTGATGATCGACTTGGCGCTTAAGGTGCAGTTGGCGAAGGAGACGCCGGCCCAGTTGGCGGGGGCTCCCTCTTGGGTGCCGAAGAGGCTGTTGAGGGAATAGCCGGCCGCGTGGAAGGCGCAGTTCTCGAAGCTCGTCTCATAGACGCAGATTGAGGAGATCCAGCCGTTGCGCATGGCGTAGGCGCTCACGCCATTCCCGCCGAGGAGGTTGAAGGTGCAGTCCACGACGCGCGTCCCCGATAGGGCCGTGGCGAGCAGGCATTCGTCGCCGCCGCCGGAGTAATTGTAGTCGTTGACGGTCAAGTTTTTGATGACGCATCCCCTCCCGCAGGCGCCGAAGAGGCCCCAGGTGCTGGAGATGCCGCTGATGGAGTGGCCATTGCCGTCGAACGTCCCGCGGAAGAAGAGGGCGCTCCCCCCGGAGACTTGGGCGTTCTCCCAGCCCGGGGCGTTCGACAAGGAGCCGTTGTAGGAGCGGAATTCCTGGGTTTCGCCGCCGATGTCCTGGGCGAGGCGGTAATAGCCGTAGGAGGGGTTGGCGTCGGCGAAACACTTTGCCAAGACGTCGGTCTTGATCTGATCCAGCGAGGTGATCTCCTCCGTGATGAGGAGCAGGCTCACGTGGAGCTCCGCCTTGACGTCCCCTTGGTGGCAGAGGACGACCGCCTCCTGCTCCCCGTGGAGGGACTTATCTTCCTTCAGGGCGCTGAGGTCGAGGTGGGAGGGGTCGTTGCCCAAAGAGAGGGAGCCGACTTTGATGGAGTCGATCTCGTAAGAGGAATAATCGCCTAAGTTCAAGGCTTTTGCCGCGTCGTCATTTAAGAGGAACTCCTGGGTTTCGGTGAGGTAAACCTTGTCCACGGAGGAGATGACGTTGACGGGGAGGGAGAGGGTGACGGCGAAGCCCTTGCCGTTATCCATGGTTAGGGTGAGCGTGTGGCTCCCCGCGTCCTCATCGGCGTAAAAGAGGGCGGCCTCGAAGCTGATTTGGTGGCCTTTGACCGTGAAGGAATCGGGGCCCAGCACGGTTTCGCCCTCGCTGAGGGAGGTGACGTTCATCCCCTGATAGGCGGAGCCGAAGTCGAGGGTGGCGCGCGTCTTTTTGAGGTGGATATCCTGGACGCTGGGGGAGGTGTCCAAGCGGCTCCCCGTGAGGCCCTCGACCGTTTCGGGGAGGATGGGGGCTAAGCCATCCTGCGTGTACAAGGCGCCCAAATAGGCGGAGGTTAGGGTGCAGGAGGAGAAGCGGTTGTCGTAGGAGCCGGCCCAGTTCGTCCCGCCCAAGAGGGAGGGAATCGGGGCCAAGGCGCTCGCAAAGATGCAGGAGGAGAAGCGGTTGCTCACCGAGAGGCAGGTGGCCAGCCAGCCCACCGAGGAAGCCAAGGCGGAGGAGCCGGAGCTTCCCTTGCCGAGGGAGAAGGAGCAATTCTCGAAGGAGGCGCCCGAAATGGCGCGGGAGAGGAGGTTATAATCGCCGCCTTGATAGCCGTAGTCGATGAGGTTCAGGTTGAGGAAGCGGGCGCCCCCGCCGATGACGCCGAACAATCCGCCATAGCTGGATTTGGTGTGAATCGTGTGGCCCTGGCCGTCTAGCGTCCCGCGGAAGCCGACGCCGCCGTTTTGGGAGAAGTAATCGTTCCCCACCGCGCCGACGTAGCCGTTCGAGAGGTCGACCGGGCTGGATTCGCTGCCCAAATCGGCATCGAGGAGATAGCAGCCATAGACGTTCTTCGCCCCGGCGTAGGCCAAGGCTTTGAAGTCGTCGGCCGTTTTGATTTTGGCGCTTACCACGCGGACGGGGACGTAGACGGTTTTGCGGGCGCCGCCCTTTTGTCCCACCGCCACGATCTCCCGCTCGCCAGGGAGGGAGGAAAGGGCGCTTAGCTCGATGTGGGAAGGATCTTTCCCCAGCGAAACGGAACCGAGGGTGAGCGAACTCACCTCGTCGAGCGACCCCCTTAGGTCGATGGAGCCGGCGGCTTCCGTGAGGAGGAGGTCTTGCCGATCGCCCGAAACGAGGGCGGAGTTCTCTTGCTCCCCCAGCATGATTCTGCGGAAGGAGGCGATTTCCGAGGGGGCGACGCCGACGTAGTCGACGAGGTAGGAGGAAACGGCTTCCTTCAGGCTCCCCCCTTCGCCCGCGTAGGCGTCCATCATGTCCCGATAGAGGCGCCCGAAGGCGATGTAGTTGCCGGAGACGGCCATCGCGCCCGCATCGGTGAAGGCGGTCTTCTCGGCGTTTAGGTCGCTGCGGTAGCGGGCGCCGGCCAGCGAATAGGAGCTGAGCTCATAGTCCTTCACGATGTCCTCGTAGGAGACCCCCAGCAGCCCTTCGAGCAGGAAGGCGAGGGTGCCGGTGCGGTCGCTGCCGGTGTTGCAGTGGAAATAGACGGGGTAGCTGTCCTCGTCCGCGAGCGTGGAGAAGATCGCGCGGAGGGAAGGGACGCTGATGCCGTGGTCCCCCCAGGCGGTGGGATAATCCGCGGAGGACAAGGCGGCGTAGCTATCGTACCCCTGCCC
>Ga0256406_1007301_pt1 | contig 10571 bp, 17 predicted proteins | sample RumenRJG_03DNA_FD_185986 | JGI IMG/M metagenome (GOLD analysis project Ga0256406, IMG submission 185986) | Bovine rumen microbial communities from Lethbridge, Alberta, Canada - RJG_03 | ecosystem: Host-associated > Mammals > Digestive system > Stomach > Rumen | place: Canada: Alberta | collected...
GTTCTATAAATAGATACTTTCTTCATACTATCAAGTAAATCTTGAAGTTGTTTAGTCTTAAACTTAATATGAGGAAATATTATCTTCTTAAAACTAAGTCTAGTTCTTTCTGTACGTTTTTTCTCAAAATCACGAGGACTAAGACCTGTAGCTTTACTATATAACTTAGTTAATAACTTCTTACTAATATCAGACCTAGCTGAACTTAAGACATGAATACCAAACGCATGTTCAATACTATATCTAAGTTTAATTTCATCAGGTTTTTGCCTAATCATTTCACATACAATAAAAACATCATTTTTATTATAATGAAGCATAGGTGATACATACTTTGGAAGTACATATCTATCAAAGTCATTTATACCAAGATTATTAAGAAAAGCAGCAGTGCAACCTTTATATTCAGGTTTATTAGACCAATAAAGTTTGACTTCTTCCTCATCTATAGGGGGAAGTTTGAAATCTAGTAACTCATACCATTTAAGATTAATTGAAACACCTTTAAGACCTTTACTAAGTTTAATTCTTTCTCCAGTGTCTTTATCTTCTCTTGCTGAAGCTGCATCTAGATGAAATACTTTGAATAAATCAACACTTGCAAATGGTAGTCTATACTTTCTTACAAGAGTAACTTGATTATCTTGATAAAATGCATCATGGTCATCTTGTAGTCTTATAATCTTTTTACTAAACTCATATAGAGCTTTAATAAGATATTTAGTATTATCATATCTATTAAAAGACATAAGAAAGAAAGCAATCATCAGATCATCATAATTCAGAGTATTAAATCCAAATAAATCATATCTAACTGGAACTTGACTTATATTACCATCTTTGTCTTCATTAGTTATATAATGTGCTTGCATCTTATTAAGATAAGATACAAGATTAAGTAATTGACTATCATCAGTATCACTTATATAAAACTCATCACTTTTAACTTCATCAAGACGTTTCTTAATTTCTTTAACAGTAAGAGTATCAGTAAGAGCACCTTCACAATCAGCAAACTTCTGAAGATAATCTTTAACATCTACAAAAGTTACACTAAATAGATTAGGAAATATCTCTACATCAAATGCTTTACTTACAATCATATTCTAATTACATCATAATTATATGTTTTATTAATAACTGAATCATACCATTTAATAAAATGAGTTTTAAACAATTCAAATTGTTTATCATCATTAACTAGAGGATTATAATTAACAAAGTAATTTCTTTTCTTTCTACTTACAACAACCTTACTTAGATACTCCTTTATATTGCCTATACCCATCATATATCGACTAGCATCACCCAATAACATGATATTAATAAAATTATCAGCATTAAATTCAGTAATTAGATATTGAATACAATGGGCAATAACATTATCATTAATTGGAAACTTGTTATTATGAGGACATTTAACAAGAGCAGTTATACAAACATTATCTAGAAGACTGTCATCATCTATAGTATCATAAATTATATTTAATGCATTATCACTTATATAAGGAAGCACTATTAGATTTCCAGACATAACATTACCTATAGCTGGATAATAATAATGTTTACTTATTACATTATATGGACAATTAGTACAAGGAGTACTAGAACTAGTATGTTCTAGCCCCCCTGTAGAAAGAAATGTGATACGTTTATCTACTTTATTGCAGACCATTTGAGATAAAGTTTATTCTTACATCTACTACAAGCTACATATAGTCTACGCCTTACTTCATTAATATTAGTATAAGGTCTACCATATTTATCATAAACTATATCATCTAAATCTACAAATACAGTATCAAAAGTACTTCCTTGAGATTTATGAGCAGATAAAGCAAATCCATAATCTATATCTCTACTATATGTGATTTGACCTTTAGAATTAGCTATATTACAAAGCAAAAGAGAACTCTCTTTAAACTTATAATATTCTTTCCATTTAGTAGCTCTAGTAAATCGAGTTGCATTCTTAGCATCTTCTATTAGTCTATCGGTTATAGCAACATAAGATAATAGAGTTTCTCTATCTGTATGGTCAATTACAAAGAAAGGACTAGTTATTTGTCCTCCATGTATAGCTTGAAACTTGACCATAAATCCTTTAAGTCCATACTTAGGATGAACATAATCTACAATATCCTTAACAATATATTCTTCACTGTTTTGAATAATTATGGACATAAATTCATCTACGAGAGTAACATAAGATATAAATAAATCATCCTTTGTAATAATAGATTTATTAGCAGAAACAATTATATTCTTACGAATAAACTTATTCCAATTACCAACAGCTCTATTAGTATAAGCGATAATTTTAACAAAATCTACATTCTTAGTTATTTGCTCATCACTAAAATAAGTCAACATTTCTTTACAGAAATCATCATTATTCATGACAGCATATCCTTTAACATTATCAGCGTCAAATCTACTTCTATTATTTATAAGATATGCAAGAAAATTATTCTTGTTATTCTTAATATCATCTCGAAGTATATTTAATAATGACAATACTGGATTATCTTCTTCTTGTCGTACAATTTCAGTTAGCTCATATTTTCTAATACCTTCAAAAGCCATACTCTTATACTCATTAACAGGTGGCAATTGATAACTATCTCCAATATAAAGTAATTTACATTGTTTAGATTTACATATCTTCTCAAGAAAAGTACAAAGACCTTTATTAATCATAGATGATTCATCTACAATATAAATATTATACTTATCTATTTTAATCTTACCTTTAGGGTCAAAAGGAGGATTATTAATATCAAACTTATCTACATCAAAATTAAGTCTAAGGCCTAAATCAGATTGTAGAGTTGAGGCTTTAATATTAGGAAGATTAATACTTTCTTGTAAAACACGACAAGCCTTATGAGTTGGAGCAGCAACACCTATTGTTGAATAACTAAGATTACTATTAGTAATTAAAGCTCTAACAAGATAAGTCTTACCAGTTCCAGCTGGTCCAATGAGCGCACGCTTATTATCATTAGGATTGTAAGCTGCATTAATCCAATCAATTAGTTCTACATAAGCTTTACGTTGACCTTCAGTAAAGCTACTAATTGCTGTTGGATTTTTCAAATTAGCATTACTTATTGATAAGTCCATTGTTTAATAGTTCTGTATCTTTATCATAATTAGTAAAAGGTTTAACTACTTCATGTAGTCTAAAGACTCTCTTACCTTTATCTAGCATAACCCAACCAATACACAACCAATTCTTGCGAACAGTAGTATATCTATTGGGGTCATTTCCTACTTTAGAAGTGTACTCATTACGAAGATAAACATTACAACGTTTTTCTTTCGTAAAAATTATAAGTCTACCTTTAAGTTCATAACTATCAGCTGTAAATGGAAATACATCGTTTATTATAGAACCATCTTTAAGTTTACATTTAACTAAGCAACAACATACACCATTTACATCTTCTTTAATAAGTCCATATACCTTTTTGGATATTGGTTTATTAACTTCACTAGAACTCTTACGATGTCCTTTGTGAGCTATTTTAATAGTAAATGTTACCATAGTTATTTATTTACGGTCTTTACGATGTAGTTGTCCATAGTTTTTAGCTCGCTTATCTTTTTTATTAGAAGTCTCTTCGTTCTTAAGTTTAATAACATTATTAGAACGAGATACAGTATAACCACGATAGTTTACAAGATAATCAATTTTACCCCACATATGAATACCAACAGTAGCATCAGCTTTGAGGATTATATGACTACCTTCAATATGAGCTACTTTAGCAATACTTCTCAATACTTTGTTTTCATCGTACTTATTCATACTTTACAACAATTTAAAAATTAATAATGTGAATAATAAAACAAAATGTACTCATAGTTGGTTTCGCACCTACACCTATTTATTCTATTATATTTTATTATAATAGTATGTGTACTATGAGTTATACTTTAATAATCTTCTTCTTGTCGCCTACTTATTTCATTGTCAGCAACCATATCATCATATACTTCTTTCAGTTCTTTATTTGATAAATTATCATATATATCATCTGAATCAGTGTTTACATTTTCATATTCTATAATAGGTATATCATCTAAAGAGTTATATCCTAGTTTATTAGCAATAGCACTAGCATATTTATCTTGATAAGCGTTATCTTCTTTATGCCATTCTCCATTCTTTTGCCAATCATCAAAGCATGATTGGCATAAAACAAGGTTCATAACAGGAACATAAATATATGCTCCATTATGAATTGAAGCCATACATGAATCACATAAAGCAATTATATGTTTTTTATTATGTGAAACACCAAATTCTAATTTACGCATATCTGAATCATTAAGCAGAAATGCAATACTACCTTTTAATGGTAGTTCAGTTATCATCTTCATAAGCTATATGTTTAATGTTAATATAACAATTACTATTCTCACGAACCGTAATTGTCTGAGCGAAGGTATTACATTAATCTATATCTATGTCTATATCTTTAAATCGTACATATCTAGTACTTACAGTATTATAGCTACCTTTAATTTTATGTTCATCATCTTCTGTTTTATTAGAATCCCAATAATTTCCTTTATTAGCTGATTCTTGGTCTTTGAACCATGCAGGTATTTTAGCTGTAAACTCAATAGTAGCCTTACGAGCAATATTGTTTACATAAACAACTTTAATATTAGATACACTTTCAATATTACTTTCATTCTTTATCAATATAGACTTTATCTTATCTATATGTTTTAGAACTGTGTATTTGTTTACAAATTCTTTATTTGTATCAAGACATAAATCAATTAAATGGTCTTCAATAGTATAATCGTCATTGCAAATATACATAATCATTTCTGCAATGATTTGTTTGTTCTTAATGTTTTCACTCAATAGAGTTGCAATTTTACTATTCATAATAATATTTATTTTAAGTTTATAGTTATATACACAAAAAGGTCTACTGATATTGCTACCAGCAGACCTCCAAACACACTTTAAACATATTCTATGAAGAACATATTTAGTTTCAGCTTGAACACTTATTCAAACTTTATATCACAATCATCATCCTCATCATTATCTCCTTCCATGATTTGACCATACAAATCATAGTCATCAATATCGTGAGAATAACAATATTCATCAATAATTACTGCATTATCTAATTCGTCCATAGCTATGTATATATTATTTTGTGCAAATATACACATTATAATATATACATAGCTATTAGATTAGTTAAATAACTTGAATGGGTCTACCTTTATAGTTATTCCTATAAAAGTACTTATAAATGCTTTTAAGACAAGCAACATCATTCTTGCCCATAACTGTAATAGGATTTACAAAATCTTTTTTGTTTGAACTTACATAGAACTTTAACATAATTAATTAGTTTAAAGTGTTAGTTCCACTTTTATTATACTCTCGTGAAACATAAAGAGTAATTATTAGTTTACTATTCACCCCCTTTAGAAGAGGAAGTTGATTAGTTTACTTAGCTTCATTAATTTTACGAAGAAGAACTTTATATTTTACTTCTACGCCAGATTTAAACATTATTCTACCAAATGATATATGACCATACTCAGATTTGTCAATATCATCATGAGGTGTATAACTAATATAGCTAATAGCACCTTTATTACTTTTAGCCATGTCAGTTATAGAATCTAATACTGCATTATTAGCAACATCAATAGTTTTAAATGGAGTAACATCATAGGTTAGAGTAGTTTTATCTAAACCTAAAGTACATACTATCAATAAGTAAATGTACTTATCATTATTTGATTCTTCCATAATTATAAGTGTTCACTTAACTTCTTGAATATTACGACGAATACCAGTATATATCTTAACAATATTATTACATTCTATTCTAGCATAAATATCTGAGCAACATGAACCAACGTCATAGCTAATATTAGCTATGTCATCTTTGTTGTTCTTGATATTGTTAGTAATCACATTAAGAATAGCATGTTTAACATCATTCATACTTTTAAAAGGAATAACGTTGTAATCAAGATTATGTCCTTCTTTGTTTTGAGTTTGTATTGTCATTAAACATACATACTCTTCTTTGTTTAAATCTACCATAATTATATGTTTAAGTGTTATATTTTACAATCCTTTCTACGGGCGGGCTAATATTAGTGATAACAATAATTAATTTATAACTATCATTATCACTAATATTATTTATTCCTCTATGTCAGGGAAATGCTCTTCGAGCCATTTTTCTAGTTTTTCTCCTACGTTGTTCATTATTAATGCTATAATAATAGTACCAAGAACGAATGCTAATAGTAGCATAATTAAATCTATCATAAGTCCTCCTTTGCTTTAATGTAAGATTGATATGTATCACTCTCCATGATTACGTCCATGAAATAATCTCCATCAATGCTATCAAGCATAGTCTCTGTAGCATTATAATATTTCTTATAATGCTTCTCACAGGTATTATAACCTATATAATAGGATATAATAACACCTAGACCAATAACTAGATTAACACTAGCTATAACTGCAATAATGTATTTCTTCATAATTATATGTTTTAAAATGTTTATTATCAATATCTAGAAGTTTTAGTGAAAAGCTCTTACACCACGTCAAGGTACTTCTAAAGTAAGAGAAATACTAATACTATTATTATAAGTAACAGAATTAGTATAAATAAATGCTATTCGACTATTGTGCCGAGTAAATCCTCATTACCCTTATAAGGAATAATGAGACTATCTTCAGTAGTCCATGAACCGTCAATCATGTAATGACGATTAGTATGTTCGTCATAATGACTGTATATATTTCCTGTCCATACTGAATTCATGTCTTCATCGAAAATATTTACCAAAACCTTTTCGAAAGGTTCAAAATATTTACGAGTCTTAGTATCTTTGGTTTTATTGAGCATTGTGATAAGTTTCTCTATTATAACTATAAATACTACTATTCTCACGAACTGTAGTATTTAAAAGACTAATTTAGAATATCAATATATGAAAAACAAATACTACTATTCTCACTAACAATAGTACTAGTATCAATAAGTATTATTTGTCTACTTCAATCTGTCCAACTTTATCTTCATTACCTTCAAAAGGAATGATACCGCTATCATCATCAGTCCATTGTAGATTAGAGAAATAATGTCTACCGTTAGACTCATTATAATGACTATATATAGCAGCTACCCACATATGATTACCATCATCATTCGTAACCTTTACCAATACCTTTTGGAAAGGCTTGAATGTCTTATGTGCGTTCTTCTCTTTGAATATCTTGTCTTGCAATTCGTATTCAAGAATAAGAAGTATCTTAGTCTTAATACTTTTCAGACAGTATTCTTTATCTGCTTCTTCATTATAGTCTTCAGGGTCTGAAGCAACATCTGCATGAAGAGTAAATCCATTCTTCATTGTTACAGTTACATCAGTAACTATTTTACCATATTCTTCAGCTGTACGAACATCAACATTTTTCATGTTCTCAGCTATCTGTTCTTTTGTTACTGTGAGTTTTGTTCCCATACTTATTTGAATTTTAGTTTTAATTATTATCTTAATTATAGCTTTACTATCAGCTTCTTTATTATATATAACTATAAGAATACTACTATTCTCACGAACTGTAGTATTATAATTAACATTTAAAAAATCAAATATGACAAACAAATATTACTATTCTCACGAACAATAGTATTAGTTATGCTACCACTGTAGCAAACGGAAATTAATATAACAGCATTAAAAATACAAATAGTTATATATGAGCAAAATCAATGTCAAAATGAATAGTTCTTATACTAAGACTTTAACAGAATTAATATAAGAACTATGAGAAGTAGGAGATTAGGAAAGTGTAAGAGCACTTAAAAGTAAGGTAGCAGCTGTTTTACTAACACTTACTCCAACTATATCAGTAAACCATTGGTCTCTTTCAAGTGGTTCTTCTCTACCGTCCACAATCTCTCCAGCAGCATGAAGAGTTCTCTTAATAGTCAACTTAGCACCATGCAGAATGATACTTAATTGCTTACGATTAAATGCTCCCTCACTTGCATCACGATAGGTAGCAATTAAGTCATTGAGAGCACACAACTGACGAGTTATAGAAGCTCTACTGAAGCTAATATGGTCTACATTAGCTTCAACATATGAGCCATCCTCATCTCTGACAAAGCCAGGAATAGCTTTATCAAAGCTAAGATTGACACTTACGAAACTATCATCAGTTTCGATAGTCTGAACTCTCTTAACTGTTAGTGCAAAGGTCTTTACAACCTGACTATTAGCAGCCTCATTAGCACCATTAGCAGCCTCAGCTACAGCTACGTTGTTACTATTATTCGCAACAGTAGCATTTAAATTCTTGTTCTCCATAATTTATAAGTGTTTAATTAATATTATGATGATGAACGCTTATCTAATGCTTATCAGCTGTTAAACAGCCTTTTCCATCATCACGACTTTCATTGTTGAACTTGAGTCGCAACTTTAATTGTTGAATCTTGTGTCGCAACTTTCATTGTTGAAACATGAGTGGCAGCCGAAGAAGAAGAGCATCCACAAGACGCCCTTGTGGGACGCCTTGCAGATGCACTTGGAACAGCAATCACTCGCCCATCATGCGCTGCATGACAAGCTGCTGGATGAGCTGCTTTGCCATCTCGGTCAGCTTCACACTCTCGATGTCGGTGAACCACTGGTCGCGAGTAATAGTCGCACGACCCTCGGCAGTATAACCTGCAACATGATAAGTGCGAGTAAGTGCAACAATAGCACCATGAAGAATAGTGCTGAGCTGTGCACGAGTAAGCGGACTTTCTTGACCGTCACGCATTGTGGCAATGAACTCGTCCTTTTCACAAAGGACGCGAGTAAGAGCACTGCGAGACAGACTGATGTGGTCAACGTCAGCGGCAACATAATTGCCGTCATCATCACGAACAAAGCCTGGAATGGCTTTGTTCAATGTGAGTTGGACGTTCACAATGTCCTCATTCTCGAACAACTGCACTCGCTTGATTTGCACGGTGAACTTCTTCACTGTGCCCTCGACAAGAGTCTGAGCCTGATTCTCGTTAGTACTTGCAACCTGAGCTGCGTTCTGAACTGTAGCATTATTAACGTTCTGCATAGCTATATGTGTTTGGACCTATTTACTCACTATGAGTAAATTTCTGGTCACGACTTTTAATGTTGAAAGTTTGAGTGGAATCTTTTCTTGTTGAATCTTGAGTGGCAAAAACACATGGCGGGGGTATTCGATTACTTCTAACGACGACGGGGGTGAATAGTAGTAGCTCCCCTCTCATAATTATATACCCCATATTTACTATATACTCTCTCATGCACACTTATACTTTTATTATTATCTTCTCTTTTTCTTTTAATAATACTTGTAATACTAGTTTTTCTTATACTTATACTTATAATACTAGCTTTTCTATTACAATTATAATCTCTATATTCATCATTTATAATTTCTCAATTACTATTAATATCTTCTTCTATACTATTAAAATCAATATTAAAATCAATATTAAAAACACCATTTTTATAAATATCTATATCTCTTCTATTACTTACTATTTCATATCTATAATCATATAAATCTTTACTTCTAATCTCAATATGATTAATTTCTATATCTGTAATAGTATCTAGACTAACATCAATTTGCCTAATAGGACTTATATCTATATCTGTAGCATTAGAAATTAATTCGATTATGTTAAATGTGTTAAACTTTACTAATTTCTTTGGATATTTCGCCAAAAAATGGCTACATTTGCATTACTAGGGTCAAGACAAGTCTAGATACTAGTTACGATAATAAAGATATAATTAATATGTATAACATAATATCTATAAAATTATGAAAGAATTTAAAGATAAAGATTTAGTTATTAGTCTTCCTACTAATTTAGATGAAATAACTGGAAGTTATTTATCTAAAATTAGTAGTGCTATAAGTCCTGCTCCACATTATGTTTTAATTGCTGCTATATATAGAGCTAAACTTATAGAAGTTCTTAATGCTAGTAAACATAAAAAAGACACTAGTATAAGTGTTGTTTGTAAATATGTTAAATCTGGTACTACAGATATTAATTTTATTAATAGTCTTAATGCTGGAGATAATATAGTTATAAGTGGTTCTGATTTATCTGTTGCTCAACATATTACTTGTAAAGGTAATCAATATAGTATTGGTTATATTACTTCTAAAGTAGGAGATAATAAAGAAATATTTAATCAAGCTCTTGTTGATATGGCTTATAATTATTTTGTTGAGTTTAAACTTGTTCCTGAAAGTGATATTAAAGCTGTAATTAAAGATAAATAAGCCTGTGAAGGTGACATTTGAGTAATACATAAATTATTTTATTCTAGCCCCCCTGTAGAAAGGATTGTAGATGCTAGACTTAGTTCTATTAAATCTAATCTCAGAGGGGCTTTTAATTTTACTATTAATATGTTTACTACAGATAATGATGGACATAAAATAGAACTACGTAATTTTCCTAATGGATATTCTGTTAGAGTAGTTCGTAAAG
>Ga0256406_1007303_pt1 | contig 10571 bp, 12 predicted proteins | sample RumenRJG_03DNA_FD_185986 | JGI IMG/M metagenome (GOLD analysis project Ga0256406, IMG submission 185986) | Bovine rumen microbial communities from Lethbridge, Alberta, Canada - RJG_03 | ecosystem: Host-associated > Mammals > Digestive system > Stomach > Rumen | place: Canada: Alberta | collected...
GCGAGTCGCCGGAGGTGTCTCGCCCGTTGACAGGAAGATGAGTAAAGTTGTGACAGGCTTAAAGAGCAGCCCTGTGACAACTCATGAGATTATTAACAACAATATAGAGAGGAGCGCAATGGAAGAGATTATTAGAAAAGAAGATGCATTAGCAGAAATAATGAATGTAGAGTGCTTTCCGATTCCTGAGGATTTCGAATTGGAAGAATATAAGCGTATCCCAATAACTGATATAGCTTCTATTGGCGCAGGGATGTCTTCTTTGCCCACAGTGTTTAGAACTGTAACAACAGAGATGGTAACAAAGACTCAAAACATGTATGAACTTAAAAATGGGATTGCTTTGAAGGCGGCGAATGACGGTAGTGGGTTGCTTCGAGGATTCGAAATGGGTTCGAAAGGAATAACTGCGCAAGGGAAGTTTAAGCCCGTAGATGGATTAAATACAACAGTTACTACCACTATGCCAATTAATCCTGCGACCATGTGCATGGCTGTCGCGATTATCGGGCTCGATAAGAAAATGGATCGTATTATTGAGATTGAGCAAGAAATACTTGATCGCATTGTCGCAACTGAAAGAGCGAAGCTCAGAAATAATATTGATTTCTTGTCAGAAATGCTCAGGGACTATAAATACAATTGGAACAACGAAAGATTTCTAGACAACAATCATGTAATGGCGCTTGAAATAAAAAGAGAGGCCGGAACCTATATAAAGAAATATAGAGAACAAATAGAAAAGAATATGATCACGAAAGGCCTTATAAAGGGAGACGCCGAGGTTAAAAAAGCGATAGGTAAAATCTCAAAAGACCTAATAGAGTACCAGATTGCAGTTTATTTATATGCCTATGCTTCTTTTATAGAAGTTATGCTTCAAGGCAACTTTAATTCTGAATACTTGAGAGAAGTATCGAATCGAATTGAGAGCAATTCTATTCAGTATAGGGAGTTATATACAAATACATATAACAAATTGTTGAGTAAAGTGGATTCAACAGTGGAATCTACAATACTTGGAGCTCTGTCTTCCGTGGGTAAGGCTGCAGGGAATCTTGCAAACAAATCGCCTTTGCTCGACATGTTGGAAGTGGATGAAGCTCTTAATATAGGATCAAAGAAACTGAGCAAACTAAACAGTAGAAAGAAGGGGAAAGAACTTAAGCGTCTTGAAAATAGGCAGGCAGTTTATGTTCGCCCATTCATAGAGAATCTAGCTATCGTAGATAAAGTATTCAATGAGCCTGTAAACATTTTGTTTGATGATGAAAATGTGTATTTGCCTGAGGTTTAGGTGCTGAGAGAAAATGTGAGGACAGTTGGAGCTGCGATTGCCGGTCATACATAAATAGAAAGATAGAGATTTTATAGACTGTGAGTAACATAGAAATAAGATTAATAGGGATAACAGATTTGGATACCGACTGCATAGTCAATGCGGCTAACAGTAGCCTTGCCATGGGGTCCGGTGTTTGTGGGGCAATCTTTAAGGCTGCAGGAGCTTCCGAACTACAAGCAGCTTGCAATTCCATCGGATATTGCCCGACGGGTGGAGCGGTAGTAACACCGGGTTTCGCTCTTAAGGCAAAGTATATAGTACATGCTGTAGGTCCGGTGTGGCATGATGGAAAACACCATGAGCCTCAAGATCTCTACAGCTGTTATCGTGAATCATTATATAGAGCAAAGGAAAATGGTTGCCATTCAACTGGCTTTCCCCTAATAAGCGCAGGAATATTTGGATATCCTAAAGATAAGGCATGGCGAAAAGCTTTGCAGTCATGCAATGACTGGATTAGTGATAATCCTGAGTATAATATGGACATTGTGTTTGCTGTGCTAGACCAGAACGTTTACGATCTTGGTGTGAAGACTATGAGGGATTTAGGAATTGCAGGGAAAAGCTACGTGCAAGTGCACACTTTCGCGAAGCATTATCTTTCTTTGTTCTCGGATGATAAAGCAGAACAATATGATTTAGATGGTCCAGAATTTGGAGATGCTTGTCTCAATTTAGGATTTAGATTGGACTCTTGTGATTCTATAAATAAGCGATCCTCGAATGCTATGGAAAATCCTGCTGAACTAAATAGTGTTATCGCAGACATCAATGATATTAATGAGTTAGGTAACGCAATATTATCAAAATGGAGAGGTATAACTCACTGGACATATGATAGCGTGACGGATCAGGAGCATAAAGGATGGTTTTGTATTGCTTTGAATAGACTGGTAGAGTTGACCGAAGAAAGTACATCGCATTAATTATTGCTGTTAGGTATGCGCGAAGGTGATTGTAGTGAGTATATTTAGGATAGAGAAGCTGGCAGAACTTAATGAAGATGTCTTTAAGGATGTCTTATTTTTCAAATTGCCGAATGGGGTGCGATGGGTGAACCTGGTGGTGTTTGCGTGATAAATCGCAAAAAAGATATATTCTTCATAAATACCATACATTCAGATATAGGTGTTGAAAAAAATGAAGAGTTTTTTCCGCCAATCAAGCAGTGCAGTTTTGGGTTATTTGGATATGACAGTGTTGTACCTAAAGGATGGAATTACGTCAACCAAGGCTTTGGAAATCACCTTTTGGTTGCGGATGAAGTATATGGCGAATTCTGTGAACTGACTAAAGACTGTAAGAGCGTGGTAGATTACTATCCAAATTGGTTTGATGCAGCGAAAATGATAGTGGGTATCTCAGAGGGAGTGCAATAAGATGGGAGCACCAATCGTAACAATCGATCTGCACGGCATGTTTCAGGATGAAGCTATTAAGGTGATAGACAAGGCCTTGAAGGATGCAGATAACAGCACATACCAGATAAAGCTGATTCACGGTTATCATCGTGGGACCAGCCTCAAGAATATGATAATGGATGAATACAAGTATGATCCGATGGTCATCAGGATACAACCGGGAGACAATATGGGAACGACGATACTAGTTTTGCGTGAACTATAGAGAGGTAATAAGTCAATGTCAGCAAAACCTTTAATGGAAACAAATGTATATGCGGTTAAAGGCAAGGTCTTGATTGCTGGCGCATGCCTGAAAGATGTATGGCCGGAGGCTTTCGCTAAGTTGGCTGAGGATATGGATCAGGTCTATACACTTTGCCTCGAGATTACGCATATCAATATGGCTATAACAAAACTTTCGGCTATATTTGGTACAGGGCAAGTTGAGAAAATGGTGTTTGCCTCAGTGGATAGATCTCCGCATTGCACTCAGCTGCATTACATAATGCATGAGATTGAAAGGACTCTGAAAGATCACGTGCCCGTGGAGAGCTATGTAGTTTCTGAGGGAGAGATAGTATATGTGCCGGAGGAGGCAATTGATTTATCTAAGACGCTATCCAAGCTAGCTAAGAAAGTCTAATAATAGAATGAGTGACGCCTAGGCAGATATCGTAAACGTAAAGTAAAAATGACGACTACCGATAGATGATTTCTGAGGTGATATACACTACAGATTGAGATGGGAATGGCAGTTGTAAAGTTAAACTTACTTCGGCCATTTTTTATTTTGCCCCATTTATATTTTTATATAAAAGAACTCTTGTTCGAAAAGAACACTCGTGCTATTATCCTGTCATCAGATAAAACACACGCAAAAATAAACTAAAGAAAGGACTGATGCACGATGAAACTTGTTAGATCTACAGTGGATATGATAGCGATCTTCCGCAAGGCAGAGCCGCCTGAGCCGGTAAGATTCCGCTACAATTACATGAAAAAGGATTATGAGATTAAAGTAGGACAAGTCGTAGATCTGAGGAAAGAGTATGTGGGTGAGCACAAGAATTACATTTATCAGTGCAAGAGCCTCATCGGCAGACGTGAGAGAACTTACGAACTCAAATACGACGGTAGGGATGCCCGTTGGGAGTTGGTGAGAATATCATGATGAAAAATGGAATTATAAAAAGGACGGGACTCATTCGTATAAGTTGTCCCATATGCCGAAAGAGACTAATGGATTCTAGGGAGGGTGTTGTGACATATGCTGATGTATTCAATCGTATGAACTTTGATGCTACTGAGAAGTTCGATGAGTTGATGGGGGCTTTGGATGTAGATGAGGACGATGAAGAATAGCGGATGTGGAGCTCGGCCAGACTGTCGGCTTACGAAAGGCTCAGCTGAATTAAAAAGCTGAGCTATTATGATATAATTAGTCGGAACATTTATAACAAAAATCAAGAAAAGGAATAAAATGAAGCAAGGCGAAAATGAAAAATGGCAACTTGATTTAGAGGAATATATTAGGCAGGGAGAACCGGGACAGTCGGAGAAATCTGCTGCTTGGAAAACTGCTATAGGACTTCAGGATGTTGACGGACTCAAGACCTCTGAGTATCTTTTGGAGACTGCAAAAGAACATATTGAGGGAAAGATAGATATAAAAACTGCTCAAAACCGCATTCAATCATATTACGAGGAAAGCAAAGATAGAAGCGATATTGAGGAAAGCACAAAGGAAGCAGACATAGTCTCTACTCGAATTGCAGAGATGCTCGGGGAGAAAACATTCCAATTCTCGCCGGCTGAGTGGAAGTCAATTCACAGGAGACTGTTCAATGGTGTGTTTGATCATGCCGGTGAATACAGATCCTACAATATAACTAAGAGTGAGTGGGTGCTTAATGGTGATACCGTAGTATATGCTTCCTACGATAGCATTAATGACACATTGGACTATGACTTCGCGCAGGAAAAAGAATATTCTTATGAGGGGCTTTCTGCAGGTGATGCAGTAAAACATATTGCCAAGTTTACATCCGGCATATGGCAGATTCATCCATTCTGCGAAGGTAATACAAGAGCAACTGCAGTCTTTATTATCAAGTATTTAAAGACATTCGGATTCCAGGTGAATAATGAAATATTTGCTGAGAATTCCTGCTACTTTAGAAATTCATTAGTACGAGCTAACTATAGCGACTTAAGTAAAGGCATAAATGCTACTACTATCTATCTAGAGTGTTTCTTTGAGAATCTGCTATTGGGATATCATAATGAACTTAAAAATAGATTTATGCATGTTGATTATGATGACCAAAGTGCAACTCAAAGTGCAAAAAATGACATTTCAAAGTGCAAAAATTGCACTTTGGAAGAGTTAGCTATCCTAAAAGAGATTGCGAAGAATCCATCTATTACACAGAAACAACTGGCAGAAGCAGTAGGAAAATCAGAACGAACTGTAAAGACCCGTACAGTAGAGATGCAAGAGAAGGATCTTATTCGCCGAGAGAATGGCAAACGAAACGGACGATGGGAAGTTCTGATTGATATAAATAATGTGAATCACTGAGGAATAGTAGATGACAACAACATCGGCCCTGCAGTAGCAGGGCCGATTGTTGGAAGGTTATTGTGAAGGTTGTTATGAAGAAAAGCTTATTCGCTTTTGACAAGTATAAGATACACTAGTTTTCTTAAATGAAACTTAAATGAAGTTAATAATATATGGCAGACGGAAAATGGGCAATGAATGAGGACGACGCACGACGTGTTGATCTCAGTTTCGAAAAATCAAATACAATGAATCTGAGGGATTTGCCGAACTACGGGCAGCAAAAGCCGGTAGATAATCGAAGCGGGAATGCGAAGTTGAAGTGCGCGTTATGCGGATTAGGAGATTTGCAATCGGGTTTCGGAGGTTGCGGAGATGGCTTTGGTTATAAGTCATATAAATGCAGAAGTTGCGGAGGCACGACGGATTTTGTATATAAGGATGAGATAGGGAAATTCTTTAATGCGGAGGCAATGGACACGGATGTCGATGATGAACATATCAAGCCCTAATATTGCGAAAGGTATTTCAACTATGGCCCCAACTAAAGAACAGTATTCGGAGTGAAAAATGACCGTTAAAGACGACAGGATAATAAAACAAATATCAGAAGAACTGGGTATTAAGCTTTGGCAGGCTCAGGCCGCCACCGAACTTATTGACAGCGGATGCACAATTCCGTTTATAGCAAGATACCGTAAGGAAGCAACCGGCGCGATGGATGATGATGCTCTCAGGCCTTTCGATGAGAGACTGAAGTATCTAAGAAATCTCGAGGAGCGTAAAGAGACTGTAATAACGTCCATAGAAGAGCAGGGCAAACTGACGGATGAACTCAGACTTAAGATAGAGAATGCCGAGACCGCTGCAGCCCTTGAGGATCTGTACAGACCGTACAAACCAAAAAGGAAGACAAGGGCAGACATAGCAAGAGAAAAGGGTCTGCAGGGACTTGCAGATTTTTTAATGAGTAAGGATGCACACTCTGATCCTATGCTTGAGGCGGAAAAATACATATCCGAAGAGAAGGAAGTGCCCGATGCTAAGACAGCTCTGGCTCTCGCACAAGATATAATTGCAGGCGACATCTCAGATAATGCGGACTATAGAGAGTGGATTAGGACGAAAAGCTTGGGAAAAGGCATGCTCACATGCAGCTTGGGTGCTGAGGGAAAGAAACTTTCTGAGACGGGAGAACGTTCCGTGTACGAAAACTATTACGAGTACAGCGAGGCCGTATCCAAGGTGCCGGGACACAGAGTGCTCGCAATTAACAGAGGTGAAAAAGAAAAGGTTCTTTCAGTATCTGTAGAAGCACCTGTTGAAGAGATATTGGATTACCTGGACAGAAGGGCGCTCCGAAATGTAAGTGATGCTTGCTATTTGTATGCAGAAGAAGCGACTGAGGATGCTTATAAAAGGCTCATCGCCCCATCGATTGAAACAGAGATTAGAGGCTCTTTGACAGATGCTGCGGAGGAAGGTGCAATTAAAGTCTTCGGATCAAACTTAGAGCAGCTTCTGATGCAGCCGCCACTGAGAGGAAAGACTGTTCTCGGATGGGATCCGGCTTTCAGGACGGGATGCAAGCTTGCTGTATGCGACCCGACAGGAAAGATACTTGCGACAGATGTAATATATCCTACCGCTCCTCAGAACAGAGTTGCCGAGGCAGAGAAAAGCCTCGAATCTATTTGCGATAAATACGATGTTGATGTCATTTCCGTCGGAAACGGCACGGCATCTAGAGAGTCAGAGAAGATAATCGCTGATTTCATAAAAAAGTATGAAAAGGATAGACGTGGCAGAAAGCTTCAGTATGTAATAGTAAATGAAGCCGGAGCTTCCGTGTATTCTGCGAGCAAACTGGCGAGCGAAGAATATCCGGACCTCAATGTGGGAGAGAGAAGCTCTGCGTCGATAGCCAGGAGGCTGCAAGATCCGCTGTCGGAACTTGTAAAGATTGATCCTAAGGCAATAGGAGTCGGCCAGTATCAGCATGATATGAATCAGAAAAGGCTTGATGAGGCGCTGACTGCTGTCGTCGAAAAGTGCGTTAACAGTGTCGGGGTGGATCTCAATACAGCTTCTCCGTCGCTGCTCGGATACGTATCCGGCATCAGTAAGCAGATGGCCTCGAACATAGTTGCATACAGAGATGAAAACGGGAGGTTTGAGGAGAGAAAAGAGCTCTTAAAAGTTCCTAAACTGGGACCGAAGGCGTATGAGCAATGCGCGGGTTTTCTTCGCATAAATGGAGGAAAGGAGCCTTTGGATGCCACTGCAGTTCATCCGGAAAGTTACGATGCAGCCAGGTCAATCCTTAAAGAATGCAGCTTTGACGAAAAGGATATAGTTGAAGGCAGGATAAGCGGTATCTCAAGCAGAAAGAATCTTGCGGATAAGCTCGGAATAGGTGAGTATACATTTGCCGATATTGCATCGGAACTCGAAAAGCCGGGAAGAGACCCGAGGGACGAAGCGCCTGCTCCGGTGCTGAGAAGTGATGTACTGGACATGTCTGATTTGAAGCCTGATATGGAGCTGAAGGGAACGGTTAGAAATATAGTGGACTTCGGCGCCTTTGTGGATATCGGAGTTCATCAAGACGGCTTGGTTCACATTTCCGAAATGGCTGACAGGTTCGTCAAGCATCCGCTGGATGTGGTCAAGGTGGGGGATGTAGTTGATGTGCGAGTTCTCTCGATTGATGAGAAGAGAGGGAAGATTTCTCTTTCGATGAAGAAATAGGAAGATGCTTCGCTACAGGATATATTAGTATTTGAGCACGGATATCAAGAAATTGGATGAAATGCTACGATAAGTAGCAGAAAAACTGCCAAATGACAACTGCCGTTGCTTGCCCGTGCTGTCGAGCCGTAATAGCATGACAGCATCACAGGTCAAGGAGGTATAGCATATGACTTTTGCAGAAAAATTGAAAAGCTTAAGAAAATCCAACGGAATGTCACAGGAGACACTTGCAGAAAAGATTGGGGTGTCCAGACAGGCAGTTACCAAGTGGGAAACCGAAGGTGGAGTTCCGGATATTGAAAACATGATCAGTATCTCGAACCTGTTCGGCATAACGCTTGACGAGCTCTTTTCTGAAAGAATCGAAACAGCAGTCAGCAAGGGATATCTGTATGAAAGCAGTACAGAATATGATATTGACGGAAACAAACGCTTTGATATGAAGCTGGGAGGCGCGAACTTACTGCGCGTTATCGGCACAGATGCTGAAAAAGTAATGGTTCATCTGGCATCGAACGATATCTCGACGCTGGAAGCTGATTTCAAAGTAAAAATTGATGACATCAGAGGACGCATTGATGTAGACATCAAGCGCAAAAACGGAATGACAGAAGCTAAGGCTAAAGAGGGCCTTGTTATCGAAGTGCTGCTTCCGAATATGTATATGGATTATTTGGAAATTGAAAGCAACTGTGATGAGCTTCGCTTTAATAATCTTATATGCAAAACTGCAGAGTTCAAAGGGAAGGCCAAGACGGTTTTCATTGACTCGGCAGAAACCAATCTTGAGATGGATTGCAATCTGGACATGGACATAAGAGTCAGTCATTTTGCCGGCTCTCTTGATATAAACCAGATATCTTCAACATCAAGACTGACTGTTCCAAACAACTTTGCCTTTCAAACTGTTCTGAAAGGTATATCTAATTCTATTTCTTATGAGTGCAGCGGTAGTCCTGCAGATGACTTCTCTGACCCTAATGCGGAAAACGTAGTAGAGTTGAACGGGCTCAGAAGTGAGCTTGTGATTAGCAGGGAGGCGTAGGACAGAAATGAAACATTATAAATACCGCCCTGTGCTATTCTTTGTTTTAGCATACCTTTTTACATGGATTTTTTGGATACCTGCAATTTTTGCTCCTGAAAACACCGGAGCCATACTGATGCTGATCGGTCTTCTCGCGCCGGCAGTTGTTTCCACCGTATTTGTTATGACTTCAGGTTCAGAAGCCTTGAAGCAAGATCTGAAAAACAAAATCTTCGGGTTTTACAAAGTCAAGTGGCTGAATGTACTGCTGGCAATCATAGTATTCGCTGTGATTATCGTATCATCAATTATTCTCTCGCTTGCTTTCGGGCAATCATTAGATCAGTTTTCTTTCACTGAGGATTTCTCTTTCACCGGCGTGGGGATAGGCACGGCGCTGCTCACTATACTGCTTGCCTCAATCATAGAGGAGGTCGGCTGGAAAGGTTATTGTGAGGATTCCATTGGCGACTACATGAACTGGTTTTGGGAGTCCATAATATTCGGCGTCCTTTGGTCACTCTGGCATTTGCCCCTCATCTTCATTCAAGGCACATACCAGGCAAGTCTGATGATAAATCCTTTATATGTAGTCAACTTCTTTGTCAGCGGCATACCTCTCGGCTTTATCATTACGTGGGTGTATCTTGTAAGTGACAGATCGATACTTGCATGCATGGTGTTCCACCTGTTTGTCAACTTCATGCAGGAGAAAATCGCGATGACTCCGGAAACAAAGTGTGTGGAGACAATAGTTGTCACGATTGCAACTGTAATTATAGTCCTCTCAAATAAAGAGATGTTCTTTGAAACAGACCATATCGGAAAACTGCCTGAATATAAGCAGAAGCTTTGAATCGTCAGACTACTATTGTGATAGAATTACTGCAGTACAGAAGTAAAGCATCAAACATATGAATATATAGGGAGGAATTCTGAGCAATGAAAGTAACAGATTATTATCCGGTTTTTTACGCAGAGGATATCGATGCTGAAGCGAAACGCCTCGCTGAGGATTTCGGATTCAGTCTTAAACACAGACCGAAGATTGAATTCCTGGATTATGCGATTTTGGAGAATGATAATGGCAGGCGTGTTGACCTTGTGTGCTCACATTTTCCGGCAGACTCATTTACTGACGGTTTCCTTGGGATGAGAGTAAATGTTGAAGACTTTGAAGAAGGCCTCGCTTACTTCGAAGGGCTGGGATATTCACTCTTCGGTACGCCACATGAAACCGAGACCTCGATTACAGGCCTGCTGACAAAAGGCGATGGTACATACTTAATCCTGTTCACTCATAAGGGCTAGGATTGTGTTCACAGAGAGGACAGCATGGCAGATGGAAAATGGTCGATAGATAGTGTCAACTGATCTATGAAAACCGAGACAGGCTTGCGCCAGTCTCGAACGAACCTTGAAAACAACAAATATTGAACTCTGAAAGACACTGAAAGTGATCAGAGAGGTATGAATAACAGG
>Ga0256406_1007304_pt1 | contig 10570 bp, 6 predicted proteins | sample RumenRJG_03DNA_FD_185986 | JGI IMG/M metagenome (GOLD analysis project Ga0256406, IMG submission 185986) | Bovine rumen microbial communities from Lethbridge, Alberta, Canada - RJG_03 | ecosystem: Host-associated > Mammals > Digestive system > Stomach > Rumen | place: Canada: Alberta | collected...
GCAGCGACAGCATGATGGCAAACGGCTCGCTGTAGCTCTCGAACTGCGCCGCGAGCACGAGGAAGATGAGCACGACGGCCATGACCATCGCCATGATGAGGTCGCTGAACGCCTCGTCCATGTCATCACTCTCGCCCGCCGCGCCGATGGCGTAGCCGGGTGGCAGATCGAGCCCCTCCGAGGCATCTGCAAAAGCTTCTTCAAAGTCGCTGAGCGACGTGTTCTCGAGGTTCGCCGTGAGGCGGACCTCTTTTTTGCGATCATAGCGCCGCACGCTGCCGCTCGCCGTGTCCTGTTCGACGCGCGCGACCTGTGCGAGCGGCACGCGCTTGTTGTCGCTTGCGGAGACGAAAACGTTCTGCAGCATCGCGGACGTTGCGCGATCGCCGCCATCGAGGCGCAGGCGGATATCGACCTGCTCGTCCTTGTCGCTAAATTTGCCAACCACCGTGCCCTGGAGCATCGTGCCGAGCGTCTCGCCGATGGCTGCCGGCGTGACGCCGAGCTCGTTTGCCATCGCATCATTTCGCACGATCTTGAGCTCCGACGCGCCTGTGCGCACGGACGACGTGACATCGCGCACGCCCGGAATCGTGTGCAGGATAGCCTCGACCTCGTGGCTGATGGCCTCGAGCTGCGCTGCCTCGTCGCCTGTGATGGAGAGCGCGACCGGCTTGTCATAGCCGATCGTCACGTCCGCCTGGAAGCCTGCGAGCGCATTGACGCGCGCGCGGCAGTCGCGGACGATTTCGTCCTGCGTGCGGTCGCGGTCAGCTTTGGGAACGAGCTGGACAAAGAAATTCGCGTCCTGCGTGTCGGAACGCTGGTAGACGTGCAGGACGCCCGGCACCTCGGCGAGCGCCGCCCGCACGGCTTCGAGGTCTTGGCCTGCCGCCGTGACGCTTTCGCCGCGCGGCGCATTCACGCGCAGTGTGAACTGCGACTGATCGGACGTCGGCGTGAATTCCTGCCCAATCTGCGTCAGGACAAAGAGACTCACGACCAGCAACGCCACCGCGCCTGCCATGACACGCTTGCGCTCATGCTCCAAGATGTGGTGCAGCACGCCGCGATACCAGCATTCCAGCGCCGTGAACGCGTTTTGGAACCGCTGCCACGGCCGTTTCAAAAACGTTGGCATCGCCGGTTTTCCGACGGGCAGGTACAGCGCCGCCATCATCGGCGTCAGCGTAAACGAAACGAGGAGCGACAGCAGCACGGCGAACGCGACCGTCAAACCAAATTCTTTGAAATACTGGCCGTCGACGCCTGACATCATGCCGACGGGCAAAAAGACCGCCGCGACAGAAAACGTCGTCGCCATGACGGGCAGCACGATTTCTTTCGTGCCGTCGAGCGCCGCCGTTTTTGCATCTTTCCCCATCTGGCGATGACGGATGATGTTCTCGACGACGACGATCGCATCGTCGATGAGCAGGCCGACGGAGAGCGACAGACCGAGGAGGCTCATCGTGTTGATGCTGAAATGCCCGAGCTTCATGAACGTGAACGCCGCCGCGATCGATGTCGGGATCGCGAGCGCGCTGATGACGGTGCTGTGCCAGTCGCCGAGGAACCAGAACACGATGACGACGGCAAAGAAGCCGCCGAGGATCAAGTCTTCCCAGACGTCATCCATGGACTGCGTGATGCGCGCAGCATCGTCGCGCACGAGGTGGACGGAGACGCCGGCCGGCAGGTCGTCCTTCAGCCGGTCGAGCGTTTTCTTGACGTCGGCCGCGACGCGCACGGCGTTACCGCCCGACTGCTTGCCGATCTCGATGCCGATGGCGGGCGTGCCGTCGTAGCGGCAGAGCGCCGTCGCTTCTTTGACCGTATCTTTCGCCATGCCGACCTGCTCGAACAGGATCGGCTGCGCGCCGCGCGTCGCGAGCTCGGCGCGATAGACGTCGTTCAGGCTGCGAAACGCGCCTGCCGTGCGAACCGCCGTCTGCCGGCCGCTGTTGTCGAAATTGCCCGCTGGAATGTCCTGATTCACGGCTTTGAGGCTAGCGGCGACGTCGCTGATAGCGAGGCCGTACTCGTTGAGCTTGTCCTGCGACAGCAGGAGCTCGACTTCGCGCTTCGTATTGCCGCTGACCTGGATCTGGCCGATGCCGGCGACTTTCTGCAGCTGCGGTTTCAGCGTGTCGTTCACGAATGCGCTGAGCTCTCGGAGGTCGCCGTCTTCTGTCGTCAGCGCGATGGCCGCGACGGGCGCGGCATTCATGTCAAAGCGGGAGATGACGGGCTCTTTCACGCCGTCCGGCAGGTCGCCGCGCACGGCGCTGACCTTGTCGCGCACGTCCTGCGCGGCCTCGGCGGGGTCGATGCCGATCTTGAACTCGATGCCGACGTCGGCACTGCCCTCTGTCGACGTCGACGTGATATGGCGCACGCCTTTCGCTTCCGAGACAGCTTCCTCGATCTTGCGCACGACCTGTTCGTCGATCTGCTCCGGCTGTGCGCCGTCCTACGTGACGCTGACGGAGACGAACGGATAGCTCGCATCCGGCATTTCGTTGACATCCATCTTCTGATAGCTCACGATGCCGAGCAACACGAGCAGTACGAGCACCATCGTCATGAAGACGGGGCGGCGGATGGAAAGTTCCGGCAGACTCATGCGGATGCCTCCTCTTTTTCGTTCGACGTGACCGCCCTGCCGTCCTGCAAGCGGTCGATCTGGTCGAGGATGACCGCGTCGCCGTCTGCGAGGCCGGAGACGATCTGTACGTCATCGCCGACATCGTCGCCGAGCTCGACGCGCACGCGGCGCGCCTGGCCGTCCGCTACGACGAAAACATACGACAAGCCTTTCTTCGTCTGCACGCACGTTTTCGGCACGAGCATCATCTTTTCCGGCTGATCCGTGATCGAGACACGGACGAACATGCCGGGCTTCAGCGCGAAGTCACCATTCGGCACGCGCGCTTTCACGAGGAACATGCGGCTGTCCTTGTCGGCTGCGGGATTCACGATCTCGACCGTGCCGGAAAAGACGCGGTCGGGATAGGCATCGACGCGGACATCCACAGCAAGGCCCGGCACGATGTACGCGACATATTGCTGCTCGACCTGGCACGTCACATAGACATCATTCATCTGCTCGACCGTCATGGCCGCATCGCTCGGCGAAAGGATCTGGCCGCGCGTGACCTTGCGGTTCGCGACGAGACCGTCGACGGGGCTCACGACCGTCGCGTCCGCGACCTGCTTCTGCGCGTCGTCGAGGGTTGCCTGCGCCGTCTCGAGGTCGCTCTCGGCGACGAGCATCTGCGTGCGCGCGGCATCGAGCTGCTGCACGGCAACCGCCCCCTGATCGTAAAGCTCGGCCTGCCGGTTGTACGCCATAGCATCGTTGTCATATTTCACGCGCGCCTGCCGCACGGATGACGTCGCCGAGCGCACGGCATTGTTCGCCGCGACCGCATCCATGCGCAGGAGCGGCGTGCCCTTCGTCACGTACGTGCCATCTTCGACGAGCACCTCCACGACGCGGCCGGACGCCGTGCTGCTGATGACGGCCGACTGCGTGCCCTCGATGCTGCCCGTGAACGTCACCGGCAGCGAGACATCGCGCGTCGCCGCCCGTTGCACTGTCACGGCGAGCGGCGTCTCGTCGACCGTTGCCTCCTCCTGCGCGAACCAGAGCCGCCAGACGAGCGCCAGGGAAAACAGGGCGATCACCACGCCCACCACGAGTTTCTTCTTTACCATTTGTTCCACCCCTCAAAACTGACCAACGGTCAATAACACTGCAAAAAAATATGCTTCCGCAAGCTGAGAACCGATGCCGCTGCTGACAGCACGCCGGCGCACAGCGGCATCCACCAGACGCCCGTGAGCCCGAGCCATGGCACGAGGATTGCGAGTGCAACGAGCGGCGCAACGAGCGTGCCGAGGAGCGACAGCCCCAGCGAGACGACTGGCTGCTCGAGTGCCGTGAAATAACTTGACACGCAGACATCGACCCATTTCACGAGATACGACAGTGCAAAGATCGAGAGCGCCGCCAGCGACAGATCCATGAGCGCCGTGTCGTCCGGCGCGATGAAGAACGTCAGCGCCCAGGGGCCTGCCAGCTCGAGCAGCACGAGCGCGCCCATGGACAGCGCGCCTGCCGTCGCCATGATGGCTTTCTGCAAGCGACGCGTGCGTGCGCGGAGTCCGGCACCATGGCAGTATGACAGTGCGGGCTGCAGGGACGACGTCAGGCCAAACACGAGCATGCTGACGACGCTGTCGAGATACATGACGACGGAAAACGCCGCGACGGCGAGCGTGCCGCCGATCTGCAGCAGCACCGTGTTCACGACGAGATCCATGACGGACGACGCCGTGCTGTCAAAGAAATCCGACGAGCCATTGAACGCCAGTTTGCGGAACTGGCGCCAAGGAATCGTGCCGCGCACGAAGCGCAGCTCCGTCCGCCGCAGAAGGAATGGCACAAAGGACAGCAGCGCGCCGAACCCGATGCCGAAGATTGTCGCGAGCGCCGCGCCTGCGATGCCCCAGCCAAACGGCACGATGAAGAGATAGTCGAGCGCGATGTTCAAAAGCGCCACGCCGATATTCAGCGCCATGCTGTAATTCTGCCAGCCGCAGATGCGCAGATAGTTGTCCGTCGCGAAGAAAAACATGCCGATGGGCGCACCGGCTGCGAGGATATAAAGATACGTCGCGGCCTGCTCGATGACGACGGGCTCCGCGCCCATGAGCGCGAGGAGCGGCCTCGTGCCGACGAATACGATGGCGGCAACGGCGATGGACACGAAAAAAATCGCGATGAGGGAAAAGGAAAAGATCCGCGACGCCTCGCGCTGCTGCCCCGCACCGAGCCGCGTCGCGATCTGCACGGACGAGCCGGCCGCGATCATGTCGATGACGGCGGAAAACAGCAGAAACAGCGGAAATACGAGATTGATGGCCGCGAGCGATGCCGCGCCGAGGAAATACCCGACGAACACGCCGTCGATGACGGAATACAGCGCCATGGCACTCATGCTGACCATCGCGGGCAATGCGCAGCGCGCGATGAGGCGGCCAAGCGGCAGCTGCGCGAAATCGCGACTGTCTTTCATAACAAACGACGATCCTTTCTCAACAGCCTTGCAAGGCTCAGGAATGTTCCAGCAGTTCGAGCGTGCCGGATGGCAGGCCGAGCAGCGTTTCGATCAGCCGGTGCCCCACGGAAAGATGCACCTCCATCTGCGCTTCGCCGATGTGCTGCATCGCATCGCCCATCGGGTACATCGCATCGAAGATGCACCAGAAATAATGCATCGTGCTGTCGATGCTCCCCGCGAAGTGCATGCTGCCCTCGGCCTGTCCCTGCATCAGGATGCCGCGCAGCAGCGGCTCGAATGTCTCGGCGAGCATCTTCTGCCAGATGGCGTCCATGATCTGGTACTGGCGCTCGAGGATCAGCCGGTCGAACAGCGGGTCGAGCGGCGTGTCGCTCTCGAACAGCTGCAGGAACACGCGGAAGCGGTCGACGGCGCCCGTGCCTTTCTCCGACGCCTCATATTGGCGGGCGAACGATTGCGTCCATCGTCGCCCGATGGCTTCGAGCAACGCATCCTTCGTCTCGAAATAATAAAAGAACGTCCCTTTCGCAACGCCTGCCGCCTTCGTGATGTCGGCGACCGTCGTGGCCGCATAGCCCTTCTCCGTGAAAAGCTGCACCGCTGCTGCGAAGATTTCCTGCTTGCGCTGTTCCGGTTCCTTGCGTGTCCGCATGATGTCCAACTCCTTTACTGACCGAGGTCAATAAAAGGATAACAGAAGAGCGGCCCGCTGTCAAGCAGGCCGCTGATTTCTTAAGAAAAATTTTTTGAGAGTTCCTCGATGCGGATGTTGCGCAGGAACGAGCGGTGCTGCGCGTCGTCCTGCCAGACGAAGCCGACGCGCTCGACGTAGGGCTCGATCGTCGCAATCTTCAGGAGCGGCGTGACGACGAGCAGCTGGAGGTCGAGCTTCTGGAAGAGCTCGAGGCCGAACTGCGCCGAGGCGTCGGAGCTCTTGAGGAAGGCCTCATCGATGACGACGAAGCGGAAGCTCTGCTCGCCTTCGAAGCGGCTGCCTTCGAGGCCGAAGTTGTAGACGATGCTCGCGGCGAGGATCGTGTAGGCGAGCTTTTCCTTCTGACCGCCGGACTTGCCGCCCGAGTCCGTGTAGTGCTCGTATTCCTCGCCCGTCTCGCGCCAGCATTCCGACGCGGCAAAATCAAACCAGTTGCGCACGTCGACGACTTCGCGGCGCCAGCGGGCGTCTTCGTCCGTGTCGGCGCGCAGACGGCGCGCGAGTGCTGCGACGTCCTCGAATGCCGCGTCCTCCTTCATGCAGGCGTCGAGCGCGCGGCGGAATTCCTGCACGGCGCGGACATGCGTATGGACGCAGGAAATCTCGATGTAGCGGCCGGGATTGTAGTCGATTTCGCGGAGCGACGCGTTGATGCGGCCGATGCGCTGCTGGATGTCCTTCGCGCGGAGTTTCAGATTCGCATAGAAAAGCGCCATCTGGTGAATCGTATTCTCCTGCAGGAGCTCGCGGAAGCGCTGTTCGTAGGCGGGCAGGCCGTCGCGCTCGAGCCGGTCAAGCACGGCCTCGTACTCCGAAAGCGCCTCGGGACGCGGCGCGAGGTCGCGTGCGAGCTCGGGGAATGTCTGGTTGAACGACTCCATCGCCGCCGCGAGCGCACTCGTCTCGCCGCTGACGGCCTGCTGTGCCTCGCGCAGCGCGTCGGCCAGATGGTTCTGATAGAGGTTCTGGAGCTCCTGCCGCGCTTCATGGGAAAATGTGCGATTGCCCCAGGCATCGGCCGCATGTGCCGAAAGCAGCGGTGCCGCTTTCGCGAGTACGAGGGCGTCCATGCGCGAAAGCTCGGCCTGATCGACCGCGGCCGCCGCGTCAAGCTGTTCGAGCACGAGCTCGCTGCGCGCGAGCTGTTTCGCATGGCCGGCTGCTGCCTGCCGCAGGCCGTCGAGCTGCTTCTGCAGCGCGGCCTCCTTGCGGCGCAGTTCATGATAGACGCGGTTTTCCTCGCGCAGCGCCTGTTCCTCGTCGCGAAGCTTTGCGATGGCCTGCGCGACGGCGGGGCTGTCGATGGCGTCGAACGACGAGAAGCCCGCGAGCTGCGCGGCGGCATCCGCCATCGTGCGGGCCTTCTTCTGCCGCGTCTTTGCCTTTCGAATCAGAGACTGGATGTCTTTTTTCTCGAGTTCCTGATCTTCGCGCTCGGCCTTGAGCGCCTCGACTTTCCGCAGGTTCGAGAAGCCGAGCACATACGTCCGGCGGTCGTCGATGGCATGGCGGTCGTCTTTTTCGTTGCGGCGGCCGCCCGTCTTGACCTGCCCGGCCCGCGTGATGGCGTAGTCGGTGCGGCGGAAGTCGCGCAGGTTCTCCGTGCAGTGATGCGCGTAGCGGTGCGCGAGCTCCTGCGTAAGCCACGGCGCGAGCGGGCTCTCGCGGCGGATGTTGAGCTTGCAGCAGGCCGCGTCATCGGGCAGGCTCCCAAAATCATCAGCCTTGCCGCCATCGGCCACGCTGTAATAAACGAGCCGCACGGAGAGCCGATGGTGCTCCATCCAGTCGGCGACTTCGCCATAATGCACTTCGGGTACGAGCAATGAGAGGCCGAAGCCATGCAGCAAGCGCTCGAGCGCGCCCTCCCATACCGCCTCTTCTGGTTTGACTTCAAGGAGTTCGCCGACAAACGGCATCTCCGTCGCTGCGAGGCCGAGGTCGTCCGCGAGCTCGTCACGCAGGCGCACGTAAGCCGTCGGGATGTTCGAGCGGCGGCTGGCGAGCGACGAAAGCTCGCCCTCGATGCGGCTGATGAGCGTCGTGACTTCTTTGAGGTTGCCCTGCTGGTCGGCGATGTCGCTGCCGATGGCGTCGAGCGCTTCTTCCTGCTCTTTCGCGATGGCCGCGATGCGCTCGGCCTGCGCAGAAAATGAAGCCGCATCCTCCGGCACCGAAAGGCCGAGAGACTCCGCGAGCGCCGTATAACGCTTGCGGTCTTCCTCGCGTGCCGCCTGCTTTTCCTGTGCGGCCGCAATCTTGCCCTGAAGTGCCGTCAGGCGTGCGCCGCCATTCTGCGCAAGGCTCGTACGGACGTCTGATAATTCGGCTTCGGCGGCCTGCTGTTCGGCTTGGAGCTTGCCCTGCGCCTCAAAAAGAGCGTCATGCGCGGCGGCTTCTGTCCCGCGCAACGCCTGCACAGCCGCTGCATCCTGCTGCGCCATCCAGACAGGCAGCGCGGCCATCATCTGCTCGGCCTCGGCGCGATTGCTTTCGAGCGCCCGATAGCGCCGTCCCGCCTCGCGTACAGGCGCCAGCAGCCGCTGCTGCTCGCGGGCGCGGACGACGGATGTATGCGCAGCCTCGAGGTCGGAAAACTCCTGCAGCAGCCCCGCGACAAGCCCTTCCGCGTCCGGCGGCTCGAGCATGTTCGCGCGCACAAACGCTGTCAGAGAATCGACTTTCTTCAGCGAAATCGTCTGCTGGAACAGGTCGAGCGCCTGCATCTGGCGGATGCCGAAACGCTTGCAGAAATCGCGGCCATAGAGCGGATAATCGTCGTAGGTATGGATGAAGTCGTCGGCCTCAAGGCGGCGCCGGAGCGCCCGCATGTCGCTGATGCGCGAGAAGCGCTCGGCAATCGAGAGCGTCTTGTCCGCGAGCACGTAGAGGCGCGCGGGCGTCGCGGCGCTTTCGGTCTTGTACCAGAAAATCTGCGCGAGCGTGACGGTTCGGCCATAGTTTTCGTCGGCAAAGACGCCGAGAATCACGCTGTATTCGTTCTTGTCGCGCAGCGCCTCGGGGCGGCTGCCGCCCTCAGCCGTCGAATGATGCGCATAATAGCCGCGCACATAGGAATTGAGGGAGCGCTCCTTCGCACTCGCATCGGCCGCCTTGTTGTACGTCACGCGGCGCGGCGGCACGAGCAGCGTGATGATGGCATCAACGAGTGTCGATTTGCCTGAGCCGACATCGCCCGTCAGGAGCGACGTCGCGCCCGCGAGGTCGAGCGTCCAGACCTCGCCATCGAACGTGCCCCAGTTGTAGACCTCGAGCCGCTGCAGGCGGAAGCCGAGCTGCGGCAAGACATGCTGGCTGCTGTCAAATAAGTCCATTGTCGCCCTCCTGCTGTGTTTTCTCTGCGTCTTCTGCTTCTTCCGCTGGTTTCGCCGCCCCGTCATCCGTCAGTTCGAGCTTCTGCCCTGCGCCCTGCTGGCCGTATGTTGCATAAGCCTTCAGCCGCTCGTCAAAGTCCTGCAGCCACTCGGCCGTGATGAAGCTCCGCAGCAGCGGCAGCACCTCATACACAGCATCTTCGCCCGGCAAACGGCGCAGGAAGCCAAGCTCCTCGGCGCGCTGCACCTGCCGTGCCGCCATGTCGGCAAAGCGTACCTGATCCGTCACGGCAGGGAAAAACGACGCAATGAGCTCCGTCATCTCGCCCACCGTCAGAATCAGGCGGCTGTCGCCTTCCTGCGCATCGTACTCGCCGAGCTTCTTGCGCAGGAGCAATAAAAGTAGGCTCAAAGCATAGCTCAGCTGTGTGCGCGCCATGAGACGCGGCAGACCTGAAGCTTCGTCCTGCCGCAGATAGGCGTATTCCTCTGCGCGGTCGATGAAGAGATGCAGGCCGAGCTTTGAAAGATAATCGCGCAGCGCCTCCTCGCGCCCGACAATCGTCTGCCAAAGCGCCTCATCCCGTCCGCGCTCGACCACGCCACGCAACAGCGCGATGGCCGCGCGGGAAAAGTTTTGTTCTTCGTTGTTCATGAATTCCTTCCTTGTGATGGCTGTGTCCGAAACACGATTTCTTCGCTCGTTGCGACCCGCTTCCGGCCATCCTTTTCAAATGGAATGCGCATTTTCTCTGCCGCATCCCCACGTTTCTGTCCTTCCGCCAGCACGAAATACGCCAGGAGCTCCGAAAGCCCGCCGGTCAGCGGATGGCGCTTCACGACTTCTTCGAGCGTGACGCCGTTTCCGCCGTGTTCTTCTGCCGTCTCTTCGATATTTTTCTGCAGCACTTTGCGGTCGATGGCTGTTGCTTCGAGCGCCTTTTCCAACGCTTTCCCGCCATCAGCCATGCGGGCTTCGGCTGCCTCGCCCGCTTCGAGCGTCCGCGCCTTGATGCGCGTGCGCTGCGGAGGCTGGAAGATTTTCCGGTCCATCGGCAGCGAGATGTCGGCATGCGGCAGGTCGATGGCCGCGAAATCGCCGCGCGGCGGGCGCGTGCGCACGTCCGATGCCGTCCGCTCGATGCCCGCAATGAGCTGGTAGATGACGCGCTCCTCGCGCATCGAGCGTTCATCGACATAGCGCCGCAGCTGCCGCGAGAGCTGCTCCATCGTCTGCTGCACGGCCGCCGCGCCTGCAACCCATTCACGCAGGAGCCCAGAGAGCCCTCCGCCCTGCGCAGCAAACTCTTTGAGCTCCGGCACCTGGCTGACGGCCGCGAGCAGCGCATCGAGCTCCGCCTGCCGGTCGCCTGCCATCAAAAATCTCCAGAACAGCGCGAAGCTCCGCCCTTCCTCCGACTCGCGGATGA
>Ga0256406_1007306_pt1 | contig 10567 bp, 9 predicted proteins | sample RumenRJG_03DNA_FD_185986 | JGI IMG/M metagenome (GOLD analysis project Ga0256406, IMG submission 185986) | Bovine rumen microbial communities from Lethbridge, Alberta, Canada - RJG_03 | ecosystem: Host-associated > Mammals > Digestive system > Stomach > Rumen | place: Canada: Alberta | collected...
GGGCAGGAACGTGAGCTGATCTGGCCAAAAGGCAAGATGCCGGATGCTCAGGAGCAGCAAATCGCTGCGATGACAAACGAGACAAGCAATCCTAAATTCAAGGCTGAAAAGCACAAGACAGCCTATCTGGAATGGTTTGACGCACCAGATGAGAGCGTTCGCAACGGGACATGCATGATACTCATTTCTGGAGGTGGCTACTTCACTTGTTGCGACGTTGGCCTCATTGACCTCTGGCACAAAGAATTGACCAAAGTCGGAGTGCAGTGCGTGAACTTCGTTTACAGGACGCCGCGTCCGGAAGGCCTCCCTATCTACCAGAGCGCATGGGAAGACGGCCAGAGGGCAGTCAGGATGGTCCGGAGCGAAGCCGCCAAAAGGGGCTTCGACCCTGACAGGATAGGCGTAATCTCCATGTCCGCAGGCTCGCACCTCGCCCTTCTGCTCGCCACTAGTTCGCAGACTCCTGCCTACAAGCGGGTTGATGCCATCGATGACATGCCTTGCAACATCAATTTCGGAATCATAAACGCTCCTGCCTATGTCACCACCGACGGAGAGACGGGAACTCCTTCAATCCGTCAGGGCTACGGCGCTGACGTGACGCTTAGCAGCGTATTCAAGTTCGACGAAAAGACTTGCCCGCTTAGCCTTCACCATGGGGGTAATGACCCATATTCCCCAAACGGCTCAACCCTGATTTACAGGCAGCTGCGGCGAATGAAAATTCCTGCAGAACTACACCTTTACCCGGACAAGGGGCATGGTGCCTTCGGCCTGGAGCGCGGAATCGAGTTCCTCAGGCAGATGGGATTCCTCGGCAAGCTTGAGGATGAGGTCGCCATCGAGAGCAGGTTCTCTAGCGACGAAGCCAGAGGTTCCTACAGCAAAGAGAACATCTGGCCGGAGGGAAAGGTCCCGGACTTCAGGGAGGACCAATGCACGCCATATATAGAATGGCATATTCCTAAAGTGCTCAAGACAACGGCAATCCAAATAATCTATTCAGGTGGTTCCTATACTGGCAATTCTCCGAACAGCTTCGAGGTTGCTCCGGCAAGGCGCTACCTCAATGAGAAAGGGATGACCGTGGTCACCATGCAGTACCGCACCCCACGCCCTAAAGGGCTGGCGAAGCACACAACCGCATGGGAGGATCTGCAGCGCGCAATCAGGATAGTCCGCAGCGAGGCTGCCGCAAAGGGCCTTGACCCGAACAGAATCGGGATTATGGGAAGTTCTGCCGGCGGGCATCTCACGCTCATGGGAGTCACATCCTCCAGGCATCAGGCATATCTACCTATCGACGATCTCGACAAGATTGCGCCTAACGTGCAATGGGGCATCGGAATATACCCTGCCTACGCGCTTACGGACGGCATCGATAAATACAACACGACTGGCGGCAACGATGACAGCGCTATCCTCGTTCCTGAATTCTCGTTCGACCTTGACACTGCCCCGATGTTGTTCGTGCACGGAGATGCCGACGGATGGGCTGCGATGAACTCTGTCAAGGCATGGGAGAAGATGAGGAGCATGGGCATCCAGAGCGAACTCCACACGTTAGCCTTAAGGCCTCACTGTTTCCAGAGGACAGCTTCCCCTGGCACGGGCAGTTATACTTATCTTGAACGCATCTGGGAATTCCTCAATGCCAAAGGGTTCTTGAAAGACCTTAAGCAATAGCTTGATTTACAAATATTTCCTAAGACTGTCTGCCAGATGGGAATAGCCCTCGGCAGACAGTTTCCTGTTGTTCCTGCCATACTTAGGATTGAGACTGCCATCTGCGAGAGCGAAAGAATCATAGAGATCAATGAATATGATGCCTGCCTCATTGCAAATCTCTGAAAGGCTGGCATTATATTCTTTGATGGCTCCCTCATTTTCCCCTGGTAGGATGCCAAGGAGATAGAGCGACGTCTGAGGGCACGCAGCCTTCAATGCAAGGACCGCCTTGCGAGTGCATTCAAGCCCGTAGCCAGGGTCAGTGACAGCCTCGTCAGAACCAATTTCTATGAATATCTTCTCTGCGTCGTGCCGGCTCAATTCCGGAACTTGCGCGATGAATTCCCCGGCGGTAGCGCCATCGATGCCTCGATTGTATATTCTTGAATCATTGAATATCTCTTTCCACTCACAGTCCTCCATGATCGACCCTCCGGCGAAGAGGATGCTTTGCTTGTGGGCAGGCATGATCTGAAAGACCATTGCCCTGCGCACCTTCCCTGCCAGCACTGCCTTGGAAATCAAAGCATCAGTATCCGTGATGCCAGGATCGGGTTCCACATCAGGCAGCGTGCATATTCCTAAAGGCACTGCCTCGGCGCCCACATAAGGCCTGAGAACATCCGCCAGGATGCGGTAGCCATTGCCATTGAGGTGCAAATTGTCGCTCGTAAAGTCCTTTGCCATGGTCTTTCCATCCTTTCCCAGGAATGCCGTATGCGTGTCGATGAAGACATAGCCGCGCTCTGCGCAGAAACTATCATATTTCCGGTTCAGCTCGCTTATCCACTCATTCTTGGCCTCTTCACCATCGATGAAGAACATCTGCTTTGGCCCAACCGGCAGCACAGACTCTATGAATATCCTTGTGTCCGGGCTGTCGGCAGCGATGGAATCACAGCATTTCCTCACATTGTCCAGCACTTGGTCAGGCGTTCTTGTGGGAAAGTCGTTGGTTCCGATGGCAAAGAACACCTTCGCAGGTTGATGTCGGGAGATTTCCTTAATTCTCTGGAGCACAGACTCCGAAGTGTTTCCGTCAATCCCTCTGTTCAGGATGTCCTGCGAGCCGAACAACTCGTTCCATTCGCAGTCATCGGTTATCGAGTCGCCAACGAAAATCGTGCTCCCTTCATGGACAGGAAGTATGTCGTATCGATCGTTCTGGGCAGCCAGCCAGAGGCTGACGGATAGAGAAAAGAATAATGTGAGAATATATTTTTCCATGTCATGAAGTTAGCAATATATTGTCAGTTTCCTACTATAAAAATACCTTAAGTTTCGAAGCCAGCGGATTAGCATGTCGGCAATATCCAATGTAATCCGACCAGACCTGTCCGATTCTGCGCCTCTGCAGGAAGCCGCAAATGCCGCACTGCAGGTACTTCGCCAGCTCCGCCGACCAGCTCTGTCCGATTCCGTGCCTCTGCAGGAAGCCGGTCACCTAGATGCCCAGGTCCGAGCACTTTAAATACGGAGTACTTTTCTCCAAATATAAATATGTGATCCGAGCATGACACAAATCACTGAAGAGATTGCTTACGCATTGTCCTTTCTCATACATGCGCGAAATGAGGTTTTTGAGTGAACGCTTAATAACCGCCATCCTATTTAACGGTCACCTCGCTCAGCTATGCACCACTCGTCCATCATGCGACAAATGCTTGGGTCCCAGGTCAGATGCTTTTGCAGCGCAAACTTACTATTATGAGTTATGAGGATTCATCCGTGCAAATACCGGGCGCGGCACTATTCATTGCAGTGGCACGAAATGAGCATATGCACGCCCAGGGGTACTTCTAAAAAGGGGGCTGGGCATGCCGTTATGTTGCGTAACGCTTTCTGATGCGAGCATGCCTGCCCACCAATTGCAAACGTAGAAGTAAAATCGCTGAATGCAGCCTTCTTGTTTGATTAAGCCACCCGACAATTGCAAACGTAAGAACAGAATCGGCTCCAGACGACGGGATGGTTGAACAAACATAGGAACTGAATCAAGTTCAGGATTACGGTAAGCGTCCCCGGGGTGCCGCAGTGGGTAATGTAGGAACAGAATCGGCTCCAGATGACAGGATGGCTCGACAAACATAGGAACTGAATCAAGTTCAGGATTACGTGGTTGCCGTTCAGGCTGAGGCGTTGGTCCTACGGGATGACGCAGTTGGTCGGTACAGGATTACGGAACTGGTAGTTTATGATGTATAGCGTTGGTCGTACGGGATGAGCGTAGTGGAATTTCGCAAAGTGCTGTCGGAGCAGGGCTTTCTGAAGGCTCGGCAAAGGGGTGTCGGTCGACAACGTGGCTCTTAGAGAGCCTCGATGTCGAGACATGCCCTTGCCTACGCACTTCTGTGCGGCCTGCCTCGACAGCGTTTTGCGAGACGCTTCTTCCGGAGGATTTTTAGATTCTTATGAGATTCTTTATTGCCTCAACATCAGCATGGTTGTGTGAAACCTTGAAGATAGTTTTCGATTATTCACAATCGCAGGCAACGGTGACATCCATTTTAAAACCTTAGAACGCTTATGCCTGTTGCCTACCCCGGTTCTGGAAACCGGGTGGGCTACGGTGACCCTCATTACAAGCCTGCCGGTGGCACTATGCTGTTCCCGATGAATTCTCGTATTTCTGGGTGAGAGCATGGATGAGCGCTTTGTGACCACGGCGACTACAGCGTTACCAGATGCCCCGTTTCCACGATGGAAACGTATTCATTGATTCCCGTCACTATAATTCAGAGCGACTCACCCTTAGCGAACAAGGGAGCGTGCGATAAATGATTGTAACTAGTTGATACTAAGCCGATATGCGAGCAGCACCGCACGCTAGGTCATTATCTCGATAGAGCGTGAGATGGAACTCAGTAACTAGTTGGCGTTCAATTGTCTCTACGCTGATGCCTCACGCTCCTCAAACTTGGGTTGTAGCTTTTGAAGTACCAGAGGGTGGGAATTGGGGCTGGACTGTACGTGGCATAAATTGTGAACTATGTCCGTAATCCAGTCTTATGCATGGAATTCGCAAAAGAACACTTTAATGGCGGCAATGGCGAAGCGACTGGTAGTAGCCAGAGATAATCTCCTGATTTCCATACCCATCGGGAAAACGAATATCCTGTTCCCAAGGACGTTCAATGCGTCAGTCACAATCCCTCGTTTTTCAAGCAGGCTTTCCGTGCCGCCCCGAAGTTCCCCAGGACGTTCAACGCATCAGTCACAATCCCAACCCCAGAGCGGAACCTGCATCTTATGCAGCCTTATCTCCCGACTACAATCCCTCCGATGTGCGGACACAGAGCTGGGCCTATTTTTCAGACATGCAAATAATGCTTGAGTGTCTCTATCGGATATAGGAATAGCATCCGGGGACCTGAATAGCGCATCACTTCCCGAATTCTCTCCCGCATATCGGGTTTATAGCAGTGTACAGGGCATTTTTTACAGGTTGTCTTGCTTTCTCCGAACTTGCAATGGACGAGTCGCTGGTCGCAATAATCGGCCAGCGACCGGCAGTCTTTACATAGCTCTTTGCCGCCATGATGATGACGGCAGTAAAGTCCAATCATCTGACGGACGATTCGTTTCTCTTCGATTATACGACTCTTTGCCATTACTTCTTTCCGAAAATCAGACCGATATCGGCAAGCATGCCAGGGATGGCCATCCACCCAGGGAGACCGATTTCTTTCTCGGAATTTTTTAAATAGTCAATCTCGGAGACAATGCCATAGGCCTTGAGACGGGCGACAGTAGCGTCAAAGTCCCTGTAGATGGATTTCTGGCCGAAAAGATCCTGCAGGGCGAAACTTCCGCCTTTCTTCAGGACTCGGAGCGTCTCGCGGATAAGGGCCTCCTTATCGGGATTGTTGCGTACCTCGTGATAGACGAAGTTGCTTACTACTGCATCGAAAGACTCGTCAGGGAAGTCAAGATGGCTGGCATCGCCTTTCTGGAAATGACAACGGTCAGCAACGCCTTCGGCTTTTGCGTTGCTCTCACACATCTGGAGGCTGTAATCCCATCCTGGCCCCCAGTAATCAATGCCGTAGCATTGCGCCTCGGGGAATCTTTTCGCGGCTCTGATAGTTAATGCACCCGCTCCACAACCCACGTCCAGGAGTTTCCCCTTTCCATCCCAGGGCAGATGGTCGGCCACAAAGGCGTGTACCTTTCCCATGAGCCCTCCCCTCTCAAAGGATAATTTGTTGTGGAAAGAAAGCATATAAGTGAACACCCCGAGAGTGGCGACCAGGAGCAGTGCCGAGAAGACGACCCATATCCAGCTCAGATGAAAGCAGAGGGTCAGAATAAGCAGCGCCAGCATTGCGGCAGAGCCGCAGGCAAGCAAAATCAACAATTTGGTGGGAACCCAGTTCCCATAGTTTGGCTTTTCCATTACTTTACGGCAGTTACGGCGAGCCAGTGTTTGGGCTCATTCCGATGGATGGTAATGTTTTTAAACCCAGCGGCAGTGAGGTGAGTTTTGACTTCGTCAAGCGTGTAGGCATGCATGCCGTCAATGAGCTTTTCCCACTTTCCGTTGTTGCCGGAAAGGCCGTCATCTTCGTTGACGATAAGAAACTTACCACCAAGAACCAGAACACGCCGCACTTCGGCAAAAGATCTCTCGATATCCGGCCAGAAGTATATGGTCTCAAAGGCTGTAGCCATCGTGAATGTATTATCGGCAAAGGGCAACTGGGCTACGTTGGCAGAAAGTACCTGGCAGCGTCCCTCTTTGATGGCAGCCGTGTTCACCTTGACCGATTTCTGCACCGAAACGGGAGAATAATCCACTCCGATTACTTTGCTGTTGAGACTATGCTGCATCAGGCGCTGCAGATTGGCACCGCCACCGCAGCCAATGTCAAGGATTTCTCCCTCGGAGGGTACATCGCCGAAGCCAAGGCCCCAGGAGGCCATTTCTGCGTGGGAGCCACCGTTCATGCCCGCTACCATCATTTTGCCCCAGAAGCCTTCCGGCTTGCGAGTGTTGCCGAAGATTTTGCTGAGAAGTCCCATGCTATTCCTTGCAGATTATAACAGAATCGATGGCGAGGAGAACGCCGATGACGGCCATGGTGGGCATCACAGGGAATTGGGCAGGATTGGTACCTCCAATGAGTTCTGCCATGTGGCAAATGCCGAAGACACCCATGATGCAGGCAAGAACGGCGTTGATGACTTTCGTCATCTTGGATCTGCCATACGCCATCAACAGGATGCCTATGACCGGAATCAGGTAGATGAATGTGACCATGAATACCATCTTTCCAACGGGCGCTGGGCCCTATTCGACAACAATACTATCTCCCCAGAAAGCGGGAAGAGCGTCAGTAAGTGAATGAATAAGGAATCCGGCAATGATGAGAAGCCATAAGATGATGATGCGTGTTTTCTTTTCCATATTGAGCGTCATTGTTTTTCAGATACAAAGGTCGTAAGTATCCTATTGACTGGCAATACCAATATTTTGCGATTCTGGGGAAGGGGCTGACTGGATTGCTAGTCAAAAATCAATGCTCGTGAACTCATTAATGCCAAGGTGACCATATGTGACGAGGTGCGTTAATTGCCCTCGTTTAGTTCTGCATCAGGATGTCTTGCTGTACTTTCAGAGGGAACGTCAGCAATTTCGAGCTTTGAAGATTCTCCTTGTGCATGTCAACCGCATTGATGCGGCTGTTGTCGTAGGTCTTATAGTAATATATTCCCTTGTCAGTATTCACGCAAGACGAATATATCGTAATTTCATATTCTTCCCCCAAGCGGCAGCAGCCCCTCTGTTGCTCAACGGAGCCAAGGATATGAAAGAACTGGCTGACGCTGGAAGACTCGTCCTCTGAGCATACGGAATTGAGTTTCGTGAAGGTCGCACGCACGAAGCGTGACGCACTCGAAAGGTCTCCCGGCAGCCCGATGCCACCCATGCCGCGACTATATTCATCGAGTTCCAGCCCCTCTGCGAAAGTGACAGGCTGGGACGAAGGACTCACGCTGCGGTAGTTGTTCAGGTTGAAGAGCTGGATGTCGAACGTAGGGTTGTTAGTCATGACTCCCACAGGATTGTCATAGACTTTCAGTCCGTCGCGCAAAGATTCCACGACAATGCTCTCGTTGCGGTCACTAATCATCCAGTGAAGCGGCTGAAGCGGCAGCTGGGAGCTGAAGTTTTCGTTTAACAGACTGATCTTATCGAGCAATTTCCTAGCTTCCTGCACGGTTGCGCATTGGCTTAATATCCAAGGGATGAACTCAAAAGGGGTGATGTTGTCTTTCCCTTTCATCATTTCAGGGAAAAAGGCATTTTTCGGGAAATTGAGTCCTGCCATGCTGAGCCCTTTCTCATTCGTCGCATCGAAGAAGAGAGGATATTCATTTACCACCGCTGCCATGCCAATCATCGCATAATGCGAAGCCAAATCTTTTTGGTGCCGGAATTTGAACACGAATTCTCGTGGCGCAATGACTACCATTTCGCCATAAGAGAGTTCGAGGTCTAGATTCCGCCCAAAATAATGGTCTTTTGAATTGAAACTGACTACTGTACAGGCAAATGCCGCATCAAAAAACATCAAAAAAACGATGATCGAAATAAACTTTTTCATATTGGACATAAATATACTCGTATTTTGTCGTTTTTCAAAATATTACCGTAGGCAACTCGAAATGAAGGATGCGTCAAATCGTCTCCTGTTTCATGGCGCGCAACGGACTTGCTCGGACAGTAGATAGTCGATGAAGGGATGGAGTTCATGCCAGGTGGAGGCGTGATTTATCGGATAACGGTGCTTCTTGTGGATGGGCGCTCCTGAGCGGTAATTGCCAAGGAGAAGGTCTGCGCCTGCAATGCGGCCTTTGCCTCCAAGGTGAATCAGCCAGTCATCTGTCACCTGATAATCAATCGTCAATATGTTCTCGGACGAACCGGCTGTCTTAATGTCCGGAGCCTGATACGGCTCGAAATGAACAATCACGTCCACGGGAAGGCCATTGTCCAGCAGGTATCTTGCGATTCCTTCTCCGAATGCCGCCCCCATGCTGTGGGTCACGAGCCGGAAGGGCCCGCCACAGCCGCCAACGATCTCTCCAAAATGCTCGGAAGCATATTCATAGCCATCTTTCTCCCTCCTTTCAGCCATGGAAAACAATGAATATTGCACGTCGGTGAAAAAAGGCTCCGAGCTTGAATGCAGAGCCACCTTAGCAGAATCCACGAACGAAGAATCCTTCTGCCAGTATGCTACCCCACCCTTCGGAGAACCCATGCCGATCCTGCCGTTCACGAATATGAGCCTGGCCTGACCATGAGCGCACCAAAAGCCGATTAGCATTATCAATATAAGAAATACTCTCCTCATCGCCGCAAATTTAGCAACAATTAAGGACTATTTCTTCTCCGGCGGCAGGCTCTGGAAGTGACGCGTGGAAAAGACTTGGATCAGGAATATGAGACAGAATATGATCCCAACCTTCCACGGAGCCTGCACATCGCCGGAGCCGAAGATGAACCGGCCAAGCGGAAGGACAACCAACGGAGAGGCGAACTGGCCGAGGTACAAAGCGGAGAAAGCATAGGCATCACAGTGGTCGCCGACTCTTTGCCACCTTTGATTGAAGCAATGGTGTTAAGATAAGGCACCCCGACGCCATTTGCGATTCCAATGAATATAGAACCTGCCAGCAGCGCCGCAGTTCCAGTGCCGAAGGAAAAGAAGCCATAGCCGATTCCGAAGAAGACAGGGGCGAAATATTTCATTTCCACCCTGAAGAATTTCATCAGGCGTCCGAAGCCCAGACCCACGAAGAACGCAACTACGTCAAGGCCAACCATGATGAACGTGACCGCATTAGGAGACAGGGACGTGGTCTGGGAAGCCGTGATGGCGAAATTGGTGGGATAGATGAAGAATATGATCATCAGAAGCAGCATTCCTATCACAGATGGATGGAAACGCACCAAGGTTGCAGCGGTCAGCTTGGAGCCCTTGGAACTCAGCTGCTCGTTCGGTAGGAATATCAGGACCAAGATAAGCGCAAAAACTCCCATCAGGTACACCAGGAAGCCGTAATTCCATTGGACATTCGCCAGCAGGCCAGCTAGGAGGGTTGCGACAACTCCGCCCATCTGATTCATAGCGGCAGAAAGTCCCATCAGATAGGCCTGAGCCTCAGGCGGGTAGTAATAGGACAGCAAGCCCGTGGATAGCGGCATTATCATGCCTACGCTTATTCCGAGCAATGCCCTGAGCACCAGCAAGAAACCGATGCTGGTGGAAAAGAAGGCACAGCTTCCGAACACGATATACATCACCAATCCTATTATCGCAATCGTTCTTGTCTTCATGAGCGAAGAAAGCTTGTGAAAAAAGAAATTGGTGATGATGATGAATAATGCCGGCATGCTGACTATCAGCTGTATAAGTATTGCCGGAGCATCTGGAAAATGAGCCTTGATTGCACCCAAGGCCGGGGCGATGGCTGCGCCTGCCATGACTGTCAGAAGCGACATGGACAGGATAGTGTAAGTCAGCCTTCTAGAAACTCTTACCATAAGCGACTTTAAATTAAAGGTAAATACATCGAAACCCTCAGTCACTTACAGATCCTGCAGAATACTTTCAGCTGCCTACGATTTCATTCCGTTGCAAAAAATTGCGTCGCAAATTTAAAAAATTATTTGTGAAAAAAAATTCTCGTCCAGGCTTGCTTTTTTTGCAACTGGCTGAATGAAACTTTATTGCTGGGTCCCTCGCCACTGTGCAGTGATCCCTGCAATCCAATCCGCCACATCATCGCACGAGGCTGGAAGAATCCCCATCCCGGAGATGACCAG
>Ga0256406_1007310_pt1 | contig 10559 bp, 11 predicted proteins | sample RumenRJG_03DNA_FD_185986 | JGI IMG/M metagenome (GOLD analysis project Ga0256406, IMG submission 185986) | Bovine rumen microbial communities from Lethbridge, Alberta, Canada - RJG_03 | ecosystem: Host-associated > Mammals > Digestive system > Stomach > Rumen | place: Canada: Alberta | collected...
CCGGGCCAATATACGAATTCTGAAATTTCTTTACTTCGTTCCGTAAAGCCGGTCGCCGGCATCACCGAGTCCCGGCAGAATATACGCGTCCTCGTTCAGCCCTTCATCCTTCGATGCGATGTAGATATCGACATCCGGATGAGCTTTGTGCAATGCTTCGATGCCTTCCGGCGCCGCGATCAGGCACAGGAACTTGATCTTCTTTGCGCCCTTCCGCTTGATAAAATCAATGGCCGCGATGGCGCTGCCTCCAGTCGCCAGCATCGGATCTACGACAAAGCTCTCGCGCTTCTCGATATCGACCGGCAGCTTGCAGTAATACTCGACCGGCTGGTGCGTATCCGGATCCCGGTAAAGCCCGACGTGTCCGACCTTCGCATTCGGAACCAGCGCCAGCATGCCATCGACAAAACCGAGTCCCGCGCGGAGAATCGGAACGATCGCAATGTCTTCGCCCTTCAGCATCTTTACCGTCGTCCGGCACATCGGCGTCTCAATCTCGACATCCTCGAGCGGCAGGTCGCGAGTCGCCTCGAATCCCATCAGCATCGCGACCTCCGTCGCCAGCTCCCGGAATTCCTTGACCGTCGTGTTCTTGTTCCGCATCAGCGACACCTTGTGCTGGATCAGCGGATGATCGAAAACATATACTTTTCCTTCTTTCATCGCTGCACCTCCGCTTAGATTTCGTCGATCAGATCAATCCGGCGCTGATGTCTTCCGCCTTCAAAGTCGGTCGTCAGCCACTTGTCCACGATCTGGAACGCCAGCTCCTCAGGAATCATCCGCGCGCCCATCGCCAGAACATTCGCGTTATTGTGTCTTCTGGACATCTCCGCCATCTCCACCGATGTGCAGAGCGCACAGCGAATGCCTTTGACCTTGTTGCACGCGATCGAAATGCCGATTCCAGAACCGCAGATCGCGATTCCGCGCTCCGCCTTGCCGGACGCTACTGCCTCGCCGACTGCTTTTCCGTAAACCGGGTAATCCACGGACTCAGTCGAATTCGTTCCGACATCGATGACTTCGTGTCCCTCTTTGATCAGCTTCTCTTTGACCGCCGCTTTCAGCGGATAACCGGCATGGTCGCATCCTAGCGCAATTTTCATATTAGTACCTCCTACACATGAATCACATTATATCCAGCGGACTTTAACATCCGGTTCATGACAGAAAAGCCAAGCCCTTCGTCCTCCAGCGCGTGCACGAGAATTACATCCACGTTTTCGCGGTCCAGCTCTCTCAGCCGGGCGAAAAAATCTCGCGCGGCCGCTTTGCTGTCCCGGCTGTAATCGAGGACGGCGACTTTCTTCTTCTCACGCTCCAGAGACTGTTTCAGCTCTTCCATCTCCTTCGCCGCTGCCGCATCGTCTCCTTCAATAATACGGACGTCGGCCTTTGGCGAATAGTGCTTGTATTTCATTCCCGGTGCCTTCGGGTGGAAATCCTTCTGCTCTTCCTGATCGGTCGGATCCATCAGCAGCGCCGGATCGTAGCGAACCTCGCTCTTCAGCGTGAACTCCAGCATCTCCTTCGTGATATATCCCGGGCGAAGAATCGTCGGGACTTCGCCGGTCAGATCCAGAACGGTGGACTCAATGCCGACCGAGCAGTTCTCGCCCAGCAGCACCGCGTCGATCCGTCCGTCCATATCTTCGAGAACGTCCGAATAGTTGGTCGGACTCGGAAGTCCGGAGCGGTTTGCGCTCGGCGCGGCGATTGGCCGCGCCGAAGCGCGGATCAGCGCCCGCGCCGTCTCGTTCGACGGCATGCGGATACCGACAGTATCCAGTCCGCCCGTCGTCGTCAGCGGGACGGCGTCTGTCTTTTTCAAAATAAAGGTGATCGGGCCCGGCCAGTATGCCTGAATCAGCGGAACCAGCGCATCCGGAATCTCCGAAACAATATCGGCGAGCTGCATCGTGTCAGCGATATGGACAATCATCGGATTGTCGCTCGGCCGTCCTTTTGCCTCATAGACCGACTTTACCGCATCCGCGTCCAGCGCATTCGCGCCAAGGCCGTACACGGTCTCTGTCGGAAAAGCCACAAGTCCGCCCTGCCGGATGATCTCGCCGGCCTTCCGGATGTTTTCTTCAGTTACTTCCAGTTTGAGCGTTTCCATTGATATGCCTTCTTTCCGGAAAACAGATTAGAAGTTCTTCATCTTCTCTGCCTGATCGTGCGTGATCAGCGCGTCGATGATCTCATCGAGGTCTCCATCCAGGAAACTGTCGAGCTTATAAATCGTCATATTGATCCGGTGATCGGTCACGCGGCCCTGCGGAAAATTGTAGGTACGGATCCGCTCGGAACGGTCGCCGCTTCCGATCTGTCCGCGGCGCTCCTCGGAAATCTTGTCATTCTGCTCCTGCAGCATCAGATCATAAAGACGCGCCTTCAGAACCTTGAACGCCTTGTCCTTGTTCTTGATCTGGGACTTCTCGTCCTGACATGTGACGACAAGTCCGGTCGGAATATGCGTCAGGCGCACTGCGGAGTCGGTCGTGTTAACGCACTGGCCGCCGTTGCCGGATGCGCGGTAAACATCGACGCGGACATCGTTCGGATCGATATGAACTTCCACGTCATCGACTTCCGGCAGCACCGCGATCGACGCCGCGGACGTGTGAATACGGCCGGATGACTCTGTCTCCGGAACACGCTGCACACGATGAACGCCGCTCTCGAACTTGAGACGGGAGTAAGCGCCCTTTCCTTTGATCAGGACCGTCGCTTCCTTAACACCGCCGATTCCGGTATCGTTCGAATCGATGATCTCTGTCTTCCATCTTCTTCTCTCTGCGTAACGCAGGTACATCCGGAGAAGGTCTCCGCCGAACAGAGCCGCTTCCTCGCCGCCGGTTCCGGCGCGCACCTCGAGGATAACGTTCTTGTCATCGTTCGGATCCTTCGGAAGGAGCAGCACCTTGAGCTGCTCCTGCGATACTTCGAGCTGCGACTCGAGTGCCTTGATGTCCTCGCGCGCGAGCTCTTTCATCTCTTCGTCATCTTCCGCTTCGAAGAGCTCTTTCGACTCCTCCAGCTCCTGCTTCGCTTTCTTATAGGCGCGGTATTCCTTGACGATCGGTTCCATCTCGCCCATTTCTTTCATGTATTTCTGCCAGGTCGGCTGATCCGCAATGATGTCCGGATCCGAGACCTTCTTCGCCAGTTCCTCATATTTCTCGAGGATAAAATCAAGCTTGTCAAACATTTCTATTCCCTCATCTGCTTACATATTATATGATTCATATAACACTCTGATGAACTGTGCCTGAACGGAAGCTGAACATCTCCTTCACAGCCATGTGCATTATACCACACCATCATCAGAGACTAAATACTGACGTACGAAAAGAGGATGCTGCAATAGCGGCGCCACTGCAGCATCCTCCGGTTGTTCTTGTCCTAAAGATTATACTTGTTCTTGAACTTCTCGATCCGTCCGCCGCGGTTCGCAAACTTCTGCTGGCCGGTAAAGAACGGATGGCACTCGGAGCATACGTCCACGCGCATCTCAGGCTTCGTGGAGAGTGTCATAAATGTATTACCGCATGCGCAAGTTACTTTACATTCCATATAATCTGGATGGATTCCTTCCTTCATGCTTGTTCGCCTCTTTCTTAAAAAATGTCTGCCCTCCGGTCCGAAAATTGTCCGTCTGTTGACAGCTCATAAATTATATCAGAGGGTTCATATATATGCAAGCAGTATTTTTGTTTTTTCTACATTATCTGTCAAATCAAATCTGCAGTCTCCGGCAGAAATGTTTATGATATAATAAAAAAACAATGAACGAAAATTCCTGTCAGTATCCGCATCCGGGCGATGCGGATGGCAGCGGTATGGGCAAAGGAGATGAATGCGGTGTCAGATCGAAAATTTATTGGTAATCATATGTTGATCCAGTGGCACGACCTTGTCGAAGACGGCCGGAAGCTTCCGGCCTGCGATGCGCCTTTCAGGGACCGCGCGGTTCTAGTCAGCCGGATCGGTCTCAGCGTGCTCCGGACAGGCACCAGTGCCTGGCGTGTCCGGGAAGCGATGAGCAAATGCTCGGCTGCACTCAATATGATCTGCCATGTTAATATCGGGCTCGTCTCTCTGGACATCACTTTCATCGATGAGGAGACGTGCGAGATTTTCTCCCAGTCGCTGTCGCTGCCGACCACCGGCGTCAACACCCACAGGCTGTGGCTAATGTTCCGGTATCTCAATGAGTTCCGATACCGCACGCAGGACGCGACGATCCACGAGCTGCATGAGATGCTGGACGAAATCGATGACACGCCGGCGCAGTACTCGGCATTCAAGGCCGGCCTTGCCAGCGCATTCGCCTGCGCAGCATTTACGTTCCTTCTCGGCGGCGGCATCATCGAGATGTGCTGCGCCTTCGCCGGCGCCGGCCTCGGCAACTGGCTGAAGAACGCGCTCGGCCGCAGAGGTATCACTCTGGTCGGAACGATTATCCCATCCGTCGCGCTGGCCGGCACAGGCTATGTCATTCTGGTTGAGATTCTGATGCAGCTCCTCGGCATATCCGGTGTCCACGAATCGGGCTATATCTGCTCCATGCTGTTTGTCATTCCGGGATTCCCGCTGATCACCGGCGGCATTGACCTGTTCAAGCTGGACATGCGCTCCGGACTCGAGAGGGGAATGTACGCAATACTGATCATCGTAACCGCCACGCTGACCGGATGGGTCGTCGCGATGGTATCCAATTTCCATCCGGCGGATTTCGCACCGCTGGCGCTGACGCCGCAGGTAAAATGTGCTCTGCGCCTCGTAGCCAGCTTCGTCGGCGTATACGGATTCTCTCTGATGTTCAACAGCACGAAGCGGATGGCGGCGACAGCCGGCTGCATCGGCATGATCGCGAACACGCTCCGTCTCGAGCTTGTCGATCTCGCCGGACTGCACGGCGGGCCGGCCGCTTTCGTTGGCGCCTTAACCGCAGGGATCATCGCCTCATTCATCGTGAAGAAGACCGGTTTCCCACGGATCTGCCTGACCGTTCCATCCATCGTCATCATGGTGCCGGGCCTGTACATCTACCGCGCTGTGTATAACCTCGGGATCGATCAGATCGGAAACGGCGCGCTCTGGCTGACGCGGGGCGTCCTGATCATCCTGGCCCTGCCGCTCGGACTGGTCTGCGCACGGCTGCTGACCCAGAAGGATTTCCGCCGCGTCGGATAACAGCCATTAGGATGCCGGATCAATCTGCGGTCCGCCCGCGGATCTCACAACCTCTGGTCTCTATTCTAATCTAAAACGGCTCAACCTCTGCCGTATCTTCAAAGTGCAGAAGCTTCCGATACGGCTTCAGCCGCTCATCTTCAAGGTATGCCATCGCTTCATCCTTCCGGTCCCAGTAGTGCATCGGAAAGACCGCCTTCGCGCCCAGGCATTCCATGAACATCTGAAGGCCGCGCGGCGCGTTCTCTTCAAGCCTCGGATCCAGCGGAACAAACGCGGCGTCAATCTCCGCGCCTTCCAGTTCCGAATATGCATTATGACATCCGATCATCGATGCCAGGTTCTCCTTGTGCGGCTCATTCTTCCAGTACCATACGTTGAGATCGCCCGCATGGAAGATGTGCGCACCGCTGCATTCCACATAGAAAGCAACGCCCATATCCGTCGAATGGATCGTATGCACATATACCCCGCTTCCGGCTCCGTCCTTCGACGAATCCTGCGCCGGGATCGGATATTCGTTCCGCTCTTCGACAACGAACGTGCGTGCGGACTTCGCGGCATCTGCCGCCTGCCGGTCCATCCGTACCACTGACCGGTCAATGATGTACGTCACATCCGGAAACCTGTCTTTCAGATCCCAGACTGCCGGGCTGTAATGATCGCTGTGGCTGTGCGATACGAAGACGTAAAGAGGCCGATCCTTCGGAAGCTCCGGCAGCTCCCCCTGATACCAGTCAAACAGAAGCGCCGCCTGCTCCAGCTCTACACTGAACCCGCTGTGATAAATATGTGTGATCTTCATTGATTCTTCTCCTTCATTATATATATGACTGGCCTTCAGCTCTGCGGCCGGGCCGGACATCTTCCATCACCGTCCTCTGTGCCGGTACCATTCGAACAGATACTGCTGCATCACGCCATTGTACGGCGAATACGCCGCGGCCGGGTATGTCCGGCCGTCATCGTAGCAGTCATGCAGAACCCGCTCAATCCATACGTCCTTCGGAAAAGCATCCAGCTTGTGAAGCCCGAACAGCGCGACACAGTCCGCCACCTTCTGCCCGACGCCGTACAGCCGCTTCAGTTCGCTGACGCAGGCCTCAGCCGGTTCCTTAGACAGCTCCGCCAGATCCAGCCCGCCGGATGCGACCACCTCAGCGGCGCCTCGGACATACTTGTCCCGGTACCCCAGCCGGCACGAATCCAGCGCCGCCCCGCTCATCCCGGCGATCGCCGCAGCTTCCGGGAACATATGCCAGCTGCGGCCGCGGCAGTCCCGCTTCGCCGGGCCTGCCGCCCGGCACAGCAGTTCCACTGCGTGCCGGATCGCCGGGATATTCTTGCGCTGCGAGATGATGAACGTGATCAGCATCTCGAAAGGATCCTGCCGGAGAATCCGGATCCCGGTTCCTGCCTTCGCCGCTTCGAACATGACCGGATCCTCCTTCTTCCGGATCCGGCGCCGAATATATGAATAGCTCCGGTCCATGTCGAAATACGGACGCCAGACCCGCCGGAACACATCTTCTTCCTCTTCCGAGGTGCCGGCTGCTTCCGGATTCAGATTCCCCGCGGAGATCTCCAGCGTCCGCGCCGCAGCTGCGTCTCCATGGCATCCGGAGCTGTCCTCCCCGGACACCTCCCGGATGTATAGCACCTGATCCCGGTACGGAATCCGATATTCATCGGTCTCCGGATCATATTCCCACCGGAAGCACTGACCGCTCTCCGCGATCATCCGGAGATTCAAATCATCCTTCCATTCAATTCTCATCTTCGCCTCTCAACCGACGGAAGCAAAGCACCGCGCCGCACAGGACGCGAATCCGTCCGCTATTCCTCTACATTCTCCTGAATCAGCTTCATCAGGCTCAGCGCCTCCTCCTTACTGAGTGAGATCCCCTTGCCCATCTTCGCATGGTCCGGCGCCCAGTCCCGGATATCATACTTCGGCGAAGCGCCGTTCCAGGACACCAGGTTCAGTTCCCTCGTCCATCCTCTCGTGCGTTCCGAAATCACACCGATCTGCTTCACGATCTCATATTCAAATGCCATAACTGTATCCTCCCTGTTTCTGTATTTCCGTTCTGCGCCGCCCGGGCTTCATCCGGCCGGACGTCCCGGTGTCCTCTTAGGCTGTGCCGGGTTTTCTTTTATTAATATTATACGGATTTGTTTTCCCCTTCAGTACACATTTTCCGATATCCAAATCGCTAAGCCGCAACCGAGGCCGGCATTTACTTCGAAACCGGCTCTGATCTTACCATTCCGCGTCTCTGCTTTGGAGAAATTTCTGCCTTGGCCGCAGAATCCAACGCCATTTAGCTGTACTGACCGCTATTGATTTTACCACATGATCGGGTTTATCCGTATAAAAAAATACGGCCGCCGCACGATGATCGCACGGTGGCCGTATTGAAACGGGTTCAATACAAAGAATCCCGATGTCCGTCTCTTACTTGTTACCGGAATGTTATCTTCCGATTCAAGACATGCACATGTTAGATCGTCCACCCCGAGACGCACCAGTGTACGCGATGTGTCAATCGCAACCGGGCCGGCTCCGATGACTACTGCCTTGTTTCCGACGTTGACATCGACGAGTTTCTTATAGCTTCTTACTTCGCCGACACGTACCGGAGCATAAGTGTTCACCCGCTGCATGAATTTTACTGCGTCATATACACGTTCCTGATTGAACTGACCGCCTTCCAGTTTCAACTTCACGCCTTTCGAAGCGCCCACTGAAATCAGGACGCCCGCATGCTTTTTAAGCAGATCGTCTACGCTCGGATCTTTCCCGACTCGTACATTGTAATTAATTTCGATACCTGCTTTTTCCAGCTCTTTGAATTCAGAGACCATCTGCTCCTTGTGATTGTGATGGATATCAGATGGATTAAAGAATTTGTTACGCTATCGGAAGTGCTGAATTACAGCGAAGCAGCTAAGTTATGCTATATATCTCAGCCGGTTCTCAGCCGGCATATTATGACTCTGGAATCCGAACTCGGATGCCGGCTTTTCTTACGATCACACCATGACGTGATTCTCACAGAATACGGAAAGATTTTTTATGCTCACGCATCTGCCATGCTGAATGAATATAATTCCGCAGTTTCAGAGATACACAGCGTTCTGGATAAATACCGCAGCACCCTGAAAATTTCATATATTTTCGATGTAATGTACAAGCCGCTGTCCCGATGCGCGGAAATTTTTTACCGCAAATATCCTTCTGCGGATCTGCTGATGTACAGCACAGATTTCATGTCCGTATCCTATGCCACGGAAGAACACGACAGCGATATCGTCTGTACATATGTTACCGGGCCGCTCTCGGACAAATATGTAAGCCGCACCTTATTCTCAGACTATATGCAGTTGATCGTACGGGATGACCATCCGCTCGCATCGCGGGACTTTGTATCGTTTGCAGACCTGAACCCGAATATCGCGGCTTTTATCGAAATTATGGACGATCTCGGAATTACTGAATAGCGCCGCAATCCGGCTCGTCTGATTGAACTCCCTCGTTCCGCGCGGTATAATGAGAATGAATATTTGTGCCCGAACGGAAACAGGTTTCCCCGGAGGTGATGTTCGTCCGGGAGCTGTTTTTATAATAAAAAAGAAAGGCTGAAACCCATGCTTGAAGGAAAGACCATTGTCCTCGGTGTAACCGGCGGCATCGCGGCATATAAGTCGGCGTCGCTCGCCAGCGCACTGAAGAAACAGCATGCGGATGTGCATGTGATCATGACAAAGAACGCGACGCAGTTCATCACGCCGCTGACTTTCGAGACACTGACGAACAACCGCTGCACGGTCGACACGTTCGACCGGAATTTCAAATACGATGTGGAGCACATCTCCCTCGCCAAAGCGGCAGACCTGATCATCGTCGCGCCGGCAACGGCGGACTTTATCGCGAAAGCGGCGCACGGAATTGCCGATGACATGCTGACGACGGTGATTCTGGCGGCAAAGTGCGGGAAGCTGGTTGCGCCGGCGATGAACACGGCGATGTACGAGAACCCGATCACGCAGGACAATCTGAAGACGCTGGCGAAGTACGGATTCCGGATCATCGAGCCGGCGAGCGGGCTACTGGCCTGCGGAGATACCGGAAGCGGGAAGATGCCGGAACCGTCCGAACTGCTGGAGGAAGTGCTTTTTGCAGCATCGAAGGAAAAGGATCTGGAGGGATTGAATATCACTGTGACGGCGGGTCCGACGCAGGAAGACATCGATCCGGTCCGGTACATCACAAATCATTCTACCGGAAAGATGGGCTACGCGATCGCGCGGGCTGCCGCTTTCCGCGGTGCAGATGTCACGCTGATCAGCGGGCCTGCTGCAGTTGATCCGCCGACGCACGTCCGGCTGATCCCGGTACGGAACGCGGAGGAGATGCACGATGCAGTTCTGTCCGGCGCGCCGGAGGCAGACATGATCTTCAAGGCGGCGGCGGTTGCGGACTACACCCCGGCGGTCTCCTACGATCATAAGGTCAAAAAACACGACGGCGACATGACTATCGAGCTGAAACGCACGAAAGACATCCTCGGCGACGTAGCGAAGATCCGGCGGCCGGATCAGATCATCTGCGGTTTTTCGATGGAGACGGAGAACCTGATCGAAAATTCCAGAAGCAAGCTGGAGCGGAAGCAGCTCGACATGGTCGCGGCGAACAGCCTCCGGACCGACGGGGCCGGATTCGGCACCGAGACCAACGTAATCACGGTCATCACGAAGGACGATGTCCGTGGGCTCGGCAAGAAAGACAAATTTGACGTGGCCTGCGACCTGCTCGACATCGCGCTCGAGATGTTCCGGCAGCGGCCGCACCGGGTGTAGCTGGTTCAGCGGCAGACAACGGCAGACTATAATGATCCGGGCGCATCGAGAGCGCGCCGGGATCTTCGGCAGAGCGCAATTCTTTTTTACATAATATTGAATCGATCTAACGGAAGGGTATTGACAATGGAAAGACAGGAAGTACTTTACAAGGAGATTCAGAACGCATATCTGGACCGGAGCTATCTGCATCTGGAGGGGCTGACCCGGGAGGAAGTCAACCGCTCGACCAACCTGTTCAAAGCGATCGCCTATGAAATTCTGGACGAAGAGGATACGAACGGGCGAATCAGTTCCGAGACTGTTCTCCGGGTGTGGGAGCGGCATCTGGTGCCAGATCACAAAGTGCCGGCGGACGGATGGCTGAAGCACTGCTATCTGTGCCTTAGAAATGATCTTTTTCCGCATCTTCCGAGGCCAGCAGATGCGGATCAGTTCCGCTCGGACCGGGCGAAATTCCTGCAGCTGCTGCGCGGGGTCTACGACTA
>Ga0256406_1007312_pt1 | contig 10557 bp, 3 predicted proteins | sample RumenRJG_03DNA_FD_185986 | JGI IMG/M metagenome (GOLD analysis project Ga0256406, IMG submission 185986) | Bovine rumen microbial communities from Lethbridge, Alberta, Canada - RJG_03 | ecosystem: Host-associated > Mammals > Digestive system > Stomach > Rumen | place: Canada: Alberta | collected...
TAAACTGACAATACCAGGTATTACTTTAGATGAATCTTCCAAAATATCAAAGAAGTCATTAAGAGCAGATGTTATTGTTAGCAAGAATAACAGAGCTGTAATGAAGATTTGAATTTTATGGTTCTTCTGTTCATTTAGCAAAGATTCCTCACGATTCTTTTCTTCTATCTTATCATTCTCTATCTTAATTATCTCTTTGATAGCCTCTAATTTTTCTTCTACATTTTTGTAAAGGCTGTCTATTTTAAGTCCTTTATATGACAAGTCGTACATTCTGCTGAACTCGTATTGGTCAGATATCTCGTTGTTAACGAACTTTGCCTTCAGAAGGCTTATACGCTGATAGCTTTCTCTCAGATTATTCAAAAGATCTTTCTTTACAACATCTTTATCTAATTTTCTAATCTTTGATATGGCTGTACTTATATCGTTTAGCATGGTAAGGAGAGAGAATCTAAGCATAAGGAGTCCAATGAATACCCAAAAGTATTGGTCGGTTCTATTCCGAAAAGAATACCTAGCACTGTCAGCAACTATAGCAACGCCATAGGTTCCACAAGCTGCGCTTACCCTACCAAAATTAGGGGTATCAAGAAGAAGTTTGGTTGACGTTAAATCATTGTCTATCGTAAACCCTACATCCTTTTTTGTCCATGCTAATTTACATGCGCTTCTTATTAACTCATCAATAGTATTGTCTGACCTAACTTTCTGATTATATGCACATATATAACTGATAAAGGATTTTGTATACAACGGAGTCTTATCACCAATGGGTGCAAGAATTTCGTCTAAAAGTTCGATTAATGTTTGCTTATTATTATCAGATTCAATTAATGTCGGTTGAGAATTATTATAACCTGAAACATCCGAGATGTGATTGAAAAATTCATAACTATCTCCCATATCCATCTTCGGATCTTCAAGACATAGAGGTATAGTTATTAACGCAAGACGCGTTAATGGGACAATTAACAAATTCGGCTGAGTCCCCCAAAATGTCTCACCCCAGGAGAAACGAAAAGAAACAAATTTCTCTTCTCTATTCTTATTTTGCTTACCAATGGAAATCTTATATTCATTGCAAGTATTCATTAAGACACTACGAGGCTGTGCCAATTTACAGATAAAAATATCTGATTCTGATGTGTTATCCGTATCAGAATTGATTTTTGCATGACTTAGATAACCAACTTTCCTTTGTTGTATATCATCTTCATTAGCATTAGCCAGAGTCCAACAGCCGTTTTTGGTAATGTCATCTATGCTTGGAATTTCTTTTACCATATACGGGACCACGAGGATAGCCCTAGCCTTATATTGCTTTTCTCTATTTGTATCTTCTGCCATAGTTTATGCGCTTTCTATCATATTTATCATGGTCTCCACATATTTATCGTCGTTTTGGAACAGAACGTGATTGTTTGTAAAGTCCTTATACTCATAGTGGTTCATATAAAGGACTTGTTGACGTGGAGTATAACTGAGAATGAAACTATTGAGAACAAGATTGGGATCATTGAGTTTCGGTGCTATCTCCATAGCGAGACGCTTATAGAGCTGTACCTTCTCATTCTCAAGTTCGCCTTTCAGATGCTGGATGCCCTTCGGGTCGATGAACGTCAGGTACTGTTTCTCGCCTTCCCGAATCCAAAGGATGAAATCGGGATAGAACCCCTCCGTTTCGAAGAAGCCCATGCCTTTCTTGCTGGTATTGCGCAGAAGATATACTTCCTTACCCTTCAAGTCCTTACCTTCGAAGAATGTCTTTACGGCCTCAATGAAGTTACGCTCTCCGTCATTCAATGCCACGGGAGCAATATGGAACCAGTTATCCTGGTTGGTTTCCTTGTCCATCTTCTTGGCATAATCATTATTCATGTAAAAGATAGGATTGAACAAATGATTGTCAAACTGCAAGGCTGTAACACCGTTCCTGCCACTTCCTTCTATGGGCATGTCTTTCTTATCTTTCATGAATGTACCATCGCTCAAGTCTTGCGACAGCTGCATGATACGATTAATCCAATCCTCATGCTTACGGCTGACTTCTATGGTATATTCATCTATGAAATTCGGATCATTCTCGTTGAGAATCTCAATGATTTGATGGTCCGACTCATGTTTGCCTTTGGACTTCTTATACGTAACATCCACAAACAGCTTTAGCAACGACACGGTAATCTCCTGCCATGTAGCAACATCCTTGCCGAAATTCTTAAAGCGCATGGTCTCTTGTGGTACTTTCAGCGTGTACCAGTCGTTATTAGCCATCAAACTTTGCAGATCTTCCACTTTAAGCTCAAGGTTATAACAACCTCGTTCGTTCTTGAACTGCTCAATGGCAAAGTATACTTCTTCCCAATCGATGAACTGCAGGTGCTGCTCTGTTAACTTATGAGTTTCTTTCACGACCACATCCTTGCGAAGTTTTTGACTCTCAGTCACATCTATACGAGGATACCAGTCGAGAACGACATTTACTGAACCAGCGTACTCATTCAAATGTACTTTCACTTCCTTCTTGAAGTTGTATGCAGGGTCCAGACGAAGTATCTTCAAGTTCTTAGGGCATTTGCGCACCGTCTTGACCGTCAAAGGCATAAAGTCGCTGTCGTTGGATGGCAACCCCTCGTCTTCAAGATAAGCCTTAAACTGATCCATATAGTCAGCTCTGATGCCAAAGATATTCAATGTCTCCATCACCGATATGTCACGGGGCAGGCTTGCAGGTTTGATGCTCTCATCGAGTTTTGAACTGCGTTTCAATGACATACCATAACCTTTCAGGCGCACACCGCGTCCGAACATCTGAATAATCATTGAGCCCTCGCTCTTTCCGAAGTTCATCAGTCCCATGATGCTGACACGCCAGCAGCTCCATCCCTCAGTAAACTTCTTTGAGCCGATGAGAATATTGACAGGAGAGTCTTCATTTGTGATACCTGCAAACAATGATTTTGCGCCAAAATCGCAGTCTGTAGAAAGAAGTCCGTTGTCTGCACACATATTGCACACCTTCTTCGTATCACCCACATACAGCAATCCGAAGTAATCGTTGTTCCCCACACGCAAACCGATCTCACCATCTGTTCCTTTCAGAACATCTATATGCAGTTTCCCTTCGCCAATAGTGTGGAACACTTCCTTTAATATTCCATTGTAATATTCTTCTCCATCGTTCTCGTCAAATACCTTATAGTTTTTGTCTCTCTTCAACTTTGTAAAACTTCTGTCGAAGATGGCCATGCCGTTCTTGTCGGTCAGACTGGTCGTGCCGTTCAGAATATTGATGATGTTGTGGATGTAGGTCGATTTGCGATCCAAGAAGTCTTTCAAGAAGAGGATGATCAGAACCACATCACTCACTCCCCAGACATTCTTGCTATTGCTCATGCTGACACTACCGCCTACAAACACGGCGAGGGGATTAGAGATAAGGAACTCACGGCGGATGCGCTGATCCTGACTGTAGGCAAGCTTCTGCTCATACAACGACAGCAGGTACGCCGTGAGATACTCAAATAGTATATCCTGGTCGTTCCAATCCTTCATATTCATGATACGGTAATCCTTGCCATAGCCGTCATTGTAGAAGTAACGGTAGCTATAGTCAAACAGTGTGCTCTGCCCGTATGTATGAAGCATTGCCTCCTTATCCTTTTTGCTCAAGGCTCCAATGGCCTGACCAAAAGTGGCGCTATACTCGAAGGAGAATCCGTTAGCAGTAAGAGCATTCCGATATTTCATCCAGACATCGCCACTGCTGCCTTTGTGAGCCTCGTCTATAAACACGAGATTATGATCCTCAAAGCTATTCACAGCAACTGTCTTGTCGCCATTGTCGTCTCCAAGTTTTGTTATTTCTATAATCTGCACATTATGTTTGGAAAACATAGTGCTTGGGTCGTCTTTTGAGAAAATCTCGGCACCGATATGACTCCTTTGTAGCTCCTCAAGATGCTGCCGACTCAGTTCCTCATTGGGTGTAAGCAGAATGATATTGTTTATCTTTTTGCGCTTCCCATACTTTTCTGCATAGTAGAGGAACTGCTTGATGTGAACATGCATCTCCAAAGTCTTGCCCGAACCGGTAGCCTGCCAAAAGGCGAGTTTGTTCAAAGAATCCTCTGTAAAATCGGGCACACCTTCCCAGACTCCAACCCGTTGGTTGAAGTCGGTATGAAGGAAATGGTTCAAATCGGCAGCAAAGGCTTTCTTGTCACGGAAGTATCGGTCAAGATAGACTTCCGTAAACAGTAACGTCAGATATTGATAATATTTCCAGCGAATAGGCTCATGACGATGTTCATTAATCTCCTTGGTGAATTGGACAATATGATGGTCATATTCCAACACTTCCTTAGCCTTGGCATCATCATGAAGAAAGAGCCTGTCATGTAGTGCCGTATAGAACAGCGACACGCCATTCTCATCAACGCCCTCTAATGCCGGGTCTTTAAGCCCATCACTGAGAGCTTTTAAGTCATTACAACCAAAATAATGGAGGACATAATGAAAGAGGACAAGTGCATTTTGCAGCTTGTCGTTCTTTTGTGCTGTTTTCTTTGTCTTTGCCATTATCAGTCCTCCTCAAACATACGTGCCTTGAATTCGTCTTCTGTCAGCACTACCTTCCAATGGTCTTCGTCACGACGTACGTTGGGCAGCGTGTTGTCGCCGTTGACATAGATAACATCATACTCCATGTCGAGCGTATTGAAGTCCTGCTTGCGGAAGAATTCGTTCAGCGCATCATTATCTATTTTCTCGCAGTCTCTCCAGATGACGAGCGTGTTCTCGTTGCCGATATGTGTTTTGCCTTCCACCACGCAGATGTCGCCGCCATGATGCCAACTCTCTGTCTCTACATTCAAACCGATGAGATAGTTAAAGGTCTCAACCATGTCTACAGGCGTATCAACAAGTTCGTTGTCCTTTGTGGTCTTTATCTTCACGTTAAACGGATGCTTGAACATCTTCAAGTTCAGCAGACTGCCACGCGTATCTGTGTCGAGCATGTAGCCAAGCATATAGCTTTCCTGGAAATCGTCATCAACTGCTGGCATGCTCTGCTTCGGGACAAGATTGTTCAGCGTGTCCTCGTATTGCTCCAAGCGGATGTATTTAAAGCATTGACTTATGCCTTGGCGAGAGACCGGCTGGTCTAATTTCCATTCAGATGAGTAAATGACATTTTCCACCCGTTTTTTTGTCTTCTCATTAAAATAATTATAGCCTTCTTGAAGAAGAATATACTTATTGTTTGCTCCCTTCTTGTTATTTTCTATCACAGCATGTGCTGTCGTTGCTGAACCTGCAAAGGGATCCATAACCAAACCCTCACCAGAGTTAAGCATGCTTACCAATCGTTCGTAGAGTTTAACAGGTTTCTTACCATTCGGAAGCTGAACACCACCTTCATTATGGGCATTATTAATACCAATATCCGTCCAAATATCACCCTTTGGCTGAGCAGGAACTAATTGGTTATCAATATTTTTCAGATAGTTTTTAGCAAAAAGAACTTCTTCTCCATTTATTGCAATTTTGTGCAACCCTTGAGATGTCAAAATTGAATGGAATCTCCCATCCTTTGGCACTTCCGCTAACGAATCATTTACAGCGGTACGGTAAATATGATCTGCGTTAGTAATTCGAAATTTATCGAATTGAGTTTTATCGTTTATATCAATTCCCTGTTCTTTTGCAGCTTCTCTAACAGTTTTCTTGGACCAAAAAGAAGGGTCGTCTGTGCCATGAAAATCAACCCAAGAAGTATAACGTTCAAACGCCTCATCCCAATCACATGGTTCGTAAACGGGATTTAGTTTATAGTCATTACCCTTAGAGAAGATTTCTATTGATTCCTTTATTTTAGGTATTTTTTTGTCAATATGAGACATTTTCATACCGCTAAGATGTGACATCTTAACTGTAATGTTTGTTTCTGAGCTCCAGTCATAATCTTTCATCATTTCCATGAGGTTGAAAAGCTCTATGTCATTAATGTTGAAAGAACACCATGAAGTTACTTTTAGAAGAATATACATGAAACGCACACGATCATTCATCATTGTTATCCAAGAAGAATCTGCATAATTGTCCTTATATAAGAAGCCGTCATCCCCCGTATTATAAGGAGGATCCGTAATAACTGTGTCGATGCTGTTCTTATATTTTTCAAACAACAGATTCATGCCCTGGAAGTTCTCTGAGTTAACCAACAATCCATTGCACTGCCCATCAATATTTTCCATCGTTGCCAACAGCTTATGCTTGAACTCCAAATAGAAGAACTTTGTATCAAGCACAAGAAATGGATTCTGTTTCAGAAATTCTATTGTCAACGGCTCAGAGTATGCCTCAGTCGCCAGGTCACCTTTGATTTCGTCAATAGCAAACAACCGCACCCATTCCTTGCGCTGCTCATCATTGGCAATGATCTCAGAATACATGCTTTCAGGAATACGGTCGAGCGTGATACAATAGTCGCACCCTACAACGAATTTCTTTTTCAGCCACAATTTCTTTTGGAAATCTTCAAGTTGAGCAAGGAACGTGATAATCTTGTTACCTACCTGCTCAATGGCCTTTACGATGGCCAAAGTAGATTTCATCTTAGCAGATGTAAGGTCGTCAATAACCAAGACTTCGTTCTTGATGAAGAAGTCCAGTTCTCGACGCAAGAATCCACCAAGATCTTTGTGGATGAAGTAATCAAAGCTATTCTTGGCAGTATAGTCATTCAAATGCTTTTGGAGCCAAGTAATGTCCATTAAAGAACGGTCGGCTTTTACGGCATTCATCAGCAACTCCTTCCAATTTTTGAAGCGGTCATCGCTCTCTATCAATGGCTTTAATACTCCGTATGCTTTAGCTATCAAGTCTTTCTGTTTTGTAGCTTTTGGCATCAGCTCATAAGTGAAGTATATCTCCAACTCACCACTAACTATAGCCAACGGTTCCTCGCCGTTTACCCCCCCCCGATAAAGAGCAAATCGACGTTCCATGCCATTCTGGTTCTTGTTGTTGTTCTGCTCGGTAGAAGCATCTTTCAACACGAAGTGGACCTTATTTCGGCTATTGGGCAAAATGAAAGTATAGTTCTTGAAATATTCTGAAGTCTTGATGTAGTATTGGTCCTGGTTAGCCCACACGAGCTTAACTTCCTCACCATTGTAAGGAAGCATGTAGGACGACTCTCCATTACTTTTGTATCTACGCTGTGAAATAAAGTCGCCTTCTTTATAGTAACGGGAGAAGAACTGCGTAAGGCGAGAGAATACCACACTCTGCATATCGTCGAGATTGGCTGATGACGCTAACTTCGCACGGAGCTCCTGTACCTTCTTGCTTTCATCTGGATTAAATCCATTATCTATACATGCTGCAATAGCTTTGTCCAGTTCTTCCTTAATATCGGCACTGTCCACCTGTAGACTCTTCTTGAGTTCTGTCTCTACTTGCGGCAGAAGCTTATTCGTAAGAAAATCATTGATTTCCTTACGTTTGAAATTCATAATGCGATAGATGCCGAAGTCCAGTTCGGCATGATCCATCATGAATATTTCTTGCAACTTACTTACGAAGCTGTTATATTGTGTTTTGTCCATAAATATATGGTTTATCGTTTTATCGTAAAATGAACAAGGAATAAATCCTCAGTAGTTATCTTTTGAGCCATGAAAGTTTTGAGCTTGTCTATCATCTCAGACCGTTGCTTGTCTATCTCGTCTTCCATATCGTCTTGGTCGGCGCGCTTCCGGCGTAAGTCCTTCGACACCTTCTTCAAGTTTTCCTCCAATTGCAGTTTCTCCTGCATGGAGTCAGCCTTTGCAAGAAGCCGCTGCGTCTCACGCTTTCGTTGTTTTAAGAGCTTTATTTCTTTTTCTATGGCAACTTCTTTATCATCCGCCCATGCCTCAATATGCTGTATCTCTTCCTGCATCATTTTCTCATTGCGTTCTCCGATATGTTGAGAAAGGGCATCCCGGCGGATTTTCATCAATGATTGCTCGCCTTCTTTCACCTTCATGGGGACAGTGATGTTCTTTGAGACAAAGGAAGAGACCCCCATCAGCTTCTCTGCAAGTTCATGGCTGAGCTCTTTGCCATTATCGTCCATTGCAGTAAGCAGGATATTGTCCTCGTTCTGTCCCTCGCTTGCGTAAGATACCACCTGACAATAGAGCCAGCCCGATTTACAAGAAGACTGTTCTATCTGGGATATTTTGTACGGATGCTGCACGTAGTCGAAAACAAGCTCATGAGCTGGTATCTGTCGTTGTTTATCCTCTGAAATTATGGACTGTGCGAGTGAGGATCCTATGCGAAAACGCATGTGCTCGGTGTCGCCATTGGTTACCTGATAGACACCTGCCTTGGCATCAGAGCCATTGAACGGATTCTTCAGTACTCTGAATATCAACAGATCGTTGTCTATTGGTTTTATAAGAGTCTTATCATAGTTGACGGCAAGGTCATAGAGCCACTCATGGATTTTTGTAATGTTGCCTTGGTCTCTATCCTTCCGCACGTTGAGCTTACTGATGACATCCTCGTCGAAGTTCTCAAGCAGTTTCTCTCGGGTTGACTTCATCGTAGTGCGTATCTGCTCGTCCATCTCTTGCTGGACATGGTCGAAGGCTGCATTGATTTCCTCAGGAGTACGGCAGTGCTGGTAGATATCAAGCATGCGCTTCTCAAAGTCAACGCCGCTCTCCACAGAGCCGAGGACTTCGTCGCTGGAACCAAAGATACCATCGAAAAGGTGGAACTTCTCGTACAACAGCTGATATACCCTGACATCGGCTTCGTTCTTCACATTGATGAAGTTGCACACTACAACATCATTCTTTTGGCCATAACGATGACAACGTCCGATGCGCTGCTCTACGCGCTGGGGATTCCAGGGCAAATCAAAGTTGATGACGAGAGAGCAGAACTGGAGATTGATACCCTCTGATGCTGCCTCAGTAGCGATCATGATGTCGGCGGTATTGCGGAAATAGTCCACAAGGGCCTGACGCTTGTTTGACGACTTGGAGGCTGTTATCACATCCTTTCCTTCATTGGTCCTAAGCCAATCGGCAAAAATCTGTTTTGATTTGGCGTCATTGTTGGAGCCGTTGAAGAGAACTATCTTGCCTTTGTAACCATTGTCCTCAAGCAGCTGGAACAGGTACTCCTGTGTGCGGCGGCTTTCTGTGAAGATAAGAGCTTTGCGATTAGCCCCAAGCTCCTGCATCTTGTCAAAACCTATTTTCAAGGCTTGCAGCAAGCATTCACCTTTGTTGTTCTGCTTGATGCTGACGGCAAGATCATAGATGCTCTGCAGTTCCTCTATTTCTTTTTTGATACTATCTATTTGCTCTGGCGTAAGGAGAGTGGCTTGCTCATTGTCATGGCTTTCCGTATCGTCGTCTTCCCATTCATCCTCATCGTCGCCTATAATGTCAGAAAAGTCCGCTGCCATGTCTTCATCCTCGTCGAGCTCCAACTGACCAGATGTCGCCTGACGCTCAATCATCTTCTGTAGGCGGCTGATGATTGCCTTGACACTACCAGCAACCGCAAAAGAGGAAGATGCCATGAGCTTTCGGATAAGCAACAAAAGTAATGTCCGCTGACTGGACGGCAAACCGTAGGTGTCTTCACGCATCAGGTAAACACTCAGGCGGTTGTACAGTTCAATCTCCTTGTCTGAAGGGGAATACTCCTGTGACATGGGAATACGTGATGTGTATTTCACATATTCCGTCACCTGCTTGCGGAGAGTACGATGGATAAGATTTTGGATTCGTCCTTTCAAATCAGAAAAGCTATGCTTGTCGGCTAAAGAACTATATCCATATTGCGCATTGAAACTGCGCAAATCGCCGAAGTATTTGTCATCGATGACAGAAACAAGTCCATAGAGTTCCTGTATATTGTTTTGCAATGGTGTAGCGGTAAGCAACAGCTTCTTGCACTCACGGAAAGCATTAGCTATGCGATGAGCTTGTGAATTATTGTTGCGGTACACATTGCGTAATTTGTGTGCCTCGTCTATGACCACAAGATTCCAGTTAACAGCCTTTAGCTCCTCAGCATGACGAGCAGCATATTGATATGAGCAGATAAAAAGACAATGCTTGCGCATAAGGATATCAGGAGCAAGTGTTGACTTGCGCTCCAGTATCTCAGACTGCAAATAGAACTTGTCTTCCATCTCCATCATCCACTGACGGCGAAGTGTCGCCGGAACAATGATGAGGATATGCCGTTTCATCTCAGCCCATGTCTGGCTGATAACAATGCCTGCCTCGATAGTTTTACCGAGACCGACTTCATCTGCAAGGATAACACCCTTGCTAAACGGAGAACGGAGAGCGAACAGCGCTGCCTCCACCTGATGTGGATTTAAGTCTACTTTCGCCTCAGACAGCACCCCTGCAAGGCGCATGTCGTCATCACCGGACTTCTTGCATGTAAGAAGCCAAGCGAAATATTTTTGCTGCTCGGGTGACAGGTTGGTCATTGTTATTGTCTTAAGACGTTCATTTCAGATTGCCA
>Ga0256406_1007313_pt1 | contig 10552 bp, 9 predicted proteins | sample RumenRJG_03DNA_FD_185986 | JGI IMG/M metagenome (GOLD analysis project Ga0256406, IMG submission 185986) | Bovine rumen microbial communities from Lethbridge, Alberta, Canada - RJG_03 | ecosystem: Host-associated > Mammals > Digestive system > Stomach > Rumen | place: Canada: Alberta | collected...
GCGTGTGTATAAAATACTTCCTCTTCAAAATGTTTGCAAGAAAAGTCAACGCCCTTCTGCCATGAACTCTGGAAACTGCGGGAAAGGGACAACAAAAGGCTCGTTGATTTTCAATTTTTATTGACAGCCATACAAATCGGCGGTTCAATTAAATCGAAATCGAATTAATTCGGAAATTGGTGTTTATGCTGATCTGGATGATTCGAGAAGGAGGAGTTCGTGAAAAAGGTTCTTGGTATTTTGGTTTCCATGCTCATAGCGAGTACTATGGTATTCGCCCAAGGGAAGAAAGAGGAAACGGGAAGCGTTGCGCCAGCTGAGGGGCCGAAGCATCTGACTATTTACTCTGCCGTTTATGATGACGAAACTCATGCGATTTGCCAGAAGTTCCAAGAGAAGACTGGCATTAAGACGGATTGTGTCGTGCTTGGTGGTGGAGAAATTCTTGCACGTGTGAGAGCGGAAAAAGACAATGCAACCGCATCCGTTTGGTACGGTGGTCCCTGTGATCCTTTCATTACGGCTGCGAACCAGGGGTTGCTCGCACAATATCATTCGCCTAATGCAGAATCCATTGACGCAAAATACAAGGATTCTAATGGATATTGGACTGGCATTTACATTGGTTACGTAGGATTTGTATGCAACACTAAACGGCTGCAGGAACTTGGCGTTGACGCTCCGAAGTCATGGGCCGACTTGTTGAATCCGAAACTCAAGGGTGAAATCATGATGGCTTCTCCAGCGGCATCTTCGACAGGATATGTCATTCTGGCATCGGTGCTCCAGTTGATGGGAGAAGATGCCGGCTTCAAATACATGACTGATTTGAATAACAACATCTTGCAGTACACCGAGCGTGGCGGTGGGTGTATCTCCTCTGTTGTCTCCGGCGAGGTTGCTGTTGGTATCTGCTTCGCTCATGATGCTATTACCCGGCAGCAGAACGGCTACCAGGATTTGCTCGTGGTGAATACACCGAGTGAGGGAACGGGTTACGAAACGGGAGCCATTGCCATTATCAAAGATGGTCCGGACCAGGAAGCTGCTCGTATGTTCTATGACTGGGCACTCACTGGGGAATGCCAGGACATGTATCAGCAATATGGTGCGCTCCAGTTCCTGACAGCCAAGGACGGGCACAATCCGGAAGCTACCAAAGCGTTGGCCGCGTCCAAGACCATCAACTACGATACTGCATGGGCTGGCGCACATAAAGCGGAATTCACTGCGAAGTGGGCACAGCTGACCGGTAACTGATTTTTATTCGTTGCACAAGAGGGGTGGAATCCATCCACCCCTCTGCAATAGAAGGTATTTCCTGTTATGAAAAAGGTTTCTGAATACGAATCACCAAGAAGAATCCATAACCCAGCTTTGTCGTTTACAGTGACACTGGTCATTCTGGTTTTGCTTCTTTTTATTCTCATTCCTCTTTTCTCCATATTGAAGGGAAGCTTCTTTGGAGATGATGGTGTTTTTTCTTTTCGTGCTTACCGGCAGTTGTTCCATGATGCCAAATTCATAACTGCTTTCACCAATACCATGAAATTGGGAATTGTTGTCGGCTTTACCAGCACCATTGTAGGTTTCCTTTTTGCATATGTGAAACAATGCGTAAGGAGCCCATTCAAGAAACTGTTTAGTGTTATTGAGATCATGCCGATTATCTCGCCTCCATTTGTTTTGTCCTTGTCTGCTATCACCTTGCTTGGACGACGTGGCCTGATTACTTATTCATTGCTTCACATACAAAACTGGAACATCTATGGTTTTCCAGGTCTAGTGATTGTACAAACTTTGACCTTTTTCCCAATTGCAGCACTAACCCTTGACGGATTGTTAGAGAACTTTGATGTTTCTATGGAAGAGGCAGCTCGCAATATGGGGGCCGGTCGGTGGAAAGTGTTTTACTCGGTTATGTTGCCGATGCTTGCGAGTGGTTTGGCGAATGTCTTCTTGCTTTCTTTTATTGAGTCTGTGACCGATTTCTCCAACCCGATGATCCTTGGTGGAGGATATAAGACCCTGGCAAGCCAGATCTACATTCAAGCTATCGGAAACTACGATATGAAGCTAGGAACCACAATAGCGGTTACCCTTTTGCTAGTGACGCTTATCGTCTTTTGGATTCAGAAAATGGTGCTTGACAATCGTAGCTACGTCACTTTGACAGGGAAGGCAAGCAGGGTACGTGAAATGATCGATGACAAAGGTATTGTCATCGTCACCAATGCCATATGCTTGGTGATCTCGTTCTGGGTCCTTCTCTTTTACCTTTTTGTCGTACTTGGGTCGTTCTTTAAAACGTGGGGTGCTGATTACCGGCTTGTTCTTGACCAATACAAATATGTGTTCCGTTATAGTATGAAACCTGTGAAGGATACACTTCTTATTGCGTTGCTTGTAGCTCCGATATGCGGTGTCTTCTCCATGCTGGTTGCATTTCTTTTGGTGCGTAAGAAGTTTGTTGGCAAACGTTTTGTTGAATATGTTTCCATGCTGGGCATGGCGGTGCCAGGTACGGTGTTCGGACTGGGGTATATTCTTACATTTAACACAAAACCACTTGTATTGACGAATACTCTGTGGATTTTGGTAATCGTGCTTGTGATGACCCGGCTTCCTGTCGGGGTACGAAGCGGGATGTCTTCTCTACGGCAAATTGATCCCTCTATCGAGGAAGCTGCGATGGACTTGGGAGCCTCGACAAGCAAGGTGTTTTCTTCCATTACGCTTCCGCTTATCAAAAGCGCTTTCTTTACCGGGCTTGTGTTCAGTTTCATCAAGAGCATGACTGCGATTAGTGCTGTTATCTTTTTGGTGTCTGCAAAATATAACTTGCTTACGGTCCGGGTGATGCAACATGTGGATAAAGGACAGTTCGGCTATGCGTCCGCACTCTCCGTCATTCTGATGATTATCGTGTTCGTCACGGTGGGCATCTTGAATGTGATTCTGCGGCATCTTGGCCAGAGTTCAGATAAAAATTTCCTTGCATAGGAGTGGTGTTGTTATGGATCCCAAAGATCTACGAATTTTCCATCTTTCGAAAAAATATCCTAATAGAAAAAAAGGTGGTTCTCCTGTCGTCGCTGTCGATGATATTTCATTGGACATCAAACCTGGAGAGTTTGTCACTCTTCTTGGCCCATCTGGTTGTGGTAAAACTACCACGCTTCGCATGATTGCTGGATTTGAAAGACCCACAAGCGGAGATATTCTTGTTGGTGGAAAAAGCATTTGTAGTCTTCCTCCAAACAAACGGGATACCTCTATGGTATTCCAGACCTACGCGTTGTTTCCGAATTTGAATGTCTATGACAATATTGCCTACGGACTTCGGATAAAGAAACTGCCACCAGAGGTAATCAGCCAGAAAATCAAGGACATCATTCAACTGGTGGGACTTCTTGGTCTCGAAGACCGCCATACAAATGAACTTTCCGGCGGACAACAGCAGCGGGTCGCCCTAGCCCGTGCTCTTGTAATGGAACCTTCGGTATTGCTGTTTGATGAACCTCTTTCCAATCTCGATGCGAAACTTCGTATTCAGATGCGTACGGAGATTCGGAAGATTCAGAGGACAGTTGGAATTACCGCTGTCTATGTTACCCATGACCAAGCAGAAGCAATGAGCATGAGTGACCGTATCATTGTCATGAATAATGGGAAAATCACCCAAGTCGGGACTCCTAAAGAAATTTACTATCATCCCGTGAATGAATTCACCGCAAACTTTATTGGAACTGCAAATGTCTTGCGGGGGACATTGCTCGCCCGACACGAAAATGGAGTGGTTGATGTTGAGGTAATGGGAAAGAGAATCAATGGGGTACAGGGTGTGCCTGCCTGCAAGGTTGGCGAGGAATGTTCGCTCGTCATCCGTCCCGAAGCATGTTCTGTAGGGGACAGTGGAATATTTGAGGGAGAGGTGCGTCTTTCTACCTTTATGGGAGAGTACCAGTTGTATGAAATCTATTTGGGAGGGAACACCTTTATCGTCCACGAAAATAATCCAAAGAACAAGATTATCAAGAACATCGGGGACCGAGCATTTCTTTCCTTAGACATTCCTGATATCCATGCAATCTGATGTCCAACTGATTATTATTACAGGACCCCCGGGAAGCGGAAAAAGTCACTTCGCCCAGTTGGTGGTGGCTCGCTTTCCCGGTTTCCATCTCCTCGCATATGATACGGTGAAGGAGCGATACTTTGACTGTTATGGCTTCGCCTCTCTCTCGGAGAGGGAGAAACTTAATGCCCGGAGCCTTGAAGCCTTCTATAAGGAGATGGACGCTGAAATGTCCCGAAAAACCCGGCTTGTTGTGGAATATCCTTTTTGCAAGAAACACGAGCCGGAACTGAACAGGCTTGTGGTCCAGCATGGATATCATGCTTTGACTATTGAACTTGTGGGAAACCCCTACGTCCTCTGGCAACGGTCGATTGTCCGGGATGTCAATGCTTGTGACCGTCATCCAGGCCATCTGTGTGCAAAATATCATTTCGGAGTAATTCCAAAATCAGAGGATTATATCCCAGAAATGAATTACGAAGAATTCGTGAGGCAAGGAGAACAAAAAAACTATCACATTACTGTTGGAAATCACTTGAATGTAGATGTGACGGACTTTGATGCTATCGATTATGAGTCAGTCTGGAACAAGATTCGTTCGACATAAGTCGTAAAGGAGCTATATGGACTATCGACCTGCAATTTATGCCTATTTCTCTCAACTCAAACATACAATCGACTTGATTGATGTTGATGAACTGCAAAAAGCTTGTGACTGCCTGCTGAAGGCACGTGACGAAAAACGTTTCGTTTACACAATGGGAAATGGAGGTTCCGCTGCAACCGCGAGCCACTGGGCTGGCGATTTTAATAAGGGCATGAGTTTAGGAAGGAATAAACGGTATCGATTCATTGCCCTGAATGATAATCAACCCACCATGCTGAGTTTGGCGAACGACGTTTCCTATGAAGCCGTGTTTGTGGAACAGTTGAAAAACTTCCTTGAACCCGGAGACGTGGTGCTTGCTATTAGTGGTTCTGGGAATTCGGAGAATATCGTGAAAGCCTCCATTTATGGAAAAGCGCATGGGGCAACCATTGTTGCGCTTACGGGGTATGATGGCGGTAAGTTGGACAAGATCGCAGACATTCACCTGCATGTACCCATAGACAACATGCAGGTTACAGAAGATTTACATATGGTTTTCGACCACCTGCTGATGACCGTATTGGGATATGGAAATCATCCCTCACCGCAAAGTTGCAAATAAAGTACAATGTTGGGTTTTGAAGTCTATCGTAGAGAACGTTGCTTCACCTCGCCATTTGATTGAAAGTCGAGGTGATGGATTTGATAACTGATCAATAACGATAGAAGTTAGACATGCGTATGTAATGCTCTGCATCTCTTTGGGAAGAGCAAAAGACAGATTGAATGCCCCAATTTGTTGGAAAAGTCGATAACTCAAGTGCGGAAAACATTGAATTGGAAAGGGAAAGGCGGGGATAACCACTATCGTTAGTGATAGGCATGTATCATCTCAAATAGGCAAAGTTACAGAATAAATCCATGTTGTCCATGCCGAAGTCGACATTGGCCGTCATTGTGATGTTCAGTCCCTCAGAGCAGTGGAATTCCTATTTCTGACCCTTGACCATGACCGAATTCGACTTTTAAGCGTCGTTTTGGGCAAGTTGCGGGGTATTGAGTTTGATGTCGATTGGACACTGCCATGGCAAGAACTGTTGTGTTTTTTGCAAACAGAAAAAATTGAGATATTGTCTTAAATAGTGAGGCAAAAGCATGTAGGTTGACGAATCCATGGTAGGAAACCATACCAAAATGGAGAACCGAGTAATCATGTTCCGGCGAGTGATAGTGGTTTTGTAAAAGAAGGTTAATGCAATGGACATATATATTGGTATAGATATTGGGACGACCAACAGCAAAGCTCTCGTATATGACGGGGAAGGCAATTTGGTCAAAGATTTTTTCTGCCATACGGAATATAAAACAGTTGGTGGGCTCAAATTTTTTGATGTCAAGGCCATCGATGTTTTTGTCGATTCCATCGAGGAACAAGCAAGTAAAATCGGGACTGTGCGGTCCGTCGGATTTTCCTCGATTGGAGAGTCTACTATTCCCGTAGATGAAAAGGGACGTGTTTTGTTTAATGCTCCTTTGTGGAGTGAAGTTCCGATTACTGCGAACGAAGAAGAACGGCGGATTATCACTGCCAGCAATTCGTTCATGACGACAGGGATTTGCCAGAATGGCTTGCTTGCATTGGATAAGATCCTATGGATGCGTCGGAACTATCCCGAAACGAGACGTGCAAAATGGTATCTCCCTTTTTCCAGTTACGAGGTCTTTAGAAAAACAGGATTGGCTGTATGGGATTATTCGCAGGCATTGCGGTCTAATGCTTTCCTTGTTCACAAACGTATTTGGAATACTGAGCTTTTAGACAAATTTGGGTTGCATGTGTTCGGCGCATTGGCTCCGATGGGCACGGCCTGCGGGGAGAAGCATGGAATTATCTACGGACTTGGGGGCCATGATCATATCACTGGCCTTTATAGCATCTATTCCATGTTACACGAGAACCATCCCTCTTTCTTTTACGAAAGTATGGGGACGAGCGCGGTACTGGCCTTGTTGATGGGTAATGGGGAGCAGAATTATCCGCAACTGGCAACCTATAATCCCATTGAAGGTTCTTTCTTGCCAGGATTCAGGGATAACGAGTTTGGATTGACACGATCATTCAGACGTTTCGGAGAACTCAATTCCTTTTGGATGCGGCTCGGAGGCAGAGAGGAAGACCATACCGCATATGCGGCACTTGCTGAAGAAATGGAAAGCCGGTCTTACAAACAACTTTCCTTGATGGTTGAATGCGACAGTGATTTCATCCGGGGTAATTCCCAGGATGGTGTACTAAATTTTTACCATGTCAATCCCTCTGCCGATGTTGTGGATTACATGCGTAGCATTTATCTATATTTGGCTGTGGGCGCTCATGCATTGGAAGATGTGCTCAGGAAAGTTGTCGGCATCTCCGAATCCATACCTTACGTCGCAGGTGGGGCGGTAACGCGCGATGCGTTGTTCATGACATTACGTGCAACTGCGCTTGGTCACGATATCCAGTGTCTAAGGAACAAGGAAATCAGTGCGCTTGGTGGAGTATATGTCGGCATGCATGCAGCTGGGGCAACAAATGCGATAAAGGCCTTGTCTACCACACTTTTACGGGGCGGTGTTTCCTACCACCCGGATCCGAAGTATGAAAGCTGGATAGCGGATGCTAAAGAACAGTACGAAGCGCTGAAAAGAAGCATCGATGGCCGGAGAATATAAGAAAGAAGAATCGTCTTTTATTGTCAGGTGGCCACTGATGCGTTTACGGGTGGCTGCCCGGCGTAAAAATGGACAGGGTTAATCGACCGCTTTGCCTAATATTGTAATGTACCATTACCATCATTCAGAATGGAGTATGGATGATACCTCATCTCCCATCAGCATTGAGGGATATGTCTTAGATTTACGCTTCGAATAGATGATACATTTTTTGCCAACTCGGAAGCCATGGATAGGGGAGGATGGCCGAATACGTTATTTTTATGGAAACAAATGAACCGCAAGGAGTTCCTGTTATTCTTCCTGCAGATGTTAACGGGATGCCTTTGCCCAGATGGAATCTCCTATCTATGGCAAGATGATGCCCTTGGGGCTTCTGGAGTATTGCGCGCGAACATCCGGAAGCCGGATAGGGCAAACTGCTTCACGATCTTCCACATCGGCTCGACCACCGGATATTCCGTGGCCGGGCCGACGCCTGTGGTTCATCCTCGCATGCCATGCATGTCGGCGAAGTCCAAGATGAGATTCCAGTTGTACTCGTCAAGGTTGTGTTCGCCTGTCTTCATGTGGTATCCGATCATGCCCTTGTGCAGGGGCGTCTCCGGTTTGGGCATGGTCTTGCTCTCAAGACCTGTGAGCCCATATATCCTTTCATAGACCTCGCTGGCAAGGACCGCGCTGTCGAATTGTCCTTTCTGGTCCGCCCAGTTGTCGAAGGTCCTGCTTGTCGTATACAGGAGCCTCGGGGCAGCCAAGGCCAACAGCATGTGCTGGTCGAAGGGCATGCTGTTTTCGTTGTGGGCATACTGCCGGTAGTTTTTGCAGAACCAGTAGGGAAATCGGCCGGTAATCTGGGCGATGGTCTCTCCCGTACTGCCACGGGCAAGCGCATCACCGGAATTTCCCGCGCAGCTGCTTGCCGCCATGAAAAACCTTTGGTCTTGCGCAAGGGTCCAGAGGGCCGTTTTTCCTCCTCGGGAATGTCCAACCACGCAGACATGGCGCGCATCGATGAGGGGATCGGTTTCGAGGTAGTCCATGATCCTGCTGCAGCCCCATGACCAGGCGCTGATGGCGCCCCATGCGTTTCCCGGCCGTTGTTCTCCTGTGTATTCCGGGAAAAGCTTATGGAAACGGGTGGTGAATCCCTCGTCGTAATCGGGAGCAAGGTCCTGCGTGAGCACTACGGCCGTGGCATACCCGCGGGAGACAATCATCTCCGCCGGCCAAAACGAGCTCATGAAATGTCTTGCGGGATCCGCGTTGGCAATCCCCCTGTTGCCAATCATGAGAAAGCAGGGGCTTGCCTTTTTCGCGCTTGCAGGGATGAACAGCACGAACGTGAAGGAGAAGTGGATTCCTTTCCGTTCCGTCTCGATTTCGACTGTCCTGCGGATTGCCTGTCCTCCCATGAAGGTGCCGTCGCAACGCGAGTCTGCGAGACGGATCATGGTCTTGGCATCAGACATATCCGGAAGACAGCCATATTCCTGATTACGGAACATTTCCAGGATTTCAGGCCTCCGTTTCTTTTCCCACACTTCCTTCGAAGTGACAGGGGTGCCGTCGCTACAGGTAAACAGGTCGGGTACCGTTCTTCCCCGGTAATCAGGATCCATCAGCTTCATATGGGTTTTTCTCCTTTTTGGGATGATATTTGTTCTCTGTCGGCGCATGGCCGAACACTTTCTTGTAGACATGAAAGAAATACGAATAATCCTGGAATCCGAGATTCCGTGCGACTTCAGTAGCCTTGTTCTGGGGATTTTCCAGAAGGATCATTGCCTGGTTCATCTTCTTCAACGTCACATACCGGGAGAATCCGATACCGGTCTCCCGCTTGAAGAGCCGGGAAAAATACCACGGCGTGACATTGGCCCTTGTCGCGATATCCTGCTGGGAAATGTTCTTGGAGATGTTCTGGTCCAGGAAACGGATCGCATCCCGGACGATGAGGGAATAGGTTTCCGCTTTCGAGTCGATCGCCTGCAGTTCTTCCTGGATGGGATTCCCGCCCTTGGTCTCAGATGGTTTCTTCTCATGTTTCGCGATGACCGAGGCAAGAGCGTTCTCAATGGCTTCTTTTGATACAGGCTTGAGCAGATAGTCTTCGACTCCAAGCTGCATTGCCGTACGGGCATACGCGAAATCATCGTATCCGGAGATGATGACGACAATCACATCGTCATTCCGTTCCCGTATGAGACGAACCAACTGAAGACCATCATATCCGGGCATCCGTATATCCGTGATGAGGATATCGGGAGCATGCTCCTTCACCAGATCAAGACCGGTGATGCCGTCGGTTGCCGTCCCGACGACACGGCAACGGAGTTTTTCCCAGTCCGTTGTCGTGGTGATTGCCTTTAATGCGATGCTGTTGTCGTCGATGATGACGACCGTGTACTTCCTATCCATTCTGATCCTCGATCGTTATGATGACCTTCGTGCCTGTCCTGGGGGAAGATTGGATTTCGAGCGTAGCCCTGTTTCCATAGGCGAGATGGAGGCGTTCCTTGACATTCGCGATGCCCATCCGGTTCTTTTGGGGTTGGAAGGACGGCTGGAGAACTTCCTCGATTCTCTCTTGAGACATCCCTGTTCCGTTGTCGGCTAGGGTGAGGGAGAGGACGCCCTGCCTCTTCAGACAGGCGAGCTCGAGCCGGCATACACCTATTTTCCGGGCGAAACCATGGACGATGGAATTCTCCACGAGCGGTTGCAGGATGAGGGAAGGAACAGTCTGCCCTGCCGCATCATCGTCGACGCGGATGGTGATGGTGAAACGGTCCGGATAGATGGATTGGTACAGGCCGAGATAGTCTTCAATCAAGGATACCTCCTGGGAGAGCAGCCACTCCTTTCCGGAATAGCCGAACATCATCCGGTAGAACTCGGCCAGTTTGCAGATCATGTCGGAGGTGGCGTAATCGCCCGCCAGCTGGGCTTGGGCATTGATGGACTCGAGGACGTTGTAGAGGAAATGTGGATTGATCTGGGCTTGGAGCATGCCGTACCGCGCCATCAGATACTGGTATTCCGTCTGCTGGCGTGCCATTTCCTTCGATGCGTTCTCCTCCATCAGCTTCTGGATTCTTTTCCCGGATTCCGCCAGGCCTTCGGAGAGGATGGAGAGCTCTTTGTGAAAACGTACCGGAGATGCT
>Ga0256406_1007314_pt1 | contig 10551 bp, 7 predicted proteins | sample RumenRJG_03DNA_FD_185986 | JGI IMG/M metagenome (GOLD analysis project Ga0256406, IMG submission 185986) | Bovine rumen microbial communities from Lethbridge, Alberta, Canada - RJG_03 | ecosystem: Host-associated > Mammals > Digestive system > Stomach > Rumen | place: Canada: Alberta | collected...
ACGTTGATAGGTCAGAAGTGTAAGTGAAGCGATTCATTCAGCTGACTGATACTAATAGGTCGAGAACTTGACCAGATGGTTTTCAAAGACTTGGAAGTGTTATTCAATTTTGAGGGCGTTGCTCTCTAATTAAATATGAAGGAAAATCTGGTGACAATAGCGAGGAGGGTACACCTGTTCCCATCCCGAACACAGAAGTTAAGCTCCTCAGCGCTGATGATACTTGGCGGGAAGCTGCCCGGGAAATTAGGACGTCGCCAGTTTTTTCTTAATTCTTTGTTAGTGGCCCCATGGTCAAGTGGTTAAGACATCGCCCTTTCACGGCGGTAACCCGGGTTCGAGTCCCGGTGGGGTCACCACTTTTTTTTTACAATTTAATAGGTTTGCGTGAATGGCGGAATTGGCAGACGCACTAGATTTAGGTTCTAGCGGGAGACCGTGTGGGTTCGAGTCCCACTTCGCGCACCATTATTTGTTGTCCGGATCAGAGGTTAAAACCTTTGTTCCGGAATTTTTTATTTTGCTGAACTTTTTGTTGCTATAGCCACGCTTTGTTTTAGAATATGGATTATACTGTACTTGAAAGGAAGGTATGAATCTTCCGGGAAAAAGTATAAACTGATAGTAAATTTAGCAGGTTTCAATTACTATTTTTATAACTTAATATCTATGTAATTAGAATTTCGTGAGGTGAGGAAATGAGCAAGGTACTTGATTTAAATAAAACTGTTGCTGAGTTGGTAAAGGATTATCCTGAAGTAAAGGATATAATGGCTGATCTTGGTTTCAAGGATATTACTAAGCCAGCTGCACTGGTTACTGTTGGAAAAATAATGACAATTCCTAAGGGAGCATCAATAAAGGATATAGAGCTGTCTAAAGTAATAGAGCGTTTTGAAGCAGAGGGATTTGAAGTTGTGAAGGGCGGCTCCCAGAGCAAGGCTGCACCTGTGGCAACACATGATGCTGTAGAAATTTCTTCAGACAATCAGGGTGTTTCCATCACAGCTGATAATAAGTCAAAAGAGGGAAGAGCAGAGCTTCTCCAGTCTTACGTAAGAAGATTAAGCGACGGAGAAGATCTTGAATCTGTCAGAAAAGACTTCGTTGCAAATTTCAAGGACGTTGATGCACTTGAAATCGCCAATGCAGAGCAGGCACTGATCAAGGGGGGAGTTCCTGTAGCCGAAGTTCAGAAACTCTGCGATGTCCATTCAGCTCTCTTCCACGGGGCTACAAAAGAAGAGAGAATTGCAGCTGCTGAAAGACAGGTAAACAAGGAAGCTGCTGCTATGCTTGAGAGACATAAGAACATGAAGAAGAATGGCGGCGTTGCTGACAGAAATGCTGCTAAGTCCAAGATGGCTGATATGGCAAAGGTAACGGGAAATCCTATAAGAACTTTTTTCCTGGAGAATGAGGCTATTGAAAAACACATTCAGCTCATTAGAGAAGCAGTTGGCTCTGGGGATAATGACAAGATTTCTGAAGAGTTCAGAAAGATGAGAGGCATATCAGCTCACTACAGCAAAAAGGGCGATCTGATTTATCCTATTTTGAAGACCAAGTATGACGTAACTGGTCCTTCTGATGTAATGTGGGGCGTCGATGATGAAATACGAGATGAAATCAGGACTGTGGCAGGAATGGGCAGTCTTAACGATGAGCTTATCGGAAGAATCAGCGATGTAATTACAAGAGCGGAAGAGATGATTTACAAGGAGAATAATATTCTTTTCCCAATCTGCGTTCAGTTCTTCAGCCATGAAGACTGGCTCAATGTTTACAGGGAAATACCGAACTACGATCCTTGCTTTATTTCAGAATATGACAAATGGGAAGATGGGGATAAGGCCCTTGAAGCAACTGAAGAGGCTGAGAGAGCTCAGGTATCTCACGACGAAGTGGTTCTTCCAGGGGGAAGCATGACTCTTGCTCAGCTGGAGGCTGTTCTGGATACTATTCCAATGGAGCTTACTTTTGTGGATGAAAACAACATCAACAGATTCTTCAATGATGGAGAAAAGCTTTTCAAGAGACCTAAGGCTGCCATCGGAAGAGAAGTGTTCAGCTGCCATCCGCCTAAGGTTGAAGCTATTGTTAGACAGATACTTGATGATTTCAGAAATGGCCTCCGAGACTCTGTAGAGGTTTGGCATAATATGAAGGGCGAGCCGGTTCTCGTGCGCTACATTGCAGTCAGAGATAAAAAAGGCAATTACGTGGGCACTCTTGAGTGCGTACAGAAAATGGGATTTGCCAAAGAGCATTTTGAAGAGGAGTAGTTTCACATCTCCCGTATGAAACAATTTGATAGTCACTTTAAAACAGCAGTCCGTCGGATTCTTTCCGAAGGGCTGCTGTTAATTTAAGGCCATATTTCAATATGGCGCAAATACATTTTGAAAAAAATAGTTTTATTTATCGTCTTTATACGGCTCAGTTGTAAAATCTACAGACTGGGCTTCGTTTTTGCGCTTATTTGCGTCTGTTACCATAAATCCATTGGAAACACTTGTAATTGCGGCTACCAGAAGGGCGATTCCAATAAAGCGCATAAGCACTACCTGGGTTGCAAAATTGTATTTTAGAATTATCAGTCCCAGCACGATGTTAAGAATTCCTATTGCTATGGAAATCAGTCCTCTGCGGGGAAGAAAGGCGTTCCAGAATACACCGCAGCAAATAAGAATAACTCCCTCTGCTATTACTGTTATTCCAATGATTAAAGGGATAATTGCAGAAATCGTTCCCGGCTTCATAAACAGGTATACGGAAATGGCAGCTGTTGCTATGGCACCGAGAAGATTTGCAGCAGATGAAAATTTTCCTTCATCGGATTTTTTCAGAGCTATAAATGTTACAAGCCGTGTAAAAGCAAAAACCATGAAGCCTGCTGCGATAAGTGTGCTGATTATGTTTAAAGACAGCTTCGGTTCAATAACAAATACCAGACCTAGGGTCAGGAGTATTATTGTTGTTAAAATCGAGCTGTTTCGCATGATTCTGTTCATTGAATGCCTCCAGATCAGTAATATGTGATTCATCATTTATGTATAGATTTTAACATAATATTTTGTTATTGACATCAAAATATAAATATAGTATCATTTTCACGTTCACAAAATTTTGAATATAAGAAGGCTGTGACGGAGACAGTAGCCGGAAGTAATACCCTTACAGAGAGTTCTGCATTTGCTGAGAGCAGAATGGTGAGATCCCAAGTGAAAATCACTCCTGAGCCTGACACTTAAGAGAGGCGCCTTGCTGGAGGTTGCAATCGGGGTGGTACCGCGGTTATGTTAATGATCGTCCCTGCTTTATATAGGCAGGGATTTTTTATTATTCTTATATCAGAAAGAGGAAGGTAGTATGTTTCAGAATCTATCAGAAAAATCAGTAGCTGAAACACAGAACGAACAGGTTCAGAAATGGAATCAGATGGACCTGCTGAATCTCTGTGTAAAGGCAAGAGAAGGAAGCCCGAGCTTTGTATTCTTTGAAGGACCTCCAACGGCTAACGGCAAGCCTGGTATCCACCATGTTATGGCCAGAACACTGAAGGACTCTATTAACAGATATAAAACAATGCAAGGCTACCAGGTAAAGCGTAAAGCAGGATGGGACACTCACGGACTTCCTGTTGAAATCGAGGTAGAGAAACAGCTTGGAATGAATGGTAAGCAGGATATCGAGAAATACGGCATCAAAGAGTTTAACGAAAAGTGCCGTGAATCGGTATTCAAATACACAAGTCTCTGGACAGAAATGTCTGAGAAGATGGCTTACCTGGCTGATATGGAAGATCCATATGTAACATTCAAGAATGATTACATCGAGTCAGGCTGGTGGGTTCTGAAAAAATTCTTCGATGCTGGTCTGATCTATGAAGGACATAAGGTTCAGCCTTACTGCCCGAGATGTGGAACAGGTCTGGCATCTCACGAGGTTGCACAGGGATATAAAGAGATCTCCGTTCAGACCCTTACATGCAAGTTTAAGAGAAAGGGATACGATAACGAGTATTTCCTGGCATGGACAACCACTGCTTGGACACTTCCATCAAACCTGGTTCTCACAGTTGGTCCTGACATTGACTATGTAAGAGCTAGAATGCTTGAAGGCGACGAGAAAGGCAATATTTTCTGGGTGGCAAAGGTTCTTGCAGACAAGGTTCTGGGAGAAGGCAAGTACGAGGTTATAGAGGAAAAGAAGGGCAAGGAGCTGGAGTACGAGGAATACGAAAGGTTCCTGCCATTCGTGGAAGTTCCGGAAAATGCAAAATTATTTTTCGTAACATGTGCAGATTACGTTACTGTAGAAGATGGTACCGGAATTGTACACACTGCACCTGCCTTTGGTGAAGACGACTATAATACCTGCCGCAGGTATAACGTTCCGCTGGTAGAACCTGTTGATGAGAAGGGCAGATTCACAGAGACTCCGTGGAAGGGCCGCTTCGTAATGGAAGACGAGCTGGCTGTGGATATCATCAAGTACCTTGCAAAGGAAAATAAACTTTTTGCAAAACAGAAGATGGTACACGACTATCCTCACTGCTGGAGATGCGGAACTCCTCTGGTTTACTATGCTAAGCCTGGCTGGTACATCGAGATGAGCAAGCTGAGAGATCAGCTGGTTGCAAATAACAAGACTGTAAACTGGTACCCTCCTTATATTGGAGAGGGCCGTTTCGGAAACTGGTTAGCCGATGTAAAAGACTGGAATATTTCAAGAAACAGATACTGGGGTACACCTATTCCAATCTGGAAGTGCGAGTGCGGTCATCTTGAGTGCATAGGAAGCAGAGCAGAGCTGGCTGAAAAGGCTGTTGAAAAAGTAGATCCTGAGACCATTGAGCTTCACAGGCCATATGTGGATGATATCCACCTTACTTGTCCGGAGTGCGGCAAGCCTATGACAAGGATCCTTGAGGTTATGGACTGCTGGTTCGACTCAGGTGCAATGCCTTTTGCTCAGTGGCACTATCCATTTGAAAATAAAGATCATTTCGATGAGCTGTTCCCTGCAGACTTCATCTGTGAGGGCGTTGACCAGACAAGAGGATGGTTCTATTCTCTGATGGCCATTTCCACATTCATTACTGGAAAGGCTCCTTATAAGAATGTTCTTGTAAACGACCTGATTCTTGATAAGAACGGCAAGAAAATGTCCAAGTCAAAGGGCAATACTGTTGATCCTTTCAAGATGATGGAGAAGTATGGTGCAGATGCTCTGAGATGGTACCTGGTTTCTGTTTCACCTGCATGGACACCGACAAAATTCGACGAAGAAGGTGTTAAGGACGTAGTAAGCAAGTTCTTCGGCACACTGAAGAATACCTATAATTTCTTCGTACTGTACAGCAATCTGGATGATATTGATGTGGCATCTCTTGATGTTCCGTATGCAGACAGACCGGAGCTTGATAGATGGATTATTTCCAAATACAACAAGCTGGTCAAGGAAGTTACCGAGAGCATGGATTCTTACGACCACATGAGGACCGTAAGAGCTATTACAAACTTTGTGGTAGAGGATTTGTCAAACTGGTATATCCGCAGGGCTAGACGCCGTTTCTATGCCGAGGGTATGAGTGATGACAAGAAGGCTGTTTTCGCCACTACATATGAGGTTCTTCTTGGCGTAACAAAGCTGATTGCTCCAATCGCTCCATTTATCTCAGATGAGATGTATACAAAGCTCACAGGAGAGGTAACTGTTCATATTGCCCATTTCCCTGTAGCTGATATGAGCCTCATCGACGAAAACGTAGAGAAGAGAATGGATCTTGTAAAGACGCTTGTAAACCTGGGAAGAGGTACGAGAGAGCAGGAGAAGCTGAAGGTTCGTCAGCCTCTGGCAGAAGTAGTTGTAGACGGAAAATATGAAGAGATAATCGGAGATCTTGTTCCACTGATTACTGAGGAGCTGAATGTCAAGAAGGTTGTTTTCGAGAATGACTTGGATAAGTACATGAACTTCGCAGTAAAACCTGATTTCAGAGCTGCAGGTCCAGTTCTTGGAAAGAACGTGAAGGCCTTCGGAAAGAAGCTGGCAGAAACTGATGCCAAGGAACTGCTGTCTCAGGTGTCTGACGGAAAGACTGTTCAGATGGAGCTGAACGGTGAGACTTACGAGATCGGAAGAGAGCTTCTGGACGTAAGAATTTCAGCAAAGGAAGGATTTGTTGTAGGAATGGAGAACAATGTGTTTACCGTTCTTGAAACAACTCTTACACCTGAGCTCATCCAGGAGGGATATGTCAGAGAAGTTATTTCCAAGATTCAGCAGCTTAGAAAACAGGCAGATCTGGAAATGATGGACAGAATCACAGTTTATATGGACTGGGACGAGGAAATCAAAGCTGCTGTTGAAGGTGAGGCAGAGCACATCAAGGAAGAGACTCTGGCTGACAGTATCCAGGAAGGAAAGGATCTTCCGGAGTTCGATATTAACGGACACAAGACAGGAATGTCTATTGAGAAAAACTAGTTTCTGAATGCTGTTACCCGTGGTAGACTATCACAGAGGTAATTTACAGCAGAAAAGGAAATGAACTGAGAATATGGATAAAAGAAATATTCTGGACTGCGACCTCGAAAGTTTAATCGAGGTCGTTTGTTCTTATGGAGAGAAAAAATTCAGAGCAGGACAAATCTTCGGCTGGCTGGCCAGAGGAACAGAGTCCTTTGACAAGATGGGAAACGTTCCAAAGGCACTGAGAGAAAAGCTTGAGGAAAACTGGTACATAGGCCTTCCGGAGGTGGTCGTTGCACAGAAGTCCGCTGAAGACGGAACACAGAAGGTGCTTTTCCAGTTCCGGGACGGCGCCAGGGTGGAATCAGTTTTCATGAAGTATCACTACGGCAATTCTATCTGTATTTCTTCTCAGGTTGGGTGCCGTATGGGGTGTGCATTTTGTGCTTCCACTAAAAAGGGACTGGACAGGAGCCTTACGGGCGGAGAAATGCTGTCCCAGGTTCTTGCCATGGAGAAATTCACAGGGGAGAAGATAGGTCACGTAGTGGTCATGGGAATAGGGGAACCATTTGACAATTATGAAAATCTTTCTGCCTTCATACGACTTATAAACAATCCGAAGGGATTCGGCCTGGGCATGAGGAACATCACTGTGTCCACTTGTGGACTGGTTCCGTACATAACTCGTTTTGGAAAAGATTTTTCCCAGGTGAACCTGGCGGTGTCTCTTCATGCTCCCAACGGAGAGATACGGCAGCGCACCATGCCGGTGGCCAGGAGATATGGATATGAGGAACTGATGGATGCCTGCAGAAGGTATACTGAAGATACGGGCCGCAGAATCACTTTCGAGTATGCAATGATCAGAGGAGTTAATGATAGCATGGAAAACGGGCTGGAGCTGGCCGGGCACCTGGAGGGGTGGCTGACTCACGTGAATCTTATTCCCCTTAACCCTGTGGAAGGTACGGGAATGAACGCTTCCTACAGGGATAGCATATTGAGATTCAAGGAGATCCTTGAAAAAAAGGGGATTACCGTAACTATCAGGAGGACTCTGGGATCTGACATCGACGGAGCCTGCGGACAGCTGAGACTGAGATAAGCTTACCTGATTAAGAAACGCTGCTGGGTTTGAATAATTTGAACAATAAGAAACTAAAAAATGGTCCGGGCTTTTGCCCGGGCCATTTTGAATAGACGTGCATTTTAAATTCAGATTAATAATTCTCTGCGCGTACTTCGAAGTATGCCTGCGGATGCTTGCAAACAGGGCAAACTTCAGGAGCTTCTGTGCCTACTACGATATGGCCGCAGTTTCTGCACTCCCAGATAGTAACGCCGCTCTTCTTGAATACTTCCATATTGTCAACGTTCTCCAGAAGTTTTCTGTATCTCTCTTCATGAGTCTTCTCAATAGCAGCTACGCCGCGGAACTGCTCTGCCAGTTCATGGAATCCTTCTTCATCAGCTTCGTCAGCCATTCTTGCGTACATATCAGTCCACTCGTAGTTCTCACCCTCTGCAGCAGACTTCAGGTTTTCAGATGTATCACCCAGAAGCCCAAGATGCTTGAACCACAGTTTTGCGTGTTCCTTCTCGTTATCAGCTGTCTTCAGGAAGAGGGCTGCGATCTGCTCATAACCAGCCTTCTTAGCTGCAGAAGCAAAATATGTATATTTGTTTCTTGCCTGAGACTCGCCTGCAAATGCCTCGAGAAGGTTCTTCTCTGTCTTTGTTCCGGCATATGGATTATCCTTTACTTCTGTGAAAACATCAGTCTGTCCGCATACAGGGCATTTCTCAGGTGCTTTATCTCCTTCATGTACATAACCGCATACTTTACATACAAATTTCATATCAGACTCCTTTCTATACTTATAAGATACTGTTTGAGCAAATGTTACATCAATATCTGCTCATTTTCAATAAATATTTCTGTATTTCTTGAATATTTATTATGCAGATATTATATTGCCCGAATCTAACAATATCAATCAGAAATGTATGTATTTTTATTGCTTTGACATAGCCGCTGCTGGCTGTTATTGTAGGCCTTTCTATGGTACAATATTGTGATTTTCTATGCGAGTCGTTACCGGTAATGCAGGAATCGGTCAGCACCGGTGAATGGCGGCGATTGGAGGAAAAATGAATATATTGATTGATGGTATGGGTGGAGATAACGCTCCCCTGGAAATAGTAAAAGGAGCTGTAAAGGCTGCGGATAAGATCGATGGCAAGATCACCATTATCGGAAGAGAAGAAGAGATCATAAAGGCCTTCGAAAAGATTGGATACACAAAAGGAAAAATAGAAATTGTAAATGCCACAGAGGTGGTAACAAATAATGAAGCCCCGGCAATGGCTGTGAGAAAGAAAAAGGATTCCAGCATTACCCGGGGGATGTCGATGGTAAAGAGCGGAGAGGCAGATGCCTTCCTTTCAGCAGGAAGCACAGGTGCACTTCTTTCGGCAGGCCTGTTTAACCTGGGGAGAATCAAGGGAATTCAGAGACCGGCAATTGCGGCATTTTTCCCTAAGATTGGAAAGAATGACACTACACTTCTGCTTGACTGTGGAGCAAATGTAGAGTCCAAACCGGAATACCTTCTCCAGAACGGTATAATGGGAAGCATTTTTGTTGAAAAGGTAAAGGGAATCAAGAATCCGGAAGTAAGACTTCTCAATGTGGGAGCTGAGGAGGAGAAGGGAGACTCCCTTCACAAAGAAGCCTTTGAGCTTCTGTCCCAGGCAGACATCAACTTCCGGGGCAACTGTGAAGGCAGAGATGTTCCTTTCGGATGCTGTGACGTTTGCGTTACAGACGGCTTTTCCGGAAATGTCTTTCTGAAAAGTTCTGAGGGAGTGGCCATGGCCATAATGGGAAGAATAAAGAGCAAGCTGAAAGAAAGTCCTGTAAGCATGCTGGGTGCTGCCATCGCCGGAAGCAAATTCAAGGAACTGAAGAAGGAATTCGATTATTCTGAAGAAGGGGGAGCTCCTATTCTGGGCCTGAAGGGACCGGTTCTTAAGATGCACGGAAGCTCCAATGCAGATGCGGTTTATAATGCCATACTCAAGGCAGTTCCTTATGTTGAAAACGATGTAACGGGCACAATAGAGAAGGCAGTGGCAGAGTTTAAGGCAAGGGAGCAGGATGAGCAGTAGCATAATGGAAACAGTGAATAATAACGGAAGGCCGCAGACTGAGGACAGAGAAAAGGATTTTTTTCCAGAAACAAATGATTATCCAGAACTGGAAGAAAAACTGGAATATACTTTCCAGAACAAGGCCCTTCTGCTGAACGCTCTGACCCACAGCTCATTTGCTTCTGAGAAGGGAAAGAGCTACAGGTTCAACAATGAACGGCTGGAGTTTATAGGAGATGCTTTTCTGGACGCCATTGTGGGAAGCAAAATATACGATATTGCTCCCGACCAGCATGAGGGATTTCTTTCCAAGACCAGGGCTGCTGTGGTTTGTGAAAGGTCTCTGGCGGAGGTTGCCAGGGAAATCGGACTGGGCAGTTTTATAAGGCTGGGACACGGGGAAGAAACAGGCGGAGGAAGAGAAAAAGATTCTATTCTGGCAGATGCCATGGAAGCTGTCATAGGTGCGGTGTTCAAAGACGGCGGATATGAAAAGGCCCAGAGGCTGGTGCTCATGCTTTTCAGAGATCACATAAGGCTTGCAGTGCAGGGGAAGCTGTACAAGGATTATAAGACAACTCTCCAGGAGAAGCTGCAGAATAAATACAGAAATCCGGAGATTGAATATATAATCCTTGATGAATCCGGGCCGGATCACGATAAGAGTTTTACTGCCCAGATCAGGATTAACGGAAAACCCATGGGCCAGGGACTGGGGAAGAGCAAGAAAGAGGCTCAGCAGGCGGCAGCCCGCCAGGTTATTCTGAAGGGAGAATTTTAGTTGCATTTCAAAAGATTGGAAATACAGGGATTCAAGTCATTCGCAGATCCGGTTGTCATAGATCTGAATGAAGGAGTGACCTGCATCGTGGGGCCTAACGGCAGCGGCAAATCGAATATCTCTGACGCTTTAAG
>Ga0256406_1007316_pt1 | contig 10545 bp, 7 predicted proteins | sample RumenRJG_03DNA_FD_185986 | JGI IMG/M metagenome (GOLD analysis project Ga0256406, IMG submission 185986) | Bovine rumen microbial communities from Lethbridge, Alberta, Canada - RJG_03 | ecosystem: Host-associated > Mammals > Digestive system > Stomach > Rumen | place: Canada: Alberta | collected...
ATGCAGCCCTTGGGCCTGAACTCCTTGACCCAGTCAGGATATCTTTCGCTTGCCATGTCTGTATTGTACCATACCTATAATACATATTTCAACCGCCGAAAAACGGCAGCCCCTGAGAACTGCCGTGTTCATCAAATTGTTTCAGAAAGTCTTATGACTTTGCGATTGCCCTAATGAAGCATTGCTTCAGAAGTTCGATTACTACCTTTCTGACTTTGTCTATCAGAAGATCTATGAGGATCTGTCAGCCAATGCAAAAGAAGTGGTAAAAACGATGAGCCAGGCAGAAGACGATAAAACAGAAACAATACGTAGACACTTACACATGAAATCGAATGCTTTTTCCTACTATCGGGAAATGTTACTTCGTAGCGGTGTCTGTGAAGCACCTTCCTATGGTCATCTTTCTTTCCGTCTTCCTCGCTTCAGGAAATTTGTGCTGACCCAGATGCAGTTTGAACGAAAACCTGAATCATACCTTGAAGAAGCGTGTCTCTCTTTTTCCAAGGTAGATTTTCAAAGCCTTATGTCAAATTCTGCTAGCATGCTAGCAGTTTGTGACTTAGAACCTATTTTGAGAGAAGCTCAGGTTTTGTCAGGAAGTCGAACAATCCGACCTGAAGGATACCATCATTGTCGAACATCGCTCCGGAAAAATATTTAGAGACGAGGACCTTTCTAAAGGAATCATGGACCATAAGAAGCGGTCTCTTCTCCTGTGTCATCTTCTCATCACCTGGTATCACCATGGCCGACTGGATGTAGATCCTCTCGCCCCCTTTTTCACAGACGAAATCAATCTCATACTGCCGGAAATCCTGCTTGCCGTCAGTGTCTCTTTCATTGACACTGAGTCTTCCTGTATTGACGATATACCCACGTGAGATAAGATCGTTGTAGATGATGTTCTCCATGTAATGCGGTTCCTGATCATCGCCTTTGAACTCCGTGGCCGCAAAGCGGATGCCAAGGTCGTTGAAATAGTATTTCGAGGGTGCACCGATGACTTTACGTCCCTTGAGAGAGTCAGCCTGTGCTTTTTCAATGAGGAAGGCATCCTCCATGTATCTGATATATCTTTCCACGGTTCTTGGTGCGATACTATAACCCATACTGGAACGGAAGGTGTTGGCAATCTTAGAAAAACTAACGGGTGAACCCACGGATGATGCAAGCACTCTGACAAGTGCTCCCAGGGTAGCTTCGTCATTTCTCAGTCTGTAGCGGTCGATGATGTCACGGAGATAAGTGACACGGAAGGTGTCTAAAAGATAATCCATCTTTGCACTGTCACCGTCGATCAGAACCGTCCTGGGTAATCCGCCATATCTCCAGTATTCGTCCCAGAGGGCGAAGAGATTGGATTTGTCTGTTTTGGTGGACAGGAATTCAGAAAAGGAAAGCGGATGCATATGTATCTGCCATCCCCTTCCCCTGAATTCGGTGGCGATGTCGCTGGAGAGCAGATGGGAGTTGCTTCCGGTGACGAAGACCTCGGTATCCTTGTAGTCGAGGAATTGGTTGAGAAGATCATAGAAGGTCAGTTTCTGACCTTTGACCCAGGGATTCTCCTTTGGTGGGACGAGTTGAATTTCGTCGATGATGAAGAACTGGGTCTTTCCATCATGGGTTCTTCTGCTATTGAAATAATCCTCGAGCTCGTCCAGATCTCTATATCGCGCATTTTCTTTCCTGTCCAGTTTTATTCCGATGATGTGGTCGTCATTTACCCCATGGTTTTTAAGGTAATCTATAAAAAGGTTGAACAACAGATAGGACTTTCCTGATCTTCTGGGCCCTGTGATGATCTTGACCATCCCATTGCCGATAGAACTTACCAGTTTCTCAAGGTATGTCTGCCTCTTGATCTCCATGGCTACCTCCTTATGTCAAATTATGCTAGCATGCTAGCAGTTTGTGACTTAATTTTAGCACCAAAAGGAGCCGATACAGCTAACTTATGTCAAATTATGCTAGCATTTTGTGACTTAGCTTTCCATATCCGAATGCTCTGTTTCTACCCCCCCTTTTTTATGGAACCAAGGAGAAAGAATAGGATGGCGATGAACAGTTTTGGTTTAGACATAGATACTTTTGAAATGGTATAAATATGGTATAGGTAACCTACAGAAAGGGGTAAAATTATGCCAAGAATCATCCCAATCAAAGATCTCAAAGATACTGCGAAAGTTTCCGAAATGTGTCATCAGAGCAAAGAACCCATTTATGTGACGAAAAACGGATATGGTGATATGGTGCTGATGAGTATGGAATATTATGAGGAAATGTATCGGAAGGAACAGCTTTATCGTGAATTGGAAATCTCCGAAAAAGACATCAAAGAAGGGAAAGCCATGGATGCCAAGGAGGCACTGTCAGAGCTGAGGAAGAAATAGGTCGTATGAGATTGTGATTTCTGAGCATGCCCAAAAACAGATTCAGCAATGCATCGAGTATGTTGCCATTTTGTAAATCTAGACTTTAGGTTGTTTCTCTACATCACGTCGGTATAGATGATTTCCTTGATGATTGTAATGGCTGTCGGAGTAGACTGCTCTACACCATTACCAAGAAGATAGAGGATTGCCATATGGGCAGCGGCCTCGGTCATCTCATTGACGGCGGCACCTTTCTCAAAGCATTCCTTGGCTTTCACATAGTCTCCCTTGAGATAGGCTTCCTTACCTTCCTTATCCATCAGGATGCCGTCATGGGACTGCTTGAGGTAGACTTTGATCATCGGATCATCATCCTCGGTCAGTTTCTCCAGAGGATAGTTGTTCATCAGTCCGAGATCGCTTTCCTGTTCGATATCGGCATACAGGGTAAGATACTCTACGGCCTTGTTGATATCCTTGTCATCTTCGATGGCGTAGAGAGCAAGATAGAGGTTGACATTGTCAAGGTTCTTGACGGCTTCTTCCATGTAGCTTTTTGCTTTCTCAAGATCGACAATACCATCATCCAATCCGTCATGGAAGATCACACCGAGATGAAGAGAACCTTCTGCCATACCTAGACTTCTTGCCTGATAGAAGTATTCCTTGGCTTTGGAGATATCCTTGGGGAAGTATCGGAACTTACCAAGATATCCATAGGCTAAGAACATGATGGCATTGGGAATATTGTATTCCGCCTGTTTCTCCATCTCTTTGATATAGAGCTTCATATCCTCTTCGTTGAAGACATAGCCATAGGGATTGATGAGCTGGTCGCTGTCTCCGGCATTGAAGTAAGGGATATAACCGGGAAGATCGTTTCTCAGGATATCCGGTTTGATGCTCTCCATATATCCTTTGTAGCCTCTTTCGAAGTATTCCTTGGCTTTCTCTTCGTCTTTCTGGATTCCTTTTCCGGAGAGTAGACAATAAGCCATCAGGAACAGAGAGAGCTGACTTTGTTCCAGGAAGCTATCATCGATCTTGGATAAGGCATCGGGAAGATTGTTTTCACTATTTTCCTTGGCTTTCTTTAATACTGAAGATCTTTCGAGACTTCTTTCCCTTTCTTCGAAATGATACCGGAATTCGTTCTGGTTGGGGTATTGGCTTTCCTCGGTCTGGGGAAGAGTGACACTCAAAGATTCTTCAATTAGGGCAATCGCTAAGATTAGCATCAGAGCACAACCTTATCGGCGAGGTTGACCATTTTCTCCGCTTCTTTTCTTCGTCCACAGGCTTCATAAACATAAGCTAAGCCGCGGTAACAGGCAAAAAGATTCTTGTTGGCTCCTGCTTTCTTCTCCTGGTATAGCGGAAGATAGAGGGAGATGGCTTTCTGATAATGGGAGATAGCGAGATTGTAGTTCTGAATCTTCGTTTCAAACTCCGCCAGCGACAGATAGGAAACACCGAGGCTATTCTGATAACGGACCGGCTCTTTCTGAGCCAGCTTCTCTTTCACTGCAATACCTTTTAAAGAGATGCGGTTCGCTTCTTCGGGAAGATGGATCTTCTCGGCACAGTTCGCCAGTTTCAGACAGAAATCGGCATAGACGTTAGCAAAGGATCCGTCCTGAGGAAGAATCTTCTCAAAGCAGGTAAGAGAACTCTGATAGTCCTGATAGGCTTTCTTATAACGCTTCTTGTAATCCCATTCCATGCCGGCGTTAAGATAGGCATAAGCAGTGAGAATACTAGCAAGATAACTATCCTTCTTTTCGATTTCGGCAATAAAGCGGAAATCACGGTGGATCACTTTTCCAATCTCGCTTCTCCGTTTACAGAGAAGCAGATATTGATAAAGGCAGAAGTGGATCCGCATCGCATAGAAAGAAAGATCTTCGTCAAGGAAAGGATAAAAAGCAGAAACGGCTTTTTCCAGATGCTTCTTCGCTTCTCTTCGATGCCTTGCTTTGTGGGTCGTATCTTTCCTTTCAATCTGGGCAATCAGATAATCGGCCTCGCCTTGGAAGCGGGGTTCATCGATATGGATCTGATGGATATAGTCTCTGGCATGCGAAAGCATCCCTTGGCGGCAATAAAGAGAAGAGAGCTTCAGATAACAGAGCATCCGATCCAGACGGAAAGGAGAAGGAGCCGAATAATCGGAAGGATCGAGCTCTTCCCGTATTTTCCTCTCCCGGGAAAGATAGGATTCGGCTTTCTGGGTATCTCCCCAGAAATCCATCATATAGGCAAATAGGCGGTAACGGTCGCCGGTAAGAACCTTCTTGACGGTCTCCTGACCGTAATTCTCTGCCAACGAAAAATAGTCTTCGACACTTCTGGTATAGTGGAAGAAACGGGAGATCTGAATATATTCGAGTCCCGATTCCGAACCTTCCATCGAGATGTCTTCGGAGAGGACACAGACTTTCAGTTTGCTTAATAAGCTCGGATCACTGAAGAAGACAAAACCTTTGAGACGCTCGGAAATCTTAGAAAGAACATCTTTCGATAATGAGGAAAAACGGGGGCTTGAAAAAGGATAAGAACCGAAGACGAAATAATAGCGGAAATAAAGGGGATTGTTGCTCCGTTTCTGATCGGCTTCCTTAAGGAAACGGATATCCTCCTCTTCATAAGAAATCAAAGAAAGAGTCCTTCCTTCTTTCTTGGCTTCGGCATTCGCCTTCTGAAGATAACGGAGAAAAGGAACATAGGAAGAAGAATCCTCGAAGCGGCTAGGTAGAAGAAGCAGAATTTTCTCTTTCGCCATAGTGCACCAATCCCTCGCTAGACAAAACCTAGTTCGACGAATTCTCGTCGACGGTCAGCATCGCGATGAAGGCTTCCTGCGGGACCTGAACCTTGCCGAACTCCTTCATTCTCTTCTTTCCGCGTTTCTGCTTCTCGAGCAGTTTCTTCTTACGTGAAATATCGCCGCCGTAGCACTTCGCCAGAACATCCTTGCGGACCGCCTTGATATCGCTTCTCGCAATGACCTTTCCGCCTAAAACGGCTTGAACCGGAATCTCGAACTGCTGCTTAGGGATGACATCCTTGAGTTTATCGACAACGGCTCTGGCGCGGTTATAGGCAGTACCGGTAAAGACGACAGTGGTAAGCGCATCTACCGCATCACCGTTGAGAAGAATATCCATTCTCTCAACCGGGCTTTCCTCATACCCTAAGACTTCATAGTCCAAAGAAGCATAGCCTTGACTCACGGATTTAAGACGGTCGAAGAAATCGAAGACGATCTCACTCAAAGGCATCTTATACTGAAGCTCGACACGCGTTTCATCGATATAGGTCATTGTCACATATTCGCCACGCCGATTCTGGCATAGCGTCATGATGTTACCGACATAATCCTTCGGGGTCATGATCTCGACTTTCGCGAAAGGTTCTTTCGTCTTACGGATGCGGGAACGGTCCTTCGGGAAATCCGCCGGGTTCTGGATGAATTCGGTTGTACCATCCGTCAATTCGACTTCATAGACGACCGAAGGAGCGGTCGCCATGATATCAAGATCAAACTCATCCTCGAGTCTTTCCTGAACGACTTCCATATGGAGAAGCCCTAAGAAACCGCAACGGAAACCGGAACCTAAGGCGACGGAAGTCTCTGGTTCATAGACCAAAGCGGAATCGTTCAAAGCAAGCTTATCCAAAGCGTTATGAAGGTTTTCGAAATCCTTGTTGTCGCTCGGATAGAGACCGGCGAAAACCATCGGTTGCGTCTTACGGAAACCTTTTAAAGGGACTATATCCTGATTATCGGCAAGAGTGACCGTATCGCCGACCTGGACATCCTTGATATTCTTGATCGAAGCAGCTAAGAAACCGACTTCTCCGGCTTTCAGGGAATCGACTTTCTGATCTTTCGGTGTACGGATACCGAGTTCCGTGACCTGATAGATATCATTCGAGTGGAGGAAACGGATCTTATCGCCGACTTTGACCACTCCTTCGAAAAGACGGATCAGAATGATGACACCGCGGTAGGAATCGAACTTGGAATCGAAGATAAGTGCCTTTAAGGGTTTGTTGATATCTCCGCTCGGGGCCGGTAAATCGGTGACGATATGCTCAAGCAGGTTTTCAATACCTTGCCCGGTTTTCGCCGAGACCGGAATCACCCGGTCCGGGTCGATCTGAAGAGTGTCGATGAGTTCGAGCTGACAGCGCTCTAAGTTCGCGCTCGGTAAATCGATCTTGTTGACGACGGGAAGAATCGTAAGGCCGTTATCGATAGCAAGATAACCGTTGGCAAGTGTCTGTGCCTGAACGCCTTGCGTCGCATCGACAACAAGGATAGCCCCTTCGCAGGCGCTCAAAGAGCGGCTCACCTCATAGGTGAAGTCGACGTGGCCTGGAGTATCGATCAGATTGAAAAGATAAAGCTCTCCGTCTTTGGCTTTATAGGTGACATTGACGGCGTTGAGCTTGATGGTGATGCCTCTTTCTCTTTCAATCGACATATCATCGAGAAGCTGAGGCTGTAAGTCACGCTGTTCGACGGCGCCGGTCTTTTCCAGGATGCGGTCGCAGAGCGTGGATTTGCCATGGTCGATATGGGCGACGACGCAGAAATTGCGGATATGTTTTTGATCAAAAGTCATTTCTTTTCCTTCCAAAAGTTGCGTAAGGATGTTTTCAGCTGACTCGGGGAGATGACAGAGATGGCATCCGGATAGAGAGTGTGGAAGAGATCCCTATAGGGATTATAGCGTAAGCGGGAGTCGATATATAGGAGAAAACCGACATCTTTCTCCGATCGGATGACTCTTCCTCCGGCCTGGAGCATCCTATTGATTCCAGGGTAAGTGTAGGCGTAAGAGAAACCTTTTGGACTCTCGCCTTCTTTCGTGAGAGAGTCGTAGTATTCCTTGAGTTTTTCTCTTTCGAAGGTGATCTGCGGTAAAGCCGCCGAGATGACGATGGCGCCGACCAATCTTTCCCCGACTAAGTCGATACCTTCCGAAAAGACACCACCGAGAACAAGTAAACCGATAGCTCCTCTTGTATTATCCGCCTGGAAATGAGAAAGGAATTCCTCTCTTTCTCTTTCTTTCATGCTCCGCCCTTGGACGAAGATATCGTAATCTTCTAAAGGTTCCTGCTCGAAGAAAGAATAGAGTTTCTCTAGATATTCAAACGAAGGACAGAAGATGAAGTAGTTTCCTACTTTTGAGGTTACGGCAGCCCGGGTGAGAGCATAGACGGAGAAAAGCGAAGCGTCCCGATCCCGGTAACGGAGGGAAAGACGGTTTTCAATATAGACTCTCCGATTTTCTTTCGGAAAAGGAGAAGGAAGGATGAGGCGGTTATTGAGGTCATTGATATCTCCTCCGAGAAGATCGATATAGTAGTTCTGCGGAGAAAGAGTAGCAGAAAAATAGATGCTGGCGGCAAAAGGTTCACTGCGGGAGCGGATGATATCTCTGGAATCGAGATTGGAGATACGGATCGAAAGAAGCCGGTTGCTATTTTTCTCGATCTTCCCATAGAGAAGATAGGCATCTTTGTTCTCTTCTTCGTCTTTCATTGAGGCGAGTAAGAAGAAGGTGTTGAGGTTGAAGAAATGATTGAGGAAACCGTCTTCCAGAAGGTGAGGATATTTCCGCATGATCTCTTTGGTGTCGAGAAGGAAGCTCCGGATATCCTCTAGGAAATCCTCCGGGAGAGAAGAGTAGACTTCGACCCCTTCTTTGGCTACTAAGGGAGAGGTGGTATCGACCGGAATCGCTTCAAAATCCTTGATGGCAGCTTTCAGATCTTCTTCGACTTTCTTGAATTCTTTATGCCCGCAATAGGTTAAAGCATCTTTGAATCCGGCTAGGGAGATTTCTCCCGAATACATCTCTCTGACACGGTCGGGGAGATTATGGCATTCATCGACACAGAGGTAGGCCTGTTCCTGGGAAAGAGAGCCTGCCTGAATCCCTAAAGGATCGTTGATATCGAAGACGTAATTGTAATCGCAGACAAGGACATCGCAGTACGTAGCCAGATCCAATTGGAACCGGAAAGGACACATCTTCCTTTCCATACAGAAGTCCGCCAGGACTTTCCGGGTGAAGATATCCTGTGTTGCCAGGGCATCGTAGATCGCATCCAACAGCTTATCGTAATAATGCCTTGCAAAAGGGCATTCGTCGGGATTGCATCTGCCCTTTTTATCGTTGAAGCAGAAGTTATCAAGGCTGGTGAATTCGATGGCTTTCTCTTTGGCCCCTTCTTCTTCAAAAAGCTGTAGAGCATCCATCGCAATCTTCTTGATGGAGTTCTTGCTGGTGAGATAGAAGATATGGTCTGCTTTATGGTCTTTAAAGCGCATCACCAGAGGATAAAGGACCGAGAGTGTTTTTCCGATTCCGGTCGGCGCTTCGACATAGACTCGGCTCCTTTCGTCACAGGCTTTATTGACGAAGTCCATCATCTCTTTTTGACCAGGGCGATAGGTAGGATAAGGGAAAGGAAGATTCTCGATCGATTCGTCTCTTTCTTTCTTATAATGCTGAATCTTCTTTTCGTAGGCGAGATAACGGAGAATCACCTGCTCGGTGAAAGCGGCCAGTTCGTCTCTTTTATAGACATGGGTGATCTTCTTCTGCTGGTGATAATCCTGCTGACGGAGATAGGTCATACAGATGGTGACGGAATCGAGGTTCTTATCTTTTGCCAGCATATCGGCATAGAACATCGCCTGGGAAAGATGCCATTCCCCGTGATCCTTGATGAAATCATCTAAGGCGGCTACGGTCGTCTTGATTTCCTCGACGGTATAGCCCTCATCCGTTTCGATGATGCCATCGGCTTTTCCGTTCACGGCAAAAAGATATTCTCCGGCAGGGTAGACATGGGAGAGCGGAACTTCGGCATAATAGTTTCCTCTCTGCTCCTTCTGGTAGAGCGCGTGAAGACGGCTACCTTCGAGCATCGAGGCCTGGTTGAAGATGCGGTTATCGAGATGTCCTTTCCGCATGAGGACATCGACGATATCGTGAACCGAAAGGGATATGACTTGCGGCATGCGGGTAATATTCTACCATACATGCCTTCTCTTCTCAGGCCTGATTTGAGGGATAACCGAGCTTCAATAACTCTGGTAAGGCACCGCGGTTTTCGTTTCCCCAACCGATTTCGATAAGGGCGGGAGCAAGCTTCTTTTTCCGATAGGTAGAAAGGAGAAGAGGAAGTCTTGCATAACGGAGATCGATACCTAATAGAGCAGAGAGTTCTTTCAGTTTCAGAGAGGAGATTTCATCTCCCAAAGAAGAACTCTTCTGATAGAGAAAGATAGCTTCATCGATCTTCTCACTGGCGTTATTGATCAGAAGCAGATCGGCAAGGCGGCGGATGCTTCTGGGGTTTTCGGTATCTTCTTCGTAATAGGAAAGAGCCTTATCGGGATTCTGCTGACAGCCGATTCCGTTTTCGTTCATCATGCCTAAGTAAGGAAGAGCTCTTCGATCGCCGGCTAGATGGGCTTTTTCAAAGAATTCGTAGGCTTCCTTTTCGTCTTTCTCCCCACAGGTACCGTTGAGATAAGAAAGACCTAAGGAGAAAGAGGAATAACTCTCCCCTTTTTCACTTGCCATCCTCAGATATTCTCTTCCGATCGGTTCTCCTTTCCGAAGGTAAAGGAGACCGAGCTCCCTGAGGCTCTCGGGACTATTGATTTCCTTTAGTAATCTCTCTCCGTCCTGCTCTTTCTTCTCGGCACCGATCGAATAGAGGAGGCATTCCGCAAAAGGAAGTTTGGCTTCCTTGATTCCGCCTTCAAACGCACTTTTCAGGGAGAGATAGAGGCGGATAAGGTCTTTGGTCTGACTTCCTAGACCATGTCGACAATAGGCTTTAGCAAATAGATAACAGCTTTCCGGATCTTCTTTTTCCACAAGTTCGGTAAGAAAAGCCAAAGCGGAATTATCGAGAGTTGGAATTGATTGATGAAGAGAAAGAGTCAGATAGAATTTGAAGACCATATCCCTTTTCCGGGATCGTGGTTTCTTCCATAACGTCCTCAGCTTTGTCTTCCCAGCCAGTCTTTCGTAAGGTGGTAAGTCATAAAGGTAAGAATACTTTTCGGAATAGGCGATGTCGAGAAGGTGAGAAAAGCGGACGACGGTCACTTCCTCAATAAAATCCAGCA
>Ga0256406_1007317_pt1 | contig 10542 bp, 7 predicted proteins | sample RumenRJG_03DNA_FD_185986 | JGI IMG/M metagenome (GOLD analysis project Ga0256406, IMG submission 185986) | Bovine rumen microbial communities from Lethbridge, Alberta, Canada - RJG_03 | ecosystem: Host-associated > Mammals > Digestive system > Stomach > Rumen | place: Canada: Alberta | collected...
CGAAGATTACGATATGAATAAGGTGTGGAACGCGGACGAGGATATCCGTTCTCTGAAATCCCTGATCCTGTTCGGCCTCAGAGGCATGGCGGCTTATGCGCATCATGCCCGCATGCTGGGATACAGTGATCCGGATGTAGACCGCTTCTTTGGTCAGGGTCTCTTTGCCATCGGAGAGGACATGACGGCAGATGAGCTTCTTCCGCTGGTTCTGAAAACAGGTGAGATCAACCTGAAGTGCATGGCACTTCTTGATAAGGCGAATACGGAAACCTATGGCAATCCTGAGCCGACGGAGGTTCCGCTCACGATTGAGAAGGGTCCGTTCATTGTCATCACAGGACACGACCTGAAGGATCTGCAGCTTCTTCTGGAGCAGACAGAAGGCAAGGGCGTGAATGTCTATACACACGGTGAGATGCTGCCGGCGCACGCTTATCCTGCACTGAAGAAGTATCCGCATTTCAAGGGCAACTTTGGTACGGCATGGCAGAATCAGCAGAAGGAATTCGCAGATATTCCGGCGCCGATCCTGTTCACGACCAACTGCCTGATGCCGCCGAAGGCTTCCTATAAGGACCGCGTTTTCACGACAGATGTGGTTTCCTTCCCGGATCTTCAGCACATCGGACCGGAAAAGGATTTCACACCGGTGATCGAGAAGGCGCTGGCGCTGGGCGGTTATCCTGAGGATCACGTGATGACAGGCATCAACGGCGGCCATACGGTAACGACCGGTTTTGGTCACAACTTCGTTCTTGATCATGCTGGAGAGATCGTTGAGGCAGTCAAGGCAGGAAAAATCAGCCACTTCTTCCTTGTCGGTGGCTGCGACGGCGCTAAGGCAGGAAGAAACTATTATACGGAGTTCGTAAAGAAGACGCCGGAAGATTCCATTGTTCTGACACTGGCATGCGGAAAGTACAGATTCAATGACCTGGATCTCGGTACTGTTGCGGGATTCCCGCGCATCATGGATGTCGGACAGTGCAATGATGCCTACAGTGCGATTCAGATCGCCGTAGCTCTGGCAAATGCATTCGGCTGCGGTGTCAATGACCTTCCGCTTTCCTTCGTTCTTTCCTGGTATGAACAGAAGGCTGTCTGCATCCTGCTGACACTCCTTCATCTGGGTATTAAGAACATTCTGCTCGGACCGTCACTGCCGGCATTCATCTCTCCGAACGTACTGAAGATTCTGGTTGATCAGTACAACATCGGACCGATCAGCACACCGGATGAGGATCTGAAGAAGCTTCTGAAGAAGTAATGAGGAGCAGCTGATGCGGTACAGACAGAAGGAAAGGGGATGTGAGAAGTGAGAAGACCCTACAGATATGACATCGTCGGCAGTTTCCTGCGGCCTGAAAGATTAAAGGAAGCCCGTCAGAAATTCTCAGAGGGAAAAATCAGCCGGGAAGAACTGACGGCAGTGGAAGATGCCTGCATTAAGGAGCTGGTGGAGAAAGAAAAGAGCGAAGGCCTTCATGCAGTAACCGATGGAGAATTTCGCAGGAGAATGTGGCATCTGGATTTTCTGGAAGAGCTCGGCGGCGTGGAAAAAGTTGACCAGCAGAACTGGTCGGTCGAGTTCAAGGGCTCGAAGCCCAAGGGGGCGACGCTGACGTTTACGGACAGGATAACCTTCCCGGAGGATCATCCTTTCCTTGCACACTACAGCTATCTGAAAAAGGTGGCGGGGGATGTCGACACAAAGATGACGATTCCGTCTCCTTCCATGCTGCATCTCATCGCCTGTGTCCGCAGCAGCAGCACCTATCAGCCCATTCCGAGATATGCAGGCAGGGAAGACGTACTGTTTGATGACATCGTACAGACCTATACAGATGCGATGCTCGCTTTTTACAGACTGGGCTGCCGTTATCTGCAGCTGGATGATACTTCCTGGGGTGAGTTCTGTGATGCGGAAAAGAGAGAGACCTATGCATCAAAGGGCATCAACGTCGATGAAGTCGGAAGGCATTATGTCGATGTCATCAACCGCATCATAGAGAAAAAGCCGGCTGATATGACCATCACCATGCATATCTGCCGCGGAAATTTCCGTTCGACATGGTTTTCATCAGGCGGATATGACCGCATTGCGGATATCCTCTTTGCAAACTGCAACGTGGATGGATTTTTCCTGGAATATGACAGTGACAGAGCGGGAGATTTCCAGCCGCTGTCAAAAATCAGAGATCAGTACGTCGTTCTGGGACTGGTGACATCCAAATATCCGGAACTGGAAGATGAGAATGCCGTCATTGAAAGAATTCATGAAGCAACACAGTATGTTCCGCTGGAGCATCTGTGCCTGTCTACACAGTGCGGCTTTTCCTCTACAGAGGAGGGGAATATTCTGACAGAGGAAGATCAGTGGAAGAAGATCCGCCTCGTAAAGAAAATCGCCGAATCTGTCTGGAAAGATGCCTGAGCTCTGAGAAGAGAGACCGGGGCAGTGAAGAAACGCTGAGACGTTTTTTCACTGCCCTTTTTTTGTCAGACATGCGCTGGCTCATTACCAGAGGAGCAGGCAGGCGACAGCATTCATATTTTCACTATCTTTCGAATGCCCCTGTTCCTGCTTGCCAGGGAATCCGCATTCTTCCTCTCTGCTTGAGAGAAGGCAGAGCGCTGATCTACATGTACCGGCCGGAAAGACTGGAAAAGGACCTGAAGGACAGCAGGGCAGAGGCAATCCTGAAGAAGGAGCATTATCCGGAAGGACGACCGGAGTGCAGACTGAAAGAGCTGAGCACAAGACTGCGCTCTTCGGAAAATTTTCCTCATGAGATCGGTCTTTTTCTGGGCTATCCGCCGGAGGATGTCGAAGGTTTCATCCTGAATCACGCCAAAGGATATAAATGTATCGGCTGCTGGAAGGTTTACGGAGATGAGCAGGCAGCGAGAAAGAAATTTGAGGCGTTCAACCTGTGTACGAAATGCTGCTGCAGCTACCGGAACAGAGGAATGTCCGTTGAGAAAATGGTGGTGAGGGAGAAGCCGGATACGCCAGTGCAGTAAGAGTCGGATTCTGTAAAAACACCACAGGCTGCAGTGCAGATGAGGAAGGAGTCACGGAACGAACAGAGGGATCAGATGCGACACTCGCAGGAGAGTCGCGTCTGTTCCCCTTTGCATGCCGACAGCAGCTGCCCATGAATGATCAGTGGCTACTGTTTTCCTGCCGCCTTCTCTTGAAGCACTTTTCACGCTGTGTTACGGTTAGTGTGAAATGAAAACCGCCTGCTTCCTTTGAGGAAGACAGGACAGAAAAGTGTATGCAGATCATAGATGTATCAGGAGGACAGGGATGAAAGCAGTCAGAATAGAGAAGCCGGGTGTTATCCATCTGACAGAGACGGAGATTCCGGAGCCGCCGGCAGGGTTCGCCAGAGTCCGCGTAGAGGCGTGTGCTATCTGTGCCACAGATCTGGAAGTGATCGACGGGAGAATCGCGGCAAATTATCCGCTGATTCCGGGACATGAATGGAGCGGCATCGTAGATGCCGTTGGCAGCGCAGAGGATGAGGAGTGGATCGGGAAACCTGTGATCGGAAGCAACGATGTCGTATGTCTGAAATGTGATGCCTGCCGGAGCGGAAACTGGAGATACTGTAAACATTTTGAGGAAATCGGTTTCAAACGCAATGGTGCCTATGCGGAATATGTCATCGTTCCCTGCTACGGCCTCTGTGAAAAAGCGGATCATGTGACTTTTGAAGAAGCTGCGCTGTGCGAGCCGCTCGGTGTGGCGCTGGGAACCATGAAGAAGGCAGGAGCCGGTCTCGGTGACACGCTGCTGATCATGGGATCAGGTTCCATCGGGCTCTGCATGCTCGCTGTCGGGAAGGCGATGGGAATGCGCAGAATCGTGGTGGCAGCATCCAGCCGGAGAAGACTCGGCATTGCTGAAGAAATGGGCGCTTATGCTGTGATCGCGACACAGGAACAGGATCTGGAGGCGGAGATGAAAAAAATCCATCCCGAAGGAACGGATGTGATCATCGATGCCACCGGAAAAGAGGAATGCATTCAGTCGTGTCTCAGGATAGCCCGGAAGGGCGGCACGGTCGCTCTGGCAGGCTATGGCCGGGGCAGAGACATGCAGATTCACGTGGATGATATTCATCTGAATAATCTCGTGGTGGTCGGCGCCGGCAATAACTGGAATATGCATAAAAAGGCGATGCACCTGATGGAAGACGGCATCATTGATCTGAGCCGGATGATCACAGAGAGAATGCCGCTTGAAGATTATGAGCGGGGAATCCGGATGGTCAGAGAGCGCCCGCAGGGATTTGTCAAGGCTGTTTTTGTCAGAGATATATGAGGAATACCGTATGCTCACAGAGAATGAACGGAACTGTCCGAACGGTATGATCCTCGGGATAGATCTCGGCACATCGTCGGTAAAAACAGTCGGCCTCAGGGAGGACGGGAGCATTCTGAAGGCAAAGGCTTCCTACAGGGGAGATCCGCCGGCATGCTGGTGGACCGCCATTTCAGAAGCCCTGCGGAGCATGGAAGGTCTGCAGGATGCCGCGGCCGTCGGCCTGTCGTCTCAGGTGGGAACCTATCTGTTCCGGGAAACGGAGCAGGGTCCGTATACGGTGATTCCGTGGTCGGACGGTGCGGGGACAGAAGAACTGGCGGAAACGCTCGCCGGATATGACGGATCGTGTTTTATCAGAGAAATATGCATGATGCACCCGCATCTGATCTCTTATCCGATCCCCAGGATCCGGTATATCAGAAAACATCATCCGAAGGCGGTGAGGATCTGTCAGCCCAAGGATTTTCTGATGGAGAAACTGACGGGGAATTTTGTGACGGATCCTTATTCCTGGAGAGGTATCGCCAACACAGAAAAACAGTGCTACAGCGCTTTTTTCCTGAATGAGCTCGGGGTGAAAGAAGGCAGAGAACTGCCTGTCATGTGTCCGGTGCGGGATGAAGAAGGCCTGATACGGCCGTCGGGCAGACTGACGGAGAAGGCGGCAGCAGAAACAGGGCTCCCCGCGGGCATTCCCGTTTTCTGCGGAATGAACGATTTTTACTGCGCCCTTCTGGGCATGGGCATCGTATCTGCCGGGGATACCTTTGACATCACAGGAACGAGCGAACACTTCGGTCGGCTGGAGGATCATCTGTCGCCGGACAGCGCTGTGATTTCAGGACCGTATCTGAAGGGATTTGTGCATTACGGTGTGACGGGGTCAGGCGGAGCCTCGCTGGATTTTGTCCGGCGGAATTTTCCCGGGGAACTGAAAGAACTGGAGAAGATAACGGCGGAAGACCTGAAGGCACAGGAAAATCACCGGGAGGGAAATGGGCTCCGGCGGCTGGCTGATGAGGCACCGGTCTTTCTGCCCTATCTGAACGGAGAGAGGGCACCGATCTACGACGCCGGCGCAGAAGGCGTTTACTTCGGCATCAGAGCCGGTACACAGAGGATTCACATGGCCTATGCGGTGCTGGAGGGCGTCGTGTTCAGTCTGGTTCATATCCGGTCGTGCATGGACGGAAAGATGTCAGACGATACGCCTGATCGGCTGTCTTCGGGTCAGGTGTCTGAACAGAATGTTTCTGAACAGAATGTTTCAGAACAGAATGTTTCAGAACGGAATGTTTCGGAATGGAATGTTTCAGAACAGCCTGTTTTAACCGTCGAACAGCCGGCGATCCGTGTGACCGGCGGTGCGGCCGTGAATCCCGTGCTGAACCTGCTGAAGGCGACGGCGCTGGGCCATCCTGTCATGACCTTAAGAGAAAATGACTGCTCTGCCCTCGGGGCTGCCATGATCGCCTGGTGCGGCAGGAACAGGAAAACACCGGATGAAGCTGTGAGACGTTTTGTCAGAAGTGACCGGACGTATCTGCCGGCAGATGACGGAAGCCTGAAGGCATGTCTCGACAGGCGTTTTTCTGTATACAGAGCGCTTTATCCGGCGCTGAAGCCGGTTTTTCATATGAAACCGGAATGAAGGTTATCAGAACAGAAAGGTGGAAATGTATGTCCTGTGTTATTTTCGGAGCGGGCAAAATCGCCCGCGGATTTATCGGTCATCTGCTCTTTCTGGGCGGGATTGATCATGTCTTTGTCGAGAAGTCAGATCAGCTGGCCGACCTGATGAACAGCCGCGGAAAATATTACGTCAACATTCTGGGCAATCCGGAAAAAAGCGGTGAGGTAACGGATGCCAGATGCCTGAAGTACTCAGAGGAAGAGCAGATCATTGATGCCATTGCGCATGCAGACGCCGTATTCAATGCCGTCGGCGGAAAAAATCTGCAGGATATCATCCCGTTTTATACAAAGGGAATTGAGCGGAAGGCGGAACTGATGCCGGATGCCTGCATCAATTTTGTGACATGTGAAAACTGGAAAAAACCGGCCGACATCCTGAGAGACGGCATCGAGGCATCCATTTCCGACAGTGCGAAGCCTTACTTTGAAAAGAAAACGGGCATCACGGAGGCGGTGATCCTCCGGAGCGGCATCGATGCGACAGAGGAACAGAAGAAAAAGGATCCGCTGTGGGTGAATGTGCAGGATTACTGGTATCTGCACGTGGATGCTTCCAGGCTTAAGGGAAGTCTTCCGGCCATTCCCGGGCTGCATCTGGTGGATGAGTTCGGCGGTTTTCTGGAAAGAAAATTCTATACCTACAATGCGGCCAACGGAACCTGTTCCTTCGTAGGTGCGCTGTTCGGTTACCGGGTGCTCTCTGATGCAGCGAATGATCCGGAAATTGTAAAAATTCTTGAGAAGGTTTATGCGGAGACCTCGGCGGTTCTCTGTGCAAAATACGGCTTTTCAAAAGAAGAACAGTTCGAATTTACGCGCGGTTCACTCAACAAGATGCAGAACCGTGTGATTGCAGATACGACCGAGCGCAACGCCCGTGATCCGATCAGGAAGCTCGGACCGGATGACAGACTCGTGGGTCCTGCACGCATGGTAGAGGCGGCGGGCATCCGGCCGGAGGGTCTGGCGGCGGGCATCGCAGCGGCGATTTATTATCACACGGACAATCCGGATGATCCGAGTGCGGAGAAGCTCCGTCAGCTGAGGGAGCAGAAGGGCACAGACTATATACTGGAAAATATCTGCCATGTGCAGCCGGACAGTGTACTGGGAAAGCTGGTCCATGAAAAAATCGACGGATTCCGCCGGGAGGGCAGAATCAGATAAGACAGGTCAGTACCGGGATGGCTGTCCTGTGCGGAGGGAATAATAAAAAGATGAGCAGAATAACGGTGATTGGTGCCGGAAAGACCGGCCGCGGTTTTGTGGCAAGACTTCTCGCGGAAGCGGGGGAGACGATTACCTTTGTTGATAAAGACAGGGAACTGGTGCAGCAGCTGCAGGAAAAGGCAGACAGCGGCGACGGATACCGGGTGTATTTTTTCGGCGATGTCCGTGAACCGGTAAAAATCAGCAATTACAGAGCGGTGTGCTGGGAGAATGCGGATTTTTCCGATACGGATTATATTTTTGTCTCCGTTGGCGGAACGAATCTTGAAGAGACCGGGCGTGAGCTGTCCGAAAGACTGCCGGAGGACCGGCCGGTTTATATCATCACCTGCGAAAATGCATCTGATCCGGCAGGGGTGCTGTCGGCGGCCATCCACAGAGATAACGTAAAGGTAAGTCAGGCGGCTGTCTTCTGTACGACGACGGAGAAAATGGAAAAGGAAGAAAAGCCGGGACTCGATATCAGTTCGGAAAACTATCCTTATCTTCCCTACGATCTGGACCGTCTGTCGGGCGGTGATCCTGATGTGACGGGCATCCGTCCGGTGAAGGGCTTCGGAAATTTTCTCACGAGGAAGATTTTTACCTATAATGCGGCAAGTGCCGTCATCGCCTATCTGGGCTATATCAGGGGATACACGGATTACGGACAGGCGGGAAATGACAGGGAGATTCTGACCCTGCTGGACCGGAATTACGAGGTGACCAACAGGGCACTTTGTGAGGAATTCGGATATGACCCGGCGGATCAGGCTGATTTTGCCAGACTTTCCAGGGAAAAATTTACGAGTACGGTGATTCGTGACACGGTAGCCCGGAATGCGCGTGAGCCGCAGCGGAAGCTGGGTGCGAACGAGAGAATCATCGGTCCGATGAAACTGATCCGGCAGCATGGCGGTAATCCGGAAGTGCTCATGATGACGGCGGCTGCGGCGCTACTGTACGACGGAGAGGGCGAGACGGCCTGGCGCGAAATACGAAAGGAAAAATCACCCGAACAGATCCTGAAAGAGATCAGCGGACTGACGGAGGCGGAACAGCCGCTGATCGACGGAATCATGAAATATTACCGGCGTTTTTCGGGACAGGCAAAGGTGCGCTCACTGTTTTCTCTCCGGGAGCAGATCCTGCAGACCGAAGCCGGTGATCATCAGGCTGTCCTGTATTATCTGGGGCAGACCGGTTTTCTCATTCGCTTCAGAGGGAAAACTATTCTGATTGACGGCTATCTGTCTGATTATGTGGACAGAAACTGCAGCGGTACTGTGACCTGGAAGAGACTTTATCCTGCGCCCGCAAGACCTGACGAACTGGATTTCGTGGATTATGTGTTCTGCACGCATACGCACTTTGATCACGCGGATCCCGATACGCTCAGAGGCATACTCAGGTGTAATCAGAAAGCGGTATTTGCCGGACCTGAATCCGTATGCCGGGCTTACCGGTCTTACGGCATACCGGAACAGAGGATTCTGAAGCTTGTGACAGATCAGAAGACGGTTCTGGCAGAGGCCCGGGATGAGATTTCCGTGACCATGATTCCGGCAGCACATGAGGAACTGCATCCGGACGGAGGGGGCGGCTATGAGGAAGCCGGTTATGTGTTCAGTCTGGGCGGCTTCCGGATTTATCATTCCGGAGACTGCTGCCCGTATGACGGTCTGGAACAGAGAATCATGAACTGTGATGTGGAGATCATGCCTGTGAACGGGAGGGATTATTACCGGAGGTATGTACAGGATATCATCGGGTGCTTCAGCAGCCGGGAAGCGGCACTGATTGCGGCCCATACGGGCGCCGGGCTGCTTGTTCCCGTGCACTGGGATTTATATGAGGTAAACAGTGTGAATCCCGCGGAAGTGGTCGATGAGATCAGGAGGACAGCGCCGGGTCAGGCGTTTCATATTTTCATGCCGGGGGAGAAATACATACTCAGTGCTGTTTCATAACATTTCATGGATTACGCCTTCGGGCCTGATAAACTCCATACTACAAGTAGTGCCACATACTGTATAAGCTACGGATTGAATAAATCCGGTAAGAGAAAGAAGCGGACCGCACACCCGTCGGGCGTGCAGTCCGCTTCCTGCGTTGCCAGAGACCTGCGCGGGCAGTGAGCCGCATCCGCACACACGAAGTGTGATGCGGTGAGGCGAACGCCGCGACAGACCGACGAAGTCGGTCTCTTGCGCGGGCAGTCTTCTCAGTCAAGAACCGTGATGGTAAAGGTGTAATCGCTGCTTTCTCCCGGCTCCGCGTACTGCACATTGATCTTGTGCTCGAAGATGTCGTCTTCGTCCGTTGTTGTGGACATGCCGGTCCATGGCTCAACGGCCAGGAATTCAGCACCCGGTTTGGTCCAGAGCATGAGATACGGGAAGTCGGCGAAATCCAGCTTTATACCTCTGCCGGTGCGGCCGGAAACCAGCTTCACGCTGCGTGACTTCAGCGTGTCAAGGTCCCGCACGTCATTTACGAAGTAATCATAAGAAAGCTTCAGGTCATCCGTATTGTCGAGCAGCGGTGTGCGGTCGTTCATATCCTGCAGTCCGTTGGAAAGCGGCGCAGACGGCGCGCAGGTTTCCTTCTCAGGGAAGATCAGGTGATAGTCCTCGAAACGCTCACCTTTCTCGAGCGGGCAGGCAAAGGCCGGGTGACCGCCGATAAAGAACGGCATGGTTTCCGTGCCGGTGTTTTCTACGCGATACGTGACACGAAGTGATTTTCCTTCCAGATGATACATGGTGTACAGTCTGAAAGGAAACGGATACTTCTCCAGCATGTCCTGATCGGAGGTGATGGAAAAGACAATCTCATCGTCCGACTGCTTTTCCATGGTAAATTCTCTCTTTCTGACAATGCCGTGGCGCGGCATGCTGGTGGTTTTTCCGCTGCCGATCTCAGCCGTATTGTCTCTGATGCTCCCGCAGATCGGGAAGCAGACCGGCGCCTGACCGGTCCAGAATGCCGGATCCGGCTGCCAGATGTATTCACGGCCTTCGCTGTCTTTTATCGATTTCAGTGTGCCGCTCAGTGTTTTCAGAGTAACGGTAAGTTCTCTGTTCTTTATGGTGTAATCCATTTCTGTTCCGCCTTTCTCCCTGGGTTATATAAAAACCTCTCAGATTTTTTTTCACTCCAACACTATTATGTGCGCTCTCGGAATCTTGTAACCTTTGATTTTACTGGATTCTCGAGGGCTTATTTTTTGAAATCCCCCACTTTTTTGGCAAAAACCCTTGACATAAACGCCAATTCGTGCGGCGCGGCTCCTGTCA
>Ga0256406_1007318_pt1 | contig 10541 bp, 5 predicted proteins | sample RumenRJG_03DNA_FD_185986 | JGI IMG/M metagenome (GOLD analysis project Ga0256406, IMG submission 185986) | Bovine rumen microbial communities from Lethbridge, Alberta, Canada - RJG_03 | ecosystem: Host-associated > Mammals > Digestive system > Stomach > Rumen | place: Canada: Alberta | collected...
GAGGTTACATGTGGCGAATTTAATTCTCTGATGAAGCCTTTGACGGGGCATTCACTGGACTGTGAGGGCGATAGTCTCCCTGCCACAAATTTGACATACTATGATGCGGTTCTTTATGCGAACGAACGCAGCAAAGCCGAAGGTTTCGATACGGCCTATACCTATATTTCGGCGAGTTTCGACACGGAAAAGCATTGCACAAATTTGGCTGGGCTTGTCTTTCGTCCCGAGGTAAATGCGTATCGTTTGCCGACTGAAGCGGAGTGGAATCTGGTGGCTGCATCGAACTGGAAAAAAGGTTGGACGGCCGATAATGCAAAACAAAAATTGCATAATGTTTGTAGCCGCGATACGGCTGCACGAATCTGTGACATGGTCGGAAATGCGATGGAATGGGTGAACGATTGGCTCGGAAACTTACGCGATACGACTATCGTAAATTATGTGGGGGCTCCCGATGGCGGAGCCTTGGGACAACGCGTGGTAAAGGGCGGTAGTTATCGTAATGCCTCTAAATCCATCAACATCTATAGCCGTGGTGACGTGTATACGGTCACGTCTTCGACCAGGGCTGATTATGTCGGGTTTCGTCTTGCTTATGGGGCTATTCCCAATCCCATTTGGATGAATGCGAAAGGAACTGCGGCAACAAGCCGTATCCTTCCTTTGGCGACTCCAGCGACAATGCGTTCATTGACGAGAACCTACAAGGTAAAACTGGCGTTTCGTAATGACTTGACGGGGAACCTCGCTTTTATCAATTATGGCAGTGGTTCTTTGTCGGTTATTGAAATTGAGGATTCCCTTGCCGTTTACCATCCTGAAATTTCTCCGGATGGGCAGTGGGTTGCCTTCTGTACAAAGCTTGAAGGCGTATCTGGAACGTCGACGGTCTTTGTGCGTCGATTGAATGCGGATGGTTCCGATTTAGTAAAGTTGAATGTCGAAAGTGCTGTAATTCCCCGTTGGCAGGTTCTTGAAAATGGCGATACGGTTGTCGTTTATGTGACTGATGCGGGGAATAATAAAAACGATGCTTCTTTTAAGGCCTCATCGACTTGGCAAGTAAAATTTTCGAACGGGAAGTTTGGAACTCCGCAGAAGCTTTTCGACGGTGCCTATCATGGGGGCATTAGCGAAGATCGTTCCTTGGCCGTGACGGGGGCGCGTCTGCTTCGTGCCCGCGTTTTGGGGCGTGATACGGTATGGTACGGCGGCGAACAGGCCTGCAATGCGTCCCTTTCGAAAGACGGCTCAAAACGCACCCTGTTCCTTGATTTTGGCGGAACGACCGGTCAAAAGTTTGTTGGTGAAAAATATGGGACGCATGAACAGTTGCTGATTGCTGATTCTCTTGGAAAACTAATACAGTCAATACCTGCTCCGGCGGGCTATTCCTTTGACCATAGCGAATGGGTCTTTGGATCGGATAATCTTGTGGTGGCGACGCTTTCGAATGATGATGGGGCCCATACGAAAATAGTGTCGGTCAATTTGCAGGACAGTTCTATTGTTGATATCCTTGAAGGCGATGAAGTTTGGCATCCGAGTCTATGGGCCAATCCCAATGTGATTCCGTCGAATGAATTCTTGCTTGATTTGGACAGTGCGGGAATGTATTTCATTGAAGGTGGATCTGATAGGTCAAAGATTTTGCGGTACCGCATGGAAATGATGTGGAAGTACAGGGATTCTGCAGAACTGGTGGTGCTTGGATCTTCGCGTGCTGCAAACGGAATAGATGCCTCTGTAATTGGTGTAACCTCGGTTAATTTGTCTTATTTCCCGAATTCCTTCTTTGATGTATGTCATATGTATGAACGTTATGTTGAAAAAGGTTTCAAGAAATTAAAATATATCGTTGTCTCGATTGATATTGATTTTTGGAATTTTTCACCTCAGTTTAGTTTCTTCAGCTCGGAATACGAACAATTCCCGGGATACGTTTACGACCAAAATCATAATTATTGGTTAGATGAAGATTGTAGTGCAATTTACGCAGCTACGCAAAATGCCCCTGGCCTAGATACGTATAAAGGAATGTTTCTAGGTCTAAGAAGTTCCGAATTTGCAACTTCCCAGGGATGGGGCGTATCTGAATATGAAGATAGCACTTGGATGGACAAACAGAGGGCTGCTTATGAAGAAACTTACGTTGCCTTCGTGGATTTTTTGAAAGTTACTCAGCAAAAGGGGTTGACCGTAGTAGGGATTGTTTTCCCGCAATCTCCGGATTATCGAAATTCAGGCATCTGGGGACGGCATGGCTTGCGTCGTAGTGAGGCGGTCGAAATCCTAGACAGTCTGGCAAGATTGCCAAAGAAATATCCCCATTTCATTTTTATGGATGAAAATAAAATGGGCTATCACGATTATGATGACTCCATGGCTCAGGATTGTGATCACATGAATGCACGCGGCGCAGAACAGCTGACGGTTCGTTTGGATTCGTTGCTTAAAACATTAAAATGATAATAGCTGTTTTTGTCATCCTGTTCGCGATTTTTCCGCTGACCGATACCGATATCTGGTGGCATTTGGCGTGTGCTCGCGAGTGGGTGATTACGTGGACGCCTGTCCGTGCGCCCGTTGTGAATGTGCATGAATATTTTCAGCAGGTTGTAGGCTTTGTCTATGGCCTGGGCGGGGCGCCGCTTTTGGTGGCTTTCAAGGCGGTGTTGTGGGGTGTAGTCTTTGCGCTGTTTGTTCGTGGCGTGCGTCATGGCGAGCTTCCAAAGAACGTCATTGCGAGCCCCGTAGGAGGGCCTGCCACGAGCGTAGCGTGGTGGTGGCAATCTTTAGTAGTCGTATTTGTACTTTTTGTTTTCCGTTACCATTTCGAAATGCGCCCGGTGCTTTTTTCGCTATTGTTCCTTGGAATATACTGGAATGCGATTCCGTGGCTTGTAAAAAAATACAGAGAGTCCCGGCTAGATGTAAAACAGGTTGCATGCGCTGCGCTGATTCTTGCTCTTCAGTGGTTTTGGTGCAAGTGTCAGGGGCTTTATATCTTGGGCCCGTTTTTTGCAACTTTGGTGTTGTGTGTCAGTTTACTTGAATCAAAAAAACAGGGTCGATTTTCCGCAAAATACATTGTTCCGCAAGTTGTTTTTGTTCTACTCCTCTGGGCAATGCCGTTCTTGCATCGCGAAGGTTTGGCTTTGTTCCTGTATCCGTTTGGGTTGCTGGATCGCCTGCTTGGCCTTACTCCTTCTGCCGCGGTATTTGCAAGTCAAATTTTCGAGAACCGTTCTCCTATAACGCTTTTGATGGCGGGGGAGAATACGCTTGAATGTGCGTTGATGATTTTGCTCTGCATCGCAGGAATGGGTTTTGCCATGTGGCGGTTGTATCAAGCTCGCAGGCTCGATGTTTTGAATGTCTCTCTCTTGGTGACAGCGATTCTCGCCCTTGTTGCCGAACGTAACTTTGTGCTGTTCTTGCCGGTACTTTTAGCGACTTTGCCTAATTTCCCATTTCACACTCCACATTTCACATCGTGCCGCCTACTGTCTACGGTCTACTTTCTACTTACTTTCTTCATCTTGGGTCTTTGGACCCGCTCACTTTCCGCTTACGATTTTTCGATGGTTGCTTATCAGCGTGTTCCCGTAGATGCTGCCCGATGGATGCAGGAACATCCGCACCAGGGACGGCTCTTCAATGATGACCGTGCGGGCGGTTACCTTACCTTTGTAAATCCTGCTGATTCCATTTATATCGACGGACGATTTATCCTAAAGACGGCGGATTTCTTTGAACGGTATCTGAATTATGCCAAGGATCCCGCCTTGTTTATGCATGACGCCGATTCTTTAGGCATCGACCGTGCCTTATTCCCGTTGCTGTATTACGCCCGCTGGGATGAACTAATGTTTGCCCTTAATCAAGATTCCCGTTGGCACCAGGTTTACCGCGACAAATACTTCGCCGTGTTCGATAAATAATAAAAAAGGTCCGACCCGTAGGTCGGACCCCTTTCTCTCTCGTTGGTAAAACGAAATTCAATAGTCTACTTGATCTTGAATGCACGAACCATATTGGTTGCGTTTCCGTGAACTCGTGCAAAGTACTTGCCTGCAGGGAGCTTGGTGAGCGAAAGCGTGCCGTTCACGTTATCTATTGCCATAAGCTTGTCTCCCTTCAAACTGAAGATTTCGACAGTCATAGGAGAGCCTGCGATGTGTAAGGCGTTGTCTGAGAAGGTTACGTTGGAATTCTGCTCGGCCTTTACAAAAATTGGGGTGTCGTTGCCGCCGTTCGGGCATTTGGTGTAGCTAGTGGGGTTGGTGGCGAGGTAACCTTTTACGAGGTTGCCGGAGGTCGTGTACTGGAGCGAAGTCTTGGTTGAAGAACCTTCAAATGCGGCGGTACCTTCGCTGATTTTGGAGGCAGACCAGTTTGCCCAAGAAAGCTTGTGCTTGTTGATGTATTCCTGCCAACTCTGGTTACGGCCCTGGTCCGGATTTCCGCCACCGCTAGCATCAGCCGTGCCCCATTCCGAAACAAATACGGAAAGGCCTGCGTTAATTGCTTGTTCGCCGTTGGAGCCTTCGCAGGATCCGCCCCAGTCGTAGGTGCCGCTCCAGCAGTGGCTATTGGCGTAGTAGTGCAAGGTGTAAGCGGTATTCTTCTTGGGGTCGTTGACTTCGTTTCCGATTGCTGCTTGCGGGTTCTGATCCCACTTGGGGGTTCCCACGAGAATCAGGTTGTCGGAATATTCGCGGATGACTGGAATGACTTGGTCGGCGTAGGTTTTAATGTCGCTCCAAGAAATATCTTCGGGTTCGTTGAACAGTTCGAAAATGACGTGGTCGTATTTGCCGTAGGTCTGAGCCATTTCTTTGAAGAAATTCTTGGCAGCATCCGTTTGTTGTGTGGCTTTATGAGAATGCCAGTCGATAATCACGTAAATGTCGTTCTTGATGGCGGCTTCGACGACCGTTTTCATGAATTGCTTTTGGTTGGTTGGGTCGACTGCATAACCTTTGAGCTGGATTCCGTTGTATTCACCGGACCAGTTTTCGTCTCCGGTTGCCATGGCTGCGCGCACAATCTGGATGTTCATGTCGCGAACCATGGTGGAAACGCCTTCTTCGCTCCAGAATTCAACAGCCTGCGGCATCAGGCTCCAGTAAAGGCTCATGCCACGCACCTGCACTTCGGCGCCGTCCTTGACGCCTTCGCAGCTGCCGTAAATGCGGCCCTGTCCCTGCGAGTTTTTGCCTGTCATTAGCTGCCCGTATTGGCTAACAGGACCCACGCGGGTGGGGGTGATGTTTTGGGCGAGGGCAAAGGAACTGCCCAGAGCTATTGCAGACAAAAGTGCGATTTTTGATAAATGTTTCATCATGAACATCCCTTTTTTTATTGAAAATAGGTTTTCTGCGTCAAAAATGGAAAAAAAAGAACTTCTTTTTTGTTTACATGTGTGTAATTTGTGAGCGTAATCAAGTTTTTGGGGCTTTGGGTGCCGTTTTTAGGCGGTTTTTGGGGTGGAAATTACTAGATTGCTGGGCATGAAGAATGTGATGAAATTTGCTGTTCCGGCCTTATTGGCTTTCTCGACTGTTTTTGCCCAACAGGGCGCTCCGACGGGTGCCGCTGTCGATCCTACTGCCGACGAACAGAAGGCTCTTTCTGCCCTCAAGGGTAAGCTCGAAGGAGCTATTGTCTGGGCGACAAGCCGTGCAGATTCTCATCATGATATTTGGATTATGAACGCCGATGGCACGAACGCCCGAGCTCTTACGCAGGGAGATAACGTGGACTGGTTTCCGCGCATTTCTCCGGATGGCTCGACGGTGCTCTTTAACCGCAGCAAGGGCGGCTGGGTTCCTGAAAACGATGCCAACTACCCGGAAAAGTGGGACTTGTGGATGGTCGACATTTCGGGTGAAAATGCTCGTAAAGTCGTGGATAACGCCACTTGGGGTACTTGGAGACCCGACGGCAAGTCCATCGTGTTCAGCCGCGCCGGTAAGGTGTTCACTATGGATCTCGCCAGCAAGAAAGAAACGCTTGTGCTCGATGGCGAGAAGGCTTTCAATAAGTCCGGCGTGATTCTGCAGGAACCGAACATGAGTCCCGACGGCAAGCACTTGGCCATTACGCTTCGAGGCTCCATGCGCGAAACGGGCGTGTGGGATCTCGCCAAGTCTCAGTGGACCAAGTCTGGTGACGGTTGCCAGATTGACTGGAACTTTGATGGCAGTAAACTCTACCGTGTGAACCCGACGGGTAACGGTGGCACGGCTGCTCCGAGCGAAATCCTTTGGTTCAGCGCCAAGGATGGCAAGCAGATTGAAAAGGTGGGCTTCTTCGGCATTCCGAAGAATGTGAAACTGATGGACCTGCCCGGTCGCCGCAGTCACGAATATTTCCCGCGTCTTTCTCCCGATGGCAAGTGGCTTGTGTGGGGTGCAACCGACAAGGGTCACGACCACGACCTGTTTGACTACGAACTCTATATCTGGAAGATTGGCGAACCGGTTGAATCGGCAACGCGTATTACGTATCATACAGGTAACGACCGCTGGCCGGACATTTGGCTCGGTAAGGTTCCTGTAAAGGAATCTGTGGCTGACAAGGTTGCCTCTCAGGTGAAGGAAGCTGTCAACGGTGCCGCAAATGCAATTCAGTCAGGCCTCAGCGAAGCCAAGATGGATGAACTCATTAAGGCCATTGACCGCTTGACGGACGCCGTAAAGAATTTGGCAAAATAATCTAGTCCTCGCAAAGTTCTTGCCTGCTCGCTATCCGGGAGTTACCGGAACCGCTCGCTTGTCAAGAACATTTTGCTCGGATTATTGCTTGCTGTTGTTATCCGAACGGATTTTAAAGCACATAATGGCGTAGGCGCCGGCGACATTCATGCTCGCCTTGCGGCCAGCCATCGGGATTGTCACCTTCATCGTCGCTTCGGCCATCAGTTCCGGAGCGATTCCTAATTCCTCGTTTCCGAGAATAATGAGGCCTTTCTCGGGCCATGTTACGTTGTTTATGCTCGGGATGTCTTCGCCGGTTTCGAGCGCGATGATTTCGTAGCCGTTTTCCTTGTGCCACTTTACGCAATCGAAGGGCGATTCCCAGCGCTTGATAGGAATCCATTCCTGACAGCCGCGGGCGGCGCTCTTGACTGTTACATGGTCGGGACCGCAACTGTAGCCGCTCAGGTGGACTCCTTCGAGTCCGAAGCAGTCCGTGCTGCGGATGATGGAACCTACGTTAAAGGCGCTTCTTAGATTGTGAACCAGGACGGCAAACGGGAGCGGAGCTTCGTTGGCGACTTCGCGGTCGCCCGGCTCTTGTTCCAGGTACACGTCGCGTTCGAACCCGAGCCCGGCTCTGGTGCGGAATGTCTTGTACAGGTCAATCATTTGGGCCTGGTTTTTGCCGGTCAGGCGCTCGCTTTCGGGGAGCTTCATCCATTCGGCGTAGGTCTCGAATTCACGCTTGGCTCGGGGTACGTCATCGCCCAATTGTAGGATGATGACACGTAAAAGTTCGGCCATGCGTTTGGCTTTTGAAGTCTCTTTAGTAGCAAGGAATTTCTTCTCGGAAAACATGCTCAAAAAGATAGCTAATGAAGCTGATTTTAACCCCCTTTTTTGAGTAAATTTTCTATCTTTTATCTTACATGCAAGACTATCCGAAGACACGTGTCCTCATCGCAAACGATGATGGAATCCAGAGTGGCTATATGCTCGCTTTGGCGTGTGCGCTTGTCCCTTATGCGGACGTGTGCGTTTTTGCGCCCGAAGTGGAGCAGAGCGGGGTAGGGCACGCCTTTACAGTTCGGCGTGGGCTTTCAGTCAAAAACGTGGAAATCGCAGAAAATTCGGCCATTGAGGCGTATTCCATGTCGGGGACCCCTGCCGATTGCGTCAAGTTTGCGTTAGGCCATTTTGTTACCCACGGGCTTACTACCGAGGGGGCCGGTCCGGGTGCTTTTGACGTGTGTTTTTCGGGTGTGAATCTCGGCGAAAATTCGGGCGTATCGTCGCTTTATTCGGGCACGGTCGCTGGCGCCCGCGAAGCAGCCCTCTGGGGTGTGCCGGGTATTGCGCTTTCTCTCCGTGGCACAACCGCCAATATGCTCGAAACCGCAAAGGAATTTGCCGTGAAAGTGGTCAAGGACCGCCTGTTCGAACGGATTCCCGTAGGCGTTTTCTGGAACGTGAATTTTCCAAAGGCTACCGCCGAAACCTTCAAGGGGTTCAAGGCGACCAAGATGGCCCTCGGAATGTTTACGGACCATTACTCCCATGAAAATGGTCTATGGCAATTGGATGGTGATAAACTGTGGGATGAACAGCCCAAGGATAGTGACGACTATCTCTTGAATCAGGGCTACGCGACGATTACGCCCCACCGTATCGACCAGACCGACGAAGAAAGTTTAAATGAAATAAACGAAATGCTGGTGGAAACACCGGTGGATAATTAGAGGAAAAAGAATGTCAGAAGAATTGGTACCAGGTTCGCAAATCAGGTCCTTGATTGAAAAGGACATGCAGGATTGCTACTTGCGCTATTCCATGAGCGTGATTGTGGCTCGTGCACTCCCTGATGCGCGTGACGGCTTTAAGCCGGTGCACCGCCGCGTGATGTACAGTATGCATAAGCTCGGCGTGGTGCCCAACAAGCCGACGGTGAAGAGCGCCCGTATCGTGGGTGACGTGATCGGTAAGTACCACCCGCATGGCGACTCTGCCGTGTACGAAACCTTGGTGCGTATGGCGCAGGACTTTTCGCTGCGCTACCCGCTGGTATTCGGTCAGGGTAACTTCGGTTCTATCGACGGTGACGGTGCCGCTGCAATGCGTTACACCGAAGCCAAGATGAACAACATGGGCGCTCTCATGTTGGAAGACCTTGAAAAAGACACCGTGGACATGGGTCCGAACTTCGACGAATCTTTGGAAGAACCGAAGGTGCTGCCTTCCGCTCTCCCGAACATGCTGGTGAACGGTACCACCGGTATCGCTGTGGGTATGGCGACTTCCATGGCTCCGCACAACCTCCGCGAAATTGCGAATGCCATTCATGCGGTTGCTGAAAATCCGGATATTTCCGGCGAAGACCTTTTGCAGTACGTATCCGGTCCGGACTTCCCGACGGGTGGCGTGATTTGTGGCCGCGCGGGCATCCGTGATGCTTATTTGACGGGTCATGGCCGCGTGCGCGTGCGTGCCCGTACCGAAATCGATGTCGATAGCCGCGGCAAGCCACGTATCTTGGTCAGCGAAATTCCTTACATGGTCAACAAGGCCGAACTCTGCAAGAAGATTGCAGAACTCGTGAAGGACAAGCGCGTCGACGGCATTACTGACATTCGCGATGAATCTAGCCGCGAAGGCATGCGCATCGTGATTGAAATGCGCAAGGATGTGGTCGCCGAAGTTGTTTTGAATAATTTGTTCAAAAACACGCAGCTGCAGACAACCTTCAGCATTTACAATTTGGCTCTCGTCAATAACCTGCCGAAGCTCCTGACGCTGAAGGATCTTATCCAGGTTTACGTGGATCACCGCTTGGAAGTGATTACGCGTTCTACGCAGTTTGACTTGAACAAGGCTGAAGCTCGTCTCCACATTATCGAAGGCCTGCGCATTGCAACGCAGAATATCGACGAAGTGGTGCAGATTATCAAGTCGAGTCCGACGACCGAAGCCGCAAAGACTGCCTTGCAGAACCGCTTTAACCTCGACGAAATCCAGTCGCAGGCTATCGTGGATATGCGTCTCGCTCAGCTTACCGGCTTGAATATCGAAAAGTTGGAAGCCGAATACAACGAACTCGTTGCAACCGTTGCCGACTTGAAGGACATTCTCGCTAAGCGCGAACGCCGCGTGAAGATTATGCTCGACCGCCTCGACGCCATCGTGGACAAGTGTGGCGATGACCGCCGCACCTCTATCGAAGACGCCGTCGACGATTATGATTACGAAGATCTGATTGCCGAAGAAGAACAGGTGATTACGCTCAGCCGCGAAGGCTACATCAAGCGTTTGCCAATCGATACCTTCAAGGCTCAGAACCGTGGCGGCAAGGGCATTATTGGCGCAACGCTTAAAGAAGAAGACAACGTCGAACAGATCTTTACCGCAAGCACTCACAGCTACCTGCTCGTGTTCACGAACAAGGGCCGTGCTTACTGGACCAAGGTTTATCGCTTGCCCGAAGGAACCCGCAACGGCAAGGGCCGCCCGATTATCAACTTCATCGGTCTTACCGAAGGTGAAAAGGTACAGGCAATTGTGCCGGTGCGCAAGTTCGGTGGCTACTTCTGCCTCGTGTTTGCAACCAAGAAGGGTGTCATCAACAAGATGGACCTCACTCTGTTCAGCCGTCCGCGTAAGGCCGGCGTAAACGCCATCAGCTTGGACGAAGACGATGAATTGGTGAAGGTGCAGCTCGTGGGCATGTCTGCCGAAGACTTCAAGGCTAGCCAGGCTGCTGAAGGCGAAGACGCTGATGCCGAAGCCGAAACACAGGCTGCCGAGGCCGCCATCGCCGAGGAATCCGAAGACGCCGAA
>Ga0256406_1007319_pt1 | contig 10541 bp, 11 predicted proteins | sample RumenRJG_03DNA_FD_185986 | JGI IMG/M metagenome (GOLD analysis project Ga0256406, IMG submission 185986) | Bovine rumen microbial communities from Lethbridge, Alberta, Canada - RJG_03 | ecosystem: Host-associated > Mammals > Digestive system > Stomach > Rumen | place: Canada: Alberta | collected...
CTACGGAGTTACAGCGTACACCTCGTTTCTCGTCGAACATTTCACCCTGGTTCCGTAGGGGCTCACCCGTTGGTGAGCCCGCCCCCGCACACCGAAACTGCGGCCGTAACGCCGTGAGCCCCTGACCGTAACGCGCCGAACCACTAACCACTAACCACTATCTTCCCTTTCTGTCCCCCGTTTTACCCATTTGTTTTTCTATAATAGAGGTAACGAAAGACAGGGAGGGAAAATGATGAAAAAGCTGTATGTGACCATTACGGGCTGCAATCATTATATGGGGTTTGAAGTATTCCACAAGAAAATGGAACTGGTGCTGAAAAAGGAACCGGACAACGAGTATGATCACGAGGCCATCCGGGTGGAAATCCCGGGCGTGGGCAAGGTGGGGTACGTGGCCAACAGTCCCCATACGGTACTGGGGGAGACCTGCAGTGCCGGAAGGCTGTACGACAAGATCGGCCGCAGGGCCAAAGCGAAGGTGTACCTGGTCACGGACCGTGGCGTCATTGCGAAAGTGGAACATTGAAGTAAAGGCGCTGTGAATCAATCATTCACAGCGCCTTTTAAGGCTATGAGTCATGAGTCATGGGTCGTGAGCCGTTGGTGGCCAGCTATCGCTGGCATAGAATATATAAATTTTTTGGAAGACTCGTTGTGGCTTGAATTTTTTCTATTTAAAATTTGCAATAAGCAAATTTTTACCATCGACTCAAGACTCAAGACTCATTGCTCATGACTTAAGGGGTATTACAGCACCACAAACAGATTGTACAGCTTCAGCAGCCGGATATCTTCTTTGGAGATGGTCAGCTGCTGGGCCAGGTCCTTTGTCTTCTTCAGCCGGCTTTTGCTTAAGAGCAGCTTGGCGGACGTAGGCATCAGGGGGTGGGAGGAAATCCCGAAGGCCAGGGCCCATTTCTGCTCCCCGTCGATGTAGGGACTGGGTACGGAGATGATGTACTGTTCCAGCCGCACGTTATAGTTCTGGAACACCATGTTGGTCAGGGCTCCGTAGTGGGTCATGCGGCCCGTATAGGTGTGGCCGCAGATCTGGACGTTTTCCTCGTCTAAAATGTCCATGTACATGCGGATGTCGAAGTTCGTCTCGCCGGGCGCGACAGTCTTCTGCTGGCCTTCCAGACCGGGCAGCACGGCCGGCTCCTCCCGCCGGGTGGGGGCCACCAGGTCGATGAGGCTCTCACAGATGGTCTTGCGCCGGCCGTCGTAATAGTAGGTGAACAGCCGGTTCAATCCGGTGAAGAACGCCGGTACGGCCTTCAGTTCTCCGGCATTCTCTTCCATAGGGGGCTGGTACAGCAGGTGATCCACCGGCACCTCCAGCACTTCTGCCAGATCGTACAGGGTATTGATATCCATGACGATCTGGCCGTTTTCATATTTATACATGGTGGCCCGGCTCTTGCACACAGCGTCGGCCAGCTCCTGGATGCTCAGGTTCTTCTGGGTACGGTAGTATTTGATGTTGTTTCCGATTGCTCTGGCGATGTCCATGATTTCCCCTGCTTCCTAAAAATAGAAATTTGATGGCAAAAGATTCTACTTTTATGCATTGTACCGGATTGTACGGAAAAACGCAAGGAATTTCGTATGTAACGAGACAGATTTTGCGATTCCGTCTCGTTTAGCGAGATTGACCGCATTTTCAAAAAACTCGCAAACGTCGTACAATAAGGCCATCAAAGGGAGGACGGACCTCCCAGCAAAGACAAAGGAGAGTTACGAACATGAACAAAGAAGTTGCTTCCAAGAAGGCTCCTGCAGCCATCGGACCTTATTCTCAAGCCATCCAGGCAGGCGATGCGATCTACGTATCCGGCCAGCTGCCCATCGATGCAGCCACCGGGAATTTCCCCGCTGACGACATTGCAGCCCAGACCCGCCAGTCCCTGGAAAACATCAAGGTCATCCTGGAAGAAGCCGGGTACACCATGGCTGATGTGGTGAAATCCACTGTTCTGTTGAAAGATATCGCTGATTTCGGTGCCATGAACGAAGTGTATGGGGAATACTTCTCCAAACCGTTCCCGGCCCGGGCTGCTTTCCAGGTAGGGGCCCTGCCGAAGGATGCCAAAGTGGAAATCGAAGTCGTTGCCGTAAAGAGCAAATAAGCTGGTTCTGTAAGGGGAGGAAAAATCATGAAATACAATTTTGATGAAGTCATCGACCGTTCCAACAACCGGTCTTCCAAATACGATGAACGGAAAAAGGTCTTCGGGACCGACGATGTGATCCCTCTGTGGGTCGCCGACATGGATTTCAAGACCGCACAGCCCATCATCGATGCCTGTGTGAAGAAAGCCCAGGAAGGCATTTGGGGTTACACCTCCCGGCCGGCCAGCTACTTCGAAGCCGTCCAGGAATGGGAAGAAAAACACAATGGCTACAAACCGGATACGGCTCTGATGAGCTGGACCATCGGTGTGGTTTCCGCCATGGCCTCCCTGATCAAACTGTGCTCCAAACCGGAAGACAAAGTGCTGTTTTTGACTCCGGTGTACGCTGAATTCTACGACATCACCGAAAACACCGGCCGTACCGTGGTGGAAAGCGAAATGGTCCGCCAGGCTGACGGCAGCTGGAAAGTGGACATGGACGACTTCGCCAAAAAGGCCAAGGAAGCCAAGATCTTCCTGCTGTGCAACCCTCACAACCCCCTGGGCAAGGTATGGACTCCGGAAGAACTGAAGGAAATGGTGGACATCTGCCTGGCCAACGATGTGCTGGTCATCTCCGATGAAATCCACTCCGACCTTATTTTCCATGGCAAACATCATACGGCCACCATCACCGTGGACCCCAGCTACAAGGACAAAGTGGTGACCTGCGTATCCGCCACCAAGACCTTCAACCTGGCCGGCCTGCAGTCCGCTACGGTGATCTTCCCCAACAAGGAACTGAAAGACACCTTCGATCATTACTGGTTCAGCATGGACATCCATCGGAACAACGCCTTCAGCTCCGTGGCCATGGAAGCCGCCTACCGGTATGGCCAGGAATGGCTGGATCAGCTGCTGCCCTACATTTCCGCCAACTTCGATTATGTGGATGACTTCTGCAAGAAGTACATCCCCCAGATCAAACCCAACTGCCCGGATGCCACGTACCTGATGTGGCTGGACTGCCGGGACCTGGGCATGGACGACAAGGAACTGGTGGACTTCTTCATCCACAAAGCCAAACTGGGGCTGAACGCAGGCTATACCTTCGGTCACAGCCTGCACGGGTACATGCGCCTGAACGTGGCCTGCCCGAGAGCCACCCTGGAAAAAGCCATGAAACAGCTGAAGGACGCTGTGGACGGCCTGAAGAAGTAACTGCGAGGAGGGGAGTCACATGACAAAGAAGGAGTTGTGGGAAAGCTACCGGTTCCCCCTGATCCTCCTGGGCGGCATCGTCCTGGGGGCCATCATCGGAATCGTGTTCGGGAAACAGGCAACCATCCTGAAACCCCTGGGAGATATCTTCATCAACCTGATGTTCACCATCGTGGTGCCCATGGTGTTCGTATCCATTGCCACCGCTGTGGGCAGCATGCTGAACCTGAAGCGTCTGGGCAAGATCCTGGGCAGCCTGGTGTTCACGTTCATCGTGACGGGCATGTTCGCTGCCGCTCTGGTGCTGGTGGTGGTCAATATCTGGCCGCCGGCTGCCAACACCACGGTGCAGCTCACCGCCGGGAAGATGGGCAAGGCCCTTTCCGCCGGCCAGATGGTGGTCCAGACCCTGACCGTGGATGACTTCGTAGGTCTGTTCAGCCGCAAGAACATGCTGCCGAACATCGTGGCAGCCATTGCCATGGGCATCGCCATGAGCATGTGCGGCGGGGCGGATTCCCCGGTGGGCCGGTTCATGGCCAACCTGAACGACATCATCATGAAGCTGGTCAACATGATCATGAAACTGGCTCCCATCGGCCTGGGCGCGTACTTCGCCAACCTGGTGGGGGAATATGGTCCCCAGCTGATCGGTGACTACGGCCGGACCATGGCCATCTACTACCCCATGTGCGTGGTGTACGCCATCATCTTCTTCACGCTGTACGCGTTCTACGCCGGCGGTTCCAAGGGTGTGAAAGCCTTCTGGGGCCACATCCTGAAACCGGCTGTGACGGCCTTCGGGACCCAGAGCTCCTGCGCCGCCATCCCGGCCAACATGGAAGCCTGCAATGAAATCGGGGTGCCGGAAGACATCTACGAAATCGTCCTGCCCCTGGGTGCCACCATGCACATGGACGGCAGCGTGCTCAGCTCCATCGTGAAGATCGCGTTCCTGTTCGGGATCTTCGGCATGCCCTTCACCGGCATCGATGTGTATGTCAAGGCCATCGCCGTGTCCATCCTGTCTGCCTTCGTCCTGTCCGGGGCTCCCGGTGGCGGTATGGTGGGCGAAATGCTCATCGTCAGCCTGTTCGGCTTCCTTCAGGAAGCCTTCCCCATCATCGTGACCATCGGTTACCTGGTTGACCCCATGGCCACCTGCCTGAACTCCTCCGGCGATACGGTTGCCTCCATGATGATCAGCCGTATGGTGGAAGGCAAAGGCTGGATGGACAAACCCAAGACCGGCAAATCCGACCCGGCCAAGGCGGCCCTGGCTGCTGAAATCGGCGGCTGCTCCAGCTGCAATACGGATAAATAAAATCGAGTTATCTGTGGTATAATAAAAAAGTTGTGAAGGGACCCTGCGGGGTCCCCGAAAGGAGAAACCATTATGGAAATCAAAGTCATCGGAAGCCACTGCTGCCCTGATACCCTGTATGCCCTGCACAAACTGGCGGAAGCCGGTGCGGCCATCGACTTCGTGGACATCCTGGCCAGCCATGCGGACCTGAAACAATACCTGGCCCTGCGCGACAGCGACCCGCTGTACAAGGACATCCGCGGCACCGAACGCCTGGGGATCCCCTGCTTCATCAAAGAAGACGGCAGCAAGACCCTGGACCTGGCAGAAGTCCTGAAATAAGCACAGGCATCCTGGTTCTGCACCATCAAAAAGGACCTGTCCCGCAAGGGCAGGTCCTTTCAATAAGCTAGTGACTCGAGACTAGTGACTAGTGACTGATAAAGGAGATTGAAAACATGCATCCCTTGACCCGATTGATCCGTGAGGATATGAAACCGGCGCTGGGCGTTACGGAACCCGGTGCCATTGCCCTGGCCTGCGCTACAGCGCGGAAACTGCTGGAGGCTCCGGTGGATACCGTGGAGCTGTCCCTGAACAGCGGCATCTATAAAAATGCTTTCACCTGCGGCATCCCCGGCACCAGCCATGTGGGCAATGCCTACAGTGCCGCCCTGGGTGTGGTGGCAGCGGATCCGGAGAAAGGGCTGCTGTGCCTGGACGGGGTGGACGATAACGCCGTGGCTGCGGCGGAGCAAATGGTGAAGGACGGCCGGATCACCGTCCACATGAGCGGCATCACCAGCCGGATCTCCATCGAAGCCACTGTAACGGGCGGCGGCCATACGGCCACCTGCCTCATCAAAGACGCCCACACGAACATCGTGAAGCTGACCCGGGACGGCAAAGTGCTGCTGGACAAGACGGCGGCCCTGGCGGAGGAAGAAGGGGAGAACGCCGTTCCTCTGATCCATCAGTACACCCTGGCCCAGCTGCTGGACTACGTGGAAACGGTGCCGGCAGAGGAACTGACATTCATCGCTGACGCCTTCACCATGAACATGGACCTGTTCCAGGAAGGACTGAACAGCCCCCGCACCACCTTTGCCCGGGCGCTCCTGGCCATGAACAAAGGCCAGGTATTCTCCGACGATGTGGAAAAGACAGCGGCCCTCATCTGCAACGGGGCCATCGAAGCCCGGGTCATCGGCCTGGACAAACCGGCCATGAGCGTCACCGGGTCCGGGTCCCACGGCATCATCGCCACCCTGCCCCTGTACGCCTGGTACAAGGTGGAACACTGCACGAAGGAACAGCTGCTGCGGGCTACGGCCCTCAGCTGCCTGGTGTGCATGTTCATCAAGGAATATTCCGGCAAGCTGTCCGCGTTCTGCGGCTGTGCCATCGCGGCCGGCACCGGAGCGGCCCTGGGGCTGGTATACCTGATGGGCGGCAAGCTGGATGCCCTGACGAAGACCCTGAACAACATGGCCAGCTCCATCACAGGCATGATCTGTGACGGTGGCAATCAGGGCTGTGTGATGAAAGGAATGACGGCCGTGGAGCTGGCGTTCGCCTCCGCCCGGCTGGGGATGCAGGATGCCTACATCTATAAAGAACACGGCATCAACGGCGCCACCCCGGAGCAGACCATGGAAAACATGGGCCGGATCGCCTCTCCGGGCATGGTAGGAACGGAAAAGACCATTGTGGAATTGCTGCAGGAAAAGAATGCGCAGCAGGAAAAGGAGTAAGGAATATGGAATTACGCTATGCAAAACCCCAGGATGTAAAGGCCATCGCCAATCTGGAAGCTGCCTGCTTCCCTCACGCAGAAGCAGCTACCCCGGAATCCATCCGGGACCGGGTGGCGGCCTATCCCACCCACTTCTTCCTGCTGTTCGACGGAGACAAGCTGGTCTCCTTTGTGAATGGCCTTGTGACCGACGAACCGGACCTGACGGACGAAATGTATGAACATGCGGACATGCATAACGAGAACGGGGCCTGGCAGATGATCTTCGGGGTGGATACGGATCCCACCCGTCGGAAACAGGGGTTGGCCGGTTATGTACTGGAGCACTTCATCGATGCGGCCCAGAAGGAAGGGCGCAAAGGAGTGGTCCTGACCTGCAAGGACCGTCTGGTCCATTTTTATGCGAAATTCGGGTTTGTGAATGAAGGCATCTCCGAATCCACCCACGGAGACGTGGTGTGGTACCAGATGCGGCTCACGTTCAATCGGAAATAAGGGGAGAATCGAAATGGAAAAGACGGATAAAAGATATCAGACCTATGTGGAAATCCTGAAGGAAGAACTGGTGCCGGCCATGGGCTGCACCGAACCCATCGCCATCGCCTATGCGGCAGCCAAGGCCCGGGAAGTGCTGGGGGCTCTGCCGGATAAGGTGGAAATCGGCGTCAGCGGCAACATCATCAAGAACGTGAAGAGCGTGGTGGTGCCCAATACGGACGGCCTGCACGGCATCGAAGCAGCAGCTGCTGCCGGTATCGTCGGCGGCAAGGCGGAAAAACAGCTGGAAGTGATCGCCGACGTGACGCCGGAGCAGAAAGCCCAGATGAAGGACTTCCTGAAGAATGTGCCCATCAAGGTGGAAGCAGTGGACAACGGCCTGATCTTCGACATCATCGTGAAACTTTTCCATGGCACGGACAGCGCCCTGGTGCGGATCGCCCAGTATCACACCAACATCGTGCTGGTGCAGAAGAATGAAAAGACCGTCTATGAAGCCAAGAAGGACGGGGGCACCGGCTGTGCGGACAACGCCAGGGAAATGGGCCTGGCCGACAAGAACCTGCTGAACATTAAAGACATCCTGGATTTCGCCAATACCTGCGACATCGAAGATGTGAAACCCATGCTGGATCCCCAGATCCAGTGCAACACCGCCATTTCCGAAGAAGGGCTGTTGGGCAACTACGGCGCCAACATCGGCTCCGTGCTGCTGAAGACCTATGGCAGCGACATCAAGAACCGGGCGGTGGCCAAGGCGGCTGCCGGCTCCGACGCCCGGATGAGCGGCTGTGAACTGCCCGTGGTCATCAATTCCGGCAGCGGCAACCAGGGCATCACCGTTTCCGTTCCCGTCATCGAATATGCCAAGGAACTGAATGTGACCAAGGAAAAACTGTACCGGGCCCTGGTGCTGTCCAACCTGATCGCCATCCACGAAAAGACCGGCATCGGCCGGCTGTCCGCCTACTGCGGGGCTGTCAGCGCCGGGTGTGCGGCCGGCTGCGGCATCGCCTACCTGCATGGGGAAGGGTATGATGCCATTGCCCATACCCTGGTGAACGCCCTGGCCATCGTCAGCGGCATCATCTGCGACGGGGCGAAGGCCTCCTGCGCCGCCAAGATCGCCTCCAGCGTGGAAGCGGGCCTCCTGGGCTACTCCATGTACAAGAGCGGCAACGAATTCAAGAGCGGCGACGGCATCGTGAACAACGGTGTGGAAGCCACCATCAAGAACGTAAGCCAGCTGGGCCGGGAAGGCATGAAAGAGACCGACAAGGAAATCATCAAGATCATGCTGGCCCCGCAGCCGGAAGAGAAAGAATAACCTGGAGAAGTCTCGAGTCTCGAGTCTCTAGCCAAAGGAAAGGACCCGTCCTAAAAATCAGGACGGGTCCTTTTGATATTGTAGAACCAATGTAGTGGATTGTTGAACAGACGACTGTAACTTGAGTTGGTTCTATATATTCAAGACAATTGCAACCGGCAATTGTCATCCAACAGCTCGAGACTAGAGACTAGTGACTTCTTTTGGCTGGACTTTTTACTCCACGATGACCTGGCAGCTTTTCATGGTTTCCAGGGCTGCCCGGTGTTTTTCCGGGGTCACGCCGGCACAGCAGCGGCTGTCCACTTTGATGGGCACTTCCGGCAGGGCCGCCTTCAGCAGCAGGGCATTGCTCACCACGCAGATGTCCGTGCACAGCCCGATGAGCTCGATGCTGGTGATGGGCTGCACCTTGTTGGCTTCCGCCAGATCCTGGGCCAGCTTCACAGAACCGAAGGCGGGTTTCTGGATCACCGGCCAGTGGTGCTCCTGCTGCAGCTTTTCCAGGCCGGGGATGAGCCGCCAGCCCGGGGTGCCCTTGATGCAGTGCTTCACCGGCAACAGCCTGCCTTCCTGGGTTTCCAGGTAATCGCTGCCGTGGGTGTCCTGGGTGAAGATCACCTTGCCCGGGAAATTGGCCACTTTCTTCATCACGTCCAGGGTGATGGCCTGGGCTTCGGCCGTTCCCAGGCTGCCACCCACGAAATCGTTCTGCATATCTACCACAATCAAAAACTGGTTGCTCATAGGGAGCACCTTCCTTTCCTTTGTTTTTTATTTGTCCTTCCCTGAAAGGGGAGGGGGACCAGCCGCAGGCTGGTGGAGGGGTCTTACATCGGGTGTGAGACCCCCTACCCGCCAAGCGGGTCCTTTCCCCCTTTCAGGGGGACACGGAATAACTTTAGGATTTAGGCTTTCTCATCCGAATTCTTCTTATCTGGGCGTACTTCCACGATGATTTCCTGCACCCGGTGTTCGTTGGCCCTGGTCACCGTCACGTGCAGGTTCTTGCAGTCGAAGCTGTCGCCTTTTTTCGGGATGGTTTCCAGGGTATCCACCACCCAGCCGCTGATGGAGTTGTTTTCCAGACCGTAATCGTCGATGTCCAGGTCCAGCACCTTGAACAGGTCGAACAGATTCGCGTTCTGGGAGTTGGAGGAGCAGGACACCAGCACCCGGTTCTTGCCCAGCCGGCGGAACGAGGACACGGCCTTGTCGTGCTCATCCCAGATTTCGCCCACCAGTTCCTCCACGATGTCCTCGGTGGTCACCAGGCCCCGGACGGTGCCATAGCTGTCCATGACCATGGCCATTTCCACCTTGGCTTCCTGCAGGGTCTTCAGCACCCGGGAAATCTTCGTGGACTGGTGGACCAGGGCAGCCTTCTTGATGACTTTCTTCAGGTCGAACTGGGGGTTCTGCAGGTACGCGGCGAAGAAGTCCTTGGCATGGAGGACGCCGATGATTTCGCCGTAGTCATCCTTGAACACGGGCAGCCGGGAGAACCCGTGGCTGCGGAAAAGCTTCAGGGCCTCCGGCGTGCCCTCGGAGATATCCATGGCCACCATATCCACCCGGGGGGTCATGATCTCCCGTACCCGGATGTCGCTGAATTCGATGGCACTCTTGATGAGCAGGCTGTCCTGCTTGTTGATGCCGCCGCCGCTTTCCACTTCGTCCACCATGAGCAGCAGTTCATCTTCCGTAGCAGGTTTGCGGCTGTTCTTTTTGCCCAAAAGGCGGGCGGCCAGCTGTTTCAGCTGCCGGAACAGGAAATTCAGCGGAGTGAACAGCACCACCAGGATCCGCAGGAGGCCGGCGGTCTTCATGGAATAATATTCCGGGGCGTCGCTGGCTGCGCTTTTAGGCAGGATTTCGCCGAAGATCAGGATGATGATGGTGGTGACCACCGTGGCCAGGGCCAGGCCCGAGGGACCGAACGTCGCAGTGGAAACGGCGGCCGCCAGGGAGGCGGTGGCGATGTTCACCACGTTGTTCCCGATCAGGATGGTGGACAGGGCATCATCGAAATGGTTCAGCAGCTGCAGGGCTTTCCGGGCCCGTGTATTGCCGCCTTTGGCCAGGTTCTTCAGCCGCAGTTTGTTGGCCCCGGTCAGGGCCGTTTCCGCGGCGGAGAAGAAGCTGGAAAAAGAGATGAAAATCACCAGGATCAGCGTCAGGGCTGCTGTGGGGATTTCAAATGTATCCATATTTTTACACTTCCTTCATGGTCATGGCTTCATTATAAGAGAAAGTATGACAGTGGTCAATGTTCTATGCTATAATAGGAACGCTATGGGTATTGAAGAAATCATG
>Ga0256406_1007321_pt1 | contig 10539 bp, 11 predicted proteins | sample RumenRJG_03DNA_FD_185986 | JGI IMG/M metagenome (GOLD analysis project Ga0256406, IMG submission 185986) | Bovine rumen microbial communities from Lethbridge, Alberta, Canada - RJG_03 | ecosystem: Host-associated > Mammals > Digestive system > Stomach > Rumen | place: Canada: Alberta | collected...
AGTTATATTGGCGCTCATTTTTATATGGGTAATTCAGGATGGAATGGCATTTGAATCGGGAGTATCAGGAATCTCGGGGTTCATTTCGGGATTGTCGGGGCGGTGCGGCGCAAATTTGTGGGCGCCGCATTTTTGATTTTGCCTTCGGCGGGCATTTTCGAAGGGAAAATTTTGCTGTCGAAAGTGCAGGGAAATCTTACATAAAGGTTCCGAGTAAGCCCATTAGTACGTAACGCATGAGAGTATTGCGTCAATTGGTATGCTTTCCATATGCAGCCCCCTTCACCCGCTTCGCGGGAGCTTCCCCCGGTGGGGGACGCAGGACGAAATTGCCGGGGCTGATTGTTTAACAAAGTGCAGTTCGTCCTCTCACCGTCTGCGCTGGAGCTCCCCGGAGGTGAGTTTACCTTTTAGCTCATTTTCGACTTGTACGGGTATTTCACACTCGCCTGTGCAGAGTCTCCATATATACTTGTGCCGCATCAGCGGCACACTTTCCCGATAACCCCGATAACCTCGATAACCCCGAAATCTCGGAAATGCGGAGAAAGCATCAGGTCGTGGTGAGGCTAAGACCCGAATACCGTAACTGACTCGGGTCATCGTAATTGCTAACGGCTGACAACTCACTGCTGAAATCTATTTCCAAAGTCCCCCGGGAGGCGACGTTTCCTGTATTTCCTTCATGCTATAATATAGGAAATAAAGGGACAAGGAGGGGATTCCATGCCATTTTTTACGATTGTAAAAGACATTACCACCATGAAAGTGGATGCCATTGTGAATGCGGCGAATAATGAACTGGCTTTTGGGGGCGGAGTCTGCGGGGCTATTTTCCGCGGGGCGGGCGTAGAGGATATGACCCGGGCCTGCGCGAAAGTCTCTCCTGTGCCTACGGGACAGGCTGTGATGACGCCGGGATTCAAACTTCCTGCGAAATATGTGATCCATACGCCGGGGCCGCTTTATACGGGTGCAAAGGAGGATGCGACGCTTCTTGCGTCCTGTTACCACTCTGCCCTGAAGCTGGCAGAGGAGAAGAAACTGGAGTCCATCGCCTTTCCGTTGATTTCCGCCGGCATTTATGGCTATCCCGAGAAGGAGGCCCGGGAAATCGCGCGGACGGCGATCATTGATTTCCTGAAGGAAAGCGACACCGATATGACGGTGTACCTGACGCTCCTTTCGAAACCCCGTCTCCGCCGTCTTCCCAGCATCCAGAGGCTCATTGCCAATGGCATGCTCACAAGGCCTGATGGGGAAATGGATGAGCTGAAATCGGAAGCTATCGAAGCCAATGAGGAAATGGAAGCTATCCGGTCCATTCCGGAAGAGGAAATGCTCCGGTCCATCGATACACTGAAAGCGCCGTCCAAAATGCCGCCGGTGATGAAGAAATCTCTCTTCCGCTCGCCGAAAGACCAGATAGGAAATCTTCCCTTTGAGCTGGATATCCCCTTTTCCAAAGCTTTGACGAATCTCATCGATGAAAAGGGCATGTCGGACCCGGAAGTGTACAAAGCGGCCAATATAGACCGCCGGCTCTTCTCGAAAATCAGGAATCCGAAATATGTGCCGAAGAAAAAGACCATCCTGGCCCTTGCCGTAGGACTCCGTCTCACCACGGCAGAAACGGAAGCGCTCCTAGAATACGCCGGTTACAGTTTGTCCAAAAGCCAGATGATGGACGTCATCGTGCGGTATTTCCTCTCCCGAAGGGTTTACGATATTTACAAAATCAATGATGCCCTTCTCGCTTACGACCAGCAGCAGCTGGGGAGTTAGTTTGAGTCATCTCTCCCTGGATTTGGCTTGAGTCAATTACGGTATTCGGGTTTTAGCCCTGTTCCCGACATGCACCGATGGAGTCTTTAACGAGATTTCGGGGTGCGGGATGCGGGGCGCGGGAAGGCGTGCCGCTGATGCGGCGCAAGTAGATATGGGGGCTTTGCACAGACGGGTTTGCATGCAGAACCATAAAAAAATTGGCCGGGACCGGCCAATTTTTTTGACTGCTGATTACTTGGCTAACCACTAACAACTAACCACTAAAAACTAAAATCCCAAATCTTCGTCGATGAGAATGACCTCCATCTCCGTATTTCTCATTTTCTTATAGTAAATAACGAGGGCATTGCAGATTCGGTCCGGAGCTCCGCAGTCGTAACATTTATCTCTCCCATGAGCGCTGCAGCCACAGAGGAATTTATGGCGGAGCACGTTCTTCGGGGCGGCTATATTTCTTGTACGCCAGATGGCTTCTTCGAGAGAGGGAGCCATTTTATTTCTGCCCAGGACGAAATAGACTTTCTTATGGCCGAAGAGAGACCCTGCCACGCGATTTCCCGTGCCGTCCATATTGACGAGGACTCCCGTCTCCGAGGCCCCATTCACGGAGCAGAGGAAAATATCGGTGGTGAGGGTCTTTCGAGCCATTTCCAGAAAGGCATCATTCGTTTCCTTGAAACCCGCCTTTTCCCGGTCTACCGGGAGATGGCGGATGTCATAGACCGTATTGTGGGAAATGAGTCTGTCATAGAGCCCCATTTCTGCCAGGGTCAGGGAATCGCCCATACCTACAGTAACGCCGTCGATTTTTTCATTTAAATACTCTGCCGCTTCTTCCTTCGTTTTAAAGATGCTGCACTCAAACCGGTTCCGCTTAAAGGCACGGTGTGCTTTCTCAAGGTCCATGATGTGCTCCTTTCTAATGAAAAACTCATTTTATATATTATAACATGGGGAAGTTATCAGTTTATAGTTATCAGTTATCAGCAGCTCACATACGTTGATTAACGTTGGCGTCACAGGAGTAATTCGAGGACCTGCTCCGTTTTGAAATACAGTTTCTCTGCATGGATGAAATTCTGATCACTGCGAACTGATCACTGAGAACTTAAGTCCAAATGCGGCGCCCATGAATTTGCGCCGCACCTTCACGAATTACGAACCACGAAATCTCGATATTAACTCCGGCGGGGCGTGCCGTGGTGAGGTTGACCCAAGAAAACCGAAGCTGACTCAGTTCAATTCATTCGATAAAAGACTCAGACTGCATTGTCCCTTTCCAGGCGACCACGGGCAAACTTATTTCTGCTACACTATAGGCAGAACAAAGGAATGCGCACTCCTTATTAAGAAACCAAGGAGAAAAGAAAATGGAAAAAATCGATAGAACGGAACTGGTATGCATCATTGACAAGAGCGGGTCCATGTGGGGCTATGAGTCCGACACCCTGGGCGGTCTGAATGGGATGATTAAGAAACAGAAGGAAGAAAAAGGGGAATGCTGTCTCACAACCCTCTTCTTTGACACCGACGTGAAAACCATCCATGACCATGTGGACATCCGGAAAGTGGCTCCTCTTCCGAAGGACTGCTATGAACCCGGCGGCTGCACGGCCCTGCTCGATGCGATTGGTCTGGGCATCAAGAAAATCAGGGACATCCAGAAGAGTCTGACTTCGGAAAACCGGGCGGATCACATCATTTTCTTCATCACCACGGACGGCCTGGAAAATGCGAGCCATGAGTACTCCTACCGCCAGATTAAGAAGATGATTACGTCCCTCCAGAAAGAAGGATGGACCTTCCTCTTCTCCGCTGCCAATATCGATGCGGGAGAAGAAGCGGATCACCTGGGCATCGACAGGAAATTCGTCACGGAACATGAAAACAGCCCTGAAAGCATTGGCGCCTGCTTTGAAATGAACTGCGAAGTCGTATCTGCGCTTAGAGGACGTAAATGATTTGCCTGTCGGTTAGGACATGGAGTATTTGAGGCATATCGATGGGAACCGTGAGCGGAATGGGGGAAAATTGCCTGCCGATACTGTCCTTGAGGGGTAGAGACGTTTGAACCGGGAAACGACAGGGTAATGGGGAAATTTGCCTGCCGATACCGCCCTTGAGGGGTAGAGGCGTTTGAAACGGGAAACGACAGAATAATGGGGGATTGCCTGCCGATACTGCTTTTGACGGATAGAAGCATTTGCGCCCCGGGACGAGAGGGGAATGGGGGAAATTACCCGCAGATATCGCATATGAGTTGTTAGCTGAGTCATTAGCTGTCCGCCATTAGATATTAACCATTACCTATTACCTATTACCTATTCCCGGTTTCCTTCACTTTTTGATCACTGCGAACTGAAAGGAGTCCTATGAGAAATTTTGAAATTCCGGCGGCGGTGAGAAGCCGCTGCGAGAGGTGGTCCCGCTTTCTGGATGAGAATCTTCATTTCCATCTGAAGTCGGTGGTTCATACGAAGGATCATGAGAAACGGGTGCTCCTCTTTGCCCTGCTGATGGGGGAGGAAAGGGGCCTTTCCGACCGTGATTTGGACGTCCTTTCGGCGGCTTCCGTTTTCCATGATACCCGTCGGCAGGATGACTGGCTGGATACAGGCCATGGGGACCGGGCGGCGGCGTATTATAAAGAGTACTGCAGGAAGAAGGGCTTCCCTTTTCATCCGGAAGCCGTTGCCATTATGGCTTTCCACGACCGGGATGATGAGAAAGGAAATGCATTTATCAAGAGAAATTTCAAAGATTACAAAAGAGTCCTTCTTCTCTACCATATTTTCAAAGATGCCGATGCCCTGGACCGTTTCCGCCTGAGAGAGGATGGGCTGGACACGAGGTATCTCCGGACGGAAGAGGCGAAAGGACTGGTGGGGTTTGCCCGGAATCTGGTGAATGGAGTGATCAGATATTAGTTGGCTAATCACTAACCATCTCTGCACATCCGCTCTTGCACAATAAAATCCCCTGTTTTACAATATTTCCAAAAGATTTGGAATTGTTTGGAAAGAGGTTTCAAGGATGAAAGATTTTATTCGTCCTTTTCTGGATGTAAATAACGATGGAAAGTTGACTTTCGATGATGTGTTGGAAGCGATTGATGAGTTTGAAGAAGGCATGGAGCATGCCAAAAGCCGGGGAGTCCGGACGGCGGCGCCGGGTTCGGTCATTTATGTACAGCGCAGGCTCATCAAACATTATGGCATTTTTGAAGGAAATGACAAGGTCATCCACCTGTCCTATACCCTGAAGCCCATCGTGCTGCCGGCCATCGTCCATGAGTCTTCTGTGGATGATTTCCTGGAAGGGGACCCGGGCTTTCAGGTGGTCGATTTTTCTGATGTGAAATGGGCCTATTCCAATGAGGAAACCCTGAAGCGGGCCAGAAGCCGGCTGGGGGAAATCGGCTACGAACTTTTCACGGATAATTGCGAACACTTCGCCCTCTGGTGCAAACTGGGCGAAATGCGCTCCCGCCAGGTGGATGATCCCATTCACAGCCTTCCCATCAGCGATCAGAGGAAATATGAAGAGAAATGAGTGGTTAGCTTTTAGTTATAGATTCCCAATCAAAATGGTCCGCATTCAGATGAAGCGGACCATTTTGATTGAGTGTCAGAACCTCAGTTGGTGAAAATAGTATGGAATGTGGAAGTCGTTAATGGATAACAGTTGACAATCCATCACCACGGTTCCGGTTTGGTGTATTTATTTGTGGTTTTTGATTTTAAAGTTGGGAATATCGTATCCGGGAGTGACCAGCCATAAACCTTTTCGCTTTGCTCCCTGCCTGTGCAGGATTCCAATTCTTTTGAGAGCAGCAATAGATTTATTTATGGTGGATTTGGATAAGTTCAGGGCCAAAGCAATCTGAGAAATAGTCATGTTGGGATTATTTCGGATTTCGGACAGGATTCTGGCTTGAGTTTTAGTCATTTGGGGTTTGATACCAGATGTCGATTTAGAAGGAATTGACTCTTCTTCAGGATTATCTTTTATGCTGTGAATATGATTTAACGGGATTGTTACCATAATTGAATTCTCATGAAATTCAAAAGCCTTTTTCCCGTAAAGGTTCGTAATTACAGGAACACCTCTTCCGGTTTTTTCACTGATATGTAACTGCAGGAATATTTCCGATAATTTATGATTAACTGGAATAGATTCTCCGGCAAAAAATCCTTCTATCGTCTGGTCGGGCGGAAGAAATCCACGAGAAAGAATTTCAATCCGATCCGAGAAAAATGTAAACATGGGTTCATTTCCGGATAGCCAGTTATTATGCAGAAAGGCATTAATGACTGCCTCACGAAATGCCCGGTTTTCAAATAATGGTATATCCTTTCTTTCAACTATACGATTTGTTTCATCTACCTGAATGAGATTTAAGACATCGCCATATTGAAGTACTTCATCAAGTGAATAAAGCAGGCATTGATAGCCAAATTCACGAATAGAATACAGTATCGGATTTGCTTTCCCCTGAAAATATGGAAAATCGAATTGGTATATGGGAGTTATCAGATAATAACTGAGCCATTATATTATATTTTCCATCGGGAGTCAGAAGTCCGAGGTTTTTCTTAAAAGTATCTTTATTTAATGAAATTCCCTTGATGTTATAGTAGGTGAGCAGTCTTTCAAATGTTAAGTCCTGATAATTGGATGCTGTATTTTCAATCGTTGGATATCCATTTCTTAATATACTGAAAAGATAGGATTCCCGTTCCGGATACTTATCCAGCCTTTCTTTACTGGAACCGATTCGGATATACCTGGTTCTCTGGTAGGCGGTCGGGACAGTTTTGGCTGCCGGTATACTCAGTACGACCACACGTTTGCTTAATATTGTAGCTTCCTGAAAAATGAAATTAAGATCCGGGGTAAGTTGACGTTCAAGATAGTGAATCAATGGTTCCCCCTGACATCACGGTTATAATTAAAACTGGTTCCGGTTATTTCATGAGTACTATCATTGATTCCCCATACAAAATAAGCCAGAGATCTTCCCGTGAAAGCAGCTGCATTTGAAAGGGCAGAAATATATTGCCCTAATTGATCGGCGTCAAACCAGTTTTCTTTAAATTCGAACCATTCTGCCTCATACTCAAATGTGCGGAGGTCATTGATAACTGTTTCTATACTGAGCATATGACACCTCCTTATGATTGTGATTCCTGATTTAATTATAGTGTAACATAAGGCATCCAAAATTACACTATAAATGTTCGGTGGTAAATTTTACAGGAGGGACTATTCTGAAAAATCCGTTTATTTCGAGTCTTTTCAGAAAAAATAATAGGTTTAAAGTGTAATTTAAAGTGTAATTTCCAGTTGATTTTTACACATAAAATTACACTTTGGCGGTATGGGAAGACGATGCAGGAGATATATTCCCCTGCATATAAAAGGCCCGATTCCAAAGTGGAAACGGGCCATAATTGTTGAGAACCAATGGCTGACTGCTAACGGCTGAATGCTGACGATTCTTCTCACTTGCTCCAGTCGTGATTATAGACGTCGTAATCTTTCTGTTTTTTCAGATATTCGATGGAAAGGTCGATATCTTTCAGAAGGGCCTCTTTGTCTCTCGGAAGGGTGGCAGCGAGGCGGATATAGTTGGAAACGTGATTGCTGCGGAAAATCATGTGCTCTGTTTCCGGGAGGTCCAGGTGTTCTATGATGACTTTCAATTCTTCCATGAGGCCTGCCGGAGTCAAAGGAGTGAATTCTCCCCGTTCGAACTGGTCTTTCAGTTCACTTCCGCGGTACAGCATGAGACAGAGGGCGGAAAGATGGGTCGGTTTGATTTCATTGATGGCATGAGCCGTAGCCAGGGCATGGCGCTCGCTTCCCGGGACTCCCGCGATGCCAAGGATAATCATAATGGAAAGATCCATACCGGCTGCCCGGACACGCTTCCCTGCTTCGATGGACTGTTCTCCGGTGACCCCTTTTCTGATATCTTTCAGCGTCTCACTATCTCCGCTTTCCATTCCGTAGTAAAGGAGCTGGAGACCGGCCGCACGGAGCTGTTTCAGTTCGTCCACGGATTTCCGGAGGATATCTCCCGGCGCCGCATAGGAGGAAACCCTTTCCAGATTCGGGAAATATTTCTTCAGGGTGTACAGGATATTCAGAAGCCGTTCAGTCGGAAGCACCAGTGCATCCCCGTCGGCCAGGAAGACTCTCCGGATCCCTTCGGCATCGATGGTATAGGCGATGGCAATCTGGCGCATGATCTGTTCATCAGAGAGCTTTTCAAATTTCACGCCCCGATACATATTGCAGTAGGTACAGTGATTGTGAGCACACCCGCGGGTAACCCGGAGAATAAAGGAATCCGCTTCACTGGGCGGACGGAAAACGGGAGTATCATAATCATCAAAGAAATAACCGGGCATACCATTCATCCTTTCAACGGAAAAGCCAGTTTCTGGTTTGGAAATGAGATTTCGTTCATACGAGAGCTATTGTAACACATCTCATTCAAAAACACAATTAAAAATTTAAATGTGTTTATTCGTTTACATGCTGCCTTTTGCGGATAGATGCACATGGAGGGAATCGTGATTCGTGGTTCGTTGTTCGTTCTTCGGGTCCCGGGAATATAATTTACCCAGGATTAAATAAATTCAAAAACTGACTACCCCAAATTAAATAGATGGAAATTCGAGAACGACGCCAAAAGAGAAATGCTAAAATCATGTTAGGCATTAGTTTTTGACATAGAAAGGAAGATCTAAACATGGCTAAGCATTTTACTCCAGAAGAGCAATCCATCCTCAAAAAGAACCCTTACACTAAATCTGTGTCGGGCAGACAGATTATCTTCACTGTGCCCTTTAAAGCAATGTTTGCTGAACAGTACAGGAAGGGAAAAACTCCAAGAAAAATTCTTGAAGAGGCCGGTTATGACACCAATATATTTGGGGAGGTTAGAATTTCAGGAATTCAAAAAGGAATCATGAGACAGGCCGGGCGCGAAGAAGGTTTTCCAGAAGTTCCTGCAGGTACTGCTCAAGCCGATTTAAAAAGCCTTTTAGGCCACCCATTAAGTGTTAAAGAAAGCGATTATCTTATCCATGAGGTCATCCTCCTGCGTCAAACCCTTGAGGTTGTAAAAAAAACGCAATTTGCCATCATTTCCAGGCTATAAGGAGACTTGCCATGAGACAAGCTAATGCCATCTGCAACATCATACAGGAAGCACTGGATAAGTCGGACAATGTCTTAAGTATTCCACAATTGTGCCAGGCTGCAGGATTACCAGTTCAAACATTTTATTCCTGGCGTCGTGCAGCAGGAACGAGATCCAGGCGGGAGGCGCAGGATGAAAAAGACTTTGCAATAATCCTTTCAGCTGCCTACAGCTACAATGGGAAGGCTATAAACGGGGGTCCCCAGATTTATATGGAACTGCTGCACAGAGATCCTGAGCACCCTATGAATTTGAAAAAAATATACCGATTGATGAGAAAATATGGGCTTAGAAGCACTTTCCGGAAACCTAACCCCAATAAACAGCTGGCTGCCCAGATGAAGACTCACCATCGCTTCAAAAATATACTGGAGCAAAACTTCCGATGCTATGGGCCAAGGCGGGTGTTCCTGACCGATATTACCTATATTCCCTTTCAAGATCGTTTCATCTATCTGTCAGCCATCATGGACTCGTTTACGAAAGAAATTGTGGCCTATAAAGTCAGCGAATCACTTGCAATCGATTTTGTAAGGGATACCGTGATCATGCTGTTAAAGAATCACAGGAATGAAATAGCAGATGATGCCATCATGCACAGCGATCAGGGCTGTCACTATACAAGCAATACCTTCATTGAAATGATGGAAGATGCACACATAACGCAGTCCATGTCGAAAAAAGGGTACTGCTGGGACAATGCCCCGCAGGAGAGCTTCTGGGGGCATATGAAAGATGTTCTGGACCTGAGTGCATGCATTACATTTTCAGATGCTGCCAGGGAGATTGACAAGTTTATGAATTACTACAATAACAGGCGATACCAGATGAATCTGAATCGGTTGTCACCCCGGGAATACTTCCAGTTCTGCGTAACAGGGAAATATCCCCTGAATGTGAAAAACCCGCCTGCTGCCCCAAAAGTGGAACCACCTAAAGAAGGGACAAATCTGATTTGAAACTCAGTCAAAGATTATATTGTAAGCACCGATGAAGAAGACAATTGCCCTGGTGTCTAATCGGCATCAGATTTGCAGGCCGGGGTCAAGGGGCTTCAGCCCCTTGATGCCGGAATGTAAATCTGATAAAATCCCCAGGCCAGGGCAACTGTATAAAAATTGACCGCATTTCTAAAAACTCGAATTCCGATTATTTGACAAAGGGTAAGATTCAGAATGTGTATCCTCAATCGTGGCCCGTGCTCCGTGGTCCGTGAAGGTGGCGCCCTTCGGGCGCAGTATTATATGGGGATTTATGCGCAGGCTTATGATGTTGGATTGTCCAGCATAACCTGAATCGTGGTTCGTGATTCAGGTTCCGGGAATGGGTATCCTCAATCGTGGCCCGTGCTCCGTGGTCCGTGGAGGTGGCGCCCTTCGGGCGCAGTATTATATGGGGTCTTTGGCTCCCCATTGACTGAATGAAGAATAGGGGGACATTTATTTGGATTATTCTTTGAATTCCCTGATATGCTGTATTCCAGTTAGAAATTTGATTCTGAAGTTAGTATTTTTCTATCAGCTTTGCTTGACCATATA
>Ga0256406_1007322_pt1 | contig 10539 bp, 9 predicted proteins | sample RumenRJG_03DNA_FD_185986 | JGI IMG/M metagenome (GOLD analysis project Ga0256406, IMG submission 185986) | Bovine rumen microbial communities from Lethbridge, Alberta, Canada - RJG_03 | ecosystem: Host-associated > Mammals > Digestive system > Stomach > Rumen | place: Canada: Alberta | collected...
AACAAAATCAAAATAAACATTCACAACAATACCCTGCTGAATAATTCAGCAGGGTATTTTCATATAAAAAACACAAAACATATTTATGAATAAATTTCTCTTCTTAATAATTTTTTACAACAATCACTATTCCATTCTCTCCCATCTATGGTATTCTCATAGTAGAAAAGTGTCTAATTTCATAGAACAATATATAAAAAATAATCCTGCCCAAAATACTATTAACAAGAAAGGAGAGAAATCACGATGAACAAACATATAATCACCAAAATTAGACCAATGTTTTTAATAATACTTTTGGTAATATTGTCTATGACCATAACCGCTTGTTCAAATTCAAACTTATCAGGGATACAGAATCAATTAAATGAAAAGTATTCAGAAACAGAGCCTACACCTCCTCCTGAAACGGAAGACGTATTAAGTGCAGGCGAAGATGAAGCAAAAGCATAGGACACCCGGTTGACAATATCGTCAGCGGGGCTTTTTTATTTGCAAAAAACATGAAAAAAGTATCAAAATAATTGAAAAGATGCTTAAATTGTGCTATAATTTAAACGTAAATAGAAATGTTCATAACTCATAAATCAGGTGCAAGGCATATAGGCTTTCGGGGATTCTGCCGGGTGACAAACGGCAGATGAAATCTGATACAGCTAGTCAAACATCACTGCGTTCTGAGATAAAAACGCATATGGCAATAAGCGGTGAACAGACTCATGGATGACAAAAATCATTCTATGTCTGCTCATCTTTTTTATTTTATGGAAAAGATGATGCATGACATACCCTGTCCGGGCAGGACTCCTTCCGAAGGAAATCTCTCTGATAAGAGTCTCGATGAAGTCGCTCCACCTGAGCAAGGTTCCTGCTGAAGGCACTCTGCCTGAGCAAGGCTCCCGCTGAAGGCGGCCCGTCCGGCAGGACCCTTTCCGGAGGAAGCTTCCGGCAGGAGGACGGCGGGTTTACTTGTAAACCCAGAGGCCAGTTTCACTGAGTTATATTCATAAGCAGGGGAGGTGAGAGCATGGGATTCAAATGTGCGCCGCAGCTTCTCGGACTTGTCAGAGGTGAGCCGAAAGCCGGCCAGAAACACAGGGCAAATGGAAAGGCGATTTTGAGTGAGGCCGGTAAAGAACGCTATTCAGCATCGGCCACACTGAACAGGTCGCTGACCCATTTGAACAAATATACCGGATACGACAGCGGGTTTGCGGCATGGGATGCCATGCAACGCCGAGCTGATGAGTATAGAACTCAGGGAAAGACAAAAGATGGAAAAAGTTATGAAAGAGCACTTCGAAAAGATGCAGTAATCGGATTTGCTTTGATTATCAATCCTCCGTCTGAGACCTGCGTGAACTGGTCAGAAGAAGAGTATCGCCGGTTTTATGAAGATACATGGGAATGCCTGAAAGAGATAGAGCCGCGCCTCTTTTCTGATAAGAATGTTGTTATGACCGCCGAACATTTTGATGAAGGGATGCCGACTGATAATCCAGAGAAGGACCGGCATCTGCATATCTTTGGGGATGCCATGGATACGGATGGCAAATACTGCGGCAATCTTCTCGATGCCAAGCTGCTTGCAGCGATTAATCAGAGGTACCCTCAGATGATGCGGGCAAAAGGATGGGACATGGATGACCTTGACACCACGGACTGGAATAAGTATCAATCAGACGACGCATACAGAGCGGAAAGAAAGAGTAAACGTAAACAGTCCGGAAAATCTGTCAATCAGTACATCAGGGATGACATTGCGAAGAAAAGCAAGCAGATACATGCAATGAACAATGAGATTCGTGACCTGTCGGAACGGGATACTGCACTGCGAGAAAGTAATGACCTCCTTGAACAGGAGAATGCTTCGCTGGCCATGAACAGCATGGAGCTGGCAACGAATGTAGAAATCTCTCGGGCCGAGTCCGCGCAGCTATCAGCAGAACATCAAATTCTGAAAAAGCAGAATGAACAGCTTAAAGCAGAAAATGCTACTTTGTCTGAACGCCTTGCCCGATTACTCTTGGAAGTCAAAAAGAAAAAGGAAGAACTTTTGGCTCTGGCAGGAAAACTGCAGGAAATGAAAAAGAACGCCGGGGACGAGGCGGAACGGGTCAGCCAGAACAGGAGATTTGAGGAGCTGCTATACCGGCTGCAGCATGACAGTTTTATTCTGCAGTTTTTGAAAAAGCTGGGGATGAGAAAGTTTAGAAATTCCGATGGGACAGTTTATCAAAAGTCTTATGTGGATATCTATCAGGAAGCGCTGGACAGGCATCTGGCAGCATATAGAAAGGAAGCCGCCATTATCCGGAAAGGCGAGCATTATCAGAGTGGACCGGAAGGTAAATCCGGCAATAACAGGGATTATGGATATGAACAATAGTAATAATGAAGACGAGGTGAGTATATTATGATGGGAGACAGACAATTAAAGGATTTAGAGAAAAGATACAAGGATATGCAAAGTGCATTGCAGAAGCTGAGACTTGATGCGGACCGACTGAACCGGGAATATGATGTCCGGAGTTCAAAACTGGATGCGATTCAGGATGCTGTTAAAAAGGAAATGGAGAAGTATAACAGCATGAAGAAAAAGCGGGAAACGCTCGAACTTCAGCTCCGGCAAAGCAAAAATGAGCTGCAGATTGTGCAGAAAGCTATTGAGCTGGAAACCATGAAACAGCTTACAGAGAAACAGAAAGCGGAAGCGGACCAAAAATATTTGGAGGCAATCGACAGGTACTTATACTGTGATGACTTTACGACTAATTTCCTGAAAAACCTTGGTAACCGGAAACGTCATAAGCCTAACGGAGAAATCAAGGTGGAAAACATTTACAGCATTTACCTTGAGGGAAGGGAACGGGCCCGGAGGCGGGCGATTGGCAGAAGAGATGATTTACGCAGACCCTTGCCTAAAGGCGGAGACAGTGGCGGAAGAGTTCCACCGATGGCCGAGGAATCCCTTGGCTTCTGATGGTCAAAGAGTAGCAGTTTAAATGTCGGATAAAAGTAGTAGCATTTCCGGGAGAAAACATACAAAATTTGGACCTGATAACAGTAGTATTTTAAACGAGCGTTTATATTTGTACGTTGGGAGAAAGATTTATGGGAAAAACATACGGGTACTGCCGCATCAGCACTCCGCACCAATCGATTGAGCGGCAGGCCAGAAATATTCTGCGGGAGTACCCGGACGCGGTGCTTTTTGAAGAGGTTTACACAGGTACAAAACTGGAGAGGCCGAAGTTTCAGTTATTGCTGAGACGGATTCATGCCGGTGACACGATAGTCTTTGATGAAGTGAGCAGAATGAGCAGAGATGCGGAGGAAGGATTTGCTCTTTATGAAGAATTATATGCCAAGGGTGTAAATTTGGTGTTTCTGAAGGAACCACACATCAATACGGATACATACAGGAAGTCGATGAATACTCAGATTGAGATGACCGGCGAGAAGGTAGATATGATTCTCGAAGGAGTCAATAAGTATCTGATGGCACTTGCAAAAGAGCAGATTCGCCTGGCATTTGCTCAGTCTCAGAAAGAAGTAGATTTTCTCCACCAGAGGACGTCAGATGGTATTCGAGAAGCGAGTGATAGAGGAAAACAGATTGGCAGACCTAAAGGTTCGCGACTCATCACGAAGAAAGGACGGGAAGCGAAGGCGGCAATTATCAAGTACAGTAAAGACTTCAGCGGGATGATGAAGGATGTAGAGATTATGAAAATGCTTGGATGCAGCAAAAACCAATATTATGTCTGGAAAAGACAGTTAAGGAACGAAACTGTAGCCAGACAGTGATTTGATGAATGTTCAAAGGGGGATGAGCATTACGAACTGATAAAACGGAGGTAAAGGAATTGTTTGAGATTTTGGTTGATAAATACAATAAAGCTGGTAAACATTCGGAAGAAGAGGACTTGAAGAAATGCGGATATAAGCTGACGAAGGTCTGCCTGCCAGTTGGCGATTACTGCGCGAAAACAAATAAACTGGAAGAAATGCTGGAAATCTACCGGAATGAAGAGTATACGCAGAGAAGGTACCATGATGATTATTCAAAGAGCATTCTTTCCAAACTCGATTTCGTGGGGACTTACACAATTGCTGTGGATGTAAAGCTTAGTTTCAATGAACTGGAAAAGAATCTGCTCTTATCAAAAAAGGGAAACCGTTACAGGTTCGAACGAGAATTGCTCCGGGCGAAGAACCTTGGAATTAAACTCATCACGATTATTGCAGATGACGATTATCGAACATTTGAAGAGCTGGAATACTTTCAAAGTGATGGAAGCGGGAGGTCATGCGGCGAAGCCATGAAAAGACGAATGGCTGAACTGATGAGAAAGTACGGATGCGAATTCTATCTTGTTTCACGAGATAAACTGGCGCAGGCAATTATTTACTGGCTGTCGCAGGAGCCACTTCTCAAGAGCAGTTATAATCAAAATGTATTTCAGGTGGCAAATTGAATAAGATTACAAAATGGAAAACTATGGCATAGATGAGCAGATTAAGGCTTGAGAAATGAAAAAATTCCAGGTATAATTCGGTCATGGCTCCTCTATGTTAGTTAGTAACGAATTCCCCATGAAATTCGCATAGCATAATTCATTGGAATAGTATTACTGAGGTAGAAATTTTGAGCCTGAGAGTTGTAATAACTCCCAGGCTCTTTTCATGTAGAGGAGTAGTTAGAACCCAGTTTTTACAAGGCATTTCTGTGACAGAGGGTGGGTGCTGAATTTCGATAGGATGAGTACTGTTCCCGGGTGTTGGTCGGGATTAGGCACGGGGCGATTTTTACTAATTTTGTGGAAAAGTGGAGTGGGAATTATCATAGAGAAATTTGGAAAAGGATAATTTCGGCGAAAATCTCGGCGAAACTTTGTGCCGGATGTACCGAATTTTCTCGAATTAGGCATGTTTTTTGCAGAAAACAAGGCGTCGGGCAGCTACTGCACCTATTCTTGCTGAAATACTATGCCGAAATTATTTTTTCGGGAAAAATCTCGGAGAAAATTTCGGCATGGAATAGGCCTGTAAATAATGCCTCAGATGATGATTCCCGAAATAATTCTTCTGCAAATTACTCTGAGAACCTTGTGAGTGCTGGGATGAATGGTCTGCCTGCCTGCCTGCAGGCAGACGGTCGGACGCAGGTGCACTGCACCTGCTGTTCGCCATACAGAGCATGGAGTAATAGATTAACCAGTGGAAAAGGAGGCTCCTCTATGTTGAAAAAGAATCCTAAGACAAGATGCGAAAGACTGGTGATGGAGAAGGCAAAGGGGGTGTGCAGGTTTTATAACAAAATTCAAAGCGCCTATGCAAGGATACTTGAAGAGAACGAAGAGGTGGAAGAAATATGTTGCAACGTTGCTTTTGAGACAGAAGAACTTTCAGGGTACACCTCTGATTTCGTCTGCAGGAAAACGGATGGAGAGTTTTTGGTCAGGGAATGTGTGGAGCGAAGGAAACTGTCTTGGCCGTCAGTTGTGCAGCTCTTGGATGCATCGAGGGATTATTGGACAAGGCGTGGTGTTGTGGATTGGGGTATTGTGATTGACAGGGAGGCTGAAGAAGATGAGTGAGTATTATTTGATTCGGGATTCTATTTTCAAAGCCATCGCCTCGAAAGATGACATGACCCTTATGATTAATTGCAGCATGAAGCATATGCCGGAGTGGGTTGAGACAAAACTGCTCCGGGGAGTAACAAGTATAGATGAAGAGGAAGCATTTAAAAGACTCGGAATAGTTCTTCGGGAAGAGACAGAGATGTCGCTGGGAGAGTTGAAAACGGCCAGAGAACGTTACACGATGGTCGCCGGGATACTTCCTTTTCTTACTGATGACAGAGAAAGAAATCATGCCATAAAAAAGGTTTGCGAGAATTTTGGAAAGAGCAGGAGAACCATCACATCATATCTTTGCAAATACCTTGTCACAGGAAGCATCACCTCCCTCGCTGATAAGCAGAAGAATCCAAAGGAAAAAGGTTTAACAATCCATGAAAAGAACATGCGCTGGGCCCTGAACAAATATTACTATACCAGGCACAGAAATAAACTGACCGACGTCTATGTGATGCTGCTGAAAGAGAAGTACACAGACGCTGACAATAAACTTGTAGAGAATTATCCATCTATCTACCAATTCAGGTATTTTTTTAACAAAACAAGAAAGAAACAAACGGAAATTATATCCCGGGAAGGTCTGAAAAACTATCAGCTCAATTATCGTCCGCTTCTTGGAGAAGGCGTGCAGGAATATGCCCCGAATGTCGGCGTGGGCATGGTGGACAGCACGGTCTGTGACATCTATCTGGTGGACAAGGCCGGCAAACTGGTGGGCAGGCCTATTCTGGTCGGATGTGTGGATGCGTATTCTGGTTTATGTATGGGTTATGCACTTGTTTGGGAAGGCGGCGTTTACAGCTGTCGTGAGCTGCTCCTCAATGTTATCCATGACAAAGTGGCTTGGTGCAGGAAATTCGGCATACTCATTGAAAAAGAGGACTGGGACTGTGCACAGCTGCCGGGGGTCATCGTATCGGACCGAGGGTCAGAGTATATCAGTTTCAATTTTGAGCAGATTACCGAACTGGGAGTTCAGGTGATTTCGCTTCCGGCTTTCTCGGCGAACCAGAAGGGGCCGGTGGAAAAGTTGTTTGACCTTGTGCAGAGTTCTTTTAAGCCTTATCTGAAGGGAAAGGGTGTTGTGGAGAGCGATATTGGGCTCAGAGGGGTTCGCGATTATCGAAAGGATGCCTGCCTGACCATTGAACAGTTCGAGAAGATTTTGCTGCATTGTATTGTTTATCATAACCGCAGCCGCATTCTGGAGGACTATCCATTTACAGAGAAAATGCTGCAGGAAGGAATTGCCCCTTATCCTGCCGCCATTTGGAATTTCGGGAAGGAGCAGCCCGGGGCTAATCTGATTACAGTGCCAAAAGAACAGCTCATCCTGACTATGCTTCCGAGGACTACCGGAAAATTCAGCCGGCATGGGCTGGAAGTAAACGGCATGCGTTATACGGCTGATGGATATACCGAGAGGTATCTGAAAGGTGGGAAGGTCACCGTCGCGTACAATCCTGACGATGTTTCTTCTGTCTACCTTGTAGAAGACATGTATAAAGAGTTTTCCTTGATTGAGAGAAGATATAAGGGAAAGGCTTTGGAAGAGGTAGTAGACCGCAAGAAAAAGCAGAAGGAACATATCAGTCAATATTCGAGAGAGGGCCTTCAGGCGAAGATAGAGCTTGCACAGCATATCGAGGCTGTTGCCGGGCAGGCGGAGCACAATATGGATACGGAAATCAAGGGTACGCTCAGACGCAGGAAGAAAGCCAGAACAGAACGGCACAGAAACCTGATGGAGGAGATATGATGGACGAGAGAGCAGGGTATGAGTCTTTGCTTCCCCGGATGCTGATAGGAGAAGAGCTGAGAAAAAAATTGCTCAGGGTACCTGAGTATAACGAGAAGGTCAGTGGACTGGATGCCGGGAGCCGGCTTTTAAAACTAACAGAAATATATTCTGTTTTTATTCCTTCGGAGATGGCCGTGGAAATCTATCATAGGCTATATATGATGACGAGCATTTCTTTGAAGCAGAAAAACGGAAGGGACTCGATAAAAAGGCTGAACCGGAATTACATACATCCCCTGGCAGGAGAATTTTGCGGAGTGATTCCCGGAGTCAGTTCCGTGAGCATCATCGGAGACAGCGGAATAGGAAAGACAACATGTATTCAGAAGGCCGTGGAACTGATTGGCCCTGTTCTGGTGACCGAGGTGCCATATAGAAAAATCGTTCCGGTGGTCATGGTAACCTGTCCCTTTGACTCGAATTACAAAGGCCTTCTTTGCCAAATTCTCATCGCCTTAGATGAAGCTCTGGACACGAATTACTATGAGAAAAGCCAGAAGAGCACCATGAATGCACAGCAAATCCTCGGAATGGTTTGCCAGCTTTGTCATCTGCACGTAGGAATCCTGATAATCGATGAGATACAGTTTCTTGTTGAACATAAATCCGGGAAACAGCTATATCGGATGATACTGCAACTTATCAACTCCAGCGGCATAGGTGTAGTTCTGGTCGGCACAAACGAGTGCATGGATTACTTCTCGCAGACACCACAGATGGCAAGACGCGCATCCGGGCTGCAGTATACAAATCTGGATTATAATGATGAGTTCCGCCGGCTGGCAGAGGTCTTATTCAGCTGCCAGTATACGAAGAACAAAACGGAGCTGACGGAGCCATTGTTGTCTCTGCTCTATGAATACAGCGGCGGAAATGCGGCAAATCTGATGGAACTGATACATGACGCACAGGAGCACGCGATTCTGACCGGGGTGGAGAGGTTGGATATGGACGTACTGAACGTGATTTATGCGAAAAGGATGCGGATGCTGCATGGTTATATAGAACCCGGAAGGAAAAAGCTTTCCCGGACATCCGGAAGGAATGACAGGAATAAGAATATGGAAAAGCTGCCAGAGCAGAATGTCGGATCAGAGTACTGTGCACGCAGTATTGCCGATATTTTGAAGGGGATAAAGAGAGCGGATGCCGCCAGAGAACTGGCAAAGTATATCAGAGTAGAAGAGGTGCAAATTCTATGATAGGACACATGCCTGAAATATATCCGGATGAACTGATGTACAGCTGGTATGCACGATATTTTGTGCACAGCGGTTATCCGACTTACACGGCTGCTTTGGAAGACATACTGATGAAGAGAACAGGACGGGTGGATATGGAGTTTTGCGGAAAGTTGAACGAGGAGTCCAAGAGCCTCTTTTCTTCAATGTATGGGATGGAATATTTAATCAGTAACCATACGATGTTTTCCCAGTATGCAAGGTTTGAAACAGACGAGAAGCAGAGAGAGGCTATGCGGGCTCTTATCGCAGGCGACCGGGACATCCATACTATTCTTTCCTTTCCAAAATCCAAAGAAAGCCTCAGGTATCTTCGGTATTGTCCAGTATGTGTGAAGGAAGACCGGGAGAATTTTGGGGAGACCTACTGGCATAGAAGTCATCAGATAAGGCACATCACCTGCTGTCCTGAACACGGCTGCAGGCTGCATATTTCAAACATCGTAACAACAGCAAACATATCCCCTCGATTATGGCCGGCGGAAGAAACCGTGACAGAGACGGCAGTTATACCGGCCAAAGAGTTTGAGATAAAGATTGCAAAGTACATCTCTGCTGTTTTTCAGGCGCCTATGCCGCAGAACCAGTCGCAGCTGGGCGTGTGGCTTCGGTCAAAACTTGAAGGAACATCATATATTTCTGTGAGAGGCAGGAAGCTATATGTGAAGAGATTATATGAAGAGTTGACAGCCTTTTTCGAAGAATATCCGGATACAGCCATCATAGGGGAGTACCAGATTAGAAAAATGCTCACAGGCTATATGCATTTCTTCTTTCCTGTCTGTCAGCTGGCATTTTTTCTTGGTATTCCATCTGACGAACTGGCATGTCATACACTGGGAGAAAAGACGCAGACAGAACGTTTTGATGAGCGGGTTGTCGAATTGTATGAGCAGGGGGTCGGCTCCCGGCAGATAGCAAAGCTGACAGGTGTCTGTCCGTCAACGGTCAGGAGCGTGATGAAGAAAAAGGAAAAGCTACCGTACGACCATTCTGTACGAAAAGGGATGCATTGGAAGGACTGGGATAAAATGGATGAGGAGATGATTGGAAAGGTTCGCCTTATGTGTGAGAAAATCTATGGCGGAGAAGGAGGCCGGCCTCATCGGGTCACCGAAGGAAGCGTTCAACATGCTATGGGGTGGCCGCAGAAACGATTACAGTTTCTGCCGCTGTGCCGTACAGCGGTGCATGAGTATGAAGAAAGCATGGAGCAGTACTGGGCCAGAGAATGCGTATGGGCTTACGAGAAGTTGAAGAAAGAGTGTGGCAGTAAAGATATCTACTGGAAACACCTCAGAGATATAACAAATATGCGGAGAAAGGACTTTGAGAGCTGTAAAGAATTTATTTCGGATTATACAGACCGGGAGACAGCGGAGGCAATCAGAGGGTTAATATAAATAATCTTTCTCAAAACCCATTCTCTATTTTCTTCTAAACTATCTATGAAAATTATATTGCCCTCAGAACAATAATCTTTTAAAATCAGACCATGGAGGTGAGAGCGTTGAGTCGGAACGTTAAGAGAGATGGCCTGAGTAATTCAAATGGAGACAGTGTCGAAAATTCTGCTGAAAAAATGCCCGAGGAGAAACCAAAGAGAGCTTCCCGGAAGAAATCTGAGAAAGCTGCTCAGGGGAATTCGCCAGAAGGGATTGCAGTAAAGGCTGAGGAAGACAAGCCGAAGAGGACAAGAAAGAAAAAAGGAGAGCCAGAAGAAACTCCTGCTGTAGAACCTGCAGAGGCCAAGCCGAAGAAAACAAGAAAGACAAAGGGAGAATCTACAGGAGACCTTACGAAGGAAAAACCTGAAAAAACTCCTCAGGAACTCACTTCGAAAGAACCC
>Ga0256406_1007323_pt1 | contig 10538 bp, 8 predicted proteins | sample RumenRJG_03DNA_FD_185986 | JGI IMG/M metagenome (GOLD analysis project Ga0256406, IMG submission 185986) | Bovine rumen microbial communities from Lethbridge, Alberta, Canada - RJG_03 | ecosystem: Host-associated > Mammals > Digestive system > Stomach > Rumen | place: Canada: Alberta | collected...
GCATGGACATCCGGGCCTGATTCCAGAGGTCCATACGGACTTCATTTTCGCGGCCGTCGCGGAGGAGCTCGGCCTCATCGGCGCTTTGACGCTCGTCGTGGCCTATGGCGTGTTCTTCATCGTCGGCATCCGCACAGCGCTTGCCTGCACGAGTGTCGAGCGCATCCTGCTCGCGGCCGGCGCAAGCGTCGTGTTCCTGCTGCAGGCCTTCATCATCATGGCCGGCGTGACGAAATTTTTGCCGCTCACGGGCATCACATTGCCATTCGTGAGCTATGGCGGCAGCTCGATGGTCTCGGGCTTCATCCTGCTTGGAATTCTCGCCGTCCTCTCGCGAAAGGAGGCGGCCGCATGATGCAGAAGACATCCCATGAAAAGGAACGCGCGACAAAGCGCTTCGTGCTGCATACCGCAAGCTGTCTGCTCGCGCTGCTCCTGGTGCTCGGGCTCTACATCGCGTACCTCCAGACATTCGGTGCCGAAAAGCTCGCGCATCATCCTTTGAACCAGCGCAGTGCGCAGGCCGAGGCCGAAGTCCAGCGTGGCTCGATCCTCGATGCGAAAGGGCGCGCGCTCGCGCAGAGCACGGCGCCGGGCGAACGCACGTACCCGATGGGCGCGGCGCTTGCGCCCGTCACGGGATATATCGGCGAGCGCATTGGCAGTGCTGGCATCGAAGGGCGGGCGAATCAGGACCTGCTCGGCCGCACGGAGGAAATGAACCGCCTCGGGCCCGTATCGGAACTCTTGCAGGCCGACCGCGGCAATGACGTCCATCTGACGATTAACGCCGATGTCCAGCAGGCCGCCTATGATGCATTTGCCGGACGCCGCGGCGCGGCCGTCGTGCTCGATGCGACGACAGGCGCCGTGCTCGCGATGGTGAGCTGTCCGTCGTATGACCCCGCGAGCGTCGAAGCGAACTGGGACAGCCTGAGCCAGCAGGCCGACGGTGCACTTCTCAACCGTGTGCTCTATGGCATGTATCCGCCGGGCTCGACCATCAAGCCGATGATGGCGGACGCCGCGCTCGCCGAGGGCGTGACGGATGAAACGGAAATCTTTGACTGCGACGGCCAGCTCGATGTCGGCGGCGGCCAGACGATCCGTGAGAGCCACGGCGAGGTACACGGCAAAGTGAACCTCGAAAAGGCCATCACGGAATCATGCAACGTGACATTCGGCACGCTGGCCATGCGTCTTGGCGGCAAGAAGCTCGGCACGGCGTTCGAGCGCTTCGGCTTCACGAAGGAGCTCACGGGCGACCTCGCGAGCGAGTCGGCGCACCTGCCCGATTTCAAAAGCCTCGGACAAGGCGACATGGCGCAGGTCGGCATCGGCCAGAGCTCGCTCCTCGTGACGCCGATGGAAATGGCGCTCCTCGCGTCCGCGTTTGCAAATCATGGCACGGTCATGGAGCCGTATATTGTCCAGTCTGTCGTGACGCCAAGCGGCCTCACGGTGCGAGAAGGCACTACGAAAAAATGGTTTGATGCGACGACGCCGGAGCGCGCCGCGCTCATTGATTCATATATGGAGAAAGTCGTCACGCAGGGCACGGGAACGGCCGCCCGCGTGAGCGGCATCCGCGTGACGGGCAAGACGGGCACGGCCGAGAACGCGCAGGGCAAGGACCATGCATGGTTCATCGGCTCGGCCGACGTCGGCGGGCGCAAGATCGCCTTTGCCATCATCGTGGAAAACAGCGGCGGTGGCGGCATTGAAGCCGCGCCAATCGCCCGCAAGATCGTGCTCAGCATGGAATGAGAAATGGAAAGGGAATGAATGGGGGAGACCTATATGACGAACCGTGTTCTGGATCAGCGCTATGAGCTGCTGGAACGGGTCGGCGGCGGCGGGATGGCCGACGTCTACAAAGCGCAGGACCGCTTGCTCGACCGCCCCGTGGCCGTGAAGATTCTGCACGCGCAGTTCCAAAGCGATGAAGAATTTATCGAGAAGTTCCATCGGGAAGCGCAGGCGGCGGCCCGCCTCTCCCATCCGAACATCGTCAACATCTATGACGTCGGCGCCTCAGGGGATGACCACTATATCGTCATGGAGTACGTGCCGGGCCGCACGCTCAAGGAGCTCATCCAGCAGCGCGGCCACCTCGCGCCCGAAGAGGCTCTGACGATCACGGGCGAAATCGCCGAGGCGCTCGCGCACGCGCATGCAAATGGCCTCGTGCACTGCGACATCAAGCCGCACAACATTCTCATGATGAATGGCCAGACGGCGAAAGTGGCGGACTTTGGCATCGCGCGCGCCGTGACGGAATCGACGATGACCTACAGCGGCAACGTCATCGGCTCCGTGCATTACTTCTCGCCCGAGCAGGCGAAGGGCACGATGATCACGCCGAAGTCCGACGTCTATTCGCTCGGCGTCGTGCTCTATGAAATGCTGACGGGCGAACTGCCATTCACGGGCGAAAACCCTGTCTCCATCGCCATGAAGCACCTGCAGGACGAGCCGACGCCCGTGCGCCGCATCGACCCGGACATCCCGCCCGTCGTCGAGGCGCTCGTCTCGCGCATGATGGCAAAAGACCCGGCCATGCGGCCGTCGAGCGAAGAGGTCGTGCATGAAGTCGAGCAGGCGAAAGCCATGATGAATGGCAGCGCGCCTGCCGCGGCGCCCGACCCCTATGCGACGCAGGTCTTGCCGCGTGTCGGCGCTGCGGCTCCAGGCGGCATCCCGTCTCGCAGGGCCCCGCAGCCCGCGTACCAGCCGCAGTATGAGCCGCAGGGCTATGAGCCCGAGCCGGAGAAGACGTCATTTTTCCGCTCGAAGAAGTTCATTTTCGGCCTCGTGCTCGTGCTGATTCTCGGTTTCGGCGTCGGCGCGTTCCTGTCGTTTGGCAAGTTCTGGAGCACGAATGAAGTTGTCGTGCCGGATGTTGTCGGAAAGCAGATGACGCTGGCGCGCCAGATCCTCGAAGACAAGAAGCTCCGCGTCAATGTCGCGGAGACGTACAGCGCCGACGTGCCGCCGGGACAGGTCGTCTCGCAGACGCCGGAAGCGGGCTCGAAAGTCAAGGAGGAACGCCTCGTCACGATCTATGTCAGCAAGGGCGGTGAAGAGCTCACGATGCCCGATCTGCAAGGACTCTCGAAGTCGGAAGCAGAGGCGAAGCTCCAGAAGATGGGGCTGAAGCTCGGCACCGTCTATGAGAAGAATTCCGACGAGGAAGCGGGCACGGTCATTTCGCAGGACCCGAAGGCTGGCAGCAAGATCAGCAAGGGCCAGGAAGTTGACATCATCGTCAGCAAGGGCCCGAAGACAAAGAAAGTCTCCGTGCCGACTGTGACGGGCGCGACATTCGAAAATGCACAGAACGCTCTGACTGCTCGCGGCCTTTCTGTCGGCAGCGTTACGAAACAGCAGAGCAGCCAGGCGGCCGGCACCGTCATCAGCCAGTCCGTGGCGGGTGGCAGCGAAGTCGAAGCGGGAACAAGCGTCGACCTCGTGATTGCAGAAGCATCGTCGCAGACGAAGACGCAGGAAAAGACAAAGACCTCCGAAAAGCAAGAGCCGCCAAAGAAGAACGAGACGACAAAGACGAAGTGACGTTTCGAGAGAAAGGACGATGGTATGCCACAAGGCCGTGTCATCAAAGCGTATAACAGTTTCTTCTACGTAGAGACGGAGGGTGCTCTCGTCACTTGCAAGCTCCGCGGAAAGTTCAAGAAGCGGCAGGGGGTGTATCCGGGCGACCTTGTCGACGTGAGGCTTCTGCCAGACGGGACGGGTGTTGTCGAGCGGCTGCTGCCGCGCGAAAGCCTCATGCGGCGGCCGCTCGTCGCCAATGTCGACCAGGTCGTGCTGACATTTGCGGCGGCGCAGCCTGACCCGCATCCGCTGCTCGTCTCGCGCTTTCTCGTGCTGGCCGAGTGGTCGGGGCTCGCGCGCATCCTCGTCTGCGTCAACAAGAGCGACCTGCCGCCAGCGGCCGAGGAGTCTTTCAAAGTCTCGGAAGCTGCGGGCTACCAAGTCCTTCATGTCTCGGCGCAGACAGGCGCGGGCGTCGATGCACTGCGGCGCGAGCTCGCGAACCATATCACGTGCTTTGCGGGGCCGTCGGGTGTCGGCAAGTCGTCGCTCCTCAACGCTATCGAGCCCGGCCTTTCGCTCCAGACGGGCCATGTCAGCGAAAAGATCAAGCGCGGCCGCCATACGACGCGCGTTGCGGAGCTCCTGCCGTTCGCGGGCGGCTATATCGTCGATACGCCGGGGTTTTCCTCGATGGAGCTCGATGGGATTGACGAGCAGCTGCTGCCGTCGTATTTCCCAGAGTTCCGCCCGTACCTTGGCCACTGCCGCTTTTCGCCGTGCTCACATAGCCACGAACCCGACTGCGCCGTCAAAGAGGCCGTTGCGGCAGGGAACATCCCGCAGGAGCGGTATGACGCATACCTTTCGATTCTCGAAGAGATTCATGCCAATCAGAAGAAGTATTGAGATAAACATATAATGAAAGAAGGTCTCTATATGATCAAGATTGCCCCTTCCATCCTTTCCGCTGATTTCAGCAAGCTCGGCGATGAAGTCCGGCGCGTCGTCGATGCCGGTGCGGACTATATCCATATCGATGTCATGGACGGAACCTTCGTCCCAAACATCACGATTGGTTCGCCTGTCGTGAAGTCGCTGCGCAAGACCACGAAGGCTACGTTCGACGTGCATCTGATGGTCGAGCATCCTGAGACGCAGGTCAAGGCGTTTGCCGAGGCTGGTGCTGACATCATCACGTTCCATGTCGAGGCCGCGAAGCATCCGCACCGCCTGATTCAGGAAATCAATGAAGCGGGCTGCAAAGCTGGCATCGCCATCGATCCGGGCACGTCGCTCGCGATGATCGAGGAGCTCGTGCAGGATGTTGACATGGTGCTCATCATGACGGTCAATCCGGGTTTTGGCGGGCAGGAGTTCATTCCTTCAACGCTCGATAAGATTCATATGCTTTCGCATGAAATCCATGACCTCGGCTATGACTGCGACATCGAAGTCGATGGTGGCATCAATCCCGAGACGGCCGCGCTCGTGACGTCCGCGGGCGCCAATGTCCTTGTGGCGGGCAGCGCCATCTATGGTGCCGATGATGCGAAGGCCGCCATCGATGCCATCCGCGCCGCCGAGCAGCCGCACGTCTGCCACGACCATCATCACGAAGAATAAAAGAGGGAAATATATTCATGGAACAAAAAGAAAAAGCCGTCGTCCTGCTGTCTGGCGGGCTCGATTCCTGCACCTGCATGGCTGTCGCCAAGAGCAAGGGTTATGACATCTATCCAATCAGCTTCAACTACCACCAGCGTCACAGCATCGAGCTCGAGGGCGCGAAGAAGATTGCAGAGTTTTATGGCGTCAAGCGCCATCTGATTATCGAGACGAACATGGACGCCATCGGCGGCTCGGCGCTGACGGACAAGAACATCGACGTGCCCGAAGGCGACGTCAATCGTACGGAAGTGCCGGATACGTATGTGCCCGCGCGCAACATGATTTTCCTGTCCTATGCGATGGGCTATGCCGAAGTGCTTGGCGCGAGCCATGTCTACATCGGTGTCAATTCTGTCGATTATTCGGGCTACCCCGACTGCCGTCCCGAGTTCATCTCGCGCTTTCAGGAGCTCGCGAACTATGCGACGACAGCAACGGCCGTCAAGGGCAAAACCATCACGATTGAAACGCCGCTCCAGACGCTTTCGAAAGCCGACATCGTCAAGCTCGGCATGAAACTCGGCGCGCCATATAAGTTTACGCACAGCTGCTACAATGGCGGCGAGAAGGCCTGCGGCGTCTGCGACAGCTGCAAGCTGCGCCTGCAGGGCTTCAAAGAAGCAGGATACGAAGACCCCATCGAGTACGAGACGAGGGACATCTGATGCGCGACGTCCAGAATCAGGTCGACGCGCGCGGCATCGCCATCCAGCATGTCGGCATCCGTGACGCGCACCTGCCATTCCTGATCAAGACAAAGGACGGCGGCTTTCAGTCCGTGCTTGCGCGCATCCAGTTTACGGTCGAGCTGCCGGAGAAATACAAGGGCACGCACATGTCGCGCTTTCTCGAAATCCTGACGCCGTGGAGCCAGAAGCCGCTTGCGGAGCCCGAAATGGATACGATGCTCGAAGACGCACTTCGACGTCTTGACGCGCAGGCGGCCGATGTCGAGCTCGCGTTCAAATATTTCGTCGAAAAGAAAGCGCCCGTCAGCGGTCGCATGTCGCTGCTCGATTACGACTGCCGCTTTGTCGGCCGCAAGCAGGCAGGGGAGCCGCTCGTCTTTACGCTCGGTGTCGATGTGCCATTCACGTCGCTCTGCCCGTGCAGCAAGGAGATTTCGGATTATGGCGCGCACAACCAGCGTTCGATTTGCCGCGTGCGCGTGCGCTTTGCGCCAGGCCATGACTGCATCCTGATTGAAGACCTCGCATCGCTTGTCGAGGCGCAGGGTTCATCGCCCATCTATCCTTTGCTCAAGCGCGCCGACGAGAAATATGTGACGGAAGCGGCTTATGACAATCCGAAGTTCGTTGAAGACATCTTGCGCGACAACGTGCTCGCGTTGCGAAAGCTCGATGGCATCGCATGGTTCTCCGTCGAATGCGAGAACTTTGAATCCATCCACAACCACAATGCCTATGCCAGCCATGAGGAGAACGTGCAGTGACGAGCCAGAGAGGGGGAGCTTTGCGTTATGAACAAATTTTATAAGCGCTTCGTGCTCCTTATCAGTCTCGTGCTGATCATTTCGGGCGTCGTCATCTATTCGACGGTCGATATCAACACACTCAAAAACCTCGGCGAATTCAAATGGTGGTCAATTGCACTGGCCATTTTCGCCGTCGGACTCGGGCTGTTCTTTGATGGCAGCCGCCTCATGCACCTCGTGAAGATTTCAAATGAAAGCATCACGCTCTATGAGGCGGTGCAGGTCATTTTCGGCAACTATTTCCTCGCTCTCTTGACGCCGGGCGCGACGGGCGGCGCGGTCGCACAGCTCATGTTTTTGCGCCATGCGGGCGTGCCGACGGGCAAGGCCGCCGTGCTCGTCATCGTGCGGACGCTGCTCTCGATTTTCTTCCTTGCGTGCTGCATGCCGCTGATTCTCCTGCATGACAAGGGCATCGTGCCGGGCATTTCAAATGAAGTCCTCATGGCGATCACGCTTGCGGCGTTCTTCGGCATCCTGTTCATCGTCTGGGGCGCGCGGCGCGGCTTCCTTGATTATTTCGTCATCTGGCTCACGCGGAAATTCTCGAACCAGAAAGGCCGCAAGATCATCGCATTTTACCGAGATACGAAGAGCGCGATTTCGCTGCTGCTGAAATCGCCGCGGGCCATGCTGCTTGTGTTCTTCGAGTCGGGGCTGAACCTGCTCTGCATTTACGCCATTGTGCCGTGCCTGCTGCTTGGTCTCGGCGTTTACGATGCGGACTGGTACAGCGTCATGGGGCGCATGATCTTCCTCAACATGTTGCTGTATTTCATGCCGACGCCGGGTGGCAGCGGCGTTGCCGAAGGCGGCTTCGTGCTGCTGTTCAGCAATACCGTCCCGGCCGGCACGGTCGGCATCATCGCCGTGTGCTGGAGATTGATTGCGGAGTATATTCCGTTCCTCATTGGGCTGTATTATACCTTGACCGTTTTCGGCAGAGACTTCCTGAATCGGCAGCTGACGGAGTGAAAAAGAAGAAAAGTCATTTGTGACGAATGTGCTAATAAAGAGCTTTCTGCTGCCGAGTATGGCTCATACAGAAGGCTCCCTCTCAGAGGGAGCTGGCAGCCGGATGGCTGACTGAAGGAGTGGCGAAGGTAGGAATTTTGTTTTAGCACGATTGTGCAGTCGAAGGTGGAGCGTGATTTTTTCTTCGACTGCACAATCGATGGAAGATTTACGTCCTACCTTCGCCACTCCCACCACCACTTCGCGTTTCCCCTCCCTCTGAGAGGAAGGCAACATTATAAGCGGCGATTTTCCATCATAGCAATTTTCGAGTGAAAGGGAGGCGGATCGGTTTGTCCAAACCTCTTCGCGGCGGCTATACGACGGGGGCTTGTGCGGCGGCCGGGGCGTTGGCCGCTTTGAGATTTTTGCGGGGCGAAGACTGTCCGGCACTTGAGATCGAGGCGCTCGACGGCACGATGCTGCATATCCCTGTCAAAGATGTCCAGCCAGCCGAAGGCGGCGCGACGGCTGAAATCGTGAAGTTTTCGGGCGATGACCCTGACATTACGAATGGCGCCTCCGTCTTTACGACGCTCCAGAAGGGCGCGGCGGGGCAGGGACTCGTGTTCCGAGCGGGCAAGGGCGTTGGGCATGTGACGAAGCCGGGCCTCCAGATTCCCGTCGGCGAACCATCCATCAATCCGGGGCCTCGCAAACTGATTGCCAGCGTGTTGGCGCGGGAGCTCGGCATTGAAGCATCTCCGTCGCAGGATGCAGAATGGCAGGCGCTGATGGCGAAGCTCGATTTCATCGTGACCATCTCTATCCCTGCGGGCGTCGAGCTGGCGAAGCAGACGCTCAATCCCGTGCTCGGCGTCGAGGGTGGCATTTCGGTCATCGGCACGACGGGCGTGCTGCGGCCGATGTCGGAAGAGGGATTCAAAAACTCGCTCGTGCCGCAGATTGATGTGGCGCTGGCCGCGGGCTTCGAGGACATCGTCTTCGTGCCGGGCAAGATCGGGGAGAAGCTCGCGGCAAAGATCGGCCTGCCGCCGCAGGCGCTTGTGCAGACGAGCAACTTCATCGGCTTCCTGCTCGATGCGGCGGCCGAGCATGGGGCGAAGCGCGTGCTGCTGCTCGGCCATATCGGCAAGCTCGTCAAGGTCGCGGCCGGCAATTTCTACACGCATAACCGCATTTCAGATGCGCGTCTTGAAACGCTCGCGGCTTATGCCGCCGCCGAAGGGCTTGACCAGAAAGGCGTGCAGGCCATTCTCGCGGCCAATGCTTCGGAGGACGCGCTTGAAATCATCGATGGCGCCGGGCTCCAGCATGTCTACACGGTGCTGGCTGAGCGTGCGAGTGCGCGCAGCGAGCGCCATGTGTTCGGCAAGCTCAAAGTCGGCACGGTGCTCTTGACGTACAGCGGCCGCGTGCTCGGCATGGACGAGGCCGCAAGGGAAATCGGGAGGCATCTCGGATGGAAACTTTGAAATATCGCATCATCGTGGCCGGCATCGGGCCCGGCAGCCCGGATTATATGGTGCCAGCGGCACGAAAGGCCATCGAAGGAGCAAAGTATCTCGTCGGCGGCAGGCGTGCACTTTCGCAGTATGCAAAAACGAACAGCGGCCAGCAGACATGTGCCGTCACGCGCGATATTGATGGCGTCATGACCTTTGTGCGCGAAGGGCTGGACAAAGACAACGTCGTCGTCATGGTCTCGGGCGATCCGGGCTATTTCTCACTGCTCGACGCCTTGCGGCACACATTTGACGCCAATCGTATCGACGTCATCCCGGGCATCAGCTCGTTCCAGCTCGCGTTTTCGCGCCTCGCCCTGCCATGGCATGATGCGCAGCTCCTGAGCTTTCATGGCCGCGTGCCAAAAGAAAGCGATCTCTCCTATGCGCCGGGTAAGAAGCTTGGCATGCTGACGGATGTCCAGCACAACTCAAAGACCATCGCTGAAACATTGCTGGCCCACGGCTGGCCCGAAAGCGCGTTTTACGCCATCTGCGCCAGGCTGTCGTACGAAGACGAAACCGTCGAGCGCATGACGCTCCAAGAGGCGGCAGAGCACGCCCCGGTCGGCAGCTGCATTGTAGTTGTTTTTAGCCAGCCCCCCTCCCAGAGGGGGGACGGGCCCGAGGGGCGGGGGGATAAGCAGACTCTTAGCGCTTCAGCGCTTAGAGGTCGCTTATGCCGACAAAGTCGGCAGTCCCCTGCACAGCAAAGCAATCAGAATGTCGTGACTTCCGCGGGTGCGAAAGGAAAGGTGACAACGATGCTCGGCATCCCAGATACCGAATTTCATCGCGGCGACGTCCCGATGACGAAGGAGGAAGTCCGCATCCTCACAATCGCGAAAGCCCGCATCCGGCCAGACGCCGTCGTCTATGACATCGGCGCGGGCACGGGCAGCCTCACGATCGAGGCCGCGCTCCAGGCGCCAAAGGGCGAAGTCTACGCCATCGAGCGAAAGCCCGAGGCCGTCGCCCTCATCCATGAAAACGCGGACGTCTTCGGCGTCGCGGGGCGCGTCCATGTCATCGAGGCCGAGGCGCCGGACGGCATGGAGGCGCTCCCGCCCTGCGACACCGTCCTGATCGGCGGCAGCGGCTCGCACCTCGCGGCCATCCTGGACGCCGCGGACGAAAAGCTCCGTCCCGGCGGCCGCATCGCGCTCAATTTCATCACCGTCCAGACCCTCATGAGCGCCATCGAGTGGCTGCGCGCGCATAAAACTGCCTACAACTACGAGACGATTCATGTACAAGTGAACCGCCTCCGCCAGGTCGGCCCCTACGACATGGCGAAAGCGGAGAACCCAATCTACATCGTGACGGCGGAGAAAAAA
>Ga0256406_1007324_pt1 | contig 10536 bp, 6 predicted proteins | sample RumenRJG_03DNA_FD_185986 | JGI IMG/M metagenome (GOLD analysis project Ga0256406, IMG submission 185986) | Bovine rumen microbial communities from Lethbridge, Alberta, Canada - RJG_03 | ecosystem: Host-associated > Mammals > Digestive system > Stomach > Rumen | place: Canada: Alberta | collected...
CCACGATTTCGCTATCCCTTCCTCTCGCCCAAGCCTCACGACTTGAACCTTGGGAGTCGCTCTTGGATTCGTTGATGACTACGCTCCTACGGACTTTCACCGTAGACCTATGGCATGCCCGTCATACTCAAAAAACCTGCCGTGTTGGCAGGTGGATGAATACAAATCTGTTTTTACAGCTTGTATTTGTCAAGCAGTTTTTCCGGCGTTATCGGTTTCACCTTGAAGTCTTTGAAGTCTGCTGTGTTTCTCGTAAGGATATAGTCGCAGCCGGCAGACTCCGCGGTCATCGCAATTATGGCATCTTCGTAGTCTTTTGCCCTCTCTGAAAATGCTCTCTCTTCATCTTCGGCAGTCACACCGCACACCTTCATGATTGATCTGGTGAACTCGATTGCCTTGTATGCTTTGTCATTGCTCTTGCTGAGCCTGCGGACAATATAAAAGATGTCCGTCAATGATGTAACGGGAATCTGCGCCTCAAGTTCACCATCTTCGATCATATGGAGGACTTGCACCGAGCTAGCGTAAAACGGGTCTCGCTGAGTAACTACATCCAGAACGATGTTTGTATCACATAGCACTCTCATATTTCTCCTTTAGCGCCTCATATTTTAGCTCATCATAATCGATGTTCCGAGGAGTCTTGCCGAGTAAATTGGCAAGCTCGTCTACGGCAGATGTCGCAGGCTTGCTCACTTGTGCGATTCTGTGTCCGTTGCGAGTGATAATCAATTCTTCCTCAGTGTCGCTGAGCATGTCCATATATTTCCCGAAGTTCGTCTTAAACTCTGTTGCAGTAAGTACCATGGCGCCTCCTTTCGTGCGATTTATACACATATTGTACCAATATTTTCGAATTTTTCAATCGATTTTTTTCGCAATTAGCCTGAGCCACTAGATATCGTTCGATTTATATGCATTTTTGTCAGCTTATTAAACAGCCTGCCGCATCTGTAGCAGGTGAACTTGTCAACAAAAAGTAGACACTGAAAAAAGCATCAGAAGCCCTGTTCGATCCTGTAGTGAACAAGTCTGATTATGTGAAGGATTTTGTGCTATACTTAGGCAGATATGAGCAAGACTAAATCAGAAGCAAAAGAACAGAGTGCAGTTCGATGGATAATTAGTGCCACAAAGCCATATCATGGCATGGTGCTGTTTCTCTCATTTTTGGCTATTGCGTCTGCGGCGGTCTCTCTTTTAAGCGCACTTGTTCTCAAGTATCTGATAGATGCTGCTGTAGGTAGAGACAGGGCTCTTATGACAAAAACTGCCGTGATACTCGCCCTAGTCTTAGCCGCCACGGTAGTCCTGAGTCTTTTGTCTCGCTACCTCAAGGAACGACTCTCGTATTTGGTAATCAACAGTCTGCAGATAAGAATGTTCTCCGAACTTCTCGGCAAAGACTATTCACATGTCACGCGTCTTCATTCACAGGAGTGGATGAACCGAATAATTGAGGATTCCGTTTCCGTAGCAAACGCAGTAAGCATTATGGTTCCCGGTTTGGCAGGCATCCTGTTTCAATTTATCGGCTCAGCATATCTTCTGGCAAGGTTTGCGCCTTCATTTCTCATTTTCATAATTGTTGGCGGCATAGCACTTGTAGGATTAAATCTTGCCATAAAGAAGTCGGTAAAGATGGCTCAGCACGAATCCCGTAGTTCTACGGGAAGAAAAAACGTATATGTAAGCGAGCATCTTTCCAAACTACTGATAGTAAAAGCCTTTGACAGAGAAGAAATCACCGTAGACAATTCGACTGCCAAATATGACGACGTCTTCAACAAGCGTATGCGTCGCCTGCGCACCCTGATCATAAAGGACTGTATCCAGAACGGCTCCGCAACTTTAGCCTATCTTGCAGTCCTTCTCTACTGCGCGATTAAAATATTTAAAGGCCAAATTAGCTATGGTACCTGTATGATGCTTCTGAGACTCCTTTCTCAGATACGGGCACCGCTTACCGAAATAAGCTCTTACATTACCAACATTTTTGATGTTTCCGTGGCAGTCGAACGATTGATGGAAGCGGAAACATTTCCTGATGATCCCGATAAGCCTGTAAAAAGCGACGATGATATTCATGCTTTCTACGATAATGATTTTCGTGAGATTGTCTTCAAGGACGCAGGCTTTTCCTATCTGGATGAGCTGGAAGCTAATCCTAACATCCGTCCTACTGTTTTTTCCGATGTAAACCTGACTATTCCCAAGAAAAGTCTCGTTGCGTTTACAGGAATGACAGGAAGCGGAAAGAGCACTTTGTTCAAGTTGCTTATGAGTCTCTATCCTTTGCAGGAAGGAAGCAAGTTGCTGCGCCTTAAAGATGGAAGCGAAGTTGATCTGGACGCCACGTACAGGCGCCTGTTCGCATATGTTCCTCAAGGTAATCAGCTGATGGTGGGAACTGTAAAAGAGATGGTCAGCTTCGGAGATAGGGATGCGAATGATTCTGATATTTGGGAAGTTCTTGACGAATCATGTGCAAAAGATTTTGTCGAAGCCCTGCCGCAAGGACTGGATACCCAAATCGGGGAACGTGGTCTCGGGCTGTCCGAAGGTCAGATGCAGCGTTTGGCCATAGCGCGGGCTCTGTATACCAAAAGGCCTATTTTACTTTTAGACGAAGCCACGAGTTCATTGGATGAAGATACCGAGCAAAGGCTTCTCGAGAATATAAAATCGATGACCGATTGCACTATCTTGATTGTTACTCACCGCCCTGCCGCTCTTTCAATTTGTAATCAGGAAATCAACATTGACGGAAACAGTGTCAGTTGTAAGAATCTAAAATGATAAGAAGAGAATCAATCTTTCAAAATGTCACAATATCTGTAATACTTCCTGTCTATAACGTGGAACTTTGGATCGATGATTGTATAAGCAGTTTAAAGAAACAAAAGCTCTTCGGACTGGAGTTTATTTTTATTGACGATTGCAGCACAGATAATTCCATGCGACCAGTTGAGGCATGGGCTGAGGAAGATGAGCGAGTGCGTATCATCCGTAATCCGCAGAACATGGGCTCCGGACACTCGCGAAATGCAGGAATTGAAGCAGGCAGAGGAGAATATTACTCATTTATTGATCCTGATGATCTGGTAAGCGACGATTTCTACAATCTGCTCTATGCCAAGGCTGCGGAAACAGGCTGTGACATCATCAAGGGGGCGAGAGTCAACTTCAATGACGGAGATGATGTCTCTCTTATAGCAGCTACAGAAACTGAGAGCAAACTCAACAGCAGAATCAGACTGATGCTCAAAAGGAATTGGCCTTTATATACTACGTTCATCAACGAGCACCAAACCGCTATTTTTAAAGCTTCCCTGTTTGCAGATGAAAGAGTCCGCTACGGATCTACGCGTGTAGCCCAAGACACTACTTTTTTGTTAAAAATATGTCATAACACCTGCAGTATCGCTTTTGATGATGAAGCAATCTACTATTACCGCACTCGGGAAGGTGCCGCCACCAGCAGCTATACTATAAAAAGAGCACTAACCCAAATACTTGCAATGGAGGAAAGCCTTGCTTACCTTGAAGCAAGGAACTGCTTTCCGTCCGATTATCAAATCAGCTACATAAACCATCGCCTTAAAGGTTACCTTTCAAGTCTTTATTACGCCTCCAAAGATGAGCCTGCTTCTCCACAATCGTATGAAAAATACTACCAGCATGTCAATCTGTTGGTTGAAAGAATAGGTGGTTCAGCGCTACTAAAGTCCGGATTCCCGGAACTGGATGTGTATCTGAACTACAAACATTTAATTCCTTTCAGTATTCGCAGCGACGAAGTCTTATTCACTGATGGCTTGGAATCTTGGACAGACTTCCTTGTGACGCACCCAAGCCTAAATGACACGGGTTATTACAGGGGATATGCCACAGCCATGCTCCGTTCCTGGTACTCATTTCTTAGAGTGGGCAATAATAAAGGTATTAAGATATCATGGATTCGATTCTGCAAAAAGCAGCTTTCTCGCCTATCTTCATACAATAGGTGCAGAATTCTCGCGCAAATCCCCCGCCAGGGTTTTTCTTCGGTTTTGCAAAAAATGGGACTGCAGAAGATGAGCGAGTGCAAATCATCTGCAACGACGAGCATTGAGGGTAACAGAAAACCACGCATCGGGAACACTGTAGATCCAACTCCCAAAATATCGGTTATTATTCCAATGTACAAATGCGCGGATTTCATTGAAAATATGTTGGATTCTGTATGTAATCAAAGCTTAAGAGAAACAGAACTAATCTGCGTGCTGGACGGTGCAGACGAGGACGTCCTCAAGGCCATTGAGAAACGCTCGACCACGGACAATAGAATTATTTGTATTGAGCAGTCGCATTCCGGTGCAGGAGCTGCGAGAAATACCGGGCTGGATATTGCCCGCGGAGACTATCTGCTTTTCCTTGATGCAGATGATCTCTTTGAAACACAAATGTTTGAAACGATGTATGACGAAGCTGTTAAATGGGATGCCGATACCGTTATGTGCAGCTATACAGAAACCAACGAATGGGATAAAACCACTCATACCAACAAGGGTTTCGACCATGGTTTGATGCCTGATAATCGTGTTCTCAATCCATCTGCTATGCCAATGTTCCTTGCGTCTTTTATTGGCGCACCATGGAACAAATTATTCCGACGCAAAATGATAGAAGACCACGGTCTACGATTCTCAAACACCAGAATAATGAATGATGAATTCTTCGTCACCGCAGCCATGACAAGTTCTAAAAAGCTTGTCACTATTCACAAAGACTTGCTTACGGTAAGAAGGCACATTAATAAACATTCTATATCTACAAATCGTGCAAAATACACTCAGGATTGCGTAGTTGTAATGAATCAAATCTACCGGTGGTTGAGAACTGCAGGCGAATGGAAACATCATAAGAACGGATATTATCTCAAATTTAAATACGCCTTAAATTATCAGGCTAAATATGACTACAATGAGGAGTTTGTTGATGCCGTAGCAAGAACTCTCAGTATTGAGGAACCTTGGAAGGGCATGCCCAATGCGAAGATGATAAAAGTGCTGGATATGTATAACACACAAGCACGGAAAATTAAAAAAAAGTTAGAAACGAAAAAAACATCTGCACAAAGCATTGATTTCACCAGTCTAGAGAAACGTGTTCAAATGGCGGACAATCAGATTAATGCCAAAGAGCAGATTCGCTCGGTGATGAAAGCCAAGTACGGAAGAGACCTCGCTAAGACTGACAAACTCATTCAGCGATTGCTATGGTTTTTCAGGGCGTTCTGATGCAGGCACTCGCCCGCCGTAGAATGCATTAACGATTCTATGTTCTCCTGGCGTCAATGTTCCCCCAATATAAGGAATTCGGATATCTCGCCAAATAATATTACTATTATGAGGAGCTTCATAATAATTTGTTTTGTATTTGTCGCTTGTGCTCACGACAGCCGAGAAGAGCCCTTCTTCGCTGTTTTTAAGAGTTAATATTTCTTTATTGTTCTCAGATTCAATCTTCTCAACAAAATCACCTGATAATTCGCTTTCTATTGGTACACAGAATCCGCAATCACGCCATTCTAAGGTTGTATTCGTTTCAATTGTATGCACCCTATAATGCCATGCATGGTCAATAATTATTCTACTGGTAATCTTTATCCTTCCATTTGGCTTCCATATGGACAGATAGCTGTTTTCAGACTGAACTATATCATTAGACTGTTCCTTTACAGTCCATGTTTCTCCATCCTCAGATATGCACAGAGAAGAGTCCGCTGCTACTCCAATAAAGCTATTTCCTACCGGAACGCAGAATCCAAATCCTGTGGCATATGCATATTTTTCGTATTTCTGCACAATACCTTTCCATCTCTTTTTATTACACTCAAGTTCTGTAGGATATAGAAAAGAGATTCCTTTGTCTTTCGCTACATAGAATTGTGGGCCCGGAATATACATCTGAATCTTTCCCTGTTCTTTTTCCTGCTGTGCCTCTTCCTGCCAGAAAGAATCATCATCCCCTAATTGCAATAACACAAAGACTTTTAGCGCCCAATAAGGCGATCCTGTCGCGTTATACGGATCACGCACATGACTGTTTTTATAGGCATATCCGACATTTAACAATCCGTTAGGGTGATAAATGTCTTTCTTAACCCACCACTTTAAGTTTCTGTTAATTATGCCTTTAACCTCAGCATTGCTAAATCCTTTTAGTCCGGCAAGCTTATATGCTGACCAGAAGGCGACTTGGGCAAAGCGATATGTAAGAGATCGGCCAAACGGAATAACCTCACCAGTGTCATCAATGAACATGAAAAAACTCTTAGCAAACTCTTCGGCTCTTTGTACGATTTTATTTTTTATTTCTTCCGAAATTTTATCGTCAATGTATAACCACAAAAGAGAGTAGAAATGGTATCCAAACGCTACGTAGTAATCCTTACGATTCGTTTTTCCATCGCTATACCATCCGTCTCCAAGATAATGTGAATCAACTATACTCCAGCGAGCTAGGAGTTCCTCTCTGTCACCGCCCCACCCCATTGATAGCAGAATAGCATCAACAATTAAACCAAAGAACTGCCAGTTGTTTTCGCGTGTTATTCCGCAGTTTGCGCCATGTAGCCAAGAAGCAATTCTCTGACACTCTTCTATGCTTAGTCTTTCTTTTATATATGTTCTATGAATAAACAAAAACCACGCTATAGCTGGAACTTCAACAACAATTTGGCTGTTACCATCAACTTTCCCCCAGTATTCCGGGCCTGCCGGATTAGTTCCCTTTTTAATCATATCTACTAGTTTTCTTCTTAATGTCTCGTTCTCATTTGCTATAAAAGCCAGAGCCCAAAGTGGTCTGGAAAAACTTTCGATATTTGCTTCATGAGATCCATAGGTGGCCCTTACAGCGTTTGGCAGTTTGATAGAAGACTTACCTTTTTCATAGTATATATATAAAGGGTTTAGTAGTTCCTGTGCAAACTGCATATAATCTTCCTTGGTATGCAGTGGGTTATTGAGCATTCTTTCCTTCATTTGAACAACATGCTCAGAATTGCGCACCTTGCTTTCATTTGATGATAGCTTGTATTCTACCATTCTCTTTAAGTGAGAGTATATTATTATAGTTCTCCCTACAATCCTCCTATAAAAAGGTTTTTTATATATGAGAACACCTTGTTTCACAAGAGCTCTTATAAAGTAATCTTCTCTTAAAGGTTTATCGCTATTTCTTTTAGGTAACCTAGACAAAGTCTGAATAAGCCTATCTTCATATTCTTTACGAATCCTTTTCAAACTACTCTCTTCGGCTAAGGCTTTCATATAATTTGTCCAATAAGCATATCCTTTTTTTGCTATATATCCATATGCATTATCATCGATTTCCATATTTTCTAACATGTAGTCGACCTTCTCGTCCATAGAATCAAGGTCAGCAAAAAATCGATTTTCATCAAACGTGTGATAAAGGGAGCCTTCTCTATTGCGGTAATAGTACTCGGCCCTTGATTCAAATCCAATACTATCGGTTTTGTTACAAATACTTAGAAGAAACAAGGAATCTTCAGAGCACCTAGATGAACCGTATTTTACCTGGCCATCTAAAAAAAGGTCTCTGTGATATATTGCAGACCAGTGTTCGTGTCCAAACATATAATACAAAGGTCTGTTGTCCAGTTTATTCTTTATATTATTGTTTAGACCATTATTGGGGACAATCGTACCATCAGTTTTCAAATCAAGCACAGACCCCTTTACAATATCATGCTTTCTTTCTATCGCCTTATTATATAGAAGCTCATAGAAATCTAAAGACATATAGTCGTCCGGGTCCGCAAACGCAATATACTCACCCTGAGCGATTTTGATTCCCTTATTACGTGAAAGACCGGCTCCGATATTTTCATTGTTGTAAATCACGTGCACTCGATCATCTGCTTTTGCCCACTCTTCGACGACATCCATAGAACCATCCGTTGAGCAGTCATCTACAAAAATAAACTCCAGCCCGGATAAGCTCTGTTTTTTTAGGCTTTCAATACAATCAGCAATCCAAGGCTCCACGTTATATACGGGGAGTATTACAGATATAGTTATTTTCGATTCTATATCTCCCAACTCAGTCTTGTCAGTTTTAATCTCCATTGTTATTGAGTATCCTTTTCAAAGAGGATTTGATTTTCTTTGGCATGATATTAGATATCCTCACACGTGCATAAAGAAGGGTTTTATGCATCCGGACTACTGCCCTGTCTTTTACAGATAGTTCTCTCCAGTGATCTTCATAGGTTTGTTTTAGTAGAGCCGCTTCATCCGGGAAACAGCCCCTCCTTGACATCTCTACGGCCACTGATTTCATGTTGTAAAGAAAGCAAGCGTATTTTTGCTGGTATACGGCTTCACAGTCCGGATGGCATTCCATAAAGGACTCCCAGTTTTTCAGCATATGTAAATAATCGATTGCCTGACCGAATCTTGCGCTTAGTTTGGTGAGAAGAAACTCCCCTTGTAAAAAAACACGAATATCAAAGGATCTTTTTGAAAGCTCCGTAATATTCGGAACTAAGTTAAAAGCTTTCCGAAGGTCTTCAAGCGTTACGTCTTGAGAGCTGAGACCCGCTCTCGAAAGGATACCGTTGGCAAAGCTAAGCAAGTACAAGAGATTCCCGACAGTTACGGGGGACCGGCTTTCTCTTGCCTTGTTTAAACGGCGTTCAAGATTGTTTATTAGTACAAAGCGAGCATCATCAGCATAGAAAATCTTAAGATAGTCATCTTCTTGATTAATCCCACTGTCTCGACTAGCCCTTTCTTGCTCTGTCAGGATTTCTTCGACAGTTTTGGCATTGTCTATTCCTTGACGCTTTAACAAAAACTGCAGCACTTGCTCATGCTGTAACTGGTCTGTTGAAAGATTACTTATGGTAAGCGCCGACAAATCTTCCATTTCCGGCTGAAAAAATACTCTTTTATTCCATGTTACCGTCTTAGTTCCCAAAAGAATACCATGCATCTTCAGCCATAGATCATCTCCGCAAATCACATCATTGTAGCGGCAATTCTCTAGTATTGCTTTCTTATCAAAAACATTGGGGCTAAGGGCGTGTGGCGGATACAGAATTCCATCCCCTCCCATACCTATTAGCCTCCATGAAGGAAATGAAGGAAAACATAAGAACACCCAGTCTTTATATGGTCTCACCTTTCCGAACTGATCAAACATAATCATTTTGGTGGAAAGGGCAACGACACAGGTGGGATTATCCAGATGCATCTCGTACAGGGTTTTAATCATGTCTGGGTGATAGAAGCGGTCGTCATCCACCGTAATGATTACCTCCTCCGGGAATTCCTGCATAGCATAGAAGTACTTTTTATGACTGCCGAGATTATCACACCAGCGAAGCTCAAATTTTCCGGCATCTTTGTCATCTATCAACTCATACGGCAAGTCTTCTTCCCTATTCGGAAACTGTTCTTCCGCTAGCCACAAAATAATTCTATCCGGCTTATGGGATTGCGCGTAAAGGCTCTCAAGAACTTGAGGAACATAGTTTATGCGTGCGGGATATGATGTAAACGAAACTATTATCTGAGGCACACTAACAGTGTGTTCAGAGTTCTTTGATGTTTCCCGCGTTTTTTCTTTGTTGTTGTACGCCATATCCCCTTAGTTCCTTCCGAATATATCCCTCGTATAGACCTTCTCTCGTACGTCTTCAAGTTCTTCGCTTCGGCGATTGACTGCGATGATATGGCAGGCCTCTTTGAATGCGGCCAGGTCTTTTTCGAGACGGAGTTTGTCGGGGTCTAGTTGCGGGAGCAGCTCTTCAAGCTGTACTTCGTCCATGACATTTGGTTCGTAGACTACAAAGGAAACATCCTGATCCTCTATACGCTGCATGATGTCCAGAATCGAGGCGCATCTGATGCCCTCTGATCCGACCTTTGCAGTAAGTCTGTATATACCGATGACGGGTCTTTCCTTTTGGCCTGATGCTTTTGTTGCCGCCTCAATAAGGTTTTTTGCAATTGAATCCTTTCTCAATTCGTTAGAATATACAACTGCGTGCAGGATGCTTCCTTCTTCACTTCCCGTATCCCTGAGGAGTTCCCTCGAATCTTTCGGCAGGCAGTACCCGCCGTAGCCAAAGCTCGGATTGTTGTAGTGATTACCGATGCGATCGTCCAAACTCATCCCTTGAATTATTTGCTCAGAGTCGAGACCATGTTTTTCCGCATATGTATCCACCTCGTTGAAGAAGGAAATTCTTGCAGCCAGAAACGTGTTGGAAAAGAGTTTTATAGCCTCTGCTTCTTCTGTTCCAACAAAAAGCATAGGCGGCTCTTCGAAATCATTCGGTAGAAATTTTTTCAAACTTTCCCTCATAGTATTTGCAAAAACTCTCGCCTTTGCGACGGCTTCTTCATCCCTTTCAGATCGACCGAACACTAATCTCCGAGGATGGAAGGCATCCCAGAGGGCTGTCCCCTCTCTGAGAAATTCGGGGCAGATTATAAAAGTCCTTCCCGGATA
>Ga0256406_1007326_pt1 | contig 10534 bp, 13 predicted proteins | sample RumenRJG_03DNA_FD_185986 | JGI IMG/M metagenome (GOLD analysis project Ga0256406, IMG submission 185986) | Bovine rumen microbial communities from Lethbridge, Alberta, Canada - RJG_03 | ecosystem: Host-associated > Mammals > Digestive system > Stomach > Rumen | place: Canada: Alberta | collected...
CTGCCAGCAGCATGCAGAAAATGGCCTTCTGGTTCTTGGTCATAGAGGAGGATGCCTTCTTTCTTTATTTTGTCAGCAGGGTTCCTCTGCCATTGATCTGTTTACCCGGCTGGGCCTGGAATCCTGCCCGGTCTCCACTCAGAGAGAAGAGAATCAGCTTGTGCTGGCCGTCCAGCTGGAATTCCAGGGCCTCCGGAGGAACGGCGCCGCCGGAAGGGTATTTCTCAGTCAATTTCTTCAGCTGCCGGGACACGTCCCAGGTCTGTTCCGTCTGACTGGGCAGCCCGTACTGCAGTTTCCCTGCCCGGATGGCAAACCCGAGTTCCAGGCTTGCGGTACTATATCCGGCCACAGGGATCTTCAGCCGTTCAGTCCGATAATGCAGGTTATTGCCCCGTGCGGTCTGGACAGGTTCCCGAGGCAGCGTGGCCAGAAAGTCCAGCTGCTGCCGGATCCGTTCCACATTGGGATATCGCCATCTGCCCGGACTATGGGACAGGTAAGCAAAGCTGCTGCGGAGGAGTTTACTGTCTTCCGGCGATAGATTCCGCCCGCTGGCCAGCTGATCTCCCTGTACCAGCTGGTTCCGGGCCAGTACCTCATCCAGCCGCCGGGCCTGGAACCAGGCGGGCAGGTCGATGAGATTGAGCGGCGTCAGGATCAGTACCAGAGTCAGCAGGCTACTCAAAAGGTACAGTTTCCGGGGTTTCCACCGTAAGAAGCCACACACCAGGGTGCAGATTCCGAAGCCCGTACAGCACAGGGACAGGTACCGCAGAGAGGTCAGGCTGTAGGCGGAAAGCCGGATCTGCAGGCCGGCAAACTGGCCGATGAGCACCGGAATCAGCAGCAGGGCGCCCCAGTGCAGGGCTTTTTTCTGCCAGGCCGGTTCCCCCTTCCAGAAGGAGAAATACAACAGGGCGTACACCGCCATCAGGAACAGGCCGAAGGGGTTCATGAACCCCACGGGCAGGCTCTTCTGCCACAGGCTGCGCACCAGGTACTGGTAGATCACCAGCAGCAGGAATATGGCGCAGGGCAGCAGGATCCGTTTCCAGAGAGTGGTATAGAGCGGCGGCACGGAGACCGGGTCGTCAGCTTTGGGGATGCAGGAGATGAAATACTGGAACCCCACCACACCAAAAGAAAGATAAGAAATCCACAGCACCCAGGGCAGGCCCAGGGGATACAGCAGCAAGCTGACGCTGGCATAGCACAGACCCAGCATACAGTTCACCACGGCCGCCAGCAGCAAGGTCTTCACGCCCTCCACCACAAAATGGCCAAACAGCTGGGGTTTGCCTTCCCGGCTGTCACAAAAAAACAGGCTGAGTCCCAGACAGAAAGGTATCAGGCCGACCAGCACCAGCAGCACATACTGAGAAAAGCCGGTACCGGGAAGTCGCTCCAAAAAACGCCACAAAAGCAGAAAAAACAGGAAGCAGGCTGCATCCCGACGCATTTCCACCCGGCCGTACCGTTCGTTGTACAGGCGCCAGGGCACGGAAACAAGGGCGACGACACCCGCGGCCAAAAGGGCCGAAGAAAAGTTGTTCTTCTGGAGCAGCCAGGAAAGGTTGCCGGACACCAGCACAAAAAACCAGGCCAGGGCAATGCCCCAGGTGGCGATCAGAGCCGGTTTGAACCGCTGGTTCCGCTCCCAGATGCCCAGGAAGAAAGAATGGATACGAGAAAGCATCAAAGGATCCCCTCCTTAGAAAATCTGAAATGGTGTTTTTATTATACCATTTTGCAGGGAAAGGGAGAAGATGGAGGTGCCAGCAGGGTGGAACCCACCAGATGGAGGTAGAACCCACAAAAGGGGTACCGCCTGCGTTTGCGGTACCCCCTTTGCTTCTTTTCAGCCCCGATTCTTGAAATACTGGAACAGGATCTTGCACAGGTCCTTGGCTTCGGTTTCGCTGAGGGTGATCCCCCGGCCCATTTTTTCCCGGCCCGGTGCCCATTCCCGGATATCGAACCGGGGCGGACGGCCGTTGTAGGAGATCCGGTTCACCTCTTTGGTCCAGCCTTTGGGGCTGGTGGAAAGGGTGCCCAGTTCGTCGGCGATTTCATAGCTGAAGTCGGATTTGTTTCTGTCCATGGATGATCTTCCTCCTCGGTAGTTTATATCCCCTCGATTCCATTATACCGGAGTTTCCGGAAATGAAAACCCCTCACCGATAAGAACGGGCGTTTTACCGGCATGAATGAGAAAAGTCACCCTGCGAACTGGCTGTTGTACAGGTCTTTGTAAAACCCGCCCTGTTCCATCAGTTTTTCGTGGGTTCCCTGTTCGATGATCTTCCCGTCTTTCATCACCAGGATCCGGTCCGCATTGCGGATGGTGCTGAGCCGGTGAGCCACGATGAAGCTGGTGCGTCCTTCCATCAGCTTGGCAAAGGCGTTCTGGATCAGGATCTCGGTCCGGGTATCGATGCTGGAGGTGGCTTCGTCCAGGATCAGCATGGGCGGCAGGGCCAGCATCACCCGGGTGATGCACAGCAGTTGTTTCTGTCCCTGGCTCAGGCTGTCATCGCTCACCACCGTATCCAGTCCCTGGGGCATCCGGCGGATGAATTCCCAGCTGTGGGCTTCTTTGGCGGCCCGGATGATTTCTTCTTCCGTAGCCTCCGGTTTTCCAAAGGCGATGTTTTCCCGGATGGTCCCCTGCTTCAGCCAGGTTTCCTGGAGCACCATGCCGTAGGTCCGCCGGAGAGAATGGCGGTCCACCCGGGCCGTATCCTGGCCGTCGATGGCAATGGTCCCCCGATCCACATCATAGAACCGCATGAGCAGGTTGATGAAGGTACTCTTGCCGCAGCCCGTGGGCCCCACAATGGCGGTGGTCTGGCCCGGCTCCACCTGGAAGTTGAAGTCTTCGATCAGCGGCCGCTTTTTATTGTAGGAAAAATACACATGGTCGATGGCCAGCCGGCCTTCCTGGAAGGTCAGCTGCCGGTCCGGATCCGGGCTCTGAGGCGTTTCCTCGATGAGGGCGAACACCCGGGCGGCACAGGCCAGGGCATTCTGGAGTTCGGTGACCACAGAGCTGATATCCGTAAAGGGCTTCATGTACTGGTTGGCGTAATAGAGCAGCACGGTGAGCCCCCCCGACGGTGAGCCCTCCCGCCAGGATCTCCCAGCACCCCACCAGGGCCACCAGGGCATAGATCACATTGTTCACCGCCCGGGTGGAGGGGTTGGTCAGGGAACTGTAGAACAGGGCTCCCTGGGTGGCCTGCTGCAGGTCTTCGTTCAGGCCCCGGAACTGTCTGGAGGACCGTTCTTCATGGCGGAAGGCCTTGACCACCTTTTCATTGCCCACGGTTTCGTTGATGAGAGCGGTCTGTTTCCCCCGGATGGCGGTCTGTTTCTGGAACAGCCGGTAGGACCGGTTGGCGATGAACCGGGCCACCAGAAAGCTGACCGGGGTCAGCACCATCACCATCAGGGAAATCTTCCCGTGGGTGGAAAACATGAAGTACAGGGTCAGTACAATGGTCACCAGACCGGAGAACAGCTGGGTAAAGCCCAGGAGCAGCCCGTCAGAGATCTGGTCCACATCGGCGATCACCCGCTGGACCAGGTCCCCGGTGCTGTGGCTGTCCAGGAAGGAAAGGGGCAGCTGCTGGATCTGCCGGATGGCCCGGCTCCGGATATCCCGGACGGTGTTGAAGGCCAGTTTGTTGTTGATCAGGTTCATGGCCCAGGTGGCCAGACTGGACAGGACCACCAGCACCAGGATCTGGAAGGTGTACCCTTTCACCAGAGCGAAATCCACCTTGCCCGGCCCTGCAATGCCGTCGATGGCCCGGCCGAACAGGATGGGCACATACAGCTGCAGGGCCACGGAAGCCCCGGCCAGGACCAGGCTCCCCACGAGGAGCAGCCGGTAGGCGTCGATGATCTGCCAGACTTTTTTCAGAGTTTCCCAACTGGAATCGTTCTTTTCCTTGCCCATCAGGCTTCCTCCTTTCCCTGTGCCAGTTCCTGGTCCCGGCGGCCCGGATACTGGGAATCAAAGATTTCCTGGTACACCGGACAGGTTTCCAGGAGCTGCCGGTGGGTTCCCTGGCCCACCAGCCGTCCGTCGTTCAGCACCAGGATCAGATCCGCCTGGCGGACACTGCTGGTACGCTGGGATACGATGAATACGGTCATTTCCCCTTCCAGGGCCTTGATGGCCTGGCGCAGGTGGAGATCGGTGGCAAAATCCAAGGCACTGGCGGAATCGTCCATGATCAGGATCTCCGGTTTTTTCACCAGGGCCCGGGCAATGGTCAGCCGCTGTTTCTGGCCTCCGGACAGGTTCCGTCCCCCCTGTTCCACCAAAGCATCCAGCTGCCCCTCCTTGCCCAGCACCACGTCTTTGGCCTGGGCGGTTTCCAGGGCCTGCCACAGTTCTTCATCGGTGGCATCGGCTTTGCCCCACCGGAGGTTATCCCGGATGGTGCCTTCGAACAGCACCGCTTTCTGGGGCACCAGGGCGATTTTGTCCAGCAGGGTGCCTGCAGGATAGTCCCGCACATCCCGGCCGTCCACTTCCACCCGGCCCCGGATCACATCATAAAATCGGGGGATCAGGTTCACCAGAGTGGTCTTGCCGCTGCCAGTACCCCCGATGATCCCCACGGTCGCACCCTTGGGAATGGTAAAATCAAGTTCAGAAACGGCATCCGCACCCCCTGCATACCCAAAGGAAACCTGATGGAAAGCCACGGCCGGTCCCTGGCCTACCGGTTGAAGGGGTCCGTCGGCAGAGGGACAGGTCATGGAACTTTTCACCTCCAGAATGCTCTGGATACGGTTTGCACAAGCTGCCGATTTATTCAAAGTAATCACCATGCTGCCCAGTTTCACCAGTTCGATGATCATCTGGGCCATATAGTTGTACAAGGCCACCACGTCGCCCTGGGCCAGGGCACCCAGTTCCACCCGGATGGCTCCCTGGCGGATCAGAATCACTGTGGCCAGGTTCACCAAGAGGTAAGTGCCCGGAGTCATCAGGGCGGACCAGCTGCCCACATGGAGGTTTTTCCGGGTCAGGTCGGCGTTCCGGCTGTCGAATTCATCCACTTCCGCCTTTTCCCGGCAGAAGGCCCGGATCACCCGGACCCCGGTGAGGTTTTCCCGGGTGGTCTGGAGCAGGCCGTCCAGGGCCTCCTGGACCCGGGTGAACAGCGGGATGCTCCGGAGCATGATTCCCAGGACCACCACCAGCAGCAAAGGAATTGCGGCGGCAAAGACCAGGGCACTGGGCACATCGATGGTAAAGGCCATGACCATGGAACCGAACACGATGAAGGGACTCCGGAGCAGCAGCCGCAGAGCCAGATTCAGGCCCGTCTGGACCTGGGTCACATCACTGGTCAGCCGGGTGATCAGGGTATCGGTGCCCAGGGTATCCAGTTCCCGGTAGGACAGGCTCTGGATATGGTCGAACAGGGCCTGCCGGAGCCGGGTAATGACCCCCACGCTCCCCCGGGCGGCAAAATACTGGGCGGTAAAGGAAAAGCCCATGCCCAACACCATCAGCCCCATAAGCCCCAGGAAACAGTGGAACAGGAAAGCATTATCCGCCTGGGAAAGGCCCCGGTCGATCATGGCGGCGATCACCAGGGGCACCGCCAGATCCATCAGGGCTTCCAGCAGTTTGAACAGGGGCGCCAGGATGCAGTCCCAGCCATATCCCTGAAAATAGGGAAGAAATTTTTTCATGATTCGCACCTCATTTTTTGAACTGTCTTTATCTTACCACCGATATTGCTATATAATAGATATTGAATCTATAGATATCTATATGTTTTCTAAATAGGAGGATGGAACATGAATCTGGAACAGCTGAACTGTCTCATTGCCGTAGTGGAAGAAGGCTCCATTTCTGCAGGAGCCCGACGCCTGAACCTTACCCAGCCCCCGGTATCCCTACAGCTCCAGCGGCTGGAAGCCCAGTGCGGAGTACAGCTGCTGGAAAGGGGCAGCCGGAAGATCCGTCTCACGGAAGCGGGCAAAAGCCTGTACGATACCGCCAAACGGATCCAGAGCCTGACCCTGGCAGCCCAGGAGGATATGAAGAATTTCCAGCTGGGGAAAAAAGGCAGTCTCCATCTGGGGATGATCTCCTCGGGAGCCGGGAAACGGTTTTTCCGGGGGATCCGGTATTTTCTCCAGAAGTATCCGGATATCGCCTTCCAGCTGTACGAAGGGAACACCTACCAGCTGCTGGATGCCCTGGAAAAGGAAACCGTGGATCTGGCCGTGATCCGGACCCCCTTTTCCCGGAGCCGGGTGGAGAGAAAGGAGCTGTGCCGGGAAAAGTTCTGCGCCGTGGGGATGGAAGACCTGTTCCCCCACCCTGTGCCGGAAACCTTTGCCCTGAAAGATCTCCAGGATCTGCCCCTTCTGGGCTACCGGCGGTGGGAGCGGATCATCCAGGACACCTGCCGGAAACAGGGGTTCACGCTCTATTTCCGCTGCCTGGCCGACGATGCCCGGAGCTGCCTCCAGTGGGCCCAGGCCGGGCTGGGTGTGGCCCTGGTGCCGGAAAGCGTGGTGAACCTGAGCCAGGGACTGACCGCCGTCCCCATCCAGGAACAGGCCCTGGAAAGCCAGGTGTGCCTGGTACGCAAAAAAGGACGGGCTCTCCACGAGTCCGCCCGGTTGTTTTGGGAGAATTATTAGGAAGCAGGGTTCGTTCATCGTGGGCCGTGAGTCGTTTGTCGTAAGGCCCCTTTGGGTCGAATCCTTTCCATTCAATCAATCAGACCCTGTTTCCCTAAACGTGGATGTTGACAGGCCTGCTGCTCATGCAGCAGGCTCTCACACCCATCCATCACATCCCGATAGGTGCTGACAAAATCCCCCGTATACCAGGGATCGGCGATTTCCCGGGGGTGATCCGTGAAATCCAGCAGCAGATGGATCTTCCGGTCCGGGTCTCCCCCGGCGATCCGGTGGATTTCCCGCAGGTTTTCATCGTCAAAACCGATGAGAAGATCATAGTACCCATAGTCCTCCCGGGTCATCTGCCGGGCCTTCCGGGACGTGTAAGGAATGTGGTGGAGTTCCAGTTGCTCCTTCGTCCCCCAATGGGTATCGTTGCCGATTTCCTCCCGGCTGGTGGCAGCCGAAGCGATTTCATACGCATCCCCAAGATGGTCTCGCCGGACCAGTTCCTTCATGACAAATTCCGCCATGGTGGAACGGCAGATGTTGCCGTGGCAGATAAATAGTATTTTGATCATGGACACGAAACTCCCTTCTATGCCGAAATATGCCGATTTAATGCGGTTTTGCCCGTTTCACCTGTTCACGGAGAAAAGGACATAATTTTGCAAAAAACGGCACAATTTTCCCCGTTGTAGTAGTAAAAATGGTAGTAAAACGGGTTTTTCCTACTACCGAACTTTTTCTGGGGTGAAATTTTCTCTGTTATTATAGCAATCAGGCAAGAAAAAAGCACCTGGCATTTTTGCTGGGTGCTTTTAGCTTTGCTGATTAAAATCTTTTTGGTAAAAAAAATAACCATTTTTCCCCTAAAATTTTGTTTGGCCATATTTGGTAGAATAATTGTACGAAATCCGTAATTAACAATATATTCATAAGTTTTCCCATCAATTTTAGCAGATTTATAATCGCCAATCTCATAATCCCGATCAAGGACAAGAACACGGGCAGTTTTGACAGGAAAATCATCAATGACTTTATATACTTGCATTTCCATAGTGTAGACACCTCATTTGAAGATTAACCGTAAGCAATATGCCTCCAACCAACTAAAGAGCAAAAAAAGACAGCTATTATTTCCATGTATCCATTTTTGCTTTCAAAGCAAGACTACTACTTAAAAGAATTGTGATGGTATCTTACACTTAATCACTTAAATTCTGGAGAGCACTTCGGACATATATTTCTTGCTTTTTCCCAATCTTTTACCTCAGGCACAAAACTTTCTTTTACATCTCGGCGTACGATAAGACCAATTTCACAGCATAATCCATCATCAATTTCTTTTTCCAGAAGAGGACAATACGCCATTAAGTCTTTTGTCATTTTAAGCACCTCAATTTTACCGAGTTTTTTCCTGTTTCTTTATTCTCTTTTCATCACGCTTCATCGGGGAAACCATTAACCAATATTAGCAATTTTTAAAGATGGTAACACCTCTTTCAATGTTCGATGTCCAATCATAAAATGGTTTATCATTTCCTCAAAACTTTTAAAGTCTTGAGTTGGTTCATCCGTTTTTCCATAAATATCAGTCGTACACGAATATGAAAAGCCATCTTTGATTCCAGGATAAATGGCAAATTGTAAAGTTGGAGAATCGTATACAAAATCATCCAACATATACGATTTCAACTCATCAGCAGTCATTAGATTCACCGTCCTCCTGTAAATACTTCGGTATCAGGAGACACTTATCCCCATGAGATCGAGCCCCACATTGCTGGCATTCTATGGTCAGGCAAGATTCCGATTTCTCAAATCTTACAGCTAAAGGCCCGCCGCACTCTGGACATTTTAAATTTTCAACATCCCGGGCGGACCCATAAAAAATCGTATTTTCCAATTCGTCCCAAGGATCCAATGGAACATCCGTTTTAAGCTCAATTCTTGCAGCATAAAAGGCTTTCTCCAATGTACCTTTCTCGTCATCCTCCACAATTTCAAACTTGCCAGTCATTCTGCCATTTAACAGACCGGGATTCACAATAAAGTACTCATAGCTTTCTTGTGAATCATCAATGATGCAGATAAAAGGAAGATCTACATAAACGACAGAGTAGATTTTGTGATTCGTGAGACTCTTAACCTGCTGTGAAGGCCCAACATATCGTACCTTCATTTTTTCACTCCCCATTTATCTTTATAAGTCAATATTTTATTTTTCTATAGGCAGCCAGCTTATATCAAAAGTGGTAAATCAATGATACTTTTCAACAAATGCCTCATAAAAATCACTGCGCCGGCCTAGATCTTCGATATCTGCATCAATGAAAGCCTGTAAATCTTTTTTCATCATTTCATAAAGGCGCTGAGATGCTAAAGGATCTGAATAGACAGTATGCACCATGTCACCATACACACCACAAGTAATGGCATCATATCGTCTACAGCGTTCCAATGTTATGCGGCATGAATCTTCGTACTCTTCATCCTGAAGAATGATTCCACCCTCTGAACCAATAATATCCTTTTTAATTGACTTCCACATTTCATTTTCCCCCTTAACCGGTTCCCAAAAATAATTCATGATGGATAGTCATCTCAACAACCTGGATATTTAAATATCTTCATATTCATCCTTCGTCCCGGTCAATTCTGCCCACCGGGCTGCCAGAAGTTTTGCATAGTCAACATAGAACAGCCCATAACTCCCCAGTGAATATCCATCATTGACTTCGATGAGCAGGGTCTTGCCGGTATCAGTCAGGCCAAAATCCAGAGAATAGCCGGCTGGCGCGGTTTTGTAATCCTGCACGGCTTTCTTGATGACTTCTGGATCCGGCATTTTCTCCCAGGTCCCCCGGTAATGTCTTGCATCCAGGATTCTTCCATAGCGGATAAAGCAGCGCCATTCTGTTACGAACCGGACAGGTTCCGAGCACCATACGGGCACATCGTGCTCCCAGTTCCCACAGCCAACCAAATCTCTGGGGGAGCGGACCAGTACTCCGGTTATTTCTTTATCAGCAATGGATTTTACAAATACAGGCCATTGCTCCGGATGGGAGTTGATGGTATTGATGGTGGATTTCCAGATTTTTCTTCCCAGACAATATTCTAGCTCCGCCGGATAATCCAAGTCTGGATAGGATAAACCCATTTCTTCCAAATGTTGCTGGACCGCTTCTACATAACCGACCAAAATATCCTCTGGCTCAGCCTGCCGCATTTCCGTTGGATTATGAAAAAAGCGAATTTCGGCCCCCAGTTCTTCAAAACCGCACATGGCCTCAAAAAAATTCTTGCTGGCAGGACGTTCCTCTTTGTGTGACTGTATCCAAACTCTCATTTTGTCCACTTCCCTTGCTTTCTGGTGATGCCCAAATCTTTCTTATTCTCAGTATATCATATGACCTGTGCAAAAAAGCGGACAGAAAAAGGCCCGCAATCTTCTCAAGACTGCAGACCTGCTTTTTTGCCTTCTGAGCGGCCGGGGATGGGTTTTCCTGCGGGGAGCCCCTATCACGTTGGGATCGGGGGATCGTGCATCTGGCGGGCCTCCCGGCGTGAGGCCCCTACGGCATCGCAATGGACCATTCGCCCTATACTGTACCCATAAGTGTGGACACTTTTTAAGAGTAGCACCTGCCAACAAAATTGGACAGGCTACAATTTGAATCCTTTAAAATTGGCGTGCTCATTTTTGGACCCAACCTATTGAACACAATCATATGCATGTGGTATCCTCAAATCCAATAAAGCCAAGGAGAATCCACATGAGCAGAAAACTTTTTACTGAGGAGCAGATTGCAGCGTTGCGCCAGAACCCTTATGTGTATAGCGTAAGCCGCTCTACCCTGGT
>Ga0256406_1007327_pt1 | contig 10534 bp, 6 predicted proteins | sample RumenRJG_03DNA_FD_185986 | JGI IMG/M metagenome (GOLD analysis project Ga0256406, IMG submission 185986) | Bovine rumen microbial communities from Lethbridge, Alberta, Canada - RJG_03 | ecosystem: Host-associated > Mammals > Digestive system > Stomach > Rumen | place: Canada: Alberta | collected...
TTAAAATAGAAACGTCGTATGGGGGTACGGGAAAATCAGATAAAAAGCTGATTCCAGACTGTTAACCAATTTAACAGATGACGGGAGGGCGCAGAAAGACTATGCTCCACCCAGCTGAATAGTTACGTAGGGAAAGAGCACACAATAATTGTTATTATTATAGCAACCCTGTATGAATTATATCATATTATAACTATAAAATATCATTATAATGGCACACATCCCCTTTGAGAACCGGCCTGAAGGTTGCGGCGATCCATTGTGGCGCTACAGCAAGAACCCTATCATCGACCGTTACCACATCCCTTCTTCCAACAGTATCTTCAACAGCGCTGTCGTTCCCTTCGGCGACGGTTTCGCCGGAGTATTCCGCTGCGACAACAAGGCGGTGCAGATGAACATCTTTGCAGGATTCAGCAAGGACGGCATCCACTGGGACATCAATCCCGACCCCATACAGTTTGAGGCCGGCAACACCGACATGATCGTGAGCGAGTATAAGTATGACCCGCGTGTGACATGGATCGAGGACCGCTACTGGATCACCTGGTGCAACGGCTATAACGGTCCGACCATCGGCATAGGCTATACGTTCGACTTCAAGACGTTCTATCAGTGCGAGAACGCTTTCCTGCCTTTCAACCGCAACGGTGTGCTCTTCCCGCAGAAGATTGACGGCAAGTACGCGTTGCTCTCACGACCGAGCGACAACGGTCATACACCCTTCGGCGACATCTTTGTCAGTTACAGTCCCGACATGAAATACTGGGGCGAGCACCGTTGTGTGATGCGTCCTACGCCCTTTGAGCAGAGTGCCTGGCAGTGCACGAAGATCGGCGCGGGACCTATCCCCATCCTTACCGATGAGGGCTGGCTGCTGTTCTATCATGGTGTCATTACAACCTGCAATGGCTACCGCTACTCGATGGGGGCCGCCATCCTCGACCGTGAGCATCCTGAGAAAGTGCTTTACCGCTCGCGCTATTACCTGCTCGGACCGGCTGCGCCCTATGAGCTGCAGGGCGACGTGCCCAACGTGGTGTTCCCCTGCGCCGCGCTCACGGAGGGCAACAAAGTGTGTGTCTACTATGGTGCCGCCGACACGGTGACAGCCCTGGCCTTTGGCTATATCGACGAGATCATCAATTTCGTCAAGCAACACCATTACAATGGTAACCTGCCCAAATAAACGGACAACAAGACCATGCAACAGTCATTCTCTCCAAGCCGTCATGTGAGTCCTGTGACGTGGGTACCCACGCTCTATTTTGCGATGGGTCTGCCTTTCGTCGTGCTCAACATGGTGTGCTCGCTCATGTATAAGGGTCTTGGTGTAAGCGACCGCCGGATAGCCTTCTGGACATCGCTCATCATGCTGCCCTGGACGCTGAAACCCCTCTGGAGCCCGCTCCTTGAGCTGTACCGCACAAAGAAATTTTTCGTGGTTCTGACCCAGCTGCTCTCGGGCGTGGTCTTCGCCTTGGTGGCCTTTGCGCTCCACCTCCCTCATTTCTTTGCCATCACCATCGCTCTCTTGGCCGTCATCGCCATGAGCGGAGCCACGCACGACATTGCCGCCGACGGCACCTATATGTCGGTGCTCAGTAAGGAGGACCAGGCGAGGTGGATAGGATGGCAAGGTGCCTTCTACAATATCGCGAAGATTGCCGCCACGGGTGGTCTCGTCTATCTGGCCGGCATCCTTATCGACAGCTATGGCATTCAGATGGCATGGACCATCATCATGCTCATCATTGCCTGTCTGATGTCGGTGCTTGGCATTTGGCATCTCTTCATCCTTCCCTCCGGCGGCACCCAGGCCGAGGCGAAACCAGGCGCGCGTGAGTCGCTGCGTGAGCTCGGGCGGGTGTTCATGGAGTTTTTCCGGAAGAAACACATCGTCTATTACATCTGCTTCATTATCCTCTACCGCTTCGCCGAGGGCTTTGTGATGAAGATCGTGCCGCTCTTCCTTAAGGCCTCGCGCGCCGACCAGGGACTGGGCCTGACCGAGCAGCAGATAGGTATCTGCTACGGCACGTTCGGGGCGGCGGCCTTCGTCATCGGAAGTATCCTCGCGGGCTATTACATCGCCCATAGGGGGTTGCAGCACTGCCTGTTCCGGCTGGCTCTGATCTTCAACCTGCCTTTCGTCGCTTACACGCTGTTGGCCGTTTTTCAGCCTGAGAGCCTGTGGCTCATCGGCGCGGGAATCGTCATGGAGTATTTTGGCTATGGCTTCGGCTTTGTCGGCCTGACCTTGTTTATGATGCAGCAGGTGGCACCGGGGAAGCACCAGATGGCCCATTACGCCTTCGCCAGCGGCATCATGAACCTCGGTGTGATGATTCCCGGCATGATCAGCGGCTTAGTGAGCGATGCCTTAGGCTACCGTACGTTCTTCTGTGTCGTCCTGCTGTGTACCATCCCTGCCCTGCTCATCACTTGTTTTGTACCCTTCAGCTATCCCGACGGGGAAAAGGAGATGCAGGAGGGATAAAGCGACATGTGAAGATGAAGCGAAGGATTTGTAAGCAATAAATAATCCCTTCACCCGGAACAGAGAAACGGGTGAAGGGATTTATCTATATTTAGAGTGCTATAACTATTGCTTCACTAAGATTAGTTTTGACAATATTTCGAGATAGCTGATAGCCGCATCACTTGACGTATCGTAGGTGTTGCTGCTGAACCGATAAGTGGCAATTGCATTTACATAACCTGTCTCTGCGCCATAGAAGGAACGATAGGTGAAGCCAATCTCATCGCTAAAAGTGAGTGAGATTTTGCCATTGACCATCTCTACTGGTGCAATGTATCGAAGTGTTGATTCGGTGGAAATCATGTTGGCACTGGTAGAGAACAACTTCTGATAGCAGTACTCTGTCTTACCAGCATTCTGGATAGTACCCAGTGCATCGTTCATCTCGAAATACAGGCTTCCATTACTCTGGTCCAACTTGAGGACATAGGCGATAGTAGAATCGCTACTCAAACCTTTTACGAGGAACGTGTTGTTCACATCCGGTTTTTGCTCTATGGTGACAACTGCTTTTTTGGACGAGCTGAATTCCATATTCCAGTCGTATTTGCTATAACTGGCATCGTATGTGCCACAGAGGTCGGCAGCATCAAACTGCAGGATTTGTACATCAGTTTCACCCCGCACTGTTTTCAGTGTGACATTGCCCGAGCGCGGCTTCCCACTGGTGTTACCAGCTACAGTGACAACCATTCCACTGGCGGTTTTCTCTGCCTTCATCCACGATGGCAACTCATAAGAGTAGTCGAGGTTGGTTGAGATAGGGATGGTGATGTTGCCTCCCTGATTGCTTGCCAGATATTTTGTTGTTGTCACAGCCCATATTCCACCCTGCTGCATCACAGCCACATGTGTCTCACTGTTGCCATCGGTGATGGTTACCACAGCCTGCCGATTATTGTAGTCAGTATAGGCCGGGACATTGACGGTGAAAGTAGAATCGTTGGTCTGCCTCAATGACACCCAATCAGCATTGGCTTTAGCAGAGATGCTACCCTGCATACCTGTGACAATAATCTTTCCTGAACCGCCCTGTGCACCGAATTCAACGTTTGACTCAGCCACAGCAAGCGTTGGCATCTGATATTTGATGTCATCGTCAGAACACGATGTAGTGAATGCTGTACCCATGGCAACAACGGTCATAAACGTGAGTCTGATGATATTATCTTTTATGTTCATTGTTATGATAGTTATTGATTATTATTATTCGAGCTGAAGGTCGAACCATACGTTAGCATTCTTAATGCTGACGAAGTGTGCTCTGGTGGCAATTTTTCCTTCGTTGAATGTGACCTTATAGGGACTGTTCTCAAGGATGTAGTTGTTGAGGTCAACGACTGCAGTCTTGTAGAAACTGAAGTAGTTGTTGGTTGCTCCATGAGGCGTGAGGGTCACTATGCTGTTGTCTACATCCACGTCCATCGTGATGTTGTAGTTCACGGCTTGAATCATCATGCCGTTGAACATGTCCATTACATAGTTGAGGACTAAGGGATAGTCAGAGATACCTGCAGTATAGAACTGATTAAGACCAATGCCAAAGCTGGTTATCTTCTGGATAGAAGAATACTTGTAATGGTCCTTATAGATTTGCCACATCTCATCGTTCATTTGATGTTCGTCGGTGTTGATGTTGAAGATAGCCGACCACATTCCCTTAGTGCCTTGGAATTGCTCAATCTTGGTTGGATAAGGAATGCGTGCTGTGCCATCAGCAGAGACTACATCACCCGATTCACTGTCGTAGATGAAGTTGCTGTATGACTTATTGCCAAGTTCGACAGGTTCCTGAAGGGTGAATCCATTGTCGTTGTAAACATACAGACGACTGATGGTGCTGTCACCAAGCATTATGTTCATGTGCCGGTTAGAGAAGTCGATGCTATAGTTCTTGTTGTCTACAATCAGGCGTGGACGGGGGACCATGGCGATAGCAGTGTCGGCATAGATTGCCTCAGAGATGTACTGCTTGGCAGGTTTCTGCAGACGTATCATGACCATTTCTGTGCCATAACGCTTACCCTTAAGGAAGATGGAATCCTGCCCCTCACTTACACGCTGAAAAATAAACTCATAGTCGCTTCTGTAGCCGTCTACGTCAGACGTGCCACGTGGCTGAGAGAAAACGTGCAACAAAGGATTATAAGTGTTGAAGGTGAGGATGACACCCTGCTCCGACTTTACGCTGTACATCGACTTTACCTCAGTGCCGGCTACAAGGTTTGTTGAGCCGTTGGTGATGCTCATGTCAGATCGCAACGACACATCTCTGCCATCAAAATCCGCTGTGTAACAAATTCCACCGAATCTGTCTTCACCTGAGTAGAACTTCATGGTCCAACCATAATCGCTACCTTCAAGCAGATTCTCATAGTTGGCTACCGACTGTGACAGCCTGTTGGCGGCAGAGTCACTGAACAGGTCTTCGTCGGTGTTGCTGCATGAACAGAACACACCGGTCAGGACTGTTGCCATCAAACATATAATATATATTTTCTTCATCGGATGTTTATTTTAATGATTCGAGATCAATTTTTCCGGTTACTACATCGTTCATACGACGCTGGGTGACATCGCGCAGTTGGTCCAGATCTATGCCCCATGAATCAGTCATGTAGGTCTTTACGATGTCGAGCTTCTGCTTGATTTTTCCTGCACCATAAGTACCGGCGGCAGCCAGACGTGCATTCCATTGGGTCTGGGTGAGCACGATATATTCCGCAGTCATCTCAGCGATATCCTCACGCGGCTCGCTCATGGAATATGGCGTGATGAATCCCTTTTGCAGAGCTTGATTCTGAGAATAGAGATACCAGTCACCACTGACGTAGTCTCCCTCCGTAATGAGCTTATACTGTGTGTCGAAGTCTTTCGTCTGATGAAGAATATGAGAGAACTCGTGGTGCATAGTCTTGAAATAGTACTCATTGAGTACATTAGCATCAAGGGTAAAGTCATTGACCTTGTATAAGGTAACCTTTATGCCTCCCTCAGCAGTACCTAAGATCTCAGTACCTGAGCTGTTATAACCTGATGACCCAATGAAATGGAGCACCTTGGGAACATATTGTCGGATAAATGTGCTGCCAGCCACCTCTGCGTAGGCATCAATCCATACATATTTGATGATGTGTGCCAGACGGATGCTTTGCTCATACTGCGCAGGGGCAAGGGTGTACTTATAGTCAGACTCAATGTCCTCCATCTGATACATTAGGCGGATATTATAAGGAATGGTGTAGTTGGTGTATATCCATTTGTCGAAGTCGTTGTCTTTAGAAGCGTCGTCATCCTGAAAGATGCTCTCACTGTCGAGTCGTTCATCATTGCATGAGTTAAAGGTCAGACCTATACTCAATGCCATTGCTAATATTAAATATTTCTTCATTGTTCTGTTATCTTGATTTAACGAGGATTAGCTGCAAGACCAGCATTGATGACGCTGGTAGGAAGCTGAATGGCACGACGGGGGTCGTCTACACCAAGGGAGTCGGTGACAGTGGTGGAGGCGTTAGTGCCATATACCTTACGATAGATGACCAATCCATAACGCTTGACATCAAACCAGCGCAGACCTTCATGGAGGGTAAGGATGCGGCGCAAGTGAAGTACAGCCTGAATGAGGTTCTCTTGTGTGCCCTGCTCAACAGTGAAGTCAGGATGCAGCACCTTCTTCGGTGTCGCGCTGTTGGCTGTGCAGTAGCTCATACCAGTGCCTTTCTCTGCATTGTAAGGACCATATACCTCATTGACCATATCGGTAGTGACAGTTTTGCCCTCCATGTCAGCAAAGCTCTGGCAGAAGGTGTTGATGTCGGCAGCCGACTGACTATATTGCCCCTTCATGGCATAGGCCTCCGCACGCTCGAGCAGGAGCTCGTCTGTGGTGAAGGCAGGGAACATTACGTAAGGCTCACCTGTTTGCTGAACAGCGTCGTCCATCTTGAAGTATTCAGCAATCTTTCCCATCAACACCTTCTGGAAGTTCAGGTATTGTGGAACCTGGAAGTAGAGCTTACTGCCTTGTGTGCCCCAGAACGTACGGGCTTTTACAGTCTCTGTTGTTGCGATGTGGTTATCGTGGCAGTACTTCTCTCCAACGGCATATGGACCATAATAGCGTGCCCAAAGTGATCGTGTAGAATAAATGAGCAGGTTGGCACGGCTCTCAGCGTTGATGAATGCATTTGCTTGTACATCCTCGTTGGCCGACTGGTCACCAATGCTTTTCCAGTCGCGCATCATATTGGCCGCATTATTGGTGAGCACTGATGTGGCATAGGAAATCACTTTGTCGTAGTTGCTCTTGTCTGGCTGTACATAGTACAGATAAAAACGGGCAGCGAAAGCGTAAGCGGCTTTTTTGTTGAAATGATATTTTGGAACACTGTAGATGTTGTCGTCTACCAGAGGCAAGGCCTCCTGTATATCGCGTTCCATCTGCTTATAATCTTCCGCTACAGTACCACGCTCGTAAGTTGGGGACACTGTGTTTTCTACATGCGTCATATAAGGAATGCCTAAATCTGTGGTTGATGTTTTTGGACTGAAGGCACGGCAGAACACGTTGGTGAGGATGAAGTGGGCATAGGCGCGGCACAGCAAAGCCTCTGCCTTCTGTGCGTTTAGGCTCTTGGGATTGTTTGAGGTCTCAATGGCTTCAAGAGCTGCGTTGGCTGAAGCGATGGCCTTGTAACAGTCGTTCCAAAGAAGATAAGGGCTATCCTGACGTTCAAACGTTGGTGACTTCCAGTGGTAGAGTTCATCCTGCAAGATGCGGTAGGCTGTGTAGTTGCCCTCTACCTCTTCGGTGTTATCGGATGAAAACTCACAGATGGCCGCGTAGTTGGTTCCCGGGTAAGCCGAGACAAGTACATCGGTAATCTTGGTAGCGTCATTGAGTTCCGTGCGATTGTCGGGCGTTGTATCGAGAAAGGAATCGCAAGCCGAGAGCAACAGGGCGGCGGCCGTCATCAATGACGATTTGAATATTTTTATTTTCATTGTTGTTTGCTTTTTATTTCTTTTCACGAAGGAATTAGATTCCCAGACGGACCGTCAGAGTGAACTGCTTTGGCATTGGTGATGCCACACCACCTGAACGATAGAACTCCGGATCAGCACCGTTGAGCTTGCTGTCTGAATAGATCAGGAAAAGGTTGGTGGCCTGCAGCTTCAGAGAGAGGTTTGAAAGCTTCAGCTTGCTGATAACGCTTTTGGGGAATTCATAGTCGAGTGAGATTTCTTTCATGCGTATGAAGTCGCCCTTAGCAATGCGCTCTGTTGAGTAATTGTAGGCATTGTAGAGAGCTTCGTAATAACTGTCAAGATCGCTCTGACGTTTTGTGAGGATTACTGGCACATTTGTCTTTTTCTCGTCACCGGCCTGCACCCAGCGATTGCGGAACTCCCGTGGAAGAGCAATGAGATCGGAATATGAATTGCTGAAGACAGGATCAAGACGAATCACGTTGCCGAAACTGTAGGTGATAAAGAAGTTCAGCCGGAAGTTCTTGTAGGTGAAGATATTTCCGAAAGAGCCTGTTGTGGTAGGATCGGTAGGCCCTTCATAAACCAGATTGCCAAGTTGTTGGCTTTGAAAATTGATGTCCTCTCCATTTACAGTGACCTTGCCGTCTTGGTTGACAACCTTGGGCAGACCATCGGAGTTGAGGCCTTTGAAATCGAATGAGAACAGGCTGCGAACAGGGTATCCCTCGAGTGCAAAACCACTGCCAGTCACAACATCTAAAATCTGCGCGTTGCTCTGCAGAGAGGTGACTTCGTTTTTCGCATAGGAGAAGATGAGGTTTGTATCCCAGTTAAAGTTGCGTGTTCTGATGTTCTTGGTGCTAAGAGTGAACTCCACACCATGGGATTTCATAGATGCTACGTTGGCAAGCTTCTCAATTTCTCCACCCACACCTGTGGTCTTGATAACACCAATAAGGTCGTAATTGTTACGCTTGTACCAGTCGAAGGAGAAATTGATGCGGTTGTTCAAGAATCCAGCGTCGAAACCGAGGTTGAGCTCATGCTTCTTCTCATAGGTTAGCTCGCTGTTCGGCAGGTCCTCCATGGTGATGCCGCTCTCCTGAATGCTGGTGAAGGGGCGGTATGGCTTGTAGCTGCGGAGAACGATAGAGGAGTTTGTCACCGATGATGGGCCAGGGTCTCCAGTAAGAGAATAGGAGGCCTTTAGAGTTAAGTGTGATACTTTGTTATGAAAAACATCATTCCACCAACTCTCCTCATGTGCGTTCCAACTTCCTGAAACGTTCCACGTAGGCAACCATCGGGCACTCCGGCTCTTGCCAAGACGGTTGGTACCCTCGTAGCGAACGGTGCCATTGAGGTTGTAGCGGCCTGCATAAGAGTATGTCGCATTGGCAAAGTAAGCAACGGAGCGCGACCGGGTGTGGCTCAATTCATAGTACGAGGTGCCGTCTTCGATGCTGCGCTTGAAGTATTCATACTGATAATATGCAGTTTCTCCTTCAGAGAATAGCATACCCCAGTCGTTGTTGTAGTCGCGGCTGCGGTTGGTGGCATCAAGTTCCATTCCTGCAAAGAGATTGGTGATGTGGATCTTATTGAAGGTGTGGTTCCAGTTTCCTGTCAGACGAATGTTGTAGCCATTCATTTTGTAATCAGTCTTCTGATAGATACCTCCTTTTTCCAGCACGCTGATAGGAAGCGCGTATGCGTTGGAAGGGTCTTTGTAGAGAAAGGGATTTTTGTTGCGGATGGTCGCATCATCCATTGCGCGATAGGCCATAGCTTGGTTTGAGGCCTCGGTGATGATGTGTTCCTGAGCCGTGTGTGAATACTTGGTAGCACCTAACAGTGAGAATTCCAGGCCTGGTATAGGACGGTATTTTACCTCACCCTGGAACTTCATGTCTGCAACGTCGAAGTTCATATAGTTGTTGTCAAGCTCGTGAAGAATGTTGAATCTTGCGTAGTTGCGGGTGTAGTATTCGTCTGGGTCGAGCGTGCGCGAAGCGTTCAGCGCATAGGAGTAAGGGTTGATGTCGAAGTCACGCTTCACGGTACCAAACACTGCATCGGTTGATTGACTCAGCGTGCCAGGCGCTTTCTGCTTACGATAGGATGCGTTGGTAATGAGATTCACCGAGAGTTGGTTCGAAATCTGGTAGGTGGTGTTCAGGTTGCCGGTATAACGACGCACCTTGCTCTGCTTGTACCATCCGGGATCGGTCATCACGCTCAGAGAGGCATAGGTGCGTACCTTGTCAGTACCGGAAGAGAAACTTAGCGAGTGATTGGCCATAATATTGTTGGAGAACAGAAGGTCAAACCAATCTGTGTTTCGAAACTCTGCACTGCGGAGGTACTCGTTCATGGCTTTCTTGCTATTCTCAAGGGCATAGGTCCCTGACGTTGCATTGTAGGTGTTCATCAACTGAAACATACGGCCATAGACTCCACTTTCTGAGGCTCGGTAGGTGTCAGAAAAGTTAAGCCATCCTTTGTCGCGCATCTCCTTGTATACACCCATCTGCTCCTGTGAGTTCATAATGTTGAAGTTACTATAGCTTGGCTTCAGACGCATGGTATACTCGCCCGTATACGAAAGATGACTCTGCCCCATCTTGCCTTTTTTTGTCGTTACAACAATCACGCCAGCCATGGCTCGCGCGCCATAAATAGAAGTAGCTGAACCATCCTTAAGAATCTGGAACGACTCTATATCGTCAGCGTTCAGACCGGCAATAGCTGAAGAGATAAGTGTCTCGGCATCTCCTGATGACAAATCGTCTGCACTGACATCAGTAACATCATCCATAATCACACCATCGACGACCCAGAGAGGTTTTGAATTACCATAGATTGACGTGGCGCCGCGGACACGGATCTTAGGAGCCGTACCGAAGGTGCCGCTGACGTTCTGCACCGACACACCGGCGGCACGGCCTTCGAGAGAGCGGGAGATGTCGGCCACGCCGTCGAGCTTGGCATCGCCGG
>Ga0256406_1007328_pt1 | contig 10534 bp, 11 predicted proteins | sample RumenRJG_03DNA_FD_185986 | JGI IMG/M metagenome (GOLD analysis project Ga0256406, IMG submission 185986) | Bovine rumen microbial communities from Lethbridge, Alberta, Canada - RJG_03 | ecosystem: Host-associated > Mammals > Digestive system > Stomach > Rumen | place: Canada: Alberta | collected...
GGGATAGGAAATGGTTTCGGAGAGATATAGTTCACGGTATAAGAAGGACAATATTAAACAGCTCCGCCGGATGCTCAAGATGACCCAGAAGGAGTTCCTGGAGTATTTCATGATGAAGGATAACGGCAAGACCGCGATGAGTGTCGCGACCTTGTCGAATCTGGAGTCGAAAGGCGGAGAGCGCGTCAACGAGGTGATTACAGCAGTGTGTCTGAAGCTGAATCTGGACAGCATGCTCTTTTCTCTGGAACCGCAGGAGTTCATCAATCAGGCGGAACATTTCGTGATGACAGATGAAAAACTGAGCGTTGCAGAGCGGAATAACTCGAAGAACGGCGGGATCAGCGAGCTGGTCAACCGGCTGACGATGTATTTTGCGGATGAGATGCTGGAGGGACGGCTGAAACGGGGCGATCAGATCCCGTCAGACAGGGAGCTGGCTGCGCGTCTCGGGCTGGGCCGCTCGGCGGTCCGTGAAGCATTGAAGGTACTGAATGTGCTTGGAATGATCGACATCCGTCTCGGACAGGGGATGTATATCGCGAATCGGGAGAGCAATTTCTTCACGATTCCGCTGTCCTGGTCTCTGTTCCTGGACGGCCGTCAGGTCCGGAGCATTCTTCAGGTGCGCGGCGCGCTCGAAATCCGGTCGGCAGACCTTGCGGCACGCTGCACAGATGAGGCGAAGCTCGCGAAGCTGACCAACATCTATTACCGGATGCAGCAGACGTTCGAGGACGCGTCAAAGACAGATGCGGACGGAGGGCGTGATCTGCAGAAGGCGCTGCAGGAAACGCTGGATGCAGATATAGAATTTCACACCTGTATTGCAGAATGCTCCGGCAATCCGATCCTTCTGTCCATGCTGCAGACGATCCGAAATTTCCTGAAACGGGTCAGCGGCACCGGAATGGTGGATCTGGACCAGCTGAAGGCGTCTTTTAATGAACACCGTACGCTGTACGGCGCAATCATCAGCCATAACAGCGACTATGCGATGGATTCGATGTGGCGCCATATGCAGGAGTCCTCGCTCCGTTACAATGTCGATGATGAGGACGAGTAAAACATCAATTCGAATCAGAGCGTCCGGCTTCGGCCGGGCGCTTTTTCCGTGTCCGGATTTCCGGATTATGATATCACAGTGCTCTAAATGATGAATTGAAAATAGGTTGAATACAATGGAAAATTTGCACTTAAATAAGGTCAACCAAAATTCAAAAATCCATTGACAGGCACAGATCAATATAGTATAAATGATATGTGAATTGAAAACAGTGATGTTCAGACTGTCCATGAGAGATGATCGCGAGAATAAAGCGGTTCGTCTTTCACGAATAACTACAAAGTAATATTTTAAAGGTGGAGGGAAGATGTACCAGATTGTCAGTAAGAAAATCCTGAATCCGACGATCGAAATGATGGAAATCCACGCGCCGTATGTCGCCAGAAAGTGCGAAGCGGGGCAGTTCATCATCATCCGCGTCGATGAGGACGGTGAGCGGATCCCGCTGACGATCGCGGATTACGACCGCGAGAAGGGAAATGTCACAATCATATATCAGAAGGTCGGCTATTCGTCGGATCTGCTGAGTGAGAAGGAAGCCGGAGACTATGTAGAGGATTTTGCAGGCCCGCTTGGCGTTCCTTCTCCGTTGAACCCGAATGCGAAGAGAGTCATTGGTGTGGCCGGCGGACTTGGTGCCGCGCCGATCTATCCTCAGCTTCGGAAACTTTCTCAAATGGGCGTTCCGGTTGATGTAATCCTGGGAGGAAAGACGAAAGAGTACGTTCTGATGGAAGAGCAGTTCAGAGAATTCTGCGACAATGTGTATATTGCCACAGATGACGGGACTTACGGAACGAAAGGATTCGTAACCGTCGTGCTTAAGGAGCTGCTGGATCAGGGCGCAGAGTACTCGGAATGTATCGCGATCGGATCTCTCGGTATGATGAAAGGTGTCGTTGATGTGACGAAACCGGCCGGACTTCCGACGATGATCTCGCTGAATCCGCTGATGATCGATGGAACCGGAATGTGCGGCTGCTGCCGCGTGACGGTCGACGGCGAGATGAAGTTCGCCTGTGTAGACGGACCGGATTTTGACGGATTCAAGGTGGACTTCAAAGAATGTATGGAACGTCAGTCCTTCTTCCGCGACAAGGAAAAGGAAATGCTCGATCACGCGTGCAGAATCGGAAGGGGGAAGTAATGGCGAAGAGAAATATGAGCCTCGGGAAAGTCCGGATGCCGGAGCAGGCGCCGGATGTCCGCAACAAGAATTTCAACGAAGTGGCTCTCGGCTATACCGAGGATATGGCAATCGAAGAAGCATCCCGCTGCCTGAACTGCAAGAACAAGCCTTGCGTCAGCGGATGCCCGGTGAACGTACCGATTCCGGGGTTTATCGAGAAAGTGGCTGCCGGCGATTTTGAAGCAGCCTATGAGATTGTCACGAGCGAGAATGCGCTTCCGGCGATCTGCGGAAGAGTCTGCCCGCAGGAAGATCAGTGCGAAGGAAAATGTGTCCGCGGGATCAAAGGTGAACCGGTCGGCATCGGAAGACTCGAGCGGTTTGTCGCGGACTGGCATATGGCAAATGCGCCGGCAGAAATTCCTTCAATTGAGAAAAACGGCAAGAAAGTTGCCGTCGTCGGGTCCGGCCCGTCCGGCATTACCTGTGCCGGTGAACTGGCAAAGCGCGGCTACGACGTGACCGTGTTTGAAGCACTGCACAAACCGGGCGGCGTGCTCAGCTACGGCATTCCGGAGTTCCGTCTCCCGAAGGCGCTGGTCGCAAAGGAAATCGAGAATGTAACCCGCCTCGGCGTTGATCTGGAGACGAACGTGATCGTCGGAAAGTCGATCACGGTTGACGAGCTGATGCAGGACGGCTATCAGGCAGTATTTATCGGAAGCGGCGCAGGGCTTCCGAAGTTCCTGAATATCCCGGGCGAGAACCTGCTGGGTGTCTATACAGCAAACGAATTTCTGACCCGCGTGAATCTGATGAAGGCGTTCCGGTTCCCGGAGACACCGACACCAGTCAAAGTCGGAAAGAACGTTGCAGTAGTCGGCGCAGGCAACGTCGCGATGGATGCGGCGCGCACGGCGAAACGCCTCGGCGCGGAGAATGTCTACATTGTCTATCGCCGGAGCGAAGCGGAGTCGCCGGCACGGAAAGAAGAATTGCATCACGCGAAAGAAGAAGGCATTATCTTCAAATTTTTGAATAACCCGTCGAAGATCATCGGAGATGAAAACGGTTATGTGACTGGCATGGAAGTGATCCGTCAGGAGCTCGGTGAGCCGGATGCATCCGGACGCAGAAGACCGATGCCGATCGAGGGATCAAACACAGTACTCGATGTCGATACTGTCGTGATCGCAATCGGCCAGAGCCCGAATCCGCTGATCCGTCAGACGACGCCGGGACTCGATACTCAGAAATGGGGCGGTATCATTGTCAATGAAGATACGATGGAGTCCAGCAAGTCTAATGTATATGCCGGAGGCGACACCGTGACCGGTGCGGCGACTGTTATTCTCGCGATGGGCGCGGGAAAGAAAGCGGCTGCTGCGATCGACGAGCGGCTGTCCGGCAAATAACCAATATAGTTTTGATATCCTTAACTATACCTATATCTATTTACCTCAATACCCTGATGTTCTGTGGAAACTGAAATTCAGCGCCGCAGAGCGAACCCCGAACCGCGGAGAGTCTCAGACTTTCCGCGGTATTTTTGAGGAAAAACAGAAATGTGTTTTTGAAAGATAGTCGTTTTCTAAAGATTTCGTGATAGTTCGTGATATAAAATTGTCCGGGAAAAATCTTATGCTATAATAAATTACATCAACATTAAGGAAGGTATGCAATATGCAGCAGAAGAAAGTAATGAAACTGGCATCCCGCGGCAAGCGGTTCGGTGCCGGCGTGATCGATTTTATTCCGATGACGATTCTGTTCTGGCTCATCTTCGGGTTTGCCATTTTCGGGATCATCCAGGAAATCCGGGCATCAATGATGTATTCATCCGGTTTTTACAGCGGCGGCTACAGGACGATGGGCTTCGGGACGGCGGTCGCGGTCGTGCTGTTTATCGTCTATCTGGGTGTGCAGATTTTCTTTTTCACACGTTCGCAGACGATCGGCAAGGCGATTCTGGGACTTCGCGTCGTGGACAATAAGACGGGCAAGCCGATCGGGTTCGGCAAAATGCTTCTCCGCGAAGTGATCGTCAAGAGGGCCTCTTCTTCGGTGATTTACCTCGGATATATCTGGATCCTGATCGACAAATACAACCGCGGATGGCACGACAAGATCCTGGATACTTACGTCATCGATGAGAACGCGACGAATGAGTGGATCCGCTATACGGAGAACGGGTCCGGACCAGCTGCTCCGGAGCCGGATGCGTACAGCGCTTATGAATCGGACAGAAATTCAGAGATGTGGGATCAGGTCCGGGAGAATCTTCGGACCAGCGGCGAAAAGGCAGGCATGGGAACGTATGAGCCTTACGGACAGACGAACGAGACGGTCCGCACAGAACCGTTCCGTACCGAACCGCAGCAGCCGGCGTACCCTGAGGAGGAGGCTCCGGTCGAAAGTCCGTCACCGGCTGGTCAACCGGAAGCGTCTTCTCTGGCGCCGGAATCAGTCGAAGGAACGCAGCCTGATTTTGAGGAGACTCCGGCGGCGAACGTTGAAACGGCGGCCGCATCTGCTGTGGCCAATGAAGGGCAGCCGGCTGCTCCTGAAAGACTGGCGCCGGCCGTCAGTGCAGAGGGTGCGTCAGGACAGTCAGCGCCTCAGGGAACGGCAGAAGATAGCACGGCGGTTCCGGTTTTCCCGGCAGCCCCGGATGCCGATGCGGAGAGAAATTAATTTTTTTACAAATACCATCCAAACGGCTTTATAAAAGTGCTATAATCAATAAGGCTAATTCAAGGAGGTAGCATGAAGACAGTACTGAACGGTGGAAAAATCTACAACAACGGAGCACTGGCTGATAACGTTTCTCTTGAAATTACGAATATTGATGAAAGTGATGAGAAAAGAGTTATCGATATTGATAACTCTTTTATTTTACCGTCTTTCTGCGATGTTCATGTTCATTTCAGAGAACCGGGCTTCAGCTATAAAGAAACGATCCGGCAGGGTAGTCTGGCAGCAGCGCATGGCGGCTACACGGCGGTCTGCACGATGCCGAATCTGAAGCCAGCGCCTTCGGATCCGGAGAGCCTTGGGGAGCAGCTTCGGCTGATCCGGAAGGACGCGGTGATTCAGGTGATTCCGTATGGAACGATCACCCAGAATCAGAGCGGCCGCGGTGATCTGACAGACATGGCGGAGATCCGGGATCAGGTGGTCGCTTTTTCGGATGATGGAAAAGGCGTCCAGGATGACGGGCTGATGCGCGCGGCGATGGAGCAGGCAGAGAGCCTCGGCGCGATCATCACGGCGCACTGTGAGGACGAAAACCTTCTTCGGGACGGAAAGGTACGCGAAAGCGAATGGCGGCAGATCGAGCGGGATCTGAAGCTGGCGGATGAGACCGGGTGTGCCTATCATGTCTGCCATATTTCATGCGAGGAGAGCGTGAAAGTAATCCGGGATGCCAAGAGGAGCGGCGTCGACGTGACCTGCGAGACTGCGCCGCACTATCTTCTGCTGGATACGGAACTTGCGGCGAAGGGCATCTCGAAAGACCCGGCAAAAGGCGGCCGGTTCAAAATGAATCCGCCGCTCAAGGATCCTGCAGACCGGATGGCGCTGATCGAAGGCGCGCTGGACGGGACTGTCGACATGATTGCGACGGATCATGCGCCGCACAGCGAAGAGGAGAAGTCCCGGGGCTTTGAGAAGAGCCTGAATGGCATCACCGGGCTGGAATGCGCTTTTCCGGTGCTGTACACCGGACTGGTCCGGGAGAAGATTCTGCCTTTTGAACGGCTGATCGAAATGATGGCATACGCGCCGCGGAAGCGTTTCGGACTGGATGGTTCAAACAGCTATGCGGTGATGAATCTGACGGATCCTTATCAGATCGACAGCTCGAAGTTCCTGTCGAAAGGTCACTGCACGCCGTTTGACGGATGGCAGGTCTACGGCCGGACGATGCTGACGGTCTGGAACGGAAAAATCATATATGAGGGGGATATGAATGAATAATCTGTCGAGCACGATTCTGGAGAACATAAAGATCTCCGAGGGTGTATATAAGCTGATGCTGGATGCGCCGGATAATGAATTCCGGGCGCCGGGTCAGTTCGCAATGGTAAAGGTGCCGGAGAAATTCCTCCGGCGGCCGATCTCGGTCTGCAGTTATGACAGCGAGCGGTATACGATGATCTATAAAGTCGTCGGTGACGGAACCGATCGGATGAGCCGCATGAAGCCCGGCAATAAGCTGGAGACGATCACCGGCCTCGGAAACGGCTACGATGTGGATGCAATTCCCGATAACGCGCTGATCATCGGCGGGGGAATCGGAATTCCGCCGATGCTGGGGCTGGCGAAAAGTCTGGTCATGGCCGGAAAGAGCTGCCGCGTTGTGCTGGGATATAACACGAAAGAAGATATTTTCCTTCTGGAGGACTTTCACCTGTTCACGAAGGATATCACAGTGATGACAGCGGACGGATCATCCGGAAAGAAGGGCCTTGTAACTGATTCTTTCGATACGGCGGACTATGCCTGTGCGTGCGGACCGCTTCCGATGCTGAAGGCACTGGCGCCGAAAGTAAAGCACGGCCAGTTCAGCCTGGAGGCCCGCATGGGGTGCGGCTTCGGAGCCTGCATGGGCTGTTCGATCCATACGAAGGCCGGCTCGCAGCGGGTTTGCAAGGAAGGCCCGGTATTCGATAAGGAGGTGCTGTTATGGGATACATTGTAGACACTCGGGTGGATCTGGCCGGCGTGAAACTGAAGAATCCGGTGATGCCGGCGAGCGGCACTTTCGGCTACGGGCAGGAGTTCAAGGATGTGTTTGATCTGAACCAGCTCGGCGCGCTGGTGACAAAGAGCGTAACGAAAGAGCCGCGCTATGGCAACGAACTGCCGCGGATCGTGGAATGCACCAGCGGAATGATGAATTCGATCGGACTGCAGAATCCGGGGCTTGCACATTTTCAGACGGTAGATCTGCCGGAGCTGCGGAAGATCTACTCCGGCCCGATTGTCGCCAATGTCAGCGGATTCAGCGTCGACGAGTACCGCGAGGTGGCTGAAGCGGTAGATCAGGAGGAGCAGGTCTGCATTCTCGAGGTCAACATCAGCTGTCCGAATGTCGAGCACGGCGGTTCCGCGTTCGGCGTCGATCCGCATATGTCGGAGAAAATCACCCGCGCGGTCCGCGAAGTGACGAAGAAGCCGATTTTCATGAAGCTGACACCGAACGTCACGGATATCACGGAGATCGCAAAAGCCTGCGAAAGCGGCGGCGCGGACGGGATCAGCCTGATCAATAATTTCAAAGCACTCCGGATCGATCTGAAGAAGCGTCAGACGATCACTTCGAAGAAATATGCCGGCCTGTCCGGCCCGGCGATCCGGCCGATCGCGCAGCGCATGGTGAATGAAGTGTATCACGCCTGCAGCCTGCCGGTTATCGGTATCGGCGGCATTGCGACGGCAGATGATGTGCTGGAAATGATTATGGCCGGCGCGACGGCAGTCGAGATCGGTTCGGCGAGCCTGTCCGATCCGTGGGCCATTCCGAGGGCGATTGACGAGCTGCCGCTTCGGATGAAAGAATTAGGTATCAGTGAACTGAACGAAATCAGAGGAGTAGTATAGAGGTGTATCAATGAAAAAACCAGAGATTATCATTGCACTGGATTTTCCGAGCGGCGGGAAAGCGCTGGAATTTCTGGACCGCTTTGACGAGCCGGTGTACGTAAAAATCGGCATGGAACTGTTTTATAGCGAAGGCCCGTCCATCGTGCGGGAGATCCGTAAGCGCGGCCATCAGATTTTTCTGGATCTGAAGCTGCACGACATTCCGAATACCGTGAAGAGTGCCATGAAGGTGCTGGCCGGTCTCGGAGTCAGCATGACCAACGTGCATGCTGCCGGCGGGATCAAGATGATGAAAGCGGCAAAGGAAGGGCTGATGGAAGGCGCAGAGGCTGCCGGAGCAGGAGAGGTGCCGAAGCTGATCGCAGTGACTCAGCTGACTTCGACGGATCAGGAGACAATGAATCAGGAGCTTCTGATCGGCGGTGATCTTCAGGGTGTCGTCGTGCAGTATGCGAAGAATGCGGCTTCCGCCGGATTGGACGGTGTCGTCTGCTCCGCATGGGAAGCGTCGATGATTCACGAAAACGTGTCCGCGGATTTTAAAACGATCACACCCGGAATCCGCCTCGCGGGCGATTCGAAGGGCGACCAGAGCCGTGTAGCAACCCCGGCAAGAGCCAAAGAGCTGGGGTCGGATTACCTCGTGATCGGCCGCAGCATTACGAAAGCTGCGGATCCGGTGGCAGCGTATCAGAGATGTAAGGAGGAACTTGAAAATGAATAGAGAACGAGAAATCGCAGAGGGCCTGCTTCGTATACGGGCGGTGTTCCTGAGGCCGAATGAGCCGTTTACCTGGGCGAGCGGAATCAAGAGCCCGATTTACTGTGACAACCGTCTGATTCTGACCGCGCCGGATGTCCGTGACCTGGTCGAGAATGAAATGGCGGAGGCTGTCCGCGAGAAATTCCCGGAATGTGAGAAGCTGATGGGCACCAGCACTGCCGGCATCGCGCACGCTGCGATTGCGGCGCACATTCTTCATATGCCGATGGGTTATGTGCGCAGTAGCGCGAAGACCCACGGGAGAAACAACCGGATCGAAGGAAAGCTGGAGAAGGGTGATAAAGTCGTCGTCATCGAGGATCTGATCTCTACCGGCGGTTCCTCGATCGAGGTCGTCGAAGCTCTCCGGGAGGCCGGAGCAGATGTCCTCGGCGTCATTTCTATTTTTACATACAATACGAAGAAGGCAGACGAAAAATTCGCCGCAGCAAATGTACCGAAATACAGCCTCTGCAGTGTCGGGACAATGATCAGTACCGCAATTGAAGAACACTATATCGAGGAAAATGAAGGAGAGGGGATTATTCAATGGCTAAGAGAGATCTAATCAACATCACCGACCTGACGACAGAAGAGATCGATGGGCTGCTGGATCTGGCCGACGACATGGTCCGGAATCCGGAAGCGTACTACGATGTCTGCCGGCACAAAAAGCTGGCGACACTGTTCTATGAGCCGAGTACGCGTACACGGCTGAGCTTCGAATCGGCGATGCTGGAACTAGGCGGTGACGTGATCGGTTTCTCGGAAGCGAGCTCAAGCTCTGCATCCAAGGGTGAAAGCGTCAGCGATACAGCCCGTGTTATCGAGTGCTATGCGGATATCATCGCGATGCGCCATCCGAAAGAAGGTGCAGCGCTCGTGGCAGCCAATGCGGTGGACATCCCGGTCATCAATGCCGGCGACGGCGGCCACTTCCATCCGACACAGACACTGACGGATCTTTTTACGATCCGGAAAGAGCTGGGACGGCTGGACCACCTGAAAATCGGATTCTGCGGTGACCTGAAATTCGGCCGTACCGTGCATTCACTGATCGAGGCGATGATCCGAAACGACGATGTTGAGTTTATCCTGATCTCTCCGGATGAGCTGAAACTGCCGAAGTACAACAAAGAGCGCCTGGAAGCGGCCAATGCGAAGTGGACGGAGACCCGGAGCCTGGAGCAGGCGATTCCGGAGCTGGATGTGCTGTATATGACCCGTGTTCAGCAGGAACGCTTCTTCAACGAAGAGGATTACATCCGATTGAGAGATACCTATATCCTCGACCGGTCTAAGCTCAAAAATGCGAAAAAAGACATGATCATTATGCATCCGCTGCCGAGAATCAACGAGATTTCGGTCGAAGTCGACAGCGATCCGCGCGCCGTATACTTCAAGCAGGTGAAGAACGGTAAAGACATCCGTAAAGCCCTGATCATGACAATGCTGAAGTGGAAAGAGGAGGCCGCAGAATGAATATTGACGGAGTGAATACAGGAATCGTTCTGGATCATATCGACGCAGGCAAGTCGATGAAAATCTATCAGCTGCTGAATCTCGAAGAACTGGAGTGTTCGGTAGCGATCATTCAGAATGCGAAGAGCGCCAAGTATGGGAAGAAGGATATTATCAAGATCGACCAGCTGATCGACCTGGATTTCGATATACTTGGATACGTGGATCCGAATATCACTGTGAACATTGTCAAGGATGGCAAGCTGGTAGACAAAAAGCACATCACGCTGCCGGAGCACCTGACGAATGTAATCCGGTGCAAGAACCCGCGCTGCATTACCTCGACGGAGCGCGGCATCCCGCAGCGCTTCCGTCTGGCAGATCCGGTGAACAAGGTCTATCGCTGTGTATATTGCGATACGGCGCATGTAGAAGAGCCATAGGAATAGCGAGCGTAAAAGCGCAACAAAAAGAGAACCGTTCACTTCAGGGACCGGTTCTCTTT
>Ga0256406_1007329_pt1 | contig 10531 bp, 7 predicted proteins | sample RumenRJG_03DNA_FD_185986 | JGI IMG/M metagenome (GOLD analysis project Ga0256406, IMG submission 185986) | Bovine rumen microbial communities from Lethbridge, Alberta, Canada - RJG_03 | ecosystem: Host-associated > Mammals > Digestive system > Stomach > Rumen | place: Canada: Alberta | collected...
TTTCACCACGGCTTCGGTTGACTCTACGTGGAGTGTCACTCCCTTTAGTCTGAATCCCATGCCGCCTTTTCTTACGAGGTCGAAGAGGGGCTGCAAAGGAAAACTCTCTATCTTCAGACTTAGCTGGCCCTGTCGGAGATGAATCCATCGGGTCAATATTCCGTTGTATTCGTTGATTTTGTCAGCCAGTTCGCCGATATAGCAGTAGCGCTCCTGCCTCAGTTGGGCGGTGTCTTCTTGTGTCAGCAGATGATCGGCTTCGTTGACCATCCTGTCGATGAATGGCGTGATACTGTTCACCAAGCCAACTTTCGCCCTTTGCTCGAGGTTGCGCTTGCGGTTTTCTACTACACGGGCCTCCACAACACTCCGTTGTTCATTGATTTCCTCGCAACGTTCTTTGCGTTCATTGAGCAGGGCATTACTCTGAGCCTTCCATTTGTGGAGAGGCTCTAAAAGAGTTGAAATAGGGTGGTGGCGGTCGGTGTTTTTGCGCAGATGAACGAAGAAAAGAAGCAGGGAAATGACAATGATAATCATGATAACCACGGCAGCAATCATCATGTTGAGCTGTGCCGATGAGGCGTTGAGCTGTGCGGCTCGTGCCTCCAATTGCCGGTCTTGCCGCGTCTTCTCCTGTATGTCGAGGTATATATTGCGGTTATAATCGCTTGCGGGCTTGTCGTTGAGTGCCGAGTAGGCGAGTGAGAGTTGCTCGCGGATAGAGGCCACGAGGTCGGGGGCACGGCGAATGCGGGCATCATTGTCAAGAGCGTTTCTCAGGCAGATGAGAGCCGACTTGTAGTCCTTCAGCTCCCAGTAGCATTCTGCCAGTGTACGATAGGAGCCTGCTGTCTGATAGACATCACCCATGTTTCTGAAGAGGTTTAGCGACCTTAGTGCGAGATTTCCAGCGAGGAGCGAGTCGGGCAGATTGTCAACATTAAGGAAGTCGATGGCACTCTTGTTGTCGCGTATAAGGCGTTCGCGGTCGAAGGCATTCTCCAGATGCTCGCTTATGGCCTGCATGGAGTTTGCCTCCCAATAGGTGTAGCCGTGGTCGATTGACATCTGGTAGCAGCGTATGAGATAGTCGAACTCTATCTGTACTATTTCGTTGCGGCTTTTTGCCGAGATGATTCCGCCTGCTCCGACATTATAGAGGTAGTTGAGCATCTGGGCCGTGTCGCGCTCGATATCGCCTTGAGGATCAATGTCGGCGAGGGCATCTACGGACTGCTTGAAGAGACCTACGTAATAGAAATAGGTTGACGAGACGATATCGTATTCAGTCCGGGCATATATCATACGCCGTTGCGAATGCTCGTCGAGCAGGCTTGCTTCCTCTTCTATACGTCGTATGCGACGCTGGGCTGAAAGTTGATAGTCGTAGAAGTCCTTGTTGTGCGACCTTCGCTGGCAGAGCCTCATCATCTGGATGTCAGCAACAAGCAGCTCCACCTGGTTGTCAGCCGTCTTGCCTACCTCCGAAAGTCTTGCCTCTGCGGTATCATACTCCATACGCGCTATACCAACAAAAGCAAGGTGGTTGAGAGCCTCTGCTCTACCACTACTGTAACTGCCTGAGGCTTCATAGGCGCGACGGGCATAGACTGCCGCACTGTCCAAATTGCGGTAGTGGAATGCGTAAGCCCTATCGTTCAGCCGGTCAACCTTTTCCTTTTCCGACGGTGAGCAACCGAGGAAGGAGAGGGCCGACGCAAATACTCCAAGGAGCAGTAGGGTGCGGAGGGTGAAGCGCGAATAGTTCATAGTCAATCACAAAGATAGAAGTTTTTAGTCAAATACCGCGATGTTGTCGCGAAAAAAATATGATATTTTTGATTCTTCTGCCCGGGGACAGCCATTCGTCAGATATATCAACCATTTATAAAAATAAAGTTCAACCGGGTCAACCCTCATTAAAAATAAGGCTTAAAGTAGTCAACCAAAATCAGTACACAACAGTTAAACTACACACAACACAACAGTCTAACAATTGTTGTCCATTCGTCTAACAATTGTTGTCCATTCGTCTAACAATTGTTGTCCGTTTGTCTAACAATTGTTGTCCATTTGTCTAACATATGTTTGACTAATTGATTGATGCACTTTTAATTGTCATCTTTCTAACAACTGATAACACCCGAGGCGTGTGCCGTGAAGACAAATTGACAAACAATTGGTGTATAATCGACTTGGCAACCATAATACAAGCCACAACCTGATGAGAATATTTCCCCTATTTGTGCAGGTCGATGTTTTTAGCAGACCATAACCGGAAAAAAGGAGCGCAGCAGCGTTTTCGGGATAAAATACGCACAATCACACAAAAAAGATAGCTGTGCGTGCGCACAGTTATTTTATTTTTACTAATTTTGCACCACATTCATTACACACATGACAGAAAAGATTCGTATTAAGGATATCGCTATCAAAGCCGGTGTATCCGTGGGAACTGTTGACAGAGTACTTCACAAGCGTCCTAACGTCTCTGAGGCGGCTCGGGCAAAGGTAGAGACAGCACTTAAGAAAATGGACTATCAGCCCAATGTCTATGCCAGCGCATTGGCTTACAACCGCTCCTATACTTTTTATATGGTTATCCCCGAACATGAATACGAAGCCTATTGGGATGAGATTGAGGACGGTGCACGTAAGGATGTGGAGACGCGTCGTGATTTCCATATTGACGTGAAGTTCATTTATTATAAGCGTTTTAGTAAAGAGTCCTTCACGGAGGCATCGCGCAAATGTCTTGATTCTAATCCCGACGGAGTGATAGTCGTACCCGCCGATTTGGAGACAACTCGCACGTTTACCGACGAAATGCACGAGAAGCACATCCCCTTTGTCATGCTCGACTCCTATATGCCCGACCTGCGGCCATTGGCCTTCTTCGGTCAGGACTCGTTCTCAAGCGGCTACTTTGCTGCACGCATGCTCATGCTTTTAGCAGGGAACGATAAGGAGATTCTTCTTGTCAAGCGCACCAAATTCGGTCAGGTCACCAGTAAGCAGCAGATGAATCGTGAAGTAGGATTCCGGCACTATATGCGCGACCACTTTCCTGAGGTTGTTATCTGTGAGCTCGACCTTCCCTATGAGTCCACGCGTAAGGAATATGATGAGATGCTCGAAAGTTTCTTTACGGCTCATCCGGATGTCCACAATTGCATTACGTTGGGTTCGAAAGCTCATGTCGTTGGATCCTTCCTGCTGCGCACTAATCGTCGCGACATACAGATAATGGGTTACGACATGGTGGCCAAGAACGTAGAGTGCATTCGGCAGGGAAGCATTTCCTTCCTCATTGCCCAGCACGCTTATCAGCAGGGCTATAGTAGTGTGGATACGCTCTTCAAAGCTATTGTACTGAAGCGGAAGGTCGATCCTGTGAACTATATGCCCATTGAATTGCTGACCAAAGAAAATATTGACTTCTATCGTCGCACACAGCTCTGATGTTGCTGCTTGACGGTTCTGGTTGACTGTCACGCCGGCAGCGGGCTGATGCTTTATATTAAAATATCAATGAAGATAGGGTAGGATTCTAAGAATCATTCTTTTATGCAACGAATACAAAGTGATTGTCCAACCACGGATCCTTTAGGAGAGACTACTCATCTGACGCCATCCCGCATCTCTCTCCGCAAGGGGCTCTTTGCCTTGAGTCCCTTGCTGTTGTTCGTCATGCTCTATCTTGTCACCTCGATAGTAGCTGGCGACTTCTACAAGGTTCCCATCACGGTTGCCTTCCTCATTTCAAGTATCTATGCTGTAGGTGTTTCGGGCGGATTTCCACTGCAGCGCCGCATAGCAGCCTTCAGCCGTGGGGCAGGTACAGAGAACATGATGTTCATGTTGTGGATATTTGTTCTTGCCGGTGCCTTTGCCAATGCAGCAAAGACCATGGGGAGCATTGATGCCACAGTGAACCTTACGTTGAGCGTCCTTCCTGGCAATGTTCTGTTAGCCGGACTCTTTGTCACGGCTTGTTTCATTTCCCTCTCTATTGGAACCAGTGTAGGCACCATTGTAGCCCTTGCTCCCATAGCGGCAGGCATCGCCTCGCAGACCGACACAAGCACGGCTCTCATGGTTGGCGTCGTGACGGGCGGCGCCTTCTTTGGTGACAATCTTTCCTTTATCTCCGACACCACGGTTGTGGCTACCAGTACGCAAGGTTGCAAGATGAGCGACAAGTTCAAGGTGAACTTCAGCATCGTGGCTCCCGCCGCAGCCTTGGTGCTCATTATCTACTGCTTTCAGGGGGCCGGCATGAGCTCACCCGCCCACGTGGGCGATGTTTCGCTTATCAAGGTTGTTCCCTATTTGGTGGTCCTTGTGACAGCTGTCTGCGGTATGAACGTCATGGCGGTACTTACCCTCGGACTTGTGCTTACGGGCGTTATCGGCATTTGGAGCGGAACCTACGACCTCTTCGGCTGGTTTCGTGCGATGGGCGACGGTATCCTTTCCATGGGTGAGCTCATCATCATCACCATGCTTGCAGGGGGATTGCTTGAGATTGTCCGTCAGAACGGAGGCATCGACTTCATCATTCAGCGCATGACTGCCCACGTGCATGGAAAGCGTGGAGCCGAGCTTGCTATTGGTATTCTTGTGGCTTTGGTGGATGTCTGTACGGCCAATAACACCGTTGCCATCATCACCGTGGGCGGCATAGCCAAACAGATAGGCGACCGATTCGGTGTAGACAACCGTAAGGCTGCCAGTATCCTTGATACCTTCTCATGTGCTATGCAAGGCATAATTCCCTACGGCGCCCAGTTGCTCATGGCTGCGGGACTTGCCGGAATCAATCCTGTTGAAATCATTCCTTACCTTTACTATCCTTTTGCCATCGGTATTGTTGCTGTGCTTGCCATACTGCTTCGCTTCCCGAAGCGATACAGTTAAGCAGAAATCTCTGCCTATGCAGAGATTCAACAGAAAACCGTAAACTATTGAATATCAAATTTCAGCCTATTAAGTATCTATGGACATCATTAAGCGAAATTTCTTCTGCCTACTGCGCTCCGGCGCACTCAACGAGTATGCCAAGATAGAACCGATGTCGCGCTTCAAGTGGCGGCGGCTTATCCGTCTTTTGGAATCTCAACATGTCCTTGGTATAGCCGCCAAGGGAGTTCGTAACCATCAGTACGATGAAGGTGATGTTATCCCGCGTGACATCTTTAACGAGCTTATAGCAGAGGCAGAGGCCCACGTGAGTGACGAGGCAACGGCTACAGCCAATGCCCCCAAACTCAGCAACTCGATGCTGAACCGTCGTCTACACCACATCCGTACGTCAGAGCGGCATGCCATTGATACGTCGTTAGAGGCGCTGCAACTGCTCGATCTCATCGTTGCTAATCTAAGTTGCATGCTCAATAAGGGCATTTCTCTCAAAGGCATTCTCGACATCGGCAGCTTCTTACGCACAAGGGGCGACAAGGTTGATTTCGTGAAGCTTGACAACTGGCTCAATGAGCTCCACATCCAGCGCTTCGCACAGCTTGAAGGTAGTATCTTGATAGCGGTATTTAACTTCGAGCAGGACGAGGTGCCTTTCGTGCAGAAGATTGAACCTGCCGCCGGATGGCTGACACTGCGCACACTCACCCATACCACTCTGGACACTGCCGAGGAATGGCATTTCAGACAAAGCAAGACAGGATTCGTGAAAAACAACTCGAAAGCTATGCGGCGCAACCTCAGACGCAGTATGCGTTACCTCGAATATGGTCCGGTGGAGACGGCTTCGAATTTCTTCCGTAACTTTACACGCAGCCTGTCTGAAATCGAAGAGTAGTATTTCACATTGCCGCATTCTTGAATTGACGTCTCGCATATCAGATGTCAGTTTGTGTGTCTCACGATGAAATGGGACTTTTTGTGTGAAGGGTCGGTCCGGATGCTATGATGTGAGCAAAGAGATGTTGTAGCTTTCCACACCGTCACCTTTTTACTGCCTCCGCCAAGTTCGCAATTTTGATAGCGTATAGCGCTTTTCCCTCTCAAAGTTTGCACAAGAGCCCCGAAATAGCTAATTTTGTAGACATTAATAAAACATTTGTCAAAATATGAATGGAGTTAGTTTAGCACTATTGATACCTTTCTTAGGCACCGTGTTAGGGTCGGCATTTGTCTTCTTCATGCGCGATGCCATGCCCGAGCGTTTGCAAAAAACGTTGCTTGGGTTTGCCTCTGGCGTTATGGTGGCGGCCTCGGTATGGTCGCTTCTGCTGCCGTCCATGGAGATGAGTAATGACATGGGCCGGTGGTCGGTTTTGCCCGCAGCCGTGGGTTTATTGTTGGGCATGGGATTCCTGCTGCTCATCGATACCTTCACTCCTCACTTGCACATTGGCGACGAACATCCCGAAGGACTGAAGGCTCATCTCTCCAAGACTACCATGCTCAACCTGGCTGTGACCATTCACAACTTTCCGGAAGGAATGGCCGTGGGCGTGGTCATAGCCGGAGCCTTACAGGGTGGAGAGTGGATAAGTGCTGCCGGGGCCATGGCCATGTCGCTGGGCATTGCCATACAGAATATTCCGGAGGGAGCCATCATCTCCATGCCTATGCGTGCGGCTGGAGCCACAAAGTGGAAATCGTTCGTCATGGGGAGCCTTAGCGGAGCAGTGGAGCCTGTTGGAGGATTGTTAGTTGTGTTGCTGGCCTCGATGGTTACTCCAGTGCTTCCTTATCTGCTTAGTTTTGCTGCCGGAGCCATGCTCTACGTGGTTATTGAAGAGCTCATTCCTGAGGCTTCTGAGGGACGGCACTCCAACTTCTCTACTGTAGGCTTCGCCATAGGCTTCTCTTTGATGATGATTCTTGATGTGGTGTTGGCTTGACGAGTAACCGGAAGAAACTGACCAAGAAATAATCATAAATGAGAAGCGAATTTGAAAAGATGCGTTCGGGAGAACTCTATGACTTCACCGAGCCCGAGATTTATGCAAGTCTTGAGCATGCCAAGGAACTCTGCATGCGACTGCAGACCATGACATTGAAGTCGGCAGACTACCGCCGTACCATAGAGGAGCTCATTCCAGGACTTCCAAAATCGGCTGATGTATGTCCGCCTTTCCATTGTGACCACGGCAACGGAATTACGATAGGTGAGCGCACTTTCATCAACTCTGGCTGTGTGATTCTTGATGGTGCGCGTGTCAGCATCGGTGACGATGTGAAGATAGGACCGGGCTGTCAGCTGCTCACTCCGCAGCATCCCCTTGACTATAGGGAGCGCCGCGGTACGAGGGAGACCGCCAAGCCCATCACGATAGGTGACGACACGTGGCTTGGAGGCGGAGTCATTGTCTGCCCCGGAGTAACAATAGGCAAACGATGTGTCATAGGTGCCGGATCGGTGGTGGTTCACGATATTCCTGACGATAGCCTGGCTGTAGGCAATCCGGCTGTGGTGAAGAGAAGCTTGAAGGACGGATAAGTCGACAGCGCCAATGCTCGAACTCCTTTTTGCCTTACGGTTATAAAAGTCAAGGGAGGAATGAAGGCGGTCTGGTTTGCGGGCCCTCATTCCTCCCTTGTCCTTTTGACTGAAAATGAATTACCCTCTTTGAGCTGTCCCCTTAGAGAACTCTCCGGCTATAGCTTTCTGCATGTAGTGTCTCACTGTCTTGATGTCGGGATAGCGGGCAAGCAGGTACATGAGTTTTGTCACGGCAGCCTCCACGGTACTGTCGTAGCCACTCATCACGCCGGTGTCTTTCAGCTGATAGCCGGTGTCGTAGCGTCCCATTTCCACTTTTCCGGCGAGGCACTGGCTCACGTTGACGATGGCCACTCCACGCTCGCTGGCCTTAGCCAGAACGTCCATGAGCCAGGGCATCTGGGGAGCGTTGCCGCTGCCAAACGACCGCATTACGATGCCTCTGAGATGAATATCGTCGAGCAGATGGCTGAAGATGTCCTTCTGGATGCCTGGAAAGAGCGAGAACACCACGACGTTGGGATTCATCTCCGTGTGAGGGACTAAAGGCTTCGTGAAGTCGGGCTTGAGTATGTGATGGCGATGGAAGGTGAAGTTGACGCCGGCTTCGCACAAGTGAGGATAGTTGAACGACTCGAAGGCGTTGAACTCGTCGGCGTTAATCTTCGTGCTACGGTTGCCGCGGAGCAGGTGGCCGCTAAAATAGATGCACACCTCTGGCACAGTGGCACAGCCATTAGGCTCATAGGCCGAAGCGAGCTCTATGCTCGTCATAAGGTTCTCTTTGCCGTCGGTACGCAACTGGCCGATGGGCAGTTGGCTTCCGGTGAGAATCACTGGCTTTGTGAGATTCTCGAGCATGAACGAGAGAGCCGACGCCGTGTAGGCCATGGTATCGGTACCATGCAGGATTACGAAGCCGTCGTAGTGGTCGTAGTTCTCTGAGATGATGCTGACGAGTTTAGACCATAGTTCTGGTGACATGTTGCTCGAGTCAATGGGCGGGTCGAACTGTATGGTCTCGATTTCGGTATTGATATAGGCAAACTCGGGCAATCGACCAATGAGCTTGTAGAAGTCGAGCGGCTCCAGGGCACCGGTGGCGGGATTACGTCCCATGCCAATGGTTCCGCCGGTGTAGATGAGCAGTACTTTGTTTTTTCTTTCCATAGTCCATTATCTTCTTTTCAGCAACACCACGTTTTCCACGTGGGGTGTCTGTGGGAACATGTCAACAGGCTGAACGGCTTCTACCCTGTAGGCGGAGTCGAGCAGAGAGAGGTCCCGGGCTTGAGTAGCCGGGTTGCAACTGACGTAGACGATTCTCTCGGGGGCTGCTTCCATGATAGTCTGGACAACCCCTTGGTACATGCCTGCACGGGGTGGGTCGGTGATGATGACATCGGGGTGACCGTGCTCCTTGATAAAGGCGGGCGTGAGGATGTCCTTCATATCGCCGGCAAAGAACAGGGTGTTGTCAATACCGTTGATGCGACTGTTCTCCTTAGCATCCTCAATGGCATCGGCTACATATTCAATGCCGATGACCTTACGGGCACTGCGGGCTACAAAGTTGGCGATGGTGCCCGTTCCGGTGTAGAGGTCGTAGACCAGTTCCTTTCCGGTGAGTCCTGCCAGCTCTCTTGCCACCCCATAAAGTCGGCGTGCCTGGTCGGTGTTGGTCTGGTAGAAGCTTTTGGGTCCCACCTTGAATTTAAGGTCGTCCATGAGGAGGAATATGTGGTCGGCGCCTTTATAGACTTTCACTGGCAGGTCGCCGAACGTGTCGTTGCCCTTCTGATTGTCGACGTAGAGTAGCGACGTGATTTGCGGGAACTTGGAGGCGAGGTCGTCGAGCAAAGCATGCGCACGGGCTTCGTCGCCGTCCTCCTTCATGCAGAACTGAATGATAACCATCCATTCGCCTGAATTGGAGCACCTTATGACAATGTCGCGCAGAAGTCCGGTCTGTTGGCGAATGTCATAGAAACTGTAGTTGTGAGCCAAAGCGAAATCACGAATCTCGTTGCGGATATTGTTCTGCAGGCCGTCCATAAGCAGACATTCCTCAATGGGGTAAATCTTGTCGAATGCGCCTGTAATGTGGAATCCTATGCCGTTCTTGTTCTGCCCGTCGATGACCAGATCGTTATTGGCCAGTTCTTCTTTGGTGAACCAGCGCCTGTTGCAGCACCCGAACTCAAGCTTATTGCGGTAGAGGAGCGTCTTTTCACTTCCTAAAATGGGACGGCAGGGCGGCAGTTCCACTTTGCCTATGCGCTTCAACTGGTCCTCTACCTGTTTCTGCTTAGCCTTCAGTTGTTCGTTGTAGGGCAGATTCTGCCACTTGCAGCCCCCGCAGATACCGAAATGACGGCAGGCGGGCTTCACTCTGATAGGGCTCTCCTTCACCATACGGAGGATTGTGGCTTCGCAATAGCTGTGTTTCTTGCGCCTTACCTGAAGGTCAACGACGTCGCTGGGGACAGCAAAGGGCACGAAAACAACCATGTCGTTGACGCGCGCCAAGGCTTTGCCCTCAGCTGCCACGTCGGTTATCGTAACATTCTCAAGTATAGGGAGGTCTTTTTTCTTTCTCGTCATCTCTGTTGATAGAATTCTGTTTGCGCTTACAAAGTTAGTCTAAATAACGTGAAGTGCAAAGCAAAACGCTTGTTTTCTTCATTTACAGCCTATGGCACTTTCTTTTAGGATTTGTCGGCCTTGACATAATTACTCATTCAGGTACCGCAAGCGCTTATGCTCTTTCTGAGTGGTAGCGTCTCGCTGATGGATACCTATTTTGCCGAGTCAGATGAGCTTCAAATGGAGAGAGTGTGCAATGGAAAACTTTGATTTTTGATACGAAAAAATGGGCGTTAAATAATGCTAACGCTAACCGAATCCTTTACAAATGAAAATCTCGAAATAGAGAAAATCCGAGTGCTTTGAGACCCTTTTTTGAGTACTTTTCGCTCGAGATAGGACCTCGAGGGCCTCGTCGAAGTACCTCGAGCGCCTCGAGATAGGACTTCGAGCGGCTAAAAGCATATGTTT